>ERZ780149.7-NODE-7-length-337918-cov-6.433643_pt1 | contig 337918 bp, 248 predicted proteins | sample MGYA00511367_ERZ780149 | MGnify/ENA primary metagenome ERZ780149 (study PRJEB29588, sample SAMEA2153852) | human gut metagenome | biome: human gut; feature: human-associated habitat; material: faeces | place: Denmark | collected 2008/2010 ... | reverse complement strand
TCCGGCGCAGGACAGCCACTCCTAATAAATAGTCTTTAGCAAAACATTATTTAACTAATACCTTAACCGCCTTTTTCGTACCATCACTCATCAAGTCCTGACGGATGTAGATACCGCGCTGCTTCGGTCCATCCACACGTACACCGTTGATGGTGTACCATACGGAACTTACCACCGTAACCGCACCGTCGGCTGACACACCGTCAATGCCATCCACGAAACCATCCGGCCTGTTGGCATCGCCATCCCCGTAGTAGTAGAGACGGAAGTTATCGAAGCATGACCAGTCGTTCGTCAGCATACCCGTCTTGCGGACACCCAATACCGGCTCTTCACCTTCGCCCACGTAGAAATACGTGTCGCACTCATACTCTCCGTCTTCGAAAGCCAATGCAGCTCCTGCCGGTTGGTCCACAATGAAATGGTACAGCATGTCGGATTTCGGGAACAGGGAATCGGGCAAAGCCACATCACTGATGTCATACTTCAATTCACTGACGTGCTCAAAAATGGAAGGTAACTTCTCGCTCCAATTACCGTCACCGCATTTAACGAACAATTCCGCATTTTGGGCATCCGCGCTGTCGCGACGTGCTACGCCTGCATCGATAAATCCACCCGCACGATAGAAACCGTTCATAATGACACGGTAATAACCCGCAGGAGCGTTGTACAAAGGTTGGTAAACCTCGCTGCTGTCGTTGTAGATTTCAAAGAGCATGGCATCTTTCACCCCCGTCATTCCGTTCAAAGACTCTACAGTCCAACCATCGGAAGACTTAGTATCCACAATTTCTCCATCGTTGTTCTCGCTCTTGGTCTGGAAACTCGGATTGATGATCAATCCCGTGGCATCCACAGGTTTGTCCTTGTTAGCCGTGGTGAAGTCGATATGACCGCTTAGCATCTTGGAATAAGCTTTGTCCAGACGGACGGAATAATCGTTGATTTCGTCCAAAGTGGCGAATATACCCTCTCCGCCAATCTTATTATCAAGGATTTCTCCAACCAAACGTTCCAATTCATCATAGCCTTCGGTACCGACATACTCTTCATAGCTGCCTTCACCCACACCACTCATCTTGTCCTTATGGTTCGTGACCTTTATATTCAATGCGGCAGCGGCCGATATCGCCTCTTGGTCTAACTTGATAGCTGCATTCAGAGCTACCGTATGCTCTTCATAAAGCTCGGGAGTCAGGTCCGCAACGGCATTGGCAGCTTCTATGGCTTTGGTCAAGGCATCCTTGGCCTCCTGCGTAGTCAGAGTATCAGACGAAAGCATGGCATTGGCATCCCGCAAGAGAGCATCCAAAGCCGTATATGCTCCATCCATGTTGTCGGCCCCCAGGTATTCCACTTGGAAATTGTCATATACCACCCAGGCAGCATCCCAAGTCACGCCCGACATCCTGAGGCCTAAGCGGAGCTTGCCGTCTTCGCCTACATAACAAGTCACCGCATTGAGATAGTTGTCCGGCGACTGGTCAAAGACAGCACGTGCGGCAGCCGTTCCATAGCAAAACCATTTCCCATCCAAAGAAGCGTCAGTGGGGAATGATATTTGCTCACAGTTTTCGGCCACATTCTCTTCTTGCGGGCAAGCTGTCACATGGAGAAGCGGTTCGGAAGCATCGTTACCGAAAAGGTAAGCCAATATGTCGTTCGTCTTGTCGCCTTCCTGGCCCCATCCTTCATGCCACGAGTTATTATTGGTAGAACTAGGGGAATAATAGCCTTGCATTGTAATCCGGTAAGACCCCTGAGGCAAATTGGTAATTTCCTGATAAACTTCCCAATCCTTTCCGCTCCATACTTCCGACAGTGAATTGTTTTGGTTGTAACTGCCATCACCTGTCTTGGTCCATCCGTCCGCATTGGCATCCCAACCGGGGTTCACCATTATCCCGGTCACATTATTGGTCTCGCCATTTATCAACGCATTCTTCACACAAGATATCCACAGCCTGTCGGCACGGGGCTGAATGCTGTCCAGTTCCAAAGGATTAAATGTCCTATTTTCATAAGCATCTTCCAGACCGCTCAAATATTCCTCATACTCCGGGAAAGCCTGATCTGCATAGGCTGATTCATCCCATGCCTCAGAAAGTTCGACCGTTTTAGCTGTCAATGCGTCATAGGCTTCCACATCGGCTTTCAACGTATCCATGCCGGCCTGCAACGACTTGACCATAACCCCCACAGCCTCTTCATCGATGTCCGGGTTTGATGCCGCCTGCTTTACCGTCTCGAGCAATTCGTTGTACTTGGCTTCACCGGCTGCGGAATATTTCTTCTTTTGAAGGTCGTAACCGTTCTTCAATTCTTCGGCCTGTGTAAGGACATTCTCCAGGATTCCGGCCACGCCGCCTTCTCCTTTCCCCAAGTATTCCAACTTGAAATTATCGACTGCCACCCAGTTGCAATTCGTATTGGCAACCTTGAATCCTATTTTGATGGTCCCATCCATGGCTAAGAATTCCAACACCGTGTTACGTGGCTGGGGGTCGGCCTCAGAGACGACCCCGTCTTTTAAACCACCGAACTCCAAGCTATGGGCTTCCGCACGTGACTCGATGCCGCTGTTTTCTGCATAAAGATATACACCATATGGACGTATCTTGTTATCATTCTGTTGGTAACCAATCGTGTTGGCCGTCAATCGGTAATTCCCGACTGGCATATTTTCCAGCACCTGCGACAATTCGGTGTCTGCCAAAGAACTTCCCCACCCGTTCCATCAGTGGCCAAATTCGGCTCTACAAATTGCAACTCCGGGCCGTCCCATGCGGCCCATAAAGGTAAGGTGGATGATGTCGCACCACACAACGCCATAACGGCAAGTAATCTGTTTTTCATCTCAATGAAATTTAAGTTAATTAATTGATATTCTCATGCTCTCCAGTATTTCGGTCGGGAAAGTCGATGCTTATCCACTGGTAGAACCTCAAGACATTGCAAATATAACGAGTAATCCTTTTCCTTTCATTGGACTATTTAAACTTAAATTAGGATTATATCAGCAAAAAGGTATTTTTCTCATATTTGTCAAGGAAAAGCACTCCATAAAATCAATCTGCGCCAAATGAAAAATCGTTTGCAGCAGATTGAAAAATAACTTGGCGCAGAACGATTTTTCGTTCTGCGCCAAGTTATTTTATCATTTCAACCTACTGATTTTATGCAAATTAGAACAAAATAACCCGAAGTCGGATTGTTAATCCTTTTTAGACAAAAAGGATTCCTACAACATCTGTGCCCAATGCATCAGTCCTTCGTAGACGAAACTCATCACGCCCAACAGGCAGACACCCGCCGTGCAGAGCGCCAACGTGAGGCGCACGCCCGGATGGCTGCGCAAGGGAGCCACCACCGGAAGGCCGTCCGCCGTAAGGGGCTCGGAGATGTACATGGCCTTGACCACCAACAGGTAGTAGAAAAGGGAGACGATGGTGTTCACCAACGCGAGGAACACAACCAAATACCACCCTTGGGCAAAGGCCGCCGCGAAAATAAAGAACTTGGAGAAGAAACCGGCAAACGGGGGGATGCCGCCCAACGAGAACAGGGCCAACGTCAGCACCAGTGTCAGGCGAGGGTTCGTGCGGTAAAGTCCGCGGTAGGCGTCGCGGTCGGTCCGGCCGCCCGCGTGCTGTTCGACGGTACCGATAACGGCAAAGACGGCCACGTTGGCCGCCACATACACGGCCACATAAAACACCAGCGAGGCCATGCCCTGCGCCGTGCCTGCGAGCACGCCCAGAAGGATGTAACCGGCCTGCGAGATGCTACTAAAAGCCATGAAACGCTTCATGTCGCCCTGCAGGATGGCCATCAGGTTGGCCACGGTGATACTGGCGACGGAAAGCAGGGCCACAGCGAGCGTCCAGTCTTCTTTCATCAAAGGGAACACGAAACGCAGGACGATGGCCAAGGCCACGGCGGCGGCTCCCTTGGAAATGACACTGAGGTAGGCCGTCACGCCGGTAGGCGCACCCTGGTAGACGTCGGCCGTCCACAGATGGAACGGCACGAGGCTCATCTTGAAGCCCATCCCGGCCAGGAAGAGCACCAGGGCAAACTGCTGCAACGCGCCGCCTTGGAGCATGGCCGGAAGGTCGGCAAAATAGAGCGTGCCGGAAGTGCCGTAGATGAACGACAGGCCGTAGAGCAGCAGGGCGGAAGAGAACATCGTACTCAGGATAAACTTGGCTCCGGCTTCCGCACTGTGGTGGCGGTATTTGTCGAGGGCCACGAGGCAGGCCATGGGGATGCTGGCCATTTCCAATCCGATGTAGAATATCAGGAAATGCCCGGAGGACACCATGAAGAACATGCCCAGCAAGGTGGCGAGCGTCAGCACGTAGAACTCGCCTTGTTTATAATGCGTGTCTTTCCGCCCCAGCCATTCGCCGCTTTGGAGGAAGATAAGCAACGTGCCGGCCGAAAGGATGGACTTGACGATGGACGTGAACGGGGTGTTGACGTACATGCCGCCGAAGAGTGCGCGGGTGTCGGGCGTAAGGTTCAATCCTATCTGGAGTGCCATCAACACGCAAATGACCGGATGAAACCAACGCTGGCGATGGCGGCCCATGAAAAGGTCGGCCAAGAGGGCCACCAACAGAATCAACACCAACGACAGCTCGGCATGCAAAGACAATATAGCAGATAAATTACTGTTCATAACTTGGATCAGGGAAGATTAAAATGTGAAACAATAGGCTCTACACTGAAACTGATGGTGTCGCTCACCCACCACGGGGCAAGTCCCAGTCCTGCCACACACACAATCAGGCAAATGACGGCAAAACGCTCGTCCCACGTGGCATCCGTCAACTTCAGATGCTCGGGGTTACGGCACGTGCCATAAAGAATCTTGCCCACCACACGCAGGATATACACTGCCGTGATGACGATACTCATCGTGGCGATGACGGTGCAGGCGCGGTGGAACACGTCGGGATGTTCGAAAGAACCCACGAATACCGTCATCTCGGCCACAAAACCGCTCAGACCGGGCAGGCCGAGATTGGCCAGGCCGGCAATGACGTACCCCACAGCCAGGAAAGGCATGACCTTCATCAATCCATTCAACTCGCGCACGTCACGGGTGTGCGTCCGGCCGTATATCATGCCGATAAGGGCAAAGAACAAGGCCGTCATCAGCCCGTGGCTCAGCATTTGCAGGATGGCGCCCGTGCAGCTCGTGCGGGTCGCCATCAGCAAGGCGAAAAGCACCAGGCCGCAATGGCTCACGGAAGAATAGGCATTGATGTATTTCAAATCGGTCTGCACCACGGCGCTGAAAGCCCCGTAAACCACAGAAACCGTAGTCAGTATCAGGAAGAAGTCGCCCCACTGGGCCAGTCCTTCAGGCATCAGGTACATGGCAATGCGGAAACACCCGTAGCCACCCAGTTTCATCAACACGCCGGCATGCAACATGGACACCGCCGTAGGGGCGGAAGCATGGCCGTCGGGACTCCATGTATGGAACGGGAACAAGGCACCCAATACGCCGAAACCCAAGAACACCGCCGGAAAGAACAGGTGCTGCATCTCTTCGGGGATATTATGCAAGCTGGCAATCTCCAGCACATTCATCGTCTGCGCCCCGGCTCCGTAATAGATGCCCAGGATACCGATGAGCAGGAAAGCCGACCCGCCCATCAGCATCAGCGTCAGTTTCATGGCGGCATATTCCTTACGCCCGCTGCCCCATACACCGATGAGCAGGTACATCGGAATGAGAGCCACCTCGTAAAACATGAACATGGTGAAAAGGTCGGTAGAAATGAAGAAACCGAATACGCCCGTGGAGAGCAAGGTAAACCACAGGAAATATTCTTTCGTGAGGGGTTGCAGTTTCCATGAAGCGAAAGTGCCCGTGAACACGATGATGGCGCTCAGCAGCAACATGACCACGGAAATTCCGTCTACTCCGACGGAATAACAGATATGTAAGGGAGCGTACCACACGACACTGTCCGTGTAAAGCATCTCCGGCTGCGGCAAAGGCCACCAATTGGCTATCCATTCACGCATCCTGAGATAATCCACGGCAAGCCAGACCGCCAGCACCAACAACGCGGAAGAACCGGCTACCATCACTCCCCGTACTTGGTTGATGCCCCGGGCCATCCACAGCCCGAGCATCATCAACAGGGGAATCAATACGAAAAGACTTAATATATTCATATCGTTTTTACTTTTTTACCTCGTTAAAGAATTATCAGACGGCCAGCAAAACCAAAGTCAAAAGGATAATGCCGCTCAGGAACCAAATCACGTAAGCCTGTATCCGTCCGCTCTGCATAGGTTGTACCTCCTCCGCCGAAGCACGGGTGGCCCAAGCCAGAAAGTTCATGAAACCGTCTATCACATGGCGGTCGAACCACGCCAACGGGGCAGACACGCAGCGGAAAATAATCCGTTTGGTGACGAACAGCCAGGCTTCGTCCATATAAAAACGGCGGTAAGCCGCACGGTGCAGTTTCGGGAAACGCCGGGCCAGGGCATCGGCCACCGGCTGCTCGCTACGGGCATACATGAAAGTAGCCAAAGCTATGGCCAGCACGGCCACCACGCAACTCGTGGCTGCCACGCCACCGTCCAGGTGAATGTCGTAAGACAAACCGTCGCCCGTGACGAAATGCCCGAAGGGGATGAAACCGGCCAAACAGGTCACAGCGGCCAGCACCATCAACGGAAAGGTCATCGTAAGCGGACTTTCATGCGGCACGTGTTCGGCATGCAGTTCTTTATTCTCATGCCCCCAGAAAATGCAGTAGTACAGACGGAACATGTAGAAAGCCGTCATCCCGGCAATGAAAGTCATAACATAACCCATCACCGGACTGAAAGCAAAGCAAGCCGTCAGAATCTCGTCCTTGGAAAAGAAACCGGAAAACGGCGGAATACCGGCAATGGCTAAGCAGGCGATGAGGAACGTGACATGCGTCACCGGCATATACTTGCGCAAGCCGCCCATCACGGACATCTCGTTACTATGCACGGCATGGATGATGCAGCCCGCGCCGAGGAAGAGCAAAGCCTTGAACATGGCATGGGTGAAAAGATGGAACATGGAAGCCATGTAACCCAGACCGCCTTCATGGCTCGGCATGCCTGTAGAGACTCCTAAAGCCACCATCATGAACCCGATTTGGGAAATGGTAGAAAAGGCCAGCACCCGCTTTATGTCGCTTTGCACGCAAGCCACGGAAGCGGCATAGAAAGCCGTGAAAGCCCCGACGTAGGCCACAATGTGCAACGTTTCCGGCGCGTATGCGATATAAAGCGGGAACATCCGTGCCACCTGGTACACTCCGGCCACGACCATCGTGGCCGCATGAATCAACGCACTGACCGGCGTAGGGCCTTCCATAGCGTCGGGCAACCAGATGTGGAGCGGGAACATGGCGCTCTTACCGGCACCGCCCACAAACATCAACCCCAATGCCCACGGCAGCATCAATGCGCCTTGCATAAGGTTCTCCTCGGCAGGCGCAAAGGTGAACGTACCCATATAATAACCGTAAATCAGGATACCGATAAGGAATCCGAGGTCGGCAAAACGTGTCACGATAAAAGCTTTCTTGGAAGCGGAGATGGCTTCAGGCTTTGTATAATAAAACCCGATGAGCAGGTAAGAGGACACGCCCACCAATTCCCAAAACACATACATCTGGAAAATGTTCGTGGCTACCACCAGCCCGAGCATCGAAAAGGTGAACAAGCTCAGGAAAGCGTAATAACGCTGAAAACCCTTCTCCCCTTTCATATACCCGAAAGAATAGATGTGCACCATGAGCGAAACGGTGGAAATAACCACCAGCATCATCACCGAAATAGGATCGAGCAAAATACCCATGTCGATATGCAGGCCGGCCGCAAAGGGAAGCCACACGAAATTATAAGGTATCAGGGTTCCGAACGTCCCGTCGGCCAAGCGCGGCAAGGTGAAATAACCGTATGCCGTGACATAACTCAACACGGCTACCGCTCCCAATGACAACGAACCAATCAGACCGGCTGCGCGGTGGGACATCTTCATACCTGCCAATGCCAATACTAAAAAGCTCAGTACGGGCAGGAGGAGTATCAATATCGTATATTCCATATTATTTTCTTCTTTTTATCAGTTTCCGACGTCAACCCTTCAGGTCGCTGACGTCATCCGTCTGGATATTCCGGATATTACGGTACACATTTATCATAATGGCAATGGCCACAGCCGTTTCCGCCGCCGAGATGGCAATGCCGAAGAGCGTGAAGAAATGGCCTTCGAGTGCATCCGGATAAAAATAACGGTTGAACACGGCAAAGTTGATGTTCGTGGCATTCAGCATCAGCTCCACGGAGATGAGCGTGGCCAACAGATTGCGGCGCGTGAAAAAGCCATAAATACCGGCAAACATCATCACCGTACTCAGTATCAGATAATATAATGCATTTATTTCCATAACTTTGTTTGTTTAATCAACGTTTACGCGCAATCATGATGGCACCGATCATGCAGGCCAGCAACAACACACTGATTACCTCGAAGGGCAGGACGAACTGGTATTTCCCCATTCCGATAAGCGCGTCGCCTACTTTCACCGGGTCCAGTTCCACCAACGGAGGAACGGAGAAACGTGCAAAACCGTAAGACGCCAGCAGGAATACCGTCAATCCGAAACCGGCCAATACCGTCAGTATGGCTGCAAACCAACGTCCCCGCGGGATACGTTCGTTCATGTTTTTGTCCGAACGGGTCAGCAGGATGGAGAAAACGTAGAGTATTACGATACCGCCGGCATAAACCGACAACTGCACCGCTCCCAAATAGGTATAGCCCAACATAAAGTAAAGGCCTGCCGTCCCGAAAAGCACAAACAGCAAGGCCGTAGCCGCACGTAAAATGCGGCCCGACGTCACAGCCAGCACCGAACAGGCCGCCATCATCAGTGCGACAACCCCAAAAACTACTTGCCCAAGAGTGATTCCTTCCATATTTATATTATGCTTTTATAGGTTTGTTTTTCTCGGAGGCTGGTGCCAAAACCGAACCTTCCCGGTTCAACGTGAGCAGCAACTTGTCACGCTCAAAAACCGAATTCTCAAAATCGTTGGAAAAACGTATGGCGCCATGCGGACAGGCATTGACACAAAGTTGGCAAAACATGCAGGAGCCCAAATCATACTCATACTTCACCAAAAACTTCTTTTTCTTCCCTTCCGCATCTTCCCTCACCTCGGATACCACACGAATCGTATCGTTGGGACAGGCCATCTGGCACAATCCGCAGGCCACACAATGATGCTGGTTCTGGTCGTTATGAATCATTTCCAACTGTGCCCGATGACGTTCCGGTATGTAAAGCGTCGTATGCCGGTTTTCCGGATACTGCTCCGTCACTTTCTTCCGGAAGAACACCTTGATGGATGTCTTCAGTCCTCCCGCCAGGCTTTTCGTGCTGCGCCAATACCTTTTTATGTATTTTATAAACTTGCTCATTATTACTATCCTTTTAAAAAACCAGTCCGAAAACTTTCATTATCACCATGGTCAACATGATTACGAGCGACAAGGGCATGAGGTATTTCCATTCCAGCGTCAGCACCTGGTCGATACGCAAACGGGGGAAGGTCCACCGAATCCACATCAACAGGAATATGACGAAGAACGTCTTGCCCAGGAACCACACAATGCCGGGAATATAGTCCATCACGGCATTGAACCCGTCGAGCCCGGCCACATGCAAGGGCATCCATCCCCCCAAGAAAAGCGTGGTGGCTATACCGGCCGTAATGAAAAGGTTCAGATACTCGGCCAGATAGAAAAATCCGAAATGCATACCGGAATATTCCGTATGATAGCCGGCTGTCAGCTCTTGCTCGGCTTCGGCCAGGTCGAACGGCCCGCGGTTGGCTTCGGCATTACCCGAAATAAGGTAAATGACAAAGGCCACCAGTGCCGGGATATGTCCCTTGAAAATGTTCCATCCTCCGGCCTGGCTCTCCACAATGCCGCTGATGCTCATCGTCCCGCTCAGGACGACCATCGTAAGCACCGTAATACCCAGAGACAGCTCATAGCTGATAATCATGGCGCCGCTGCGGACGGCACCGATAATCGTGTACTTGCTGTTACTACTCCATCCGGCCAACAAAATACCGATCACCCCGATACTCGAAGCGGCCAACACGAAGAATATTCCTATTTGCATATCCAGAACTTCTGCTCCCTTGTGCCAGGGCAGGCAGGAAAACGAGATGACGGAAGCCAGAATCACCAGATAAGGCGCCAGTTCATAAAGCACATGGTCGGACTTCCTGAGGCGTATGATTTCCTTGGTCAGTATCTTCAACACGTCGGCAGGCACTTGCAACAATCCGCCTTTGCCTCCCACGCGGTTCGGTCCGATACGGCACTGGAAAGCACCGCAGACCCTGCGTTCCATGTAAATGAGCACCACGGCCAGCACGGCGTATGCCAGCAAAATGACTATGCCCAGCGCCAACCCTTCGATAAAGACAGCCCAGTCCTCAGGCATCACACCGCACAACGTACGGTGTATCCACTGCGTAAACGGTTCCAGACTGTAATAATCCAAAAATGCTTGATTCATATGTTTAAATGTGTCTGTATGTTATCTGTCAATATCCGGTATCACGAAGTCCATCGTACCGCCGATGGCAATCAGGTCGGCTATCTTCCCGCCCCGGCACACGGTGTCCATGGCATGCACCAACGGCAGCCCCGTGCTTCGGTAATGCAGGCGGTAGGGCGTCTTGTCCCCCCGGCTGATGAGGAACACGCCGAACTCGCCGCGGCTGGCCTCGACGGAAGCCGTAAACACGCCTTCGGGCAATTTGAGAATGGGCTTCGTCTTCACCCGGAACTCCCCTTCGGGTACATTATCTATCAACTGTTCTATAATTCTGCAGGATTCCATGATTTCATCCATGCGCACCATATAGCGATCGAAAGCGTCCCCATGCGTATAGGTGATTTCCTTAAAGTCCACCTTGCCGTACATCGCGTAGGGATGATGTTTGCGCACGTCGTTGGCCCATCCGGAAGCACGGCCCGTCCCGCCGGTACAGCCCAACGAGATAGCATCCTCACGCGAAAGCAAGCCGACCCCTTTCAGACGGGTGCGGGCAATGACGCTCTTGGTAAAGATATCGTGGTACTCATGGATGATACTCCGCAAGTGCACGATAAACTCTTTCGTCTTCCGCACGAAATCGGGATGCAGGTCGGCCTGCACGCCGCCAATCACATTGTAGTTCTGAATCAACCGTCCTCCGGTGGTATCCTCGAAAATGTCGAGAATCATCTCACGCTCCCGGAAGCCATAGAAGAAAGGCGTCAGCGCTCCCATGTCCATGGCCAGACAGGAATAAAACAGGAGGTGGGAATCGATACGTTGCAATTCGTCCATTATCGTGCGGATATATTGCGCACGTTCGGAAACCTCGATACCCGCGGCTTGCTCGATACACATGCACAGGGCATGGCGGCTCTGGTGGGCGCTCAGGTAGTCCAGACGGTCGGTCAGCGCCAGCGTCTGCGGATAAGTCAGGCTCTCGTTCATCTTTTCGATACCCCGGTGGATATATCCCAATATGGGGTCTATCTTCTTGACCATCTCGCCGTCCAACGACGTACGCATACGCAATACGCCATGTGTGGAAGGATGCTGCGGGCCGATATTGACAATGAAGTCATCCGGGCGGAACACCACGTTCTCGCGCCGTTCGATGGTCCCGTCCGCACGCAAGTCATATTCTTCCGTCACGTCGGCGTTTTCTTCATTCTCCATGTTGAGCGGGTTGCTGTCCATGTCATAATCCTTGCGGAGCGGATAACCCGCCCAATCCTCACGCAGGTAGAGGCGGCGCATGTCGGGATGCCCCGTGAAGCGTATGCCGAAGAAATCGTATGCCTCGCGTTCCTTGATTTCCGCCGTCTTCCATATCCGGCACACCGAGGGCAGGAAAGGATCCTCGCGCCCGTCCGTGTCCGTTCGCAACGTCACGCGGCCGCCCGTCCGCGTCGACTCCAACTGGTAGAACACGCTCAGACGGCCGTCTCCGTCCGCCGCCACAAGGTCCCGCATGAAGTCCATCGGTTCTTCCGCGTCGTCGTGCAGCCGGCGGCATACCTCCGCCACGTCCCGATCCGGGACCACTACCACTCTCTCGCCGGCCTCTTCCACCGTGGCGGCCGCACACCACTGCCTTATCTTTTCTTCTATCATACTCCGGCCTCCTTTCTTTCCCCGGCTTCGTCCGGTTTCTCCTTGTGGTTGCGCCCTCCGAGGAAACGCTCCATCTTGATTTTACGTTGCAACTGCATCATCCCGTAGAAAAAGGCTTCCGGCCGCGGCGGACATCCGGGAATGTACACGTCCACCGGGATGATGCGGTCTATCCCGTTCACCACGTGGTAACTCCGACGGAACGGCCCTCCGCTGATGGTACATCCCCCCACGGCCACCACGTATTTCGGTTCGGCCATCTGGTCGTACAACCGCTTCAGTACCGGGGCCATGCGGTAGGTTATCGTACCCAACACCATGATCATGTCCGCCTGGCGCGGCGAGTTGCGCGTCACCTCGAAGCCGAAACGCGCCATGTCATAACGCGCCGCCCCCAGGGCCATGAACTCTATGGCGCAACAGCTCGTGCCGAAAGTGAGCGACCAAAGCGAATTGCTGCGGCCCCAGTTGATCAGGTCGTCCAACGTGCCCAATACGATACCCGCCCCGTCGCGGTTCAGTTTCTCGACCATGCGCAGCAGGTAATCGTTATTCTTGAAATCGCCCGGCTCCATATCCTTTATCTTGGGCAACCCGTGTTTCATTTCCATTCCAACGCTCCTTTCCTCCAGGCGTAAGCCAGGCCCAGAATCAATACCGCAATGAAAAATACGATGCTCAACAGCCCTTGCATGCCGATACGGCTTACCACCGCCGCCCACGGAAACAGGAATACCGTCTCGATGTCGAATATCAGGAACAGGATGGCATACAGGTAATAACCGGCATGGAACTGAAACCACGCCTCGCCCCGCGTGGGCACACCGCACTCGTATGGCTCACCTTTTTGGGGGTTGAACGTACGGGGAGCCGCAAGGCGCGCTATCAGCAAGGCTGCCGTCACCAAAGCGATTGCCGTAAGCACCACGACCGTTAACAATGTGAAATCCGTCATTCTTAAAGTTATATTTAATTTAACAACCAAATATTATGTAGTGAAAGACATATCTTTTATTTTCTTTTCCGAGGGGAAAAGGACCATAAGATATGGCACTCTGAAATGATACCTATTTATATAATATAGGCCCCGTAGGGGTCACACCCTGATCCGTCTCAGGGTAAAGACATAATAATCCCTGCCGGGTCCGGAATCATAAGAATAGTATAAAGACCTGCAAGGAGATAAAAAACAGCCTACGGAAGCATAAGGAAAACCGGATAATCTTTCCGAGACCGCCATGTACTTGAAACACGACGTTTCAGACCCTTCATCCAAGGCAAAAGACAACGGGGCTATGTAATCAGAAGTAAAAAAGAAATAAGGAGTATCAGATGTCCAATATGTAACTTCTTGTCCAAAACTTTCCACAGACGGAGCACTTGTCTCAGCACAAAACATCGGTGAACCATGTTTTTCCATCGTGGCAAAAGCCATTAAGAAAGACATGGAAAACAGTAGCCACATACAGAGTTTATGCTTCATTTCCTCGTCTCTTTAATGGGCGCAAAGGTACATATATTATTTTAAAGCTTATTTTATAGAGGATTAAAATATCTAAATTAGAACGATTTAAGTGCTACTTTAAAAACTATCGACATAACCATTCACAAACTTTGTCTTGAAAGTCTTGTGCAGCCGCCACACGTTCCACACCTTGATTCATAATACAAAAGGCCAGCAAATGGTTATTCCCCGACCGTGCATAACCGGCCAATGTGGATACTCCTTCCAAAGTTCCGGTCTTAGCTCTTACATTTCCGTAGGCTTTTCCCTTCCTCATACGTTTTTTCAACGTACCGTCAACTCCGGCTATCGGTAAAGAAATATAAAGAGGTGAAAAAACAGCCTCATCACGATAAGCGTATCTCAGAAAAGCAATTTCAAGTTCCGGTGTCAAGTAATTATATAAAGAAACCCCGCTCCCATCGGCCACTATATATTTTCCGGGATCATAGCCCAACCGCCCTATCAACCGCTCAATGTAGTACATAGCTTCTTTTCTTGAAGCGTATGGTTTTCCTGTACGGGCTGCCAACTGATAAAACAGGGCTTCGGCACATAAATTATCACTCTCTTTCATCATCGGATGCAAAACGTCTGCCAACTGACGTGTCCGTCCGGCTAACAATACGCCATTTTGGGGACAACGGGCTTGTCCTCCAAAAACATGGCGGATGCCCAAGCCATGCAACACCTCGCTGAATGTCCTTATGAAAATATTCTTCTTTCCATATAATAAAGGAGTCAGCACCGGCATGTCATCATCCCAGCACCAACCCCATCCCCATTGTAAGGTATCTTTCATCGACACGTCTGCATACAGTCTCCCTGTTATGGAATCCACATCCGATTCTTTCAAAGCCTTGCCGAAAGAAAGCAAATCTTCTTTCCCGAAACAAGGGTCAAAACCTCCCACGACATACAGGTCTCCATGCAAAACACGTCCCCGGATTTCGCCCGTGTAGAACAAACGGGTTGCAAAACGATAATCACTCCCCAATTCGGAAAGCGCAGTGACAGCCGTTACCAATTTTTCGGTGGAAGCCGGACGCATACGCTGTTTGGCCTGGTAAGCATACAACAAAGTATCGTCGGTCAAATCATACACACACAAACCTAATTGCGAAGTAAACAATAGCTCATCTTGCAACAAACTATCCAGTCCGTCCTGCAAACACACCGACCACGAAGCCTCCTCCTCAAGCGGTTCACAAGAAATTCTCCCGGAAGAAAACAAGGGATTACCAACTCCCCCAACAAACCAAAAGAACCCAAAAAGTACTCTAAAAAGCCTCATATTCATAAGCCATCTGTCTTTTCAAGAAAATCTTCCTGTTTTCGTTTGAAATACCGGCAAAACTCTTCAGCCGGAAAAGGTGTGATAAATTTAATCGAACCGTCGTAAAACGTCAACATGACAGTATCCTTATTCTTTAAAAAGGACAAAGAAGACGGCCGTACGATATCCACCTTTTCGATGTCGGACAAAGAATACCTGCAGACTTTGGAAAACCGTCCCTGATGAATGAATAAGCAACCTTCATCGGTAAAAACATAATACGTATGAATCAAACGTTCCACCACGAAAACCAAAAAGACCATACAACACAATGCAGCCAAAGGCAATTTTACCCAAAAGAAATATATAGCCAACACTGTAGCAGGCAACAAACTGAAAAACAATATCTTCTTATTAATTTTTGCATGAAATGTCCGTATCATAAAACTAAAATTTAGTGCAAGTTACACTTTTTACGGATTAAATCCACAGAAAGCAAAAAAATATCCTGTATTTTTTGTTTATTTAAAAAAAGACATATACCTTTGAGACGATAGCAGAAAAACAAACTAAAACCTATATATTATGAGAGCATTATTTGTTTTTTCCGGCTTATTGTTTTACCTTTCCGCTTTCTCTCAGAATGCGATAAGGTTTGCGTATGATGCGTTAGGCAACCGGGTGAAGCGAGAAATCGTGTTGCAAAATTCAGATGTTGTCAAACGAAATATGTCATCGGAAGAAAAAAAAGAGGATAATTTCTATTCCGACATGCTCTCTGAAAAACAGATCCGTATTTGGCCCAACCCAACGGAAGGGCACCTGAAAGTGGAAATCCAAGGACTCGCCCCTGAAGAAAAAGCCTGTTTGCGCATCACATCGATGAGCGGAGCGGTTGTGGACGTAAAAGAAACAACCTCCTCCGTTTCCGAACTCGACCTGAGCCATTGCACGAATGGCATTTACCTGCTGCATATCGTGGCAGGTGGACAAGAAACCACTTGGAAAATCATTAAAAAGTAACGCTTATGAAACGGGGCCTGCTTTCTTTCTTCCTTTGTGCGTGCTGCCTCCTTTCCATCCTCGGACAAGAGGGGTACCCGGCTATTGACAACGATTACGTACCGACCCATCATACCATAAGAAAAGATTATGCAGTAGGACAAATAGACCTTTCGTCCGGAATATCTTCCACGGGAGCCAAAACCTATACCGTTCCGATAGCCACGTATCCCGGCATACGGAATCTGAATCCCGGACTGGCTCTGACCTACAACAGCCAACAAGGAAACGGGCTAATAGGAGTGGGTTGGTCGTTGGCCGGACTTTCCAATATTTACCGTACGTCACATACCATCCATTATGACGGAGATGTGGAACAGATTGGCATGAACCGCAGCGATGCCTTTATGCTTGACGGATTACGATTATTACGAGTGGATTCCGTCACTTTCCTTACAGAGCAAGGTTACATCCGCGCCAAAACACACTATACCGGTGATGTTTTGCAATATTTCGACGTTTGTTATCCGGACGGGAAAACAGCCGTATTCGGTTACAAGGATAATACGGAAAACCAATTATACTATCCCCTTACGGAACTGAGCGACTTGTGGGGGAACACCATCACTTACCAATACAACTTCAATTATGAACACAACCACTACCAAGTTCAAAAAATCAATTATAACGGAGCCTCGGTGGAATTCGGATATGAAAGACGTCCGGATCCTGTGGCCTTCTACCTTGGGGGAAAAGAAATCATCGAAAATACCCGGTTGCAGACAATTACCTGCAAATTTGGAACGAAAGAATTAGGGAAATACACACTGTCATACCAAAACGCGGAACATCTTGCCGGAAAGCCCAGCCTGTTGCAAAACATTACTTATGAAGCTGGAGGAAAGAAAATCAATCCACTGATTTTTTATTATGGAAAAAACAAGTCACAATTAACATATACTACGGAAGAAATAAACTGTCCGGATATATGGCACGGAGGCGAAGAAGCCCATAGCGCACAATTTGTAGTGGGACGGATGATGGGTAACGGGTATTCGGACATACTGGCTTCTGTTTCAGGAAAGACACCTTACATACAGGATAATACCAAAGACTTTGAATGCTTCTATAATCCTTTCAATCTTTCGGATTACATTTATACCTATACACTTTTAGGTAGTGGGAACGGAGAGGCTAAAAAAAGCTTTCCTTGTGGAACAGGATTTGTTGACTTATTGGCCGCAGACATATCCGGACGAGGAAGAGACTTTCTGATACAAGTGAACAATGAAGTGGTGGACAAGCAATACGATCAAGTTCGTTTTACCGTTCATAACGGCCCGGTCTTTTCCATCTATGATGAACCATCCCCATCATTCACGCGGACTTTTAAGTTCCCCACCGTACATACCAGTGCAAAAGGCATGCGGAGCATACAGCCCAAGTTTTATTATCCGGGAGATTTTAATGGGGATGGAAAAATAGAGATTCTGGCTGTATCTGCCCACCAACCCTTTGGCAACACAAACTTGCCCTCAACGTGCTACCTGTTCGATTTGAAAGGCAACAAAATCCTTTATCAGGGGCACCTGTTCCCCTACCATGTTTCGTTCCCTAGTGAAGATACCGATGAAGAAGAACTGTACAATTCTACAGACGAACTAATCGTGGCCGACTATGACGGTGACGGGAAAAGTGAAATCCACTACAAATCAACTGACGGAAAGGCTCAAACTTTTGTATTCGATGTTTCGGGAAACACTTGGTTACCCCGCCAAACCCATAATTACCAAACCACCCCCGTAGCGGACTCAGAATGGTTCATAATGGGCGATTTCAATTCAGATGGACTGGCAGACCGTTTCTACTATAAACGGAAACAAGAAAAGGGTAGTACCCCAAAAGTTTACATAGCCTTTTCCAAAGGAAATTCACAAGATAGTATCCATAACGTTACATTACCATATTTAAAAGAAGTTTCTACCGGAAAAGAAGACCACTATTTATATATACCCACCGACATAAACGGTGACGGAGTGACGGACATCATCGAATGTGCGGATGAAAAGTTCCATATTTTCATATTCGACAAATACACTAAACAGTTCTATCTGTACAAATCCATCAAACCCGGACAAGATAAACGGCACACCGCATTATCGGCCAATGTACAAACTAAAGATGGATATTCCACAGAATTTGTCAGTATAGACGGTGAAAAGCTTATAAAGTATTCTTTCCAACGCAACGACTCTGAAGAATGCCTCCTCACGGGAGTGGTAAACAGTTTCGGGGTGGTGGAAAAGAATGAATATGCCCTGATGAACGAAAGCGGGAAAAAAGAAGGAATATACAGTTACTACATCCCGGCTCCTTACCCTTATACATCCGCTTACGGGAAACAACCTTTGATAGCCGTTTCGGAAACCTACGTGGACGGAAAACAAGTAGACGGACAACATTACTATTACGAAGGGGGCATACAACATCTCACGGGAATGGGGTTTTGTGGATTCACACAAACCCGCACCATAGATTTCAAAGGCAAGGAAAGAGTATGTGAGTATGACCCTGAAAACCATGGAGTATTGGAATATGAATACAACGAAGGCATTTCTGAATCTTATTATTACTACGAGGTCATCGAACACCCCAACCGAATGGTGGAAATCAACCTGACGGATAAGGAATATTTCGACAATGTCAGGGACATGTCCACCGATTACCGTTATGAAGACTACCGTTTCGGATACCCGAATATTGAGGAAATAGAATATGAAGACAACTCCGTACGGCGCACGGAAACCATCTATACTTCTGTCCAAACAGGATATAAAACGAAGACACGGAAAGGAGAAAATGCAGACGTATGCACCATGCTGGCATACATCCCACCCGGAAAAGAATATATCCTCGGACGTATCCATGAACAAACGGTCAGGACTACCACGGAGGATGGAAAAAATGTAACCAAACGCACCACATACCCTTCCTGGCTTTATGATATGCCGCAGGCCAAACGGGAATACCTCGGACAAGAAACACGTTATGACTGCCAATACGACAAACAAGGAAACCTGATCAAATCCACAACTGGGTGGAGCGGAGGAGCAGAAAGCATCTCCGAATCCTGGGAGTACGACACTTATGGAAGAAAAACCAAACACACTTCCGAAACAGGCACGACAGAACAGTATGCCTATGACATGCAAGGAAGGCTCTCAACCCATACCGACAGCCGTGGAAACATCACGACATACAGTTACGATGAATTCGGAAAGGAGAAAACTGTGAACCGTCCGGACGGGACAAACGTGACAACAGAATATGAATGGATACCGGATAGAAATGAAGGGTTGTATGCCGTCACCGTCAAGGAAACTGGACAACCTGACCGCAAAACGGTGTATGACGCATTGGGGCGGGAAGTACGTACCGCCGAAATGACCTACGATGGGAAATGGCGTTACGTGGACACGGAATATGACAATTATGGAAGGGTGACCCGCAAGTCATCACCCTATACCCAAACCACCCCCTCATATTATTCAACTTACACCTATGACAACCTCGACCGGATGCTTTCCGCTACCGACCGACCGGGACACACCACGACATACAGTTACACCGGTAGCCTTGAGGGGTATACCGTGACCACTACGGAAAACGGAGTAGAAACCTCACGTTCGTATGGGCCGCACGGCGAACTCGTACAGGTAGACGACCCTGGAGGCACTACACTTTACACTTGGGAACCAGACTTGCAACCCTCAACCATCACGGCACCGGACGGTTCACAAATTACTTTCGAATATAACGCCTCACGTAGGTGCAGCGCAAAAAACGACCCGGGGTTCGGACGGACAACTTATGGTTACGAGAATTCAGGGGAGAAGGCATGGGAACAGAACGCCAAAGGAGAACGTACGCGTTATTTCTATGATGATTACAATCGCTTGACAAACTGTGCAGGCACTTCACCCAATGTGGCGTATACTTACACTCCGTATGGGGAAATCGCTACCATCAAGGGATTCAATGGCACGTTCATATCATATACTTACGACAATCTGGGAAGGTTGGCATCCTACCGGGAAGACGCACCGGACGGGAAATGGCTCCGGAAAGATTATACCTATAAGGACGGACAAATAAGCTCCATCACCTACACTTCACAAAACGGAGAACTGACCACTGAAAATTTACGTTACCAAAACGGCCATCTGGTGGAGGTAACTCTTCCGGACGGAACTTCCATCTTCCGGTTGGACGGGGAAAGCAGGATGGGATTGCCCACATTGGTTCAAACCGGACAACTCACCCGGCAGTATGGTTACGATGCCTACGGTTACCCCACGTCACGCAAAGCAAACATGGGAAAAGTGACCCACCAGAACTTCTCATATACTTTCGATACGTCGCGTAACAACCTGCTCTCCCGTACCGATGAGTTGCGTAATAGAACCGAGACTTTCAATTACGACGGGATGAACCGCTTGGCAAGCGATGGGAGAACCACGGTGGAATATTCCCCATCCGGCAACATCATACGCAAATCCGACGTGGGGGACTATACTTATGGGTTACAGGCTAACCCGCATGCCCATACCGGCGTAGAAAATCCGGCCAAATACCCCACCCCTACGGGCTTGCAGGAAATAACCTACAATTCCTCCAACCTTCCCGATTCCATCTACGACTGGATGAGTGCGGCCAAGTTCACCTATAATGGGAACTTTGACCGTGTGAAATCGGTCTATTACCAAAACGGGACAATCCATTACATGACCCGCTATTACTTGGGTGGATGTTATGAACTGGATTCACTGAAATACGACCGTATCGAGAAACTGTATTTACATGGCGGATATTATGATGCCCCCATAGTATGGAGGAAACGGAATAACACCAAGCCGGAACTTTACCATGTCCTGCGCGACCCGTTGGGGAGTATCACGAATGTCGTACGGGATGACGGATACAGGCAGGAGGAACTGAGTTATGATGCTTGGGGACACTTGCGTAACCCTATGGGATGGGAACCTCTTAGTCAAGCAAAGATGTCCCTTACCGGAGGAAGTACTCCATCTTCCACCTTCCTCGGACGTGGATTCTGCGGACATGAGCAACTCCCTGTGGCCAACCTCGTCCACATGAATGCTCGGCTGTATGACCCATGGACGGGACGTTTCCTCTCGCCCGACCCATACGTGCAATTCCCCGACTTCTCACAAGGACTCAACCGCTATTCCTATTGCATGAACAACCCGCTCATCTATGTGGATGAAAACGGGGAATTCTTCTGGATTATCGTAGGAGTTGCCGCTTTAATCGGCGGCACGGCAAACGTGGCGATGCATTGGGATGAAATCAAAGCTGCAGGGGGTGGATGGAAAGGATTCAAAAAAGGGTTGGGATACTTTGCCATAGGCGGACTGGCAGGAGGCGTAGGAGCCGCTGCCGGAGTGGCTGCCGCCACCGGGTTCAGAGGCATGCTGGGCATTACCTCCGCACAATGGGCTGCAGGAATGACTGGCTTTGTCAACGGGGCACAAGTCGGATTGGCTTCAGGTATGGCTTCGGGATTCATACAGAACACGGGCAACTCACTCCTTGAAGGGGCTGACTTCGGAGGCGCATTGGAAAGCGGAATCATGGGAGCCATCATGGGCGGTGCTTCAGGCGGACTTATGGGAGGAATATCCGGTGGTATCAGCGCACGAATACAAGGAAAGGACTTTTGGACGGGTGCTGAAAAAGCAATCAGTAACCGTGACCTGATTCAACAAGCTGCAGACATGGCTTATAAAGAAATTCCGGGTGAAGGACCTGTTGTAGGAACCAAAAGACATGAGTTTGCAACAAAATATTTAGAAGAATATCAAGATATACACGGAGATAGAGGATTAGAGTTTAAAGTCTATTTTGAAAATAGACTTACCAATGAGCGTGGAATTGTCGATGTGTTAGATAAACAAAACCAAATGATTTATGATTTTAAATTTGGTTATCCGAATAAAACTCCTGAAATGCTAAACAATACATTACAGATGCAAAAATATAGAAATCATTTTAAATGGCCGTCAGAAATTATAAAACCACAAATTAAATATTAAAAAGTTTATGAATACAAGTAAAAGTAAAACATCCAACATACCTCTGACTGATTGGAAAAAAGCATTTCCAATGTTATCAAGGTATTCTTCTAATACATTATTAATGAAATTAGGAGTTGGATTAATCGGATTTAAGTTTCAACGAATATATGGAAGTTATCGACCACTATTGGTAGGTTATCCACTATACGAAGAAGATATAACGTTTTCTGTTTTTATAGAAATGTTCTACAATAAAAAACATCTCACATTAGATATACCATTCGAGAAGCATCAACAGATGTTTCAAGATGCAATGGACGATGTAAAGTCCCAACACGGGAACCTCCTCGGAGAAACCGTGAATGTAAAAGACTTGTTTGATTTATTAAAACACAAGCAAAAATATGACATGTTGGTTTGCCACAATTATTGCAGCCTGACAGAATTTCTCAAATACAAGCTAATCACTGCTCTTTATCTGGATAATGACGCATTGATACAACAAGTTTGTATGGACATGGAAGAACAAACCAATTCTTGGGATGACATAGAGCGTTTTGAACTTTTCTTAGGGAAACTTCCTGTATGGAAAGATAAGTTCTATCAACTAATAGACCAACGAGAAGAAATCATGGAACGGATTCAAATCAATTCCATGGACAAAAGGATTGCCAAACTGAAAGAATCTCATCTTATTATATAAAAAGGCGTATGGCAAAAAGAACAGAAAATAAAAAAGAGAATGGTTGCTACGCAATAGGCAAATGGTTTGCATGGGTCGTGGCCTTGCTCGTTACAGGCTGTAGTCCGAAAGTGGCCACGGAAATCTATCATTCTTATCCCGCTACGCAAGCTGACGACATACAAGTATTCAAAACCGGAACGAACCGGCCTTACTCTGCCGAACTCCTGGGCAAAGTGGCTGTAAAAGGAAACGGATATACCGCACATTTCAGTTATGACCAGGTCGTAGCACTGGCCAAGGCTGAAACGGCCAAAGCGGGAGGAAACGCCTTGGCTATCACCGAACATAAAGAACCTACCATTCTCGTTTCCTGCCATCAGATAAAAGGAGAAATGCTACGCATGAAAACCCAACAAAGGGAACAAATAAGGAAAGCAGACAGTTTGGAACTGGCGAGCCGGAAAAGCATAAAGCCACGTAAGCTCCCGCCCCCACTTCCTATCCATATCTACGGGAACGGAGGTTTCGGCCATGTGTTCAGCAAAGCTTACCATGACATTCCGGGCGGCCTCAGCGGCACGTTCAAAAACGGGGTGGATTTCCAGGGAGGAATCGACTGGGTGGGTAAAAAGTTCATGGGCGTAGGCATTCTCTATTCCGGTTACCGCTCCGGGGCATACCATACCAACTTCGTACGCAATCCCGATTACCCCAAGGAACAAACCGCCAATCCCAAAAGCCGGATGCACTTGGATTATATCGGACCTGAGTTCGTTATGAGGGCGGCCAACAAACATTGGTCATTACGATACGGCATCGGAGCAGGCGCCTTCATCCTGAATGTCGAGGAGGAGATGGATTTCAGTATGGGAAAAACTGTAAAAGGGATGGGATTGCATTACCAACTCAGTGCGGACTACCTGCTGAGCAAACACGTCGGCATAGGAGTGAACGCAGGAATGATTTACGGAAATGTCTATGACAAGGATGGAGTGATTCCCGGCTCCATGGACCAATCCGTAGAGTTCTACCGTATCTTTATCAACGGGGGGCTGCACTTTTATTTTTAAAAGAAATCCTGCGGCGAACGCACAACCAACCGAGTTTTTAAGTAGTTTTGCAACGTCTAACATCAACAGCATGAACTGACGGCATGATACGCAAATTTGATTTTTTAGTGATAGGTTCGGGAGTAGCCGGAATGAGTTACGCCCTGAAAGTGGCCGATGCGGGCAAAGGCAAGGTGGCCATCGTATGTAAAACCACATTGGAAGAGGCCAACACGGCCAAGGCACAAGGGGGAATAGCCTCAGTGACCAACATGGAAGTGGACAACTTCAAGAAACATATCAAAGACACCATGATTGCAGGGGATTTCATCAGCGACCCTGCAGCCGTGGAACAAGTGGTGAAAAACGCACCGCAGGGCATACGAGACCTTGTGAAATGGGGCGTAAACTTCGACAAAAACGAAAAGGGAGACTTCGACCTGCACCGCGAAGGCGGACATTCGGAGTTCCGCATCCTGCACCATGCTGACGACACAGGTTTTGAAATCCAACGCGGACTGATGGAAGCCGTACGCCGCCATCCGAACATCACGATTCTGGAAAACCACTTTGCCGTGGAAATCATCACCCAACACCATTTGGGCATCGAGGTGACGCGCCGCACGCCGGACATTGAATGTTACGGGGCATACGTCTTAGACCCGGATACCCAAAAGATAGATACTTTCCTCTCCAAAGTCACTCTGATGGCTACCGGTGGTACGGGAGCCGTCTACGCCACTACAACCAACCCCAACATTGCCACGGGCGACGGCATCGCCATGGTCTACCGTGCCAAAGGTACGGTGGAAGGCATGGAATTCGTGCAGTTCCACCCCACGGCCCTCTTCCATCCGGGCGAGACGCATCCAGCTTACCTCATCACAGAGGCCATGCGGGGATACGGCGGCATCCTGCGGTTGCCCAACGGCGAAGAGTTCATGCAGAAATACGACAAGCGGCTCAGCCTTGCCCCACGCGACATCGTAGCCCGTGCCATCGACAAGGAAATGAAAATACATGGCTTGGACCACGTGTGCTTAGACGTGACGCACAAGGACGCGGAAGAAACCAAACACCACTTCCCGAACATTTATGCCAAATGTCTCTCCATCGGCATCGACATGACCAAGCAATACATTCCCGTCGTGCCTTGCGCCCATTACATGTGCGGCGGCATTAAGGTGGACCTCAACGCTTGCTCCAGTATCCGGCGGCTTTATGCCGTGGGCGAATGTTCCTGCACCGGACTGCACGGCGGCAACCGGTTGGCCAGCAATTCACTTATCGAAGCCGTGGTTTATGCCGACGCGGCAGCCCACCACAGCTTGGAGGTCATAGACCAATATGCTTTCAATGACAAAATACCCGAATGGAACGATGAGGGTACGATGAGCAATGAAGAAAAAGTACTCATCGCGCAGGATATGAAGGAAGTGGGACAAATCATGAGCAACTACGTGGGCATCGTGCGGAGCGACCTGCGCCTGAAACGGGCATGGACACGTCTGGACTTATTGTACGAAGAGACCGAAGAGCTGTTTAAACGTGTCAAGGCGACCAAAGACATTTGCGAACTACGTAATATGATTAACGTGGGTTACCTTATCACGCGACAGGCCATCGAACGTAAGGAAAGCCGCGGATTGCATTATACGATAGACTACCCCAAACATGCTTACGACCAGAAATAAAACCATCACAGAGTTATCAAAGGACAGTCACATAAGGAAAAAGAAATTACTTTTCCCGAAAAGAGCATTTTTTAATATTTGAGGAAATGATGAGAAGTATAATACATTCCGTATGTGTCATATTCATATCCCTGTTTGTGTCATGTACAAACAGGGATAAAACGGACTTTAAATCCACAAAAGTTGATTTCTCAGAAATAACACACATCAACCAATCTGACGGACGAATCGTAAAATTGGAGACTACGGACAATTCCCTAATTTACGATATATGTAATCTCAATGTACATCAAGATACCTTTGTGGTTCATTCACGCAACTTCTTGTACACATTCACATCAACCGGAAATTTCATAGGCAGTATATCACAAAAAGGACACGCCACGAATGAATACCTTCAAATATCCAATGTGTTTTTTGAAAATGGGACAGTAGGACTTTATGATTTCAGTAAAAATACCATTTTACGGTTCAATTTAAAAGGTCAGCTTCTGTCAGTTCAAAGATGTGACATAGCGGAAGAAGATATAAAGCCCTTTCATATATATCCATGGAACAATGGTTATATCGTATTGAACAGCTATGGAGGCGAATCTACAGACAGAAAGACATTATGCTTTTTGAATAAAGAACTCACGTCAGGCAACCCCATAGAAGGAAGGACTTTATCCACCGGATTTTCAACTTACGATGATATTTCCATAGACCAAAAAGGAAATGTGCTGTATTGGGAAATGCTATGCGACACTTTATTCACTATCCACAACGGTCTTCTTACGCCATTGTTTGCCATTGATTTCGGAGAACATGCACTTCCGGATGACATGACCAGAAAAGACGTGTACGAGCGGATAGATTATGTAAACAAAGCAAAAGAAAGAGGAAAGCCATTCGCCGGAATGGCCCGTTATTATCAAAGAGTAGACCACATGGTATATTTCTCATGTGTGTCTCCGGACAATGAAATCCTTTTATGCCAATACAATGAAGACAAAGGAACTACACGTTTGTTCACGATTGACTTCGACAATAAACAGTATACAACAGCACCTTTTTTCCTCATCAAAGACCATCTCGTATATTGGGAAATCCGTGACAAGGATAACTTATCACTAAATCCGGATTTATTTATCTTTAATCTGGATTATATCTTTTCCCATACCGAGCATACGAAAATAAAAAAATCCGCCTAATTTGACGGATTTAATAAAACAATTCCGGTAAATTCCGTAATTTTGCACCCGCAAAAGAATGTGTTTTTCAGGAAAAAAGGATATTCGCCATGACGAAAGAAATGACTGAGGGTTCGCCCCTGCGATTGATATTCAACTTCTCGCTCCCGCTCATTTTGGGAAGTCTGCTCCAACAGACTTATAGTCTGATAGACGCAGCCATCGTAGGAAAATATTTAGGCATCAACGATTTGGCAGCCGTGGGTGCCAGCACATCGGTCGTATTCCTCATCATCGGATTCTGCACCGGCTGCTGTTGCGGTTTCGGCATTCCCGTGGCTCAGGCGTTCGGTGCACGTTCATACAGCGACTTGCGGCGTTACGTAGCCAACAGTCTTTGGGTTTCCCTCATCATTTCCGTCGTGTTGGCTGTCGTCACTTCCCTGCTTTGCGAGAGAATCCTGTTCATGATGCAGACGCCGCACGACATCCTTCACCATGCCTATCTCTATCTTTTGGTTACTTTTATCGGCATTCCTTTCACTTTCCTATACAACCTGCTCTCCAGCCTCATCCGGGCATTAGGCGACAGCAAGACCCCGTTTTATTTCCTCCTCATGGCCGCCATCCTCAACATCGTATTGGATTTGTTTTGCATCCTCATACTACATTGGGGCGTGGCCGGAGCCGCCATCGCCACGGTCTTCTCGCAAGCCGTCTCTGCCTTGCTTTGCCTGTATTATATGTTCAGGAAATTCGACATCCTGAAAATGGAAAAGGGAGAAACCGCCTTAGACAAACACTACATAAAGGGACTGTTGGACATGGGCGTACCGATGGGACTGCAATTCTCTATTACCGCCATCGGAAGCATCATGCTCCAAAGCGCAAACAACGCCTTGGGTACGTCGTGCGTGGCCGCCTTTACCGCCGGCATGCGCATCAAAATGTTCTTCATGTGTCCGTTGGAAAGCATGGGGATTGCCATGGCCACATATTGCGGACAGAACTACGGGGCGGGAAAAACGGAACGTATCAACATGGGGCTGCGCGCCAGCTTTTTCATGGTTTGCCTCTACTGCATCTTTTGTTTCATCGTGTTGCATATTTTCGCCCGTCACATCATCTACCTGTTTGTGGATTTCCATGAATATGAAATCATAGAAAAGGCCAACCAGTTCATCGTCACCTCCTGCACCTATTTCATTCCATTAGGACTACTGTGCCTGCTCAGGTACAGCATCCAAGGATTAGGATACAGTAAACTGGCCATGATGTCCGGCGTGTTCGAAATGGTAGACCGCACGGCCGTCAGCCTGTTCCTGGTCCCGATTTTAGGATATACGGGAGTGTGTTACGGTGACCCTTCGGCTTGGTTTGCCGCAGACCTCTTCCTCATCCCGGCTTACCTTTACGTGCACAAACGTTTGTCTCGGAAGAGATGTTACGCGCAAGCCTCCTGAAATTAAAAGGAAAGTTACATACAAAAATCATTCTACGGAGAACGAAATTCCGTTCTCAGCCAAACGATTTTTCAATCTGCGCCAAATGATTTTCCGTTTGGCGCAGACTGATTTATAAACGACAAGCATTTGAATATCAAACACATAAGAAATAACAAACATCCTTACAGATATTCATTCTCATACAGGCCTTCCTGTCGATAATATATGGAAAATACGGCTATGCGGTCCGTAGACTGCCCACAGCACTTCTCAATAAGAAACGGAAACCTCCAATCCCTCTTGCCGGATGCGTCCGGCAATGCGGTCCAATTCTTCACGTGTGGCCTTTTTCAACTCATGGTCGGGCGTTTCGCGGTCTATGGTATAAATCATGACTTGGGAAGGTGATATTTCTTTCACGGCACGCAACCACGGTTCCACAAAACGGTCGGAAGTATTGTCCACATCCGCACCCTCCGACATGCCTTTCATGAACATCGTCTGTATAATAACTTTGCCTCGGAAATCTTTCAGGCGTTCCACCACCCGACTTATTTCATAACGCCCCGTAGGACGGTCTACCCGGCGAATGTAACCTTCGTCCACCGTATCCAATTTCAGGATATTGTTGTCCACTTTCCTCAAAGCCTCGAAAACTTCCGGCCGGAATATTTGGGTGGCATTGCTCAGCACGCTGATCTTAGCCTTCGGGAAATACCGGTCGCGCAAGGCGCGGGTGTCTTCTATGATTTCCGCAAAATGCGGATGAAGGGTGGGTTCCCCGTTTCCGGCAAACGTCAGCACATCCGGCACAGGCCCGTTCGAGGACATGCCTTTCAGCCGTTCTTCCAAAGCCGTGCGCACTTCTTCACGTGTGGGCAACGGCTTCTTGGGACGAAAATCCTTGTTGAATCCACACTCACAATACACACAATCGAACGTACACCACTTCCCGTCTTCCGGAAGCAGGTTGATGCCCAAAGAAACACCCAACCGACGGCTGTGCACCGGTCCGAATATGGGAGAAGGATAAATCACTGTAGCCATAACTTCGTTTTTAATTCACAAATCCATGCAAAGGTAACATAATCCTCATCAAAACTTGTAACGCAACAAGAAAGAAAGGTCGTTTTTCCATCGCCCTCCGATACGTTGCAACCCGTCGCCTATTTCCTTACGGTCGAAATATCCGGTAATCCCGTATTTCCACATCAGCATCCAACGGCGCGCCACGTTCCACCGGGCATTCACCGCCGCCCTCATCCCTTGTCCGTACATCGTCATGAAAGAAAAGGCATACAATAAGGATGGCTCATAAAAAGACATCGGTGCCTTGTAGTCCTCGCTGTCGAAATACACACACGACCCGGCTACATTCAACCGGTTTTTCCGGTCCTTCCATTTCAGGATGCTCCCTCCCATGTATCCTCCGACATGCCGTCCATACACGTCCCTCACCCTTGTGTATCTTACCACCCCACGCCATTCCCAAAATTTTGAAGGCATGCACTGCGCCTGCACCTTCAATTTATGATACAGGTAAGGCTGTCCATAGCGTTCCTTACGCTTCAGTTGGTAACGCCCGGACAGTTCCCACTTTCCGGAAACAACCCAATCGACCTGAAATGTCCCTTCCACCCCTTCGGAGGTATGAGGTATCCCAAACTTGGCCCACGGAAAATAAAAATAATCCACATAAGCGGACAACTTCAACTCATTCAACGGAGATGCCTCCACTCCCGTATAAAATCCGCTTTCGTTCCTGACTGCCCCGCCTTCGGAAAAGCTGTTGGCACGCAATCCTACATATTGGTAAGTAAACAACCGCTGCAAAGCCACCATGCTGTACCGGTGGTTGAAACGGTAAATGGCTTTGTTCAGCGTGGCCCAACCGCCATACACGTTGCTGAACGCCGTCTCGCCGGAAAACGAAAACCTGTCACGATGCCAACGATAGTGCAGGCCGGCATTCAGGAAATCCTTTCCATCCGGATAATATTGCCGGTAAAGTTCCGTGCCTTTTGAGAAAGAACGGCTGAAATGCTGGTAAAAGACAATCGCACCCAAAGAAAAATATTCCGTATTCCAAGTCACGTCGGTTCCGACAGACTGCTCCGTGACATTATGCTTTTTAGACAGCTCCAACAAAGTACGATGCAAACCGTCGGTTTTCAACGAAGATATCGTACCGTCTTTCCTTAAAGTGGCATCGGTGGGCAAATAGGAATAGAAAGCTGACATGTCCACCCTTCCAAAACGGAAAGCAGCCGCTATTCCCCTGAAAAAAGAAGTTTCTGACGTGGAAGAGAATTTCTTGATGGACGGTCTCGTGTCACCCATATTGAACAAAGTGGATTTTCCCAAAGAAAAATCACTGTTCACCACCAAGCCTTCGCCGAAACCCAAACGATAGTCTCCCAATGCCAATGCCTTGAGTTTACCACAATCCTTCAACAGAAAATGGAAAGAATAAGCATCGTATGCCTTATTGCCATAACTGCCAAACGGTTCTCCTGCGTCTTTCTCCGCCGTGAATCCCCAAAACAGCCTGTTCCTGTATTGATAAGTATAGCGTATGTTGTGGTACAACGAATTACCAAGATACACCTTATTTTGGTTTTTCAACAACACCTCATCTTCGGGTATTTTATATCCATCACGTTTATACAGAGGCACATCCAACCGGCTCGTCACCTCATGTCGCCCTCCTTTCAACAAGGTTTTCAACCGTAACTTCTCTTTTTCTTCCACAGGATTTTCCACATAGACGAACAAAGTAAGAAACTGGCGGGTCTGATAGTCCAGTTCCTCTATCAACATCAATTCTCCCAACGATTGCATCGGACCGTAACGGTATACGTATGCCAAGATTTCCTCTATTTCATCTCCGTCCAGAAAAGGTAATTGCTCCAAATCGTCTTTCGTAGCCGTATTCAGGTTGAAAGGATGTTCGTGCAATGCGGCCAACTCTTCCAAAAGAGGACTCAAATCTTCTCCGTCTTCATATTCATCCACAGAAATCTTCTCTACAAATTCTTCCCAGGAATAATGCTGTGCGCCGACTTTATCCACAGGATATATTTGTAGAACACAAAACATTAACACGCTTATCCACAACCGGTGTAGATAAATAAACTTACAGTGTTTTTCTGTCATACTTCAAATATAAACAACTATTTTCAGTATGACAAATTATCCCCTATAAATAATCACTGCATAAGAATCCGTATTCACTACGTAACGAAAACTTTATTTCACTACAAACTTCTTTCCATCTTTTATATATATGCCTTTAGGTAAATTATCCGTGCCATTCATCCGAACGCCGGATAAGTCATATACTATTCCATCGGCCTTTGATGTTTTTGATTTCACGGAAAATACAGAAACGGCATCGGACGAATAATCCTCATTGTTAGTCAAATACATGTCAGCCACATCAATAACACCACCTTGACCGGCATACAGGGCGACAATCATGACATGAGAAACGTCCACCGGTTCGCCTTGAAGTTCTCCACTCGTGTAAGTGATGTCATGAAGAGGAACAGCCACCAAGACCTCTTCGCCCACAGGATATTGACAACAATCAGACCAGATATTGTTCTCTGTATAAAGCATAATGCAAGCTCCCACTTTTTGGACTTTATCCAATTTTAACACCAAGTACTTGTAACCACTCATATCCAATCCATAGGTATACTTCCATCCCATCTGCCCATTCTCACCCGGAAAAAACGCCCTCGCGGCCTCCCGGTACGTGCCGTTCCCGAACAATGCAGTTTCAATGAACTCTTCACTGAAAGGAAAACAGGTGGAATTGAGGGTAAATGACAGACTGGACACTTTTCCCACCGGGTCCGTATAAATGGCTTTCACTTCCGTACACCCCTGCGAAAGGCCACGTACCTCCCCGTCCTTGATGTCTGCCACTTCAGTATTTTCTATTTCATACTTAGCCATATAAGCCACATCTTCCGTATGCCCGTCTTCAAAAGTAGCCATCAATTCCAACTTCTGCCCCTTCCCGATTTGTACTTCCAAATCCTTGTTCGGCATATCCATATTTATCACGGCCATGTCCGGCATGCCCAACGGAATGCCATATATTTTATTTAAGACCACCCTGGCATAATGTCGTCCCATCTCACGGTAACCTTCAGAAGTAAAATGAAGTCCGTCACTCGCCCCTTTACAGCCTTCCGATGAAACGACATGTGCGTTCACCAGCCACGGCAGCACGGCAACATATTCATTATGTCCTGCACAAATTCCCCCTTCTGCCTCACTCAGCATTTCCCCCGCAAACAGAGGCACCTCTTCTTCTTTAAGGTCCAAATCACGAAGCAAATCCCTATAGATTTTCCCCACTTTCTCCGGCCAGTCCGCTTGCCCATTGTTGCTTTCCCCCTGATGTAACAAAATGCCTTTGATAATCCCACGCTTTTTAGCCCTTTTGCCAAATTCCACTAATTTCGCATAAGGATTCCCACCATATAAACCCATCAAATATTTCTGCCATTCATCGGCATTTTCATAATATTTTGCATAATTGTCCTTGTCAAAACAATCTATACCGGCTCCTCCTATGGCCACCATCACCACACCTACCTTATAAGATTCCGGCAAATTATCCACCATAGTGCGGCCGAAATAATCCGCCACACTCAATTTAGCTCCATAACGGCACAACGGAGGAACAGCCGTATACCAATTTCCAGGCGTACGTCCCATCTTAAGGTCCTCATCACAGACACTCATTACTTGAAAACGTTTGTCCACCCCTTTCATATCAACATCTTCTATATCTGCATTACCCTCCATATTAGATTGCCCAAAACACAAATAAATATGGAAAGTTGAATCTACTGTCTGCCGCTTGTCTCTCCCTGCTCCATTTCCGCTATATTGAAGACTTGCATTTTTGCCTGAAAGAAAATTGTCTTTTGTCATTCTAAAACTACCGGAAATAGACTCTGAAAACGCTATCAAAAGGATGTAAAAAAACAGTTTTTTCATATTTAATAACTTTATAGATAAGACTGAAAGCAAAGGTATGGAAAAACAGTATTTGAAAATCCACGCAATGTTGCAGATATTTTATCTCACGTCATACAACGATTGCAAATACTACAAAAAATGAACTATTCTTTGTAAAAAACATGCGATGAAAGTTTTTAATTTATATTTTTGCAGCGGATATGGGAATATACAGGCTTATCATATTGTTCTTATTAGGTGCTCTTACTTTGCAAGTGGAAGCCCAGGACGAGTTTGTTCCTATTGATGGAGAACCGAGAATAAAAGTCGTGTTTTACAAAAAAGTACAGAAGGAGTTCTATCAAGGCGACTCCATCACCGTGATTATCATGCCCGAACTACCGGTATATCCCCCACTGAAGTTTAAGAACAAAAGGGAAGCCATGCGGTATAACAAATTGGTTTATAACGTAAAAAAAACACTTCCCATTGCCAAAATGGTTAATCAGACCATATCCGAAACTTATGAGTATCTGGAAAAACTACCTACTAAAAAAGAAAAAGACGCTCACATACGAGCCGTAGAGAAAGGTATAAAAAAGCAATATACCCCACAAATGAAAAAGCTGACTTATTCACAGGGGAAACTGCTCATCAAGTTAGTGAACCGCGAATGCAACCAAAGTTCTTTCGAAATAGTGAAAGCCTTTTTCGGCCCTTTCAAAGCCGGATTCTACCAAACGTTTGCCAGCATATTCGGAGCCAGCCTAAAAAAAGACTATGATCCAGAAGCCGACGACCGGCTGACGGAACGGGTTGTAAGAATGGTGGAAGCTGGTACATTATAATGTTCACAACTTCATCTTACGGGCAAACTCCCACACCAATATCCCGGCCGTAACAGAAACATTTAGAGAATGTTTCGTCCCGAACTGAGGTATTTCTATACACCCGTCGCACTGGTCGACAACTTCTTGTTGCACACCTTTCACTTCATTTCCTAATATAATGGCATATTTTTTTGCTTTATCCGGCTGGAAGTCCTGCAACATAATGCTACCTTCCACCTGTTCCACAGCCCAAACTTCGTAACCTTCGGCCTTAAGATGCTCTACCGCGTCTTGCGTACGCTCATAATATACCCAATTCACGGAATCTTCCGCCCCCAATGCCGTTTTATGGATTTCCACTTGCGGCGGAGTGGCTGTAATTCCGCACAGATACACGGATGCTACCCTAAAAGCATCGGACGAGCGGAATACGGAACCTACATTATATAAGCTTCTTACATGGTCCAGTACCACAATCAAAGGAAGTTTTTCAACCGTCTTGAATTCTTCGGTAGAGATTCTATTCAGTTCCGTTATTTTAAGTTTTCTCATTGCTTTCAACATATTTGTTCACAAAGATAATAAAACCCATAAAAACTACTTGATAACTCGTTCACAAATCGTAAACAGATTATTAAAAAGAAACTTTGGATTTAGAAATTCAGTAGTGTTACAGGAATATTTCAAACCACCAAATAAATTAGTAAAAGATAGAAATGAACTTTAAACCGTATTTTCATCAGGTTTATGCAGCCTTTTTCCCCTAAAGTTTTTAACTTTGTAGGTTATGAACAACTCGTTAAAAACGATAAAGAACATACGATAATGCATTCAGTTTAAAGAATAAGAGACCCAAGGCTCATGTTGAAAAGTGATATATTACCCGATACCCCGCTTTGATAACTTAAAAAACAAGTTTCAGGCTTCTTTTTTATCGACACTATCAACAGCCTATCATCATTTACATTAGATTTTTTCAAAAAATAGAAATAAGAATTAATAATATATATATGGTTAAGAAAGAGTGGATAGACAAGGGGTTTGTGGATGAACCCATAGCAAAGGAGCTTGATTTGAAAAGTGAGATCAGGGAACTTTGCCGGAAGAAGAATGCCGTCATCATGGCGCATTACTATACGGAAGGAATCATCCAGGATTTGGCTGACTTCGTGGGAGACAGTCTGGCACTGGCTCAAAAAGCTGCCAAGACCGAAGCGGATATCATCGTCATGTGCGGTGTGCATTTCATGGGAGAGACCAATAAGATTCTCTGTCCTGACAAAAAGGTCTTGGTTCCGGATTTGAATGCCACCTGTTCGCTGGCCGAAAGTTGTCCAGCGGATGAATTCTCCCGGTTTGTTTCAGCTCATCCCGGCCATACGGTCATCTCGTACGTCAATACTACGGCTGCCACCAAGGCTGTCACGGATGTGGTGGTCACTTCGAGCAACGCCCGCCAGATTGTGGAAAGTTTCCCTTCTGATGAAAAGATCATTTTCGGTCCGGACCGGAATCTTGGCAACTATATCAATTCCGTTACCGGACGTGACATGCTGCTTTGGGACGGAGCTTGCCACGTGCATGAAAAATTCTCCGTAGAGAAAATATTGGAACTTAAAAAATCCCATCCCGAGGCCAAGGTGCTGGCTCATCCGGAATGTAAAGGAGCTGTGTTGAAACTGGCAGATGTGGTCGGTTCTACCGCAGCATTGCTGAAATATGCCATCCGTCATGAAGGAAAGGAATTTATTGTGGCTACGGAAAGCGGCATATTACACGAGATGCAGAAGGCTTGCCCGGAGAAAACTTTCATTCCGGCTCCTCCGGACGACAGTACGTGTGCCTGCAACGAATGTAATTACATGAGGTTGATTACGTTGGAAAAACTCTATAATACCTTGAAATATGAGTGGCCGGAAATCGTAGTGGATGCGGAAGTGGCGGAAAAGGCTGTCAAACCGATTCACAGAATGTTGGAAATCTCCGAGAAGTTAGGATTGTAATGAAGCGTTTGAAGACTTTTACCGATGAACGTGGCAGCCTTACCGTGGCTGAAACCGGAAAGGATTTGCCTTTTGAAGTAAAGCGGGCATACTGGATTTACGGTGTACCCGAGGGGCATGAACGCGGCAAGCACGCTAACCGTATCACCTATCAGTACTTGGTGGCCGTGAGAGGATGCGTGACAATCACCTTGGAAGACAAGGACGGACGGCGGACGTATGTGCTCGACGCACCGGACAAGGGGCTGCTCATTCCGCCGCTGACGTGGAACGAGTTGCTGCATTTCTCTGAAGATGCCGTGTTGTTGGTCTTGTCTTCCCAGCCTTACCGGCCTGAGATGTATATCAACTCTTACGAAGAGTTTCTGCGTATGATTCATGAATAGATGGGGGTGTGGAGATGGAAAGCGGATGGGAAATAAAGCGGTATAGCGATGGCTGTAAGGATGAATGGGACGATTTCGTACGGGATTCCCGTAACGGGACTTTCCTTTTCATGCGTGGTTATATGGATTATCATGCCGACCGTTTCGCAGACTTCTCCCTTATGGCTTACAGGGACGGACGGCTACATGCTTTGCTGCCCGCACACTGTACGGCGACGGAGTTTTGCAGCCATCGTGGACTGACGTATGGCGGAGTCGTGACGGATGAGAAGATGACGGTTGCGCTCATGTTGGAGTTGTTTTGGGAAATCTTTCGCTATTTACGGACGTATACATCGGTAGGCAAGTGGATTTACTCACCCGTACCTTATATATATGCCCGTTATCCCAGCGAAGAGGATTTGTATGCGTTGTACCGCTTCGGGGCACGCCTGTCAGGCCGTAAAGTTTCCACGGTCGTTCCCTCTGCAACGGCTTGGGGATTCAGTACGCTTCGGCGACGTAAGGTGAAGCACGCCGTACGTGAGGGATTGTCCATCAGCCGTGATGAAGATTTTTCGGCCTTTTGGAAAGTATTGGAAGGGAATCTGATGGAACGCCACCAGTCGCGTCCCGTGCATACCTTGAAAGAAATCATGTTGTTGCATCACCGGTTTCCACAACAGATATTGCTGTACAGGGTTTGTCGTGCGGAGGGGCGTACGGTGGCCGGTTGCGTGTTGTACGTGACGGAAAGGGTGGTTCATGTACAATATATCGGTTCCACTCCCGAAGGAAGGGCGTGCGGAGCCGTAGATTTGTTGTTTCACCATTTGATTCACGAGGAATACAAGGATGTTCCTTACTTTGATATGGGTACTTCCGTGGAGGAAGGTGGCCGTGTATTGAATGAAGGGTTGATATTCCAAAAAGAAGGTTTCGGCGGACGGGCAGTGGTGTATGATACGTACGAAATGGAGGTGTGAAAAGTCGTGTTATTTTGTGCGGCAAACGATTTTCAATCTCTTGTGAATGATTTTCAGATCTGCTGAGAATGATTTTACGATATGCTGAGGGCTTTATGAATACCTCTCCTAATAGTTTTTTGCTTGAAAAAAGGCTTCACTCGTTCATACTGTTTGGATGACAAGCGGTTAAGGTGAACTTTGTGGGACAGAAGGTTTCACCGGCTTTCACCGGAAATACAGTGCCTGAATGATATAAAAAGTGTTAAGCCTTCACCTTAACCGTTTGTTATATAGGAAGTATGGATGTTCCGTGAATGATAATTTCCTTGTGATTCCGGAAAGCGGATTGGGATTTGTAAGTAGGGAAATTAAAAGCTTGAAAAATTTCTCTGAAAGAAAAATAGTCGTAAATTAGCTTCCTGAAATGTTTGAAGTAAAGTCATGGTAAAATATTTGGATTTAAAGAAAATCAATGATTCTTTCGAACCGGAATTGTCGGAGGCTGTAGCACGGGTAGTGCGTTCCGGATGGTATCTGTTCGGGAAAGAGGTGGAGACTTTCGAGCAGCGGTTCGCCCGTTATTGTGGAACCAAGTATTGCGTGGGGACGGGGAACGGACTGGATGCCCTTACGCTTATCTTTATGGCTTATGTCAGTATGGGGCGGATGAAGGTAGGAGACGAAGTCATCGTGCCGGCAAATACCTACATAGCTTCCATATTGGCGGTCATGCGTGCCGGACTCAGACCGGTGTTTTGCGAGCCTGAATGGGATACTTGCAACATAGACCCCGTGAAGGTGGAAAATTTGATTTCTGAGCGCACAAAAGCGGTCATGGTGGTGCATCTCTATGGCAGGGTGTGCCGGATGGATGAGATAAGCCGTACGGCCCGTAAAAACGGTTTGTTGGTGGTAGAGGACTGTGCGCAAGCTCATGGTGCGGTGTATCAAGGTGTGAAAGCCGGTGCGTTGGGGGATGCCGCAGGATTCAGTTTTTATCCCGGTAAGAATCTGGGAGCTTTGGGAGATGCCGGGGCTGTCACGACTGGTGATAAGGATTTGGCTGAGCGGGTACGCATGCTGGCCAATTACGGTTCTTCGGCCAAATATGTACATCCATACGTGGGTATAAACAGCCGTCTGGACGAGTTGCAGGCAACGGTTTTGAATGTGAAGCTCGGGCGGTTGGACGAAGATAACAAACGCCGTCGCCGGGTGGCTTGCAGATACATGAAGGAAATAAAGAATCCGGAAGTGATTTTGCCACAAATGGCAACCGAAGCAGATGCGCATGTATTCCATATTTTTACGATATTCACTCCCGGACGTGACAGGCTGCGTGAACATTTGGAGCATTATGGCGTGCAATCCTTGATACACTACCCTATCCCACCTCACCGGCAAGGTGCATTATCAGCGTACGCTTCGCTGTCATTGCCGGTGACGGAGCGTATTCATCGTGAGGAATTGAGCTTGCCAATGTCTCCTTTATTGACAGATGAGGAAATCAATTCGGTGGTAACTGCCGTAAATACTTTTAATGGATGAAAGTGACGCGGTTCACGATGGCTTTTTTTCCTTCTGCATTGGTGGAGATGATATTGTAGACTCCTGAAGAGACTCTTTTGCCGCTTTGGTTCCGTCCGTCCCAAGTGAACAGACCGCCGTTGGCACGACCGGAATACACCAACTGTCCCGTGACGGTAGTGATTTTGACTTCAGCATTGAGGGTCAGCCCGTCTACCGCGATAACTCCGTTGTAGTCCGGTTTTACGGGATTGGGATACACACGCACGTTGCTTTTATCCAATTCTGTGGCAGGAGTATTGGCATCGCTCATATACGATACGAGCCCTAAAAAGGTACCTATCATGACTTCTCCGGTTTGCGGATTGACAGCTATGCTCTGTATTTCATCGGATATGAGTGGAGAGTTGTCCGTAGTGAAATGCTGTAATATTTCCTGTCCGTCTGCACTTACCAGGTAAACACCGTCCGCAACCGTCCCTATCCATTTCCGGTTGGCTGCGTCAATGGCTATGCTGCTGATATTAACACCGTTGAGCAAATAGTCGGCATAGTCCGTTCCGTCATTACGGGCGATTTTGATTTGGGTGAACCTGAAGTCGTCGTTTTGGATGAAGTCATCCGGGTCTTCTATGACGAAGAGTCCTTCGCTTGTACCCACCCATATTTGATTGTTGAGGTCTTGTGCAAAGCTATAGAAATAGTATGGAGAATACTCAACACCGTCTTGATTGGTGATATCTTTCCTTATTATATGTATATCATCTGATGTGTCTTCCAAAGTTCCGTGATAATCCAATACAAAAACACCAGCTTTGTTGGTGGAATTTCTTTTAGATAGAACCCATAGTCTTCCTTTGTCATCGAAAAACATATCAGGAAGGTTGGGGGCTGTTTTAAGTTCTTCGTAATACAGTCTTGTCCAGGTATTGTCTTTTTTCAATATGGTCAAGACGGTGTCTACTTGACAATTCACCATCCATAGATTTCCTTCTGTGTCATATGTTAATGCATCGCAGCGTACATAGTTTTCTGGAGTAGATTGTACTGGTTGAAGTGTTCTCAGCAGACTGTTTGTGTAGTCGAACCGTTGTACGAATTTTAAGTCTTTGAATTCATAAAGTCCGTGTCCGGCAGAAGTTACAAAATGATGCGTTGGGTCATTCGGGTCTTGGGCTATGCTGGATATGTTGGTATAGGTCAATCCTGTTTGTTCCGCAATGTTGTCTTCAATGAAATTATACCATGTTCCGTTGTCGTAATACATGATAGTGCCTTCTCTGTTGATACTATTATAGTTCAAATCTCCGCCGGCAATGAGCAAACGATTGCCATTGTAGTGCATGTTGCAAAAATAGTCGCGGATGGGGCTGTTAGGCTGGATGGCAGATTGCGTGGCAGAGAGTGTCTTGCCTGAAAGAACATAAGGTTGCAATCCTTTTATGCCTTGGCTTGCCCAATATGTACCGTTGTTATAAACTAAATAATTGAATGGATTGTCTTGTTTGATTTCCTGTTTGTCTGTGACGTTGTTGAACAGATAAATATGGGAAGAGTTTCCGGTGAGCATGACGTCTTCGGAGCAAGAAAAAAATGAATAGCCTCCTTTTACCAAGGCTGTGGTTGTATAATATTGTTGGTCAATGGTGAATAACCCTGTACTCTTGTTATACCCAATCAGTTTACCTTTGAAGAATGTAAGTTCGTGGAAGAAGTTAGTGCTGGTGTGCTTCCAATTGTTTTTATCCAATAAGTTAAGGTTCAAGTCGCCTATGTTGAAACCGTTTTCCGAACAACAAAGGTAGATGTAATGTGCATCTGCCGTACAACTGTATACGTTCAAGTTTAAGTCGTATGTAGCTTCGAATTCTTCTTTATCCGTATTCACTACGACTATGCCGAAGTTCGTGCATATATATGCTTTTTCGTTTACTACGGAAACATTATTGATGATGAGGTTAGAATAGTTTTTGTCTTTTAACTGCTTCATGTTGACCACCTCATTGTCCGGATAGATTAAGTCTATGTTTCCGTTTTCATATACAAGAATAAGCTTTTGGCTTGCGTTGCTATATCGTATGAATTGTATTTTGGTGTCGTGTAATCCGTTAAGTCTATCAAACACGTAGACTTCCGTATCTTCGGTGTTGTAACTGAAAAGATTTCCATTACAAAGAGAATATACTTTATGTCCTACCGGTATATTATAAGTAGATATTTGCAATGCCGGGTAAGCTTTCCAAGAACCGATAGCCTGTCCGAATGAAATGGTCGTATATATAAAGAATATAAACCATAAAATATATTTATTCATAAGATTTACTATTAAATTTATACTCCTTCTTTATTAACGGGATAATGCTGATAAATTGTGCTTTACAATGTTTTTTTCATTTGTCGATTTCATTCGACAATGGATATTTATAAGGCTTGAAAATTTTATCTTCATGTCTTCGTCTTATTTAAGTTTCTTTTCAAAGTAAGGCCCTCTACCTACGAGAAAAGGCACATAAGAATTGATTAGTTTGATAGGTAAGCAGCAAATGATGATGGTTAATAGAGTCAATATTATATTGGTAGCATATCCTCCATACTCTATTATGCTTTTAAAATATAATTTAAAGCATCCAATGATGTAATTTTGCAGAGCTAAAATGATAATCGTATTTTTGCCAATAAAAGAAACGGCTTTGTCTATTTTCAGATGTGAGAAAGCCTTTATGAAAATGGTGTATATTGGCATTACTAAAAGGCCGCATATTACAATCTGTATGTTTTTGAATATCATATTGCTATAATTACCATATCGTATGCATACGAGTGTTATGCAAAAAGCAATGATGGCGCCTAAGATATGTTTTGATGTCAAAGATTGGATAAAATCCTTGTTCATGTTGGAAAAAGCATAAAAAGGAATATATAGCAATGCTGCCGACAAATTCCAAGGTAAATAAGAAGTCCATGGAATACAATGTAAAAGGGGACATATCGATACGATAATTATGACTATGGGTTTAGGAAATTGTCGAATGAGTAAATAATAGATTATTTGCATACTGAACAAGCAGCAAATAAACCAATATGGGGCAATAATGGTTACGGGGGTTCCATAAGCGAATTCCATTAAAGGCTTCCATAGCGGGATATCCAATTCATTTCCTCCTATCCAGTCTCGCCCAAAGAGTAACCATGAAATATAGAAAAATGTAAAAAAGGATATATAGGGTATTAATAATTGTATGCTTCTGTGTTTTAGGAAATAACTGAGTGAATGGAATTTGTTTGTGTTGAAAAGAAATCCTGCTATCATGAAAAAAGCAGGCATTCTCAGTAAGGACAATAATTCTCCTACGTATCCGTCAGCGCGGTGAGGAATATGGTAGGATACAACCAAAAATATAGAGAAAAATTTGGCATAATCTACCCATGCATATCTGATTTTTGGAGAAGTATCATAGGATTTTATGTTTGCTTTTTCCATTCTATACTTATTTATTTGGCAAATTCATTTTGTTGAGAATATAATCTGTGGATTTTTTAAGTCAATAATTATTCTTTCTTAGATAATCACAAAGGGCAGCTACTGCACGTGCGCGGTGGCTGATGCGGTTCTTGATGTCGCTACCCAATTCGGCGAATGTGGTTTCATAACCGTCGGGTTGAAAGATAGGATCGTAGCCGAATCCGGATTCTCCTCTTTTTTCTCTGGTAATTTGTCCCTTCACAATTCCTTCGAACTGCCTTTCTTCTCCTTTTTCTATTAACGAGATAATGGTGCGAAATTGTGCTTTTCGATCATTTTTTTCTTCCATTTCTTTCAGGAGTTTATTCATGTTGGCTTGAGAGTCATGTCCTTGTCCGTCGGCATAACGTGCGGAATACACGCCCGGTGCCCCTCCAAGGCTTTCTACTTCCAGTCCGGTATCATCGGCAAAACAATCTAACCCATAATGTTCGTATACGTACCGTGACTTTTGTCGGGCATTGCCTTCAAGAGTATCGGCTGTTTCGGGAATGTCGGCATGACAATGGATGTCGGCAAGACTTAATATTTCGATGCTGTTACCTAAGATAGCTCTTATTTCTTCCAATTTATGAGCGTTGTTTGTGGCAAAAACAAGTCGTTTTTTCATGTTCCGTTATTTTATTTTTAATTTATCGAATCCTTCTCCATAGACACCTACTACATTACTTTGCGAAACAAAGGCTTTGGGGTCAATACGGTGAATGAGACGGAATATTTCTATACCTTCACGTCGTTTAGCCAAAACAACCAATACCTTTCTCGGTTCCTTGCTGTACCAGCCTTCCCCGTTAAGAATGGTGACTCCTCGGTCGAGTTGTTTGCCTATGGCTTCCGCTATCTCGTCATATTTGTTGGAAAAAATAAGAAACTGTACGGATTGGCGTGCACTGTTCATATAATAGTCCAACATAATCATGGAAATGATGAGTACGCAAAATCCGAATACTACTTTTTGCGATTCGTGAAATACAAAATAGCTGGAAGATACGATGGCAATATCGCAAAACATAAGTGCGCGTCCTAAACTGATGTCGCGGTATTTGTTGACAATGGCAGCTATGATATCAGTTCCTCCTGTACTACCATTACTTAAAAAGACAATGGCGAGCCCTACTCCTTCGCAGCAAGCTCCAAGTACACAGGCCATAAAAGTCTGATCTCCCAGAATCATAGGAAGTTGTCCGCTTTCGTCAGACAAAAGTTTTTGGAAAAGGTCGAATTCGAATGTCAGGGCCAATGTACCTACAATCGTTTTTAAACAGAAACGGAAGCCTAAAATTTTGATGGCAGCGATAAGTAAGGCTGCGTTAACCAAGAAATAAGTATATTGTACAGGAAAACCTGTGGCGTAGTATATGATAGCGGATACACCGGATAATCCACCGGTTGTAATTTGGTAAGGTAAGATAAAAGCGGTGAATCCTAACGCATAAATAGTAAGTCCTATAAAAAGACTAATGTAATCTTTGGTTTCTTGCCAAATATCTTCTTTTGAGTATTTCATATTTATTGAATACAAAGATTTTTATGTAGGAGACTACTTGAAAAACAAGTAGTCTCCAAAAGGTTTGACACTATTTTAATACTATATTTACGATACGCTTCGGCACGATAATGACCTTGACGATTTGCTTGCCTTCCGTGTACTTTTGGGTTTGTTCGTCATTCAGTACCGTCTTTTCGATGGAAGCATTGTCGACATCTGCAGGAAAGTCCAATGTGAAACGGGTTTTCCCGTTGAAGGAAATGCTCAGTTTCATGCTGTCTTCCGTCAGGTACTCTTCCTTCCATTCCGGCCATTCGGCATCGCATACGCTATTTGCTTCTTCCAGAGCATGCCATAATTCTTCTGCGATATGCGGAGCAAAGGGAGCCATGAGGATGACCAACGTGCGAAGAATGTCCCGGTTATGGCATTTCTGTTGAGAAAGTTCATTCACGCAAATCATGAATGCACTGATAGAAGTGTTGTAAGAAAAAGCTTCGATGTCCGCCGTGACTTTTTTGATAAGCTTGTGCAACGATTTCAGTGCTTCCTTGTTGGCTTCCCCTTCTGTGGGCAGGAAATTACCTGTGCGGTCGTAGAACAAGGCCCAGAACTTCTTCAGAAAACGATGACAGCCGTCGATGCCGTTGGTGTCCCAAGGTTTGCTTTGTTCCACCGGACCGAGGAACATTTCATACAGGCGGAGCGTGTCGGCTCCGAACTTCTCTACTATCATATCCGGATTGACCACATTGAACATACTCTTACTCATTTTTTCAATGGCCCATCCGCAAATGTATTTTCCGTCTTCCAGAATAAATTCCGCATCGTGATACTCCGGCCGCCAGTTACGGAAAGCTTCGATGTCCAGCACGTCGCCCGATACGATATTGACATCCACATGCAGAGGCGTAGTGTCGTATTGGTCTTTCATATTTAGCGAAACGAAAGTGTTGGTGTCTTTGATACGATACACAAAGTTACTCCGTCCCTGTATCATGCCTTGGTTGATGAGCTTTTGGAACGGTTCTTCTTTGCAACTGTAACCCAAGTCATGCAGGAATTTGTTCCAAAAACGACTGTAAATCAGATGGCCGGTAGCGTGTTCTGTACCGCCCACGTATAAGTCTACGTTTTGCCAGTAAGCATCCACGTCCTTGTCTACCAGTGCATGGTCGTTTTTCGGGTCCATGTACCGGAGATAATAGGCAGAACTGCCTGCAAATCCCGGCATGGTGTTCAGTTCCAACGGGAAAACCGTTTGGTGGTCGATGCGTGAGTTTTCCGTCACGCAACGGTTCACGGTATCCCATGCCCATTTCGTGGCATGTCCCAATGGCGGTTCCCCGCTTTCCGTGGGGAGGAATTTGCTGACTTCCGGTAATTCCAACGGCAGGCAATCTTCGGGAATCATGTAAGGCATTTGATTTTTGTAATATACAGGGAACGGTTCACCCCAGTAGCGTTGGCGACTGAAAATGGCATCGCGCAAGCGGTAGTTTACCTTTACCCTACCCAATCCATGCGTTTTGACATACTCTTTTGTGGCTGCAATGGCTTCCTTGACGGTCAGTCCGTTGAGCGAGAAATCAATATAGGGAGTCACCCCGGTGCGTGGCGAATTGGTTACGATTCCTTCTTTGGCATCGAAACTTTCTTTACTTACGTCGCAACCTTCCACTAACGGGATGATAGGCAAGTTGAAATGTTTGGCAAAGGCATAGTCACGGCTGTCATGTGCCGGTACGGCCATGATGGCTCCTGTCCCGTAGCCGGCCAACACGTAATCGCTTATCCAGACGGGGATGTTTTCGCCCGTGAAAGGGTTGACGGCATACGAACCCGAGAACACGCCGGTTACGCGGCGGTCGGCAATACGTTCGCGTTCCGTACGTTTTTTGGTGGCATCGAGATAAGCTTCCACTTCTGCCTTTTGGGCTTCGGTCGTAACTTCCGGTACCCATTCGCTTTCGGGAGCCAATACCATGAACGTGACGCCGAACATGGTGTCGGCCCGTGTGGTAAAGATCGTGAATTCCTTATCGCTGTCTTTTATTTTGAATTGCACTTCTGTGCCTTCAGAGCGTCCTATCCAGTTGCGTTGCGTTTCTTTCAATGAATCCGTCCACTCCACCGTGTCCAATCCATCCAATAAGCGTTGGGCGTATGCACTGACACGCAGGCACCATTGGCGCATCTTTTTCTGAACGACGGGATAACCTCCGCGTTCGCTCACACCGTCCACTACCTCGTCGTTGGCCAGTACCGTACCGAGTTTCGGACACCAGTTCACCATCGTTTCGCCCAAATAGGCGATGCGGTAATTCATGAGCGTCTCCTGCTGTTTCTTTTCGTCCATGGCTTTCCATTCGTCGGCAGTGAACCGCAGTTCCTCGCTACAAGCCACGTTCAAGCCTTCCGTACCATTTTTATCAAATGCCTTCACCAGTTCTTCAATAGGGCGTGCTTGCTGCCTGTCATTGCAATAATAACTGTCGAACATCTTCTGGAAAGCCCATTGCGTCCAATGGTAATAGGCCGGGTCGCAAGTACGTACTTCCCTATCCCAGTCGAAGCAAAAACCAATCTTGTCCAACTGTTCACGGTAGCGGTTGATATTGGTAGCCGTGGTAACGGCCGGGTGTTGCCCCGTCTGTATGGCATATTGCTCGGCCGGAAGTCCGTAAGCATCGTATCCCATGGGATTCAACACGTTAAATCCTTGCAGACGTTTGTAACGTGCGTAAATATCCGAAGCAATGTAACCTAGCGGATGTCCTACATGAAGTCCTGCACCACTGGGGTAAGGAAACATGTTGAGTACGTAGAACTTCTCCTTTTCTTTGTTTTCCACAACCTTGTAAGTCTGATGCTCCACCCAATATTTCTGCCATTTCGGCTCTATTTCTCTAAAATTGTATTCCATGTTATATATTGATATTTTTATTTTAATCCGTTTATAGAGTGATGCACGTTTATCCACGCGCCGGTGATTTCTACAATATACATTTTGTGATAACCGCCTTGTTTACCGTACCATCTTTCGTTGAGCGACGGGTCGAGGAAAGCTTCGGGAGCCAGATTGTCTGTATACAACTTCCTGCAGGCCAAAGCGAATCGTGCCTGTTCAAAAGTCACACATTTGCCGTCTTCAAGGGGATATGGCGTGAGTCCGCTTTCGAGTGTCTTGTCTATATCCCGTCCGGATTTTGAACCACACAAGTTATATACTTCACGCGCCTTGGGCGATTTCCCCAAGAAAGAGAGCGTCATGAAGTCGTTGTTTTCCGTAAATTCAAAAGTATAGCGTTCGGGACGAATGAATACGAAAGCTACAGGTTTGTTCCATAACCACCCTATTCCGCCCCATGATGCGGTCATCATGTTATATCGGTTGGCATCGCCAGCACAGACTAACATCCATTCTTTGCTGATCGTTTCGAAAAAATTCTCCGTAAGTTCAGAGACTTCTATCTTTTTCATGCTCTTTTCTTTTTATAATAAGGTGCAAAGATAGTGAAAGGCGAGCGCAGAGACAAATGAAAACGCAGTTTTCTGATTTGTCTTTGCCGAGCCACCTCCTATTTTCGTGGAAACAAAGATACGGATTTTACAGGTCGCAGCGAATATTTTCAGGATATTCCTTGACGTAAATCAAGAAAAAAAGGTTTCATGAGAATATTACGTCTGAAAGTATGCATCTTTCAGGAATATCGCGTAACTTTGCATTGTCTTAAAACAAGAGACGATATTGAAAGCATCGTGAGATGCAGATAAATTAGGTATTAGATTGAGGTAAAAAAGATTGTTACAGTATAATGTTGAGCATAGGACTGCGTGAAGCAGTAGTTTAATAGGAAAAGCAAACGAATAGTTCGTTTATTGTTTATGAGAAAAATTTTGAGAGATTAAAGATTTGTTTGTCGGGGCTTTCCTCTTGTGATCTGAGGGTTGTCCCGTTTTTTGCATCTTGTAGAAAAACAGAATAATCCGTTTCAAATCAGAAAAAATAATCGTATTTTTGTGGTTGATTCTAAAAAGTTAACGATTATGGCAAAAGAAGGGTTGACCCCGATGATGAAGCAATTTTATGATTTGAAAGCGAAACACCCCGATGCGATCATGTTGTTCCGCTGTGGGGATTTCTATGAAACTTATTGTGAGGATGCTGTCGTTGCTTCTGAAATATTGGGTATTACCTTGACAAAACGTAGCAATGGCGGAAGGAACGGCGAACCGGTGGAGATGGCCGGCTTCCCTTACCATGCCTTGGATACGTATTTGCCTAAACTCATCCGGGCAGGGCGGCGTGTGGCCATTTGCGACCAGTTGGAAGACCCTAAGCTGACCAAGACATTGGTGAAGCGGGGGATTACGGAGTTGGTGACTCCCGGAGTTTCAATGAATGACAATGTATTGAGTTACAAGGAAAACAATTTCCTTGCTGCCGTACATTTCAATAAGAATGTTTGCGGCGTAGCCTTTTTGGATATCAGCACGGGAGAGTTTCTCACGGCAGAGGGTACGTCTGAATATGTAGACAAACTCTTGGGGAATTTTTCGCCGAAAGAAGTGCTTTTCGAGCGTGGAAAACGGAATATGTTTGAGGGTAATTTCGGAACAAAGTTTTTTACGTTCGAGTTGGACGACTGGGTCTTTTCCGAACGTTCGGCTACGGAAAAATTGCTGAAACACTTCGAAGTGAAAAATCTGAAAGGCTTCGGCATCGACCATTTGAAATGCGGCATCGTGGCATCAGGCGTGATTCTGCAATATTTAGAGATGACCCAGCACAGCCAGATCGGACATATCACGTCCATTTCGCGTATTGAAGAAGAACGTTATGTCCGTTTGGATAAATTCACGGTGCGCAATCTGGAGTTGTTGAATTCCATGGTAGACGGTGGTAATTCTCTGTTGGGCGTGATAGACCGTACGATTACCCCGATGGGCGCCCGCTTGATGCGCCGTTGGATATTGTTTCCGTTGAAAGACGAAAAACCGGTCAACGAGCGTTTGGATGTGGTGGATTACTTTTTCCGCGAACCGGAGTTTAAGGAACTGATTAGCGACCAGTTGCATCTGATGGGCGATTTGGAACGCATCATTTCCAAGGTTTCCGTAGGACGGGTGTCGCCGCGCGATGTGGTGCAACTGAAAGTGGCCTTACAAGCCATCGAACCGATTAAGATAGCTTGCGAGCATGCTTCGGACGAGACTTTGAAGAGGATAGGAGAACAGTTGAACCTATGCGCTTCCATCCGCGACCGCATAGCCCGCGAAATACAGAACGACCCGCCTTTATTGGTCAACAAGGGAGGAGTGATAGCCGAAGGAGTAGACCGGGAATTGGACGAGCTTCGCCATATAGCTTTTGAAGGTAAGGATTATCTGCTGAAGATACAGCAAAGGGAAACGGAACTCACCGGAATCCCGAGCTTGAAGATTTCCTATAACAATGTCTTCGGGTATTATTTGGAAGTGCGGAATACGCATAAGGACAAAGTGCCTGCCGATTGGATACGTAAGCAGACGCTGGTGAATGCCGAGCGTTACATTACCCAAGAACTTAAGGAATACGAGGAAAAGATTATGGGCGCACAGGATAAAATCCTGGTGCTCGAGACGAAATTGTATAATGACCTGGTGTTGGCCTTGGCCGAATTCACACCGGCCATTCAGATTAACGCCAATTTACTGGCACGGTTGGACTGCTTGCTGTCTTTTGCCCAAGTGGCACAAGACAACCGTTATATCCGTCCGGTGATTCAAGACGACGATGTGCTGGACATCAAACAAGGGCGTCATCCGGTGATTGAAAAGGAGTTGTCGGTAGGGGAACAATATATTGCCAACGATGTCTATCTGGACACGGAGAAACAACAAATCATTATCATTACGGGTCCGAACATGGCCGGTAAGTCAGCCCTGTTGCGCCAGACGGCCTTGATTACGCTTATGGCCCAGATAGGTTGCTTCGTTCCGGCCGAATCTGCCCATATCGGATTGGTGGACAAGATATTCACCCGTGTAGGGGCAAGCGACAATATTTCCATGGGAGAGAGTACGTTCATGGTGGAAATGAACGAGGCAGCCAATATCCTGAATAACATATCCTCGCGCAGCTTGGTGCTTTTCGACGAATTAGGGCGTGGCACGTCTACGTACGACGGTATCAGCATCGCGTGGGCTATCGTGGAATATATCCATGAAAATAAAAAAGGGAGGGCAAGGACGCTCTTCGCCACGCATTACCATGAGCTGAACGAGATGGAGAAGTTGTATCCCCGCGTGAAGAACTATAACGTGTCGGTGCGCGAAGTGGACCAGAAAGTCATCTTCCTGCGTAAGTTGGAACGGGGCGGAAGCGAGCACTCCTTCGGTATCCACGTGGCCAAGTTGGCCGGCATGCCGAAGAGCATCGTGTCGCGGGCGAATACCATATTGAAGGAACTGGAATCTGCCAACAGCAAGGATGTGATGAAAAACAGCCGTGGGGCAAAGCAGGTCATGCAGGCGGACAACGGTGTGCAGCTCAGTTTTTTCCAACTGGACGACCCTGTGCTGTGTCAAATCCGGGACGAGATATTGCATCTCGACATCAATAACCTGACGCCCGTGGAAGCCCTGAACAAATTGAATGACATTAAACGTATCGTAACAGGAAAATAGGACAATGGAAAAGAAGACAGTATTGATAACCGGCGCTTCCTCGGGAATAGGAGAGGGATGCGCCCGCAAGTTCGCCATGAACGGACACCGGCTGATTCTGAATGGCCGTAACGTGGAGAAACTGAATGCCGTAAAGGACGAATTGGAAGAAAAATATGGGGTCGAAGTATGGCTGTTGCCGTTCGACGTGCGCGACCGTGCCGCAGCCCGTGCTGCCTTGGATTCCCTTCCCGAAGAGTGGAAGGCCATAGACGTGTTGGTGAACAATGCCGGCCTGGTCATCGGGGTGGACAAGGAACATGAAGGAAGCCTCGACGAGTGGGACGTGGTGATAGACACGAACGTGAAAGCCCTCTTGGCCATGACGCGCCTCGTGGTGCCCGGCATGGTGGAGCGGGGCAGGGGACACGTCATTAACATGGGGTCCATTGCCGGAGACTATGCTTATCCCGGCGGGAGCGTGTACTGTGCCTGCAAGGCGGCGGTAAAGGCCTTGTCGGACGGTTTGCGTATAGATTTGGTGGATACTCCCATACGTGTGACGAACGTCAAGCCCGGATTGGTGGAGACGAACTTCTCCGTAGTGCGTTTCCGGGGCGATAAGGCTACGGCCGACAACGTGTATGAAGGGCTTCGTCCGCTCACGGGCGACGATGTGGCCGAGGTGGTTTATTTCGCTGCTTCCTTGCCCGAGCATATCCAGATAGCCGAAGTGTTGGTCATGCCTACCAACCAGGCCACGGGTACGATAGCTTACCGCAAGAAATAAGAGATTATGGCATTTATTTATTTTTTGTTGTTTATCGGTCTTTTGGCTATTTGGGCTTTGAATGAGTCTCGGAAACAACGTTCTCATGATGCCAAACAATAAAAGCACCGTTCGTTAGTATCCGGTTTATGTTTTTCGGATACAACCGTATTGGCTAACGCCGCATGCCTTAAAAACAGGAGGATGCGGCGTTTTTGCATCTGAATCTTGATATGTCCATCCATCTTTCCGTGTCTTAATGGCTGTATGTTTTTTAGAAAACACATAAATATGTGTTTTACAAGGTTTTGTATCCGTGAGAAATTCTTCCGCAGAATGAAAAATCATTTGGCTGAGATTGAAAAATTGTTCGGCTGAGATTGATTTTCCGTTCTGCGGAGGTTGATTTTTGTCTTTGAAAAGGAATTTTTTTCATTCTTTTTAGTCCGCTTTTACGTTTTTTCTTTATCTTTGCCTTGTCGCCATGCCGAAGCCCTTACAAAAAGGGCGGTTGGAATGGGGACACATATATTGTGGAAAGGCGTTTACTTGACGCTTTGTTCTTCGACGCATAGAAACTTCGCAAACTTCTAATCCTGTCAAGGACATGGCAACGGTAGATGCCCTGTGGGTATGTTTTATACAGACCCTCATTGTACCTGTGCATTTTCGCATAGGGTAGTGAGAGGTATATATACATATCGGCGTGGGGCTTCTGCGTTGCTCGTTCAGACAGGATTGGGCAATGCGAAGGCCTCTATGCGTGGGACGGGCAACAGGTACGGACTCCCTGCGCTTTTTTCGTATATGTACCAAAAAAAAGAAAATAACCTGCTTCTCGGGGAGTTTGGAAGCAATATTGAAAATCAATTTATTATGAGAAAGGTAATGTTTAAATGGTTGGTCATGTTCTTGGCCGTAGTGCTTTGTGCCGGAGTGGTTTCATGCAAGGATGACGACGACGATGATAACGGAGCATCCGGCAATAGTATCGTGGGAACATGGAGATATGATTTTGGATACAATGCTTACGCATTAATGACATTTAATGAAGATTTGACGGGAATATACCGTGAATATGACGAAGAAGATGGCGGATGGTGGTCGTACACTTTTACTTGGTTGCAAAATAACGGTAAAGTGATGGTTATAGACGATGAAGACGGATATGGAGACGAGTATTATAACGTGACTGTTACTGCTACGAAATTGACGTGGACATACAATAACGGTTATGGTAGTGAGAAACAGGTTTGGACAAGACAACAATAGTAAGTCTTTGTAACTTTGGCTGCTCTTAGATGTATTTCCTCCGGCAAAGCTCCAATGGAAAAAAAGAGTGTACCGGTAAGAAATAAAAGGGATTTGACAGAAAAAGCCAAATCCCTTTTATTTCTTACCGGTATTCTTCCTTCACGGCAATCTTGTCGCCGGAATCGTCCGTTTCGAGGAAATAGGGTATATGGTAACGATAGAAATTATTCTCGTATAGATTTTATTTCGTTTCCGTTGTAAATGCTCTGCTGTTTCCGTATCTTTGTTTTCGAATCGTCTCATTTTAGGATTATTCAATATGGCAATAACAAAGGATTATATACGTGGTTTATTAGGTGATTTGGAGAATGACAGTGTAGAACGAACCATTTCAACTACTAATACAGACAAGTTCGGACAGGCTATTTGTGCTTTTGCAAATGATTTGCCGTGTAATAACCATCCGGGGTACCTCATCATCGGGGCGGAGGATGACGGGAGTCTGCATCCCATCCATGTAACAGATGAATTATTGAAGAATATAGCAGGTATACGGACGGATGGGAATATCCAACCGCAACCTTCGATGACCGTGCAAAAGCTTACATTTCAGGAAGGGGACATTGTCGTAGTGGAGGTCTATCCTACCAAAATGCCGCCTGTAAAATATAAGGGGAGGATATGGGTGAGGATAGGGCCGAGGAAAGGAGTAGCTAATGAAGACGATGAACGTAGGTTATATGAGAAGCGAGTGGCCAATATCAAGACATTCGATGCCATGCCTTGTATTGGGGCTACTGTGGATGATTTAGACATTGCTATGTTTAGGCAACTTTATCTTCCGAAGGCCGTACCTGAAGATGTGTTACGCGAGGATGGACGAGATGTAGAATTGCAGTTACAGTCGTTGGGCTTTTTTGATAAAAGGTACGGTTGTCCGACATACGCCGGTATATTGTTTTTCGGTAAGCAAGTTGAACGTTTTCTTCCGGGTGCGTATATAAATATGTGAGGTTTGGAGGAAAAGGACGGGAAAGTGAGGTAAAAAGTGAATATAAATTTGCAGGAAATCTTTGCGAAGTCTTATTCCGGTTGGATACGTTTGTCGATACGTCTATTATCAACCGCCGTCCTGTGCCGGTTAGTGCTTTACGAGAAAAAACGCTTATGGACTATCCTCATTGGGCTACCCGTGAGTTGTTGATGAATGCCATTTGCCATCGTACGTACGAGAGCAACGGTCCTATTCAGTTTTATCAGTACAATGACCGTATAGAGTTGATGAATCCCGGTGGGTTGTATGGCAAGGTAAATGCCCAAAACTTCCCGTTTGTGAATGACTATCGTAATCCTGTGATTGCAGAAGCCATGAAAGTATTGGGGTTTGTCAACCGTTTCAGCCGGGGAATCATAAGGGTAAAAGAAGAATTGAAGGAAAACGGGAATGGAGAACCCGAATTTAGCCTTGATCTTGGAACTGCTTTTCTGGTGGTAGAACCGATTTCAGCCGAAGCTCTTAAATATTACCCAAGTGAGGAAAAGAGTGAGGAAAAGAGTGAGGAAAAGAGTGAGGAAAAGAAAGAACTTTCGGAGATGGAAAAAAGAGTATTGGAGGTCATTGCCGGAAAACCATCAGCTACTTATGCCTTTATTTCTGATAATCTTGGTATTAGCGAGACTTCTGTGTACAATGCCGTCAGGCATCTGAAAACGGGAGAATGGATTAAACGTAAGGAAGGAAAGAAATATGGAAGTTGGGTTGTTTTGAAAAAGAATATATAGAAAAGGAATAAAAAGGGATTTGACAGGAAAAGCCAAATCCCTTTTAAGTCTTACCGGTATTCTTCCTTCACGACAATCTTGTCGCCGGAATCGTCCACTTTGAAGAGGTGGGGCACACGGTGATAGTGGTCGTGGATATCCTTATGGCTGTGGACAGACATGAGCAGCTCACCGTCGAAAGTGCGGAACAACATGCCGTGACCGAAGTTGGGCGGGGTAATGGGCTGTTCTTCCTGCACCCACGGGCCGTCCAATGTGCCGCTTTCCGAATAAGCAACTCCTTGGGTATAGACATTATAAATCCAACTGGTCCATATCATGCCCAGGCGTCCTGTCTGGGTGCGGAACAAATAAGGGCCGTCCGTCACACGGTTGGGAAGCGTGTCTCCTTCGATGACTTCCCGGCTCCAAGGCGATGCGCTGGCCTTAAACAATAGCTTTCCTTTGCAGATGCTGCCGCTTAGGTCTGGTTTCAATTCTATTTTTTCGATGGTGCCGTCCCAGTTTTGCAGCCATTCGTGGCAGTAGACCATGTAAGGCCGTCCGTCCGTGTCTACCCACAACGTACCGTCGAGCGTCAATTTGTTTGCCGGGAGGTAAGTCTCGTCCTTCATCGGGCGGTAGGGGCCTTCGGCCTTGTCGCTGACCAACACATGGCAAGCCCGGCGTTCCAGGTTGTTTCCTTTGTAACGCCCCACGCTTACGGCCTGGTTGGTGAAAGTGGCAAAATAGTAGTATTCGCCTTTGTACTGGTGAAGCTCAGCCGCCCAAATCATGGGTTTCGGCCCCATCCAAGATTCGGGGTCGGTTTCCGCTACGGTGTAAGGGCCGTCCCAATACCGCAAGTCTTTGCTTTTCCATAACTTGCCACCCGTTCCGGTCATATAATAAGTCATGGTGGATCGGTCGGGCAAGATGCAAGGATCACTCAGAACGATGGAGTCTAAAGGGACTTTGGAGAGGACTTGGATGGATGTGAGGCTGAAGCAGGCTATGAATAAGGCAAACAGAATATATGTTCTTTTCAAGGTAGTACAGTGCATATTTTATTGATTTTATGAATATTTTCTTTGCAAAAGTAGTGCTTTTTTAAGAATAAATACCTGATTAAGATAGAAACCTTTTCTTTTTTACCTATATTTGTAGCAGGTTTGTAATATAATCCATGAAATATGATAGCCTTAGATCTAAATCCATTATTGACGCTGTTTTCTTCGATAGGTCTTGAAGAAATGGGGAAAGTGCGGCTTATGAACCGTTTGGATACCAAATATGTGGTATCGCTTCCGGTTTTGGCTGAGATATTAAAGTGTGCGCTTCCAGATTATCGTATACAAGAAATAAAAGGGCAGCGTTGTCCGTTGTACCATACCACATATCTTGAAACACAGGACTATGCCATGTATCTGGCGCATCATAACGGGAAAAAAAGAAGGGAGAAGATAAGGGTTCGTACATATGAAGTGTCCGGCATATCGTTTCTCGAAGTGAAAAACAAGACTAATAAGGGACGGACGAAAAAAGAACGTATCCAAGTGGAAGGGATTTCTTCCTTGCATACTGAGGATGCCGAGGATTTCCTCCGTGCCTATGCTTGGTATGACTTGAGCGAATTGCGCTTTTTTTTGGAGAATTCGTTCGGGCGGATTACTTTGGTGAACCATGCGATGACAGAACGTGTCACTATAGATTTGAATCTCTATTTTCATAATTTACAAACGGGGTGCGACAGTAATTTGTCGCGTTTGGCTGTCATCGAGCTTAAACGGAACGGCAGAATGGAATCACCGATGGCAGATATTATGTGCGGCTTGCGTGTAAAGCCCTGTGGATTTAGTAAATATTGCATTGGTACGGCACTGACATCGGATTTCTCCCTAAAAAAGAACCGTTTTAAGGCCAAGTTGCACATGGCCGAAAGATTGATACAACAGAAAATAATCATTTAAACCTATATTTTATGTTTGAAGAACTTACAGAAAACCTTTTGGAGACTCCGTTGGTGACTAATGGCGACTTTTTATCCTTATTGTGGCATTTCTTGCTCAACTGGGTGGTAGTGTTTTGTATTATCTGCTTTTTTTATTATCCGAAAAGTCGAAGGCGTGACTATTACTTTACGTTCACACTTATCAGTATAAGTATATTCTTGATGATATTCTTGTTAGGAAGCGTAAAGCTGAAAATAGGGTTTGCACTTGGATTGTTTGCTATTTTCGGTATCATCCGTTACCGTACGGAATCTATGCCGGTACGAGAAATGACTTACCTTTTCGTTATTATTGCCATTTCGGTAATAAATGCTTTAGGGGCAGATTTCAGTTATTTGGAACTGGTGGGTACGAACTTACTTTTCATCGTTAGCCTATGGATATGTGAAAGTAATAAATGGATGAAACATACGGCCTGCAAATTGGTACAATATGACAGAATAGATTTGATAAAACCAGAGAAGGAACTGGAGATGGTGGCGGATTTGCGTGAACGTACGGGATTGGACATCTATCGGGTTGAGGTGGGAAGTATTGATTTCTTGCGCGATATGACGATACTGAAAGTCTATTACGTGCCAGAAAATAAAATGGCAAATACCGTGGATGGCTTGGTAAAATTACCCAAAGAGGGTGAGTGAGTATAATTTATTCGGAACCAAAAGAAAAAGAGATATGGAAAATAGAATATATAGAAAAGGATGGGAGTTTTTTTTATTCTTATTCCTTTTGGCTGGTTGGCTGGTGCAGGCTCGTGCTAGTGATGATTTTGGGTTTTGGGGATCGGTAAGTGCAGAAAAGAAATTGTATAAAGGATTGGGGGCTTCGTTTGAAGGGGAATTCCGTTCGCGTGACAACGTACGTACGGTAGAACGTTGGTCGGTTTCGGCAGGACTTTCTTATAAACTCACCAATTGGCTTAAGATCTCGTCCGACTATATATTCATACATTATTATCATCCTATGGAGGTGACGAGAAAAGGGAACTATGTGCCTGAGTTTTGGCAGCCTCGCCATCGTGTGAATTTTTCATTGACGGGTAAATATGAGGTTGTGAAGAGACTTACTTTTTCTTTACGTGAACGCTGGCAGTATACTTATCGTCCGGAACGGTCAGTAGAGAAGTATAAGGGTACGACGGGCGAAAGGATGGATGATGAAATAGTTAAGGGTAAGGGGAAAAACAACTTGCGTTCTCGTTTGCAGGTGGAGTATGATATCCCTAAATGCAGTTTCACACCGTATGCATCCTGTGAACTGACTCATTATCTCCATAGTGGTTTTTATTATGAAAAGACCCGTTGGATTGTAGGAACGGAATGGAAGTTAAGTAAACGTCAGGGTTTGGATTTTTATTATTTGTATCAAAGTCATGCGGATGAGGAAGAATCCAACGGTCACGTAGTGGGAATAAAATATTCGTTTAAATTTAAATAAGTGAGTGTATGAAATGTGATGTGATATATGCTATGGTTTGTGCGTGTTGCTGGGGGCTGTTGTGCATAGGTTGCACGAAAGAGGATTTTGTGTTTTCTGGCAATGGAGGAGGCGGAGAAGTAGAAGGAGAAAATGGAGGAGAGATGGTTCCGCCTATGGTTTCTTCGGATGCTGCCTCTTTTTTTAATTTTGCCATTTTTTTCGATGGGGCGGACAGAGAAAATTATGGTAATGTGGTGGAGGAAGTGGAAGCTGGTAATCCTGATTTTCCAGAGAATCATGAGTTCGTGCATCAAGTGACGCTTACTTATTCAGCTTCCGGTGTTGATTATAGTGAGTTGCCGCAGGGGGTGTTTGTTGTATCTTCGGGTGCTAATGTGACGGTATTGTCTTCGGTGGAAGATGTAGAATTCATATTGAAAGGGCGTACGGAAACCGGTTCTTTCAAATATACCGGAACCACAGATTTTAAATTGACTTTGGACGGTGTGTCGCTTGTCAATCCTGTGGGGGCCGTCATAAACGTACAAACTCCAGTTCGTACTTTCGTGGCCGCATCTGAAGCTACGCAAAATGTTTTGACAGACGGTATGGAATACGGGTCTTCCAAGGAGGAAGGTAAGGCTTGCGTGTTTTCCAAGGGAAATCTTGTTTTTTGTGGCTCGGGAAGGCTTTCGGTAAATGGGAATTATAAGCATGCTGTTGCAGCAGACGGTGCTGTCAGCTTTCGTGGAGGATGTAAGGTGGAAGCTGTGTCCCATGTAAAGGATGGTGTTCATGCTGGAGCGGATATTTACATAGGAGGTGGCCAGGTGGAGATTATGGCAGAAGGTGACGGTTTGCAAAGTGAAGAAGGGATGATAAAGCAATATGGCGGATACTTGCAAATATTCACATCCGGACAGAAGTCCCATGGAATGAAAAGTGTAGCGGGAGTAATAATGGATGGAGGGGCTTTGCATGCTAAGGTTTCAGGAGCGGCTTCCAAATGTATTTCTTGTGACGGGGACGTGTCCATTTTTTCGGGGAAAGCTATTCTGCTTACGGAAGGAGATTCATACTATGACCCTGAGTTGGTTGACATGAGTTCGTGTGCTGGCATCAAGTGCGGAGGAAACATGACGATGAGCGGAGGATATTTGGCTGTGTACAGTATGGGAGCGGCTGGAAAAGGTATCAATTGTGACGGACGGTTGGATTTAAACGGAACTTCCGTGGTCAAAGTGATAACGGAGGGTACTCGTGCCGTGCAAGGAGGAATAAAATCTTCTCCTAAAGGAATCTCTGCCGAGATGGGTATCAAAGTAGATTGTGACACATTGTGGGTTAAGGCTATTGGTGGAGAAGGGAGTGAAGGAATGGATAGTAAAACGTCCATCATCATCGAACGGGGAGAGATTGCTTTGTATTGTTTTGATGATTGCATAAGTACAACAAACCAGATTGTGGTGAACGGTGGACGGATGTATTGTTACAGTTCCGATAACGACGGAATGGATTCTAAGGGAACGGTGGAAATCCATGGCGGACAAGTCATTGCCATAGGTGCACCGGGAACGGAGGAAGGTATAGATTATGAATTGGACGGATTCACTGTTACCGGTGGGACAGTGATAGCCGTGGGGGGGAAATCAAGTTTGCCCAGTCTGGAGACTTCTTTGCAGAACAGTGTTTTATATTCTGGAGAGGCATCCGAAGGACAAGTGGTATATATACAAGATGTCCGAGGGGAAAATGTATTGATGTATCAGATTCCGCGCGATTTCAAATCCATGCACGTGTTATTGTGTGGGGGATCTTTGGTTACGGGAGAGATTTATAGCCTTTGGACGGGTAGTAGAGAGAACGTGCATGGGGGAACAGGCTATTTCGGGCTTTATACAGGTTCTGTTTGCACGGAAGGTCGTAAAGTGTCGGACTTTACAATTTCGTCCGTTGTGACGCAAATAAGAACGGAATAAAGGGCGGCTAGGATTGTGAAAAGCGGACAAGCGTCCGCCTTTGCAGATTGTATCCCGAAGTATCATGTGAAAAGCCATATCACTCATACGCGGAGTTTGATATGGCTTTTCTTTTTTATTCCCGTACGGTTGTATGTCCAATGTTCACGGGAATGTGTGGTTTTCATGAAAAATTAGCGTTTCACTATTTTCATGGTGAGTTTTTGTTCGTTTCCTGTTGTTACATTGACGATGTAAATGCCGCGTGGCAACAAATTGATGTCTATGTACTCTTGTCCCTCTGTCAGGTCTATACGCTGTTGCATATATACTTGTGCGGCAATGCTGCTTATGGTAAGCATGGCCGTTTCCGTGTTATTTGCGGTGATAACGATACGGTTGTCCGAGTAAGCCAGCTGTAAGTTTCCAATGTATTTCTGTGTGGTTTGGATATTGTCGGGAATTGTCCCGTCATCAAAGAACTGGGCATAGCTATTCATGATGTTGGTGGCTCCCAGGCTGGTCTTGAACATACTGTATACTGGATTTGCGCCATCAGGGTATCGGCCTACGGACATGTCGCCCGTGTGTTCTGGATAAGATAATTTATCATGCCAATTTTGGTCGGCAGATGTGAGTAATACGTCCCCGCCTTCTTTTGCCAGTTTGAACGTGGCATGGAGCTGATTGATGGGAGACAGTTTGTCGCACCAAATGACCATATATCCGTGTGGAGCGATAATGGTTGAGGCATCAGTACCCTCAGGGCTGATTTGGTATTTGGCGGGGACAAGAAGGTTGTCACTGACATACATACCGGCTACGTCAATGGCTTCGTCTGTTGTGTTGTAAAGCTCAATCCAATCGTTTTTCTTGAAGTAGTCATTTATATATATGCTGTTGTCTGCGCTAATTTCATTGATTCTTACAGGGACGATACCGGCCTCAGTACATTCGTCGTTGCTGAGTGCTTCGTAGCAGGCGACAAGGTTTACCGTTCCGTTATCAGGCAAAGTATAAGTTTCTTCTGTACAAACGATTTGTCCATTGTTGTTTGAAGAGGTCAGAATAAGTGACGCGTCCCAATAAATGTCAGAAGAGTTACTGCTGTTGTTGTGTACTTCTACGGCTATCAGGTTTGTTCCTCGGCGGAAGAGTGAAGCGTCGAGTGTGAGGCTTCCTTCGTCGGGGTTGCCGTTGGCATAAGTGGAGGAGTAAGTGTCGTAATCCACTTTTCCTGTCGGCATGAGGTAGCGGGCGGCTTCTTTTCCGTTGACATAAACGATGAAGCCGTCGTCAGCGCTGTAATTCAGAACGAAACAGTCTTCTGTAACCGGTGTATCATCAAGTGTGAACTTCTTGCGGAAGTAATAGGTTGGCCGCTTTTTTTGTGTATCCATACCGTAATCCAGGAAGGTCTGGTAACCGCGTAGGTTTTGGTTGTCACTGGTGTAGTATCCCAGCGGTGACTTTCCATTGTTCCACGTTGTGCCGTAATTGTTTTGGTTCCAATTTTGACCGTCAAGACTTCCTTGGTCGTAGTAGTCCCAAACGCTTCCTTTTTCGAATATGTTGGTTCCGTTTACGTTGCTAAGCGACTTCCAACCGATGAATTTATAGTTGGCCGGTGCTTGTGCCTTTAGGGTGGCGGAGCCGAACAAACTTCCGTTGAAGCGATTGGTGGGTATACTGATACTGTTAACGGCTAATTGGGCTTGTGGTATATTGGCTGAAAGTCGCGCCTGGACGGCTGTTGTGCCCGATAGGCCGAATGCGCCATAGTTTTTTAAGGCATTGAGCATGGTGGCTTGGCGGTTGGCAAGGCCGTTTTTCAACTGGTTGGCTGTACTATAAGGCGACAGCCCCTCGTAGGCCATCATGTCGGCTACATTGGTTATGAGGCTATCAATGATGTGGATGCAACGTGACGGTTCGAATACGCTGCCACCCATCAGGCAATAAGTGTCGATAAACCGTTTGCGGAAACTTTCGTTTTTCAACATATTAAGGAATATGGTGACGAGTTTGATTTCCTCTGTGATTTGTGTTTTTTTGTCGTATAAATAATCGAATGTATAATTCTGTTTACTGGCAAACAAGTTGAACGGGTCGGTGGTGGACAGGGTTCCGTCCAAATCGAACAGGACAAAACGGAATTTACCTCCTTCAAGGGTCGATTTGAATGCTTTCACGTTATTTTGAGGCCAGTCTGTGGCACCGAGATAGAACTCTGCGGCCATGTAGTTGATGAATTCGTCTATGTCTACCATTTGGCGTATTTCTTCATAAGCCATTACTTCGCTCGCTTTTTTCGAGAGTTCATACCAACGTAGGAAACTTTCGTCCGTGCCGCATTTTTGGCAGTATCCGGAATCTGGGCTCATTTCAAACTGGTCGAGTTGCTCGTCATCTAATCCGTAGTTGGCATAAGCAAAGTGTTTGTTGTTGGGTTCACGCATGTTGATGACTCCCTTATACTCCCCATTGATGAAATGCATAGTGGGCAGATAAGATTGTCCGTCTATGTCGATACCTGATGTACTTATGATGGTCTGTAGTGCGGCGTCTTGAATTCGGCAGTTGTTGTCATTACCTCCGTTTCTTATTTGGAGAGTTTTATGTTTCAGATAAGGCTTGCCTGCAAAAAATTGGTAATTCAGCGAGTTTCGTCCTTCATAAACTTTGGCAGCTTTCAATTTGAAAGAGTGGGGAAGCCATGCACGGCTCCATCCTCCGCACATGGCAAAGTCCACTTCTTGGTTAAAGGCCATCTTTCCGTCCGGGGTTATGTATTCGAAATTAACCGGACGATCCCATTCCATGTTCCAGTTACAAGGCGTGGATTGTCCGTTTCCTGGTCGTCCGTTGACTCCTTTCACGTAGACTCCCAAACTGTCGTCATAGAGGTTGACAGGGTCGGTGACTACAGAAATGACAGGGAGCTTAAATTCTTTATCCTTATAAATATAGGAGCGTGTGATGACTTCGCTGGGCAACATTCCGTCTTGGAACAAACGGAAGCGGTAGGTCGTGGTGGTATTGACCGTGAAGCGTCCGGTTGTACTTACTTGCCCGTTTGTGGCCGAAGGAGTTGTGCCGTCTGTGGTATATTTAAGGGTAGCACCGTCGGGTATGGTTACGCGTGCGATGAATGAGCTGGTGAACAGTTGTGAATCCTTGTTTATGATTGGGGCATCCAACCGTGCGGTGGCAAATACGCTTCCGTCGTTGCTTTTTCCAGGTGTGGGTAGCGCGGTAAGCCCCCAGTTGTTTGCGCCGTCTGTAGTGCGGGCGTATGATGTGCGCGAGATGGCTGCGGGATAGCTTTGCAGGGTTACCAAGTTACCGTTCTCATCGGCAATATAGAAAGTACCGCCATCGCAGTCCAGTTTGAAGTCGATTTGACGGGGGTCGGCCTCGTTATGGTCAAACCAAAGGACTTTATAACCTTTGGCGGGTATGACACCAACAGACGGGGTTAGACGGAACATTTTAAGGTTGGCCGGATCCTCACTGACATGGAATCCGATGATGGAGACAGCTTTGTCTGTCGGATTATATAGTTCTACCCAACTGCCGTAATTGAATGACGGATCCACAAACATGTCTACGTTGGATTGTTGTAGTTCGTTAATGATGAGAGAAGAAGCATCGGCCATTCGCTTTTCTACGGTGACGGTACATGTGGCCATTGCCTTGCCTGCATCAGTGGCTTGTGCCGTAATGACAGCCGTACCGGTATTTACGCCGGTAATGAGTCCTTGTTGGTCTACTGTAGCCACATTTTCGTCACTGCTGGTCCATTTAAGACGTTTATAAGTGGGATTTTCTGGTTCGAGTGTGTAAGACAACTCTTGTGTTTCTCCAGCCACGAGTTGCAATGTTTCGGTGAAGAGGTTGATTTTAGAGATGTTGACCACCGTGCCCCAATATTTTAATTTGAAATTGTCGAACAGGCACCAGTTGTTGGCCACCCAGGCCTCATTGACCAATCCGAATTTTAATGTCCCGTCTGTCACGGTGGTGACCAACTCGTTCTCATACATGCCTTGCCCGAACATGTATGTTCCGCTTTGCATGTTATTCGGATAATACCGTGTTTGCCCCCATCTTCCGGGATTCCAGCATCCGTTTGCGTAGTTATTGTCCAGGGATTCGGAATATATGCTGGCTATTTGTATGCGGTCGTTGTTGGCATACAAATAGCCGGTAATGTTTTCCGTGCCGTTGCTGTACTCTTTGTATCCGGTATCATTGTCTTTGTTGCGGAAATAGGCTTGTACGGAGATGAGGTATTTACCGTTGGGGACTGTTATGGTCTGGTGGATGTCGAAGGTGCCGTTCCAGAACTCCATGGCTTCATATGTCAGTTGTTGGCTCGAAGCATCGCTCGTATAGGTCCAGCCGGTGTTGCTGTTGCCGTCGAATCTTGGATTTTGTATATAATCTTCGGTTATGTCTATCCAATTTTCTTCTTGGGCATAGGAAAAGGCGATGGTTGCCGTGGAAAGTAATAGTGAAAAGATAATTTTCTTCATGGTGTATGAGGTAATGATTCAGGAGGTAAAGATACGAATTTCTTATAATTAGGGTTTGTTTTCCGACTGAATTTTATTCTTTGCGATGAAAAAAACAGCCTCACGGAAGAAATATGTTGTTATGGGTTGGCTTTTACGTCGAACTTCTTAACAGTTTCTATGATATGAGGCCTGCATTGCCGGATTTTTACAGGAATGACCCATGCTTGCACTTCGGAGGCTTTGAAGCGCAGGAGGGCCATCGAGGCTTTCCGGCAGTCGGGGTGGCTTTGGTCGAACACGAAATTGCCGAGGCTGTAGAATACGGGGTGGGTGCCGATGTGTTCCAAGGGTTGCACGACGTGCGGATGGTGCCTGACGATGGCATCCGTCCCGGCTTGCATCAGTTTGTGGGCGTAGTAACGTTGCTGTACGTGGGGATGGGGCTGGAATTCCGTGCCCCAGTGCAGGACGGCGACGATGAACGACGAAGGATGCTCCGCCTTGTATTGCCGGATGCGGCCTGCAAGCCGGTCGATGGAAGGACGGCATACATCCGGCTGGCCTTCCGCATGCTGCCAGTTTTCAAGCGGGAAGAGCACGGCGTTGAAGACAGCCGCTTTGACACCCTTTTTTCGTATGATGGCAGGGGAGAGCTGTTCTTCCGTGGAATGCCCGTAGCCCAGGGGGGTGATGCCGGATGCGCGGAGTGCCTGGTAGGTGTCGGCCAGTCCTTGCCGCCCTTGGTAGAGTTTGAAGAGGAACAGGCGTTTGTCCCGGGTAGGATCGTGACGCGTGGTCTTGATGACACCTACGGCTATTTCAGGACAACTGTCACCAGTCAGGTCACCACAATCGAAACGGTAAACGGGATAGGAAAGTTCCCATGAGGATTGCCCTATCCCGCCTATTAGGTGATGCAGGACATACAGGCTGTTGTGGATGCGTTCCATGCGTATCACTCCCTTTTGTCCGTCCTTGGATTCGTAGGCGAATAGCTTGTTTTCCTATTCGCATGAAGCCGTCAGTCTGCATAATATACAGAATGCCGTGATTCTTATTCCTAAGGAAAGGGTAGGCATTCGTCTTGTCGGATTAACGTTTCTCGGCCAGTTTCTTGCAGAGTTTGCCGCCTGCCATGCAATAGGCTCCCAACAGGACGAAGGGGATGCTCAGTATCTGGCCCATGTTGATGGGCATGGCGGCTTCCCATGCTTCTTGCACCTCTTTGGTGTATTCGATGAAGAAACGGGCCGTGAAGATGGTGGTCAGGCAGAAACCGAAATAGAAGCCCGTACCGACTTTCTGCGGATATTTATGGTAAAGCACGTATCCGGCAATGAGAAATACGAAATAGCAAATGGCTTCATAGAGCTGGCCGGGATGGCGTGGCAGCATGTCGACGCGCTCGAAGACGAAAGCCCAAGGCACGTCGGTCGGTTTGCCGATGATTTCCGAGTTCATCAGGTTGCCCAGACGGATGAACATGGCACTGGCTGGAGTGGCGATGGCAATGTTGTCCAGTACACGCATGATATTCAGTTTCGTTTTCCTGACGTAAAGCCAAAGGGCAAGCATCAAGCCTATCGTACCGCCGTGGCTGGCCAGTCCGGCGTAACCGGTGAACGTCCAACCGTTGGCCGTCTGCCGCATGGGCAGGATCATTTCCAAGGGGTGGGCGAGGAAGTAGCCCGGTTCGTAGAACAGGCAGTGCCCCAGACGGGCGCCTACGAGGATGCCCACGAAACAATAGAAGAACAACGGGTCGAACAGTTTGTCGGCGATGTGCTGTTGCCGATACAGGCGTTGCACCAATACGTAGGCTGCCAACAGGGCGAAGCACCAACATAGCGAATACCAGCGCACGCCGAATCCGCCGAGGTGGAAAGCGAACAGGTCGGGATTCCACGTGATAAATAACAGGTTGTCCATAGCGGTCATACGTTGAAACGGAAGTGCATGATGTCGCCGTCCTGCACCACATAGTCTTTTCCTTCCACTCCCATCTTGCCGGCTTCGCGTACGGCGGCTTCCGAGCCGTAACGGATGTAATCATCGTATTTGATGACTTCCGCGCGGATAAAGCCTTTTTCAAAGTCCGTGTGGATGACGCCGGCACACTGCGGGGCTTTCCATCCCTTGCGGAAGGTCCAGGCTTTCACTTCCATCTCTCCGGCCGTGATGAACGTCTGCAAGTCCAACAGATGGTAGATGGCTTTGATGAGCCGGTCGCATCCTGATTCCTTCAACCCCATGTCTTCCAGGAACATCTGTTTTTCCTCGTAGCTTTCCAGTTCGGCAATGTCGGCCTCCGTCTGGGCGGAGATGATGAGCAGTTCGGCATTTTCGTCCTTGATGGCTTCGCGTACGGCATCCACGTGTGCGTTACCGTGGGCGGCAGAGGTGTCGTCCACATTGCAGACGTAGAGCACCGGTTTGGCCGTGAGCAGGAAGAGGTTTTTGGCCGCCTGCTGTTCGTCTTCGCTTTCAAAGGCGACGGTGCGTGCCGATTTGCCTTGTTCCAAAGCCGCTTTGTATTGCAACAACACGTCGTATTCTAATTTGGCTTGTTTGTCGCCGCCCACTTTGGCCACTTTTTCCACGCGTTTGATGCGGTTTTCAATAGTTTCCAAGTCCTTGAGCTGTAGTTCCGTGTCGATGATTTCCTTGTCGCGCACGGGGTCTACCGACCCGTCCACGTGCACGATGTTGTCGTTGTCGAAGCAGCGTAATACGTGGATGATGGCGTCGGTCTCACGGATATTGCCGAGGAACTGGTTGCCCAGACCTTCTCCTTTGCTGGCTCCCTTCACCAGTCCGGCTATATCCACGATGTCGCATGTGGCCGGAACGATACGCCCGGGGTGGACCAATTCCGCCAGTTTGTTCAGACGTTCGTCCGGCACGGTGATTTGTCCCATTTGTGCATCAATGGTACAGAACGGAAAGTTTGCAGCCTGTGCCTTGGCACTCGACAGACAGTTGAAAAGGGTAGACTTGCCCACGTTGGGCAAACCTACTATACCTGCTTTTAAAGCCATAGTTTATTTTGTTTTTATCAATTACCTTATTTAATTAGGTGCAAAATTAAGAATAAATCCGCTATGTGGGAAATCTTTTTCGTTCTGCGCCAAACGATTTTTCAATCTCAGGCGAACGATTTTCCGTTCTGCGGCAAGTGATTTTCCGTTCTCTGTGCGGCGGTTTCCCGTTTTGCAGCGGACGGTTTTGGAACTTGCCGGCAACGTTTTCCAGTGCCTCAATGTGCTTCCAACCAGTTCCTTCCCCAACCGTAATCGGCTTCGAGCGGGACTTGCATGGCGTAGGCGCGTTCCATTTCTTCGATGACGATTTGCTGCACGCGTTCTTTTTCTTCCGGATAGACGCTGAAGTTCAATTCGTCGTGTACTTGTAAAATCATTTTGGAACGCAAATGCTCCTCCCGGAAGCGGCGGTAAATGGCTATCATGGCAATTTTGATGATGTCCGCCGCGCTGCCCTGTATCGGGGCATTGATGGCGTTGCGTTCGGCATAACCGCGCACCACCGCGTTGTGGCTGTTGATGTCGCGCAGATAGCATTTACGATGGTAAATGGTTTCGGTATATCCCTTTTCACGCGCTGTTTCAATGCTCTTCTGCATGTATTCCTTCACTTTGGGATACGTGATGAAATAGCCGTCAATCAACTCTTTGGCTTCCGCACGGCTGACGTTCATCCGTTCGGCCAATCCGAATACGGTGATACCGTATATGATGCCGAAATTGGCTGTTTTGGCCTTGCTTCGTTCTTCGCGGGTAACTTCTTCCAATGGCTTTTTGTAAATCTTTGCGGCAGTGGCGGCATGGATGTCGTGCCCTTCGCGGAAAGCCTCTATCATGTGCGGGTCGCCGCTCAAATGGGCCATGATACGCAGTTCGATTTGGGAATAGTCGGCCGAGAAGAATTCACACCCCGCTTCCGGGATAAAAGCCTTACGGATTTCTTTGCCTTCCTCGTTGCGTACAGGGATGTTTTGCAGGTTCGGGTTACTGCTGCTCAACCGTCCGGTCGTGGTAATGGTTTGATTGAAGGAGGTGTGGATATGTCCGGTTTCGGGATTGATAAGCTTGGGCAAGGCATCGATGTATGTGCCCAACAGTTTTTTCAGTCCTCGGTGTTCCAGGATTTTTTCCACGATGGGATGACGCGTGCGTAATGTTTCCAATACTTCTTCCGAGGTGACATATTGTCCTGTTTTGGTTTTCTTGGGCTTTTCGCTTATTTTTAGTTTTTCAAACAAGACTTCGCCTACTTGTTTGGGAGAGGCTATGTTGAACGGTTCACCGGCCAGAGCGTGTATCTCTTCTTCCAAGCGGTTCATTTCTTTGGTGTAGAGCGCAGAAGTTTCCTTCAACGCTTCGGTGTCGATGCACACTCCGTTGCGTTCCATCCAAGCCAATACCGGCATGAGCGGCATTTCTACTTCGCGGAACAGGTCATAACATCCTTCCTCCTTTAACTTCGGTTCAAACACGTTTTTCAGTTTCAAGGTAATGTCGGCATCTTCGCATGCGTATTCATATACTTGCGACGGAGGAAGGTCTGCCATGTTCTTCTGGTTCTTTCCTTTCGGTCCGATAAGTTCTTCGATATGGATGGTCTGGTAGTTCAGGTAGACTTCGGCCAAATAGTCCATGCCATGACGTAATTCCGGTTGCAAAAGGTAATGTGCAATCATGGTGTCGAAGATTTCGCCTTTCAATGTAATACCGTAGTTTTGCAGTACCATCAAATCATATTTGATGTTCTGCCCGATTTTGAGTATCCGCTCGTCTTCATAGAGTGATTTGAATTCATTAACTATCTTTTGCGCTTCTTCAAAGTCTTGTGGAATCGGTACGTAAAAGGCCTGATTTTCCTCGACACTAAAGCTCAATCCCACCAATTTGGCACTGATGGGGTCGGTTCCGGTGGTCTCCGTGTCTAGACTGAGAAAATCTTTTGTAACGAATAAGTCAATAATCCTCTGTCTATCTTCTTTGGTTTCAATGAGTTGGTAGTCGAAACCCTCCTTTTTGTACTTGCTGAGATTTGAATATTTGCTTGCTTCCGGGGATTCGTCCGCAAATTCTGCAAAGAGAGAGCCTTGGAAAAAGCCCGGTTCTGCGGTGGGTTGCTTTTTGGAGAACTTTCGTTCCAGTAAAGTCCGGAACTCTAAATCTTCGAATAAACGTTGCAAGGCTTCTGCGTCCGGCTCTTTTGTGGTGAGTGCCTCCAGGTCGAGCGTAATGGGCACGTCCGTTTTGATGGTGGCCAGGAACTTAGAAAAAGCAATCGTATCGCGGTGGGTTTCCACTTTGGTTTTTAAACTGCCTTTCAGTTCGTCCGTATGTTCCAACAGATTTTCGATGCTACCGAATTGGTTGACGAGTTTGGATGCGGTTTTTCCGCCCACACCGGGACAACCCGGAATATTGTCGGACGAGTCTCCCATCAGTCCGAGAATATCAATGACCTGCATCGGAGAAGAGATGTCGAATTTCTCGGTGACCTCTTTTACCCCCATGATTTCAAAATCCTTGTCTCCGAATTTCGGACGGTACATCTTAACCCTCTCATTGACTAATTGGCCGTAGTCTTTGTCGGGTGTCATCATGTAAGTTTCCAAGTTCTCGTGTGCGGCAGCTTGTGTGGACAAAGTGCCGATTACGTCGTCAGCTTCAAATCCGGCGACTTCGAGGATGGGGATACGGTAAGCCCGTATAATATCTTTTATAATAGGTACGGCGGTGCGGATGGCTTCCGGTGTTTCTTCCCGTTGTGCTTTGTATTCGGGATAGGCTTCGTGGCGGAAAGTGGGACCTGCAGGGTCAAAAGCTACACCGATATGCGAAGGATGCTCTTTGTTGAGCACCTCCTCCAATGTGTTGACAAAGCCCAAGATGGCTGATGTATTAAGCCCTTTCGAATTGATGCGGGGGCTTTTGATGAATGCGTAGTAAGCTCTGTAAATGAGCGCGTAGGCATCGAGTAAAAAAAGTCTGTCCATACATTATTATGATTTTCTCCGTAAATTTACGTAAAAAATATGAGTGGCTTTTGATTTTTATGTAATTTTGTACTCCGAAATCATCTGATTATATGGACGTATTAACTCAAATCCGGAAACCGGTGGAGCGTGAAATGAAAGATTTCGAGTCGCTTTTCGGTATTACTCTGCAGCACCAGAATCCTCTTCTCATGATAGCCTTGCGGCATGTGTTGAGCCGTAAGGGGAAGTTGATGCGTCCGATTTTGACTTTGTTGGCTGCAAAAAAGTACGGTGAAATCAATGATTCCGTATTGCATGCTGCCGTGAGTTTGGAGATGTTGCATACGGCAAGTCTGGTGCATGATGATGTGGTAGACGAGAGTGGCGTACGTAGGGGACAATCCTCTGTGAATGCCCTTTTGGATAATAAGGCTGCCGTCTTGGTGGGCGATTATCTCTTGTCTACGGCTTTGAAGCATGCGGCCATGGCCGGTGACCTGAGGGTCGTAGGTTTGGTCGCTCGTTTGGGGCAGACGCTTTCCGACGGGGAATTGCAGCAGTTGTCCAACGTGAAGTCCGATGAAATCAGCGAAAATCAGTATTTCAACGTGATTCGGCGTAAAACAGCTTCTTTGTTTGCCGTATGTGCCGAAGTCGGTGCTTTGTTATCAGGGGCGTCGGAAGATGAAATCCGTCGTTTAGGTGAGTTCGGCACTTACGTAGGTATCTGTTTTCAGATTCGTGACGATGTATTCGACTATTATGATGCTGAAGTAGGTAAACCTACGGGAAATGACATGAAAGAAGGTAAGCTTACTCTTCCGGTGGTGCATGCCGTACTTCAGCCCGGCGCAGAGACGTGGCATGAGACAGCGTTGAAAGTACGTGCGGGTAGGGCCACAGAAGAAGAAATCTCGGCTTTAGTGAACTTTACCAAACAGTCGGGCGGTATAGAGTATGCCCGTCGTAAAATGGATGAATTTCATGAACAAGCAGTCGGTTTGATAGGTTCTGATGGAAACGAAGCCGTAGGTGAAGCCTTACGTTTGTACTTGGATTTCGTATTGAAACGGGTGTCTTAATAGGGTTGGGAGGATGATTTGTTCCTCCAATCCGATTATAGACGATTGATTTCTTCCGTATCCAATCCTGTACAGGCTGCTATCGTATGGGTTGGTATGCCATTGGCTTTCATCTGTCTGGCTATGTTTAGCTTTTCTTCTTCTTTCCCTTTTTCTATACCCTTTTCTATTCCTTCTTGCATTCCTTTTTGTATTCCTTCCTGCATCCCTATTTGTATCCCTTTTTGTTCTCCTTCCTTTGTGGCTTTTTGAACGGCGAAGTCAATGGTGTTTCTCCAGTCGCGGTATACTTTCAGGCTCGTTTCGTAGTGGTGGTATTCCTCTACGGTGAACTTCGCTATTTCTGCTGCCTCGAAGAACCGGGTAAAGACGCGTTCCTGTAGCGTAGCGGGCTTTTCCATCAGCCGCGTGAGGTTGCGTAGCACGAAGAGCCATTTGTCGAACATACTGTCAAGCTCTTCTTCTTTCTTGTTGAACTTGGGCATTTCCAGATAGATGAACGTCAGTTTGTCGTAGAATACCTCCCGGGTCTTGCTGTCGGTCAACTGCACTTCGTGGTGGAAGTACCCGTCGTGGATGTGGTCGAACACGAAATTCAGTATGGCGATGACGTACACGGCCTTGAGTTGGTAATTCCAATCGCCGTGCTTTCCCTGCTGCTGTATGGGGAAGGAAGCGTAGTACAAGCTCCTTTCTTTGAAGAACAGTTGCTGTCCGAGCTGCATTTCCACTAATATCTTTTCCCCGCTGTCGGTCTCGCAGTAGACGTCGAACACAGCCTTGCGGTCTGCCTCGCTGATGCCGAGGTTTTCGGTGTTGAGGTAAGTGAGGTCGCGTATTTGCTCCTTATCGCTCAGCAAACTGTTGATAAAGCTGATAAGCAGCTCCTTGTTCATCTCTGTGCCGAAAAGCTTTTTGAATCCAAAGTCGGTATAGGGGTTTACGTAACGGTCTGTATATTCGTCTCTTTCCATGTTTTTCCTTGTTTGGTGATGAAGCAAAGGTAGTGTTTTCTTCGGTTTCGTGCAATCATTTTAAAAGAAAAAGGAGGCTTTAAACCTCCTTCTTGATATACGTGGAATCATTTGAACGGTTCTATCTTCAGAAGCGAATAGTTGTCGTCATAAGCCACTGCATAGCAAATACTGTCCCCTTTGTTCGTCAGGCCCATTAGTTTCTTGCCTGTGTAGGTTTGTTTGACAGCATGCCCGTTCCAATCGAATATGGATATCTTTTCCGTAAAAGGCGGGTTATTGATAGCATCTTTGGCTTTCAGGTTTTTACCCAATGTTCCGTTGAGTAGGGTATACAGGTACCGGTCCGAGGCATCCATGGCTTCAAAGCCGATAGGCGTTTCATCCCCCCACGTAATGGCATCCGGACTGTTTTTTACTTTGGTGTATACCGGTTTGTAGATACCGAGTGTCTTTACAGGGGAAATGCCGAGCGTATCATCTATTTGCAGAATGTCCAATACACCGCCGATGTAAGTTCCGAAAGCAATACGGCTGTAGTCTCCTTTTATCGCCATCTTAGAGGCATAGCGGAAGATGGCCGCATCCTTTTCTGTTCCTTCACCCGATATGTTAGGATATGTTTTGTAAACGTTGCACGTTTTGCCGTTCACAGTCACAAGACGGTTCTCATCGAATGATTCAATGAGAAGGTATTTTCCTGATTTTGTCCTTACGGCATTATGGTAAAAACTGCTTTTTTGATAAACTTCTGCGGGGAGCGGATATTCTTTGATGTAGGATGTTGAATCCGAAAGATAGGCAAGTACGTCATATTCTATGATTTTCCCCGGAGACTAGAAAGACACGATACCTTCCTCTTTTTTGATGATAAAATCGTTGTAGTCGGTGATTTCTCCGAAACCACGGCCTTTCCGGACCATATTGTCGATAGCTTGTCCTTTTTCGTTATAGAGGTGGATAAAGAAGTCCGACGCTTGGAAATCCACGATGCCGATGATGCTGTCCATGGTGAACATCGAAGCCGGATAATGGATGGGCAAGCCTTGGGCTAATACCGTCGCAGGAGTGGTGTCACACCTCGTAAACACTTCATCGTTATACGTTATCGGCTTGTTGTCTTTCGGGGTACATCTAATAAATAGAATCAGCAACGCCACTAAATATCCCCCTAAAACGGCAATCCTTTTCATTTAGTGGATGAGCATTTATGTTCTACTTCCACTTCATCTCCTAAGGCATTAAGACTTACGCTACAACTATTACAAAAGTAGGTCCATATTCCACTCACAGCACATAGAATAAGAGATAATGGAATGATAATTTTTTTCATATATATAATGTTTTAAGATTAAATACACACAAATATAATTACTTTCTTAGTTCAAATAAAATAAAAAAATGGATTTTTCTCTGTTCTTTATTAATTATACTTTTTTGACTTTGTTTGTAGTCATAATATCAAATAGAATTATGAAATACATCCATTTATTGATAACAATGACATTTTGCTATTTTTTCCATGTTGGGCTATGGTAGAGGATAGATAAAATAGAGGAAAAAGATGTTCTTGTTTTAATATTTAAGATAAGATTATTGCTCTTATCGCGCATTTCTCTGCCCAAATCCGGATTTCTTTCAGCCGAACGAAAAATCGTTTGGCTGAAAGTGGAAAATGTTTCTCAGCAGATTGGGACGGGAATCTCCGAAAATGGGCGTGAGAACGGGATGGAGTGGGGGATGAAGACTCCGGATATGAAAGATTTTTCTTCTATTTGGGACGAAAAGGCATACAAAAATACCTGCCACATTTGTCACCGTTTCCGGCTTTTCCGTGGCAGGCATTGGTTTTCATACGGACATTAGCATTGTGCTGCCTTTCTGGTGTCAGCAAACCATCCGCATGGATGTCAGAATGTCATTTTCACGATACGCGAGAATCGCGTAGAAGCGACGTGTGTTTCACCGGTATGCAAATACGCCGTTCTCGTGGGGACGTGTCTGTCGTTTTGTCAAACTGTCAGAAGGGGGATTAGAAGAATTTCACCTCTTCTCCCGTCACTTCGCTCAGCAGCAGGTTGGCCAACCGGCTTGTGCCAAGACGCAACCACTGGTTGGTAAGCCATTTTTCGCCTAAGACCTCTTTGACGATGGTGTAGTACACAAGGGCGTCATGTACCGTATGCATGCCTCCTGCGGGCTTAAAACCTATCTGTATGCCTGTTTCATCATAGTATTCCTTGATGGCTTGGCACATGACATAGGCGGCTTCCGGCGTAGCGGCCGGTTCGAGTTTCCCGGTGGACGTTTTGATATAGTCGGCTCCGGCATACATGGCTAACAGGGAGGCTTTCTTGATGTTCGCGGCAGTCTTCAGGCAGCCCGTTTCGAGGATGACTTTCATTTTATGGTCGCCGCAGGCCGCTTTCAGTTCGCTGATTTCGTCGCAGAGCGTCTCATAGTCGCCGCTCAGGAACTTGCCGACAGACATGACGATGTCTATCTCCGTGGCGCCGTCCTTGATAGCCAGGGCTGTTTCGGCCACTTTGACTTCAATCAGGGCTTGCGAGGAGGGGAAACTGCCCGACACGCAGGCTACTTCCACGCCCTCCACTTCGAGCGATTGGCTGACGATTTGTGCGAAGCAGGGATAGACGCAGATGGTGGCCACGTGCGGCAGGTCGGGGTAGGTGTCCTCGAATGCGTTCACGCGTTCCGTGAAACGGAGGATGCTTTCTTCGCTGTCCGTGGTGCTCAATGAGGTCAGTTCCACACTGCCCATCAGGAATCTTTTGACTTCCGTCGTGTCGTTTTCCGGCACTTTTTCGGCGATGATTTTCGCCACGGCTTCTTTCACGGCCTCGTCGCTGAGATTGAGGTCGTACTTCTTCAATGCCTGTTCGTACTTGCTGGTTTCAGGCTCGTGATGATGTGTGTGCTCGCTCATGATTCAATGTAATTTAGGATTGTTAATATGTCGTTCTTTGTCTCTTCGGGTTTTCTTCTCGATACTTTTCTGGAGTGCCTCTGTCAGGTTCACGCCCGTCTGGTTGGCCAGGCAGATCAGTACCCAAAGTACGTCGGCCATCTCTTCTTCCAGATTGCAGTTTTCGCCTTCCTTGAAAGACTGGTCACCGTAGCGGCGGGCCATGACACGGGCCAGTTCGCCCACTTCTTCGGTCAGGCAAGCCATGTTGGTCAGTTCGCTGAAGTAACGTACACCGACCGTTTTAATCCATTCGTCTACCTGTTTCTGTGCTTCGTCTATAGTCATATTTTCCTTTTTTATTCTTTGTTTTTAGTGTCCATGCAGATGGTGACGGGGCCGTGGTTCAACAGGTCCACTTTCATTTCTGCTCCGAATTCTCCCGTCTGCACGGGTTTGCCGAGCGCTTCGCCCAATTTCCGGCAGAAGCTTTCGTAAAGGGGGATGGCTGTGGTATGCCCGGCCGCACGGATATACGAGGGACGGTTGCCTTTCTTGTACGAAGCCATCAGGGTGAATTGACTGATAACCAATATGTCACCTCCGGTTTCGAGGATGCTCCGGTTCATTACGCCGTTTTCGTCGTCGAAGATGCGAAGTCCTGTAATCTTACGGCACAACCAATCTATATCCTCTTCATTGTCAGCCTCTTCTATGCCCAGCAAAATCAAAAGTCCGCCTTGTATGGCCGATTTGCAGTGGCAGCCGATGCTTACCGACGCATGGCTGACGCGTTGTATTACGGTTCTCATGTGTTTAGCGTGTGTTTGGTTTCTTGCAAATATACGAAAAAAGCCTGCATGTCATGCTTCAGCAGGCAGGTTTTCTTGTATTATTTTCGCTTTGGCCGGTCCGATTTCTGCGGCCAGTTCGTCGAACGAAGCTTCCCGGATACGTTTTACGCTTTTAAACCGTTTGAGCAACTGGGTTTTGGTTTTCTCGCCGATGCCTTTGATGGTGTCCAGTGCCGAAACGGTCTGGTGTTTGCTGCGTTTGTCGCGATGGAAAGTGATGGCAAAACGGTGCACTTCATCCTGTATCTGGGTCATGAGCCGGAACACAGGGCTGTCTGTCTTCATGCCGATGACGATCGGCGGGAATCCGAACAACAGTTCGTTGGTGCGATGGCGGTCGTCTTTAGCCAGTCCGGCGATGGGGATGCGCAGTCCGAGTTCGTCTTCCACCACTTCGCGTACCACCTCCATCTGTCCCCGTCCGCCGTCCGTGATGATGAGGTCGGGCAGGTCGCCTTGTTCCGCCACGGCGCGTGAATACCGGCGGCGCACCACCTCTTTCATCGAGGCATAATCGTCCGGTCCGACCACGGTTTTGATGTTGTATTTGCGGTAGTCCTGTTTGCTGGGTTTGCACTTTTTGAAGACTACGCAGGCCGCCACGGCATCCGTCCCCGAGATGTTTGAATTGTCGAAACATTCGATGCGCATGGGGAGCTTTTCAAGGTGCATGGCTTGCTGTATTTCTTTCATCAGCCGTACGCTTTTCTGTTCCGGATTGAGTTTCTCGGCCTGTTTGAGCCGGTCCAGTTTGTATTGTTTTACGTTGAGGATAGAGAGTTCCAGCAGTTTCTTCTTGTCTCCCCTTTGCGGGACGGTGAAGGTGACGCCTTCCATTTCCACGTCGATGGGAAAGGGGGTGATGATTTCCTTGGAACGGCTCTTGTAGCGTTCCCGCATTTCAGCGATGCCCAGCGTCAACAGTTCTTCTGGCGACTCGTTCATCCGTTTTTTATATTCAAAGGTGAAGGCCTGGTTGATACTTCCGTTCGTCACGTGCAAGTAGTTGATGTAAGCCGCGTTTCCATCGTCCTCAATGGAGAAAACGTCGATGTTGTGGAGGACGTTGCTCACCACTTCGCTCTTGCTACGGTAGCTTTCCAAAAGGTCGTACTTCCTTTTGATGGCTTGTGCCTCTTCGAAACGCATTTCCGCCGCCAACGCTTGCATTTCGGCGAGCATGTTCCGGCTGATTTCGGCTGTGTTTCCTTTCAGGATTTCCTTGGCTTCTTGGATGGATTGGAGGTATTCTTCGCGGCTTTGCGCTCCGATGCAGGGGCCTTTGCAGTTCTTGATGTGGTATTCCAAACAGACGTTGAACTTTCCGCTACGGATGTTTTCAGGTGTGAGCGCGAGGTGGCACGTACGCAACGGATAGAGGTTCTTGATGAGCTCGAGTAAGGCATTCAGCGTGGGAATATGGCTGTAAGGGCCGAAGTACACGGAACCGTTGCGTACGATGTGCCGTGTTTTGAAAATGCGGGGAAAGTATTCATTGGTCACACAAATGGACGGATAGGTCTTGTCGTCCTTCAGCAACACGTTGTAATGCGGTTTATAGCGTTTGATAAGGTTGTTTTCCAATAAAAGCGCGTCTTCTTCGCTGTTTACCACAATATACTTGATATCCCTGATTTTACTGACCAGCATGGCTGTTTTCCGGCTTTGGTGGTCTTTGCTGAAATAGGAATAGACGCGCCGTTTCAGGTTTTTGGCCTTACCCACATAGATGATTTCCCCCTCGTCGTTCAAATATTGGTAGCATCCCGGACTGTCCGGCAGATTCAGGACGATGCCTTTCAAATAAGCGTCCAGCTTTTCTTTTTCTTCGGTCGTCATGGCGTTTGGAATTGGATATGAAAAGGGGACAATACAGCGTGCTGCATGTCCCCGTTAAAAAAGCTATTTTTAGACACGTAAGAGTGTGCTGATTTCAATGCCTTCGTCGAAAACCTCGCGTCCGTTCAATCCTTCGCCCGTCAGTTCGATAATGAAATTGATGTAGACGTGTGCCGGATTAAACTTCTTCACCAAGTTGTAGGCCGCTTTCATGGAACCGCCTGTGGCAAGCAGGTCGTCATGAATGAGGACCACGTCTTTTTCGTCAATGGCATCTTTATGTATTTCTATCGTATCCTTACCGTATTCTTTCATATAACTTTCCTGTAAGGTCTCGGCCGGAAGTTTTCCGGGTTTCCGGCACATAACGAAACCGGCGCCCAGTTTCACGGCAAGGGCAGCACCGAGGACGAAACCGCGCGACTCTATGCCGACCACCTTTGTGATGCCTTTGTCCTTATAGATTTCATACAATTCGTTTAGCATAATCTTCATGCACTTCGCGTTTTTGAAGAGGGTCGTTACGTCTTTGAACTGAACTCCGGGTATAGGGAAGTCCGGAATGTTTCGCAGATTCTTCAGTAATGTTGGATTGTTCATAACCAGTATTTTATCTGTTGGTAATTTAAGTTTTGTTTCACGTGAAACGTAGAGCTTCCGGCTACCGTCCCAGAAGCACGAGCAGCACGTTGATGTCGCTGGGAGAGACACCTGGGATGCGTCCGGCCTGTGCCAATGTTTCCGGGTTGATTTTCTCTAACTTCTGACGGGCTTCGGTCGACAGGGAGTTCATGTTTTTGTAATCGAAGCGGCCTTTTATCTTGATACTTTCCAAGCGCTGCATCTTGTCGGCGATGATTCTTTCGCGGGCAATATACCCGTGATACTTTATCAATACTTCGGCTGCTTCGATGATTTCATCCCGTCGGTCGGTCAATGTGTCGAGCAGAGCCTTTAATGGTGTGATATGTTCGGCAATGTTTTTTATCGTGATTTGCGGACGGTTGATTAATTCGAAAAGTTTGCATCCGTATTTGAGCGGTGTCGTGCCTAAAGCTTCCAATTCGGGATTGATCAGGGCTGGTTTCAACGAGAATTCTTTGCAGAAACTTACGATATGCTCGACAGCTTCCTTTTTGGAAAGCCAATGGTCATAGCGTTCGCGTGTAGCCAATCCTATTTGATAAGAACGTTCCGTGAGGCGTGCGTCTGCATCATCCTGACGAAGCAAGATACGATATTCTGCCCGCGACGTGAACATGCGATAAGGTTCGTCCACTCCTTTAGTGACTAAATCGTCGATGAGTACGCCGATATAGGATTCGTCGCGGTGCATGACGAACGGTTCGCCTCCGGAACATTTCAAGGCAGCATTGATTCCGGCTACGATGCCTTGTCCGCCTGCTTCTTCGTAACCTGTGGTTCCGTTGACTTGTCCGGCCATGAATAAGCCCGGCAATATTTTCGATTCCAACGTGTGATACAGTTGGGTGGGGTCGAAGTAATCGTATTCTATGGCATAGCCCGGCCGGTATATGGCCAGATCGCGGAAAGCCGGGATTTTTTTCAAGGCTTCGATTTGGATGTGGAGCGGCAGGCTCGATGAAAAGCCGTTTAAATAATATTCTTGCGTGCTTTCGCCCTCCGGCTCCAAGAAAAGCTGATGTTGGCCGCGTTCTGGAAAGGTGACCAGTTTGGTCTCGATGCTCGGGCAGTAGCGCGGCCCTATGCTTTGGATTTGTCCGTTGTAAAGGGGAGAATCCGGCAAACCGCTTTTCAATACTTCATGAACTTCCGGATTGGTAAAACAGGTCCAGCACGGAAGTTGTTTCAGTTGCCGGTCGCGCCCCATGAATGAGAATTTATGGTAGTCATGTTCTCCCTCCTGTATTTCCATTTCCTCGAAATGTACGCTTCTTCCGTCGATGCGTACCGGTGTCCCGGTTTTCATTCGTCCGTAGTTTATGCCGTGGCGGGCGATGGATTCGGTCAAATGATATGATGCCGGTTCGGCCACACGGCCTCCGGGCAACTGCGTGTGTCCGATGTGCATCAGGCCGTTCAGGAACGTGCCGGCCGTCAGGATGACGCAGCGTGCCCGGATCACCACGTCGAAATATGTCTTCACGCCAGCCACTTCTCCATGCTCTACGAGGAGTTCCTTCACTTGGTCTTGCCAGATATGCAAATTGGGTGTATTTTCCAGGATTTCCCGCCATGCCCAGATGAATTTTCCACGGTCGCACTGGGCGCGGGGGCTCCACATGGCCGGGCCTTTCGAACGGTTGAGCATACGGAATTGTATGGCGGTGCGGTCGGTCACGATACCCATGTAGCCGCCCAAAGCGTCTATTTCCCGGACGATTTGTCCTTTGGCAATGCCCCCCACGGCCGGATTGCAACTCATTTGTCCAATCTTGTTCATGTCCATGGTGACAAGGCAGGTTTGCGCTCCCATGTTGGCAGAGGCTGCTGCCGCTTCGCAGCCTGCATGGCCGCCGCCTATCACTATCACATCGTAGTCGAACTTCATTTTTAACTTGTTTTTACGGTTACAAAAGTAGTGATTTTTAGGAATATAATTCGGCTATTTCTTTGTGTTATTCAGGATTTAGAGTAATTTTGCAGAACCTTATCAGGAGGATGAAGATGTAGGAATTCCTTTATATTATTTATTAAATATTTTAAATTCAATCATTTATGTGGTTATGTGATTCATCTATTGGTAGGAAAGTGGTGATGTCGGTTACCGGTATCGCGCTTGTCCTGTTCTTGACGTTCCATGCGTCGATGAACGTTGTGGCTCTGTTCTCGGCAGAAGGCTATAACATGATTTGTGAATTTCTGGGTTCCAACTGGTATGCGGTAGCAGCAACTCTGGCATTGGCAGCTTTGGTGGTTATTCACATCATCTATGCTTTCTGGCTGACGATGCAAAACCGTAAGGCGCGCGGTAACAACCGTTACGACGTGACGAGTAAGCCTGACAAGGTGGAGTGGGCTTCACAGAACATGTTGGTGCTGGGCATCATCGTTGTATTGGGCATGGTTCTGCACCTGTACAATTTCTGGTATAACATGATGTTTGCCGAGTTGATGGGCGATCCCTACATGGGCGGCCTGCACGCAACGGATGGTTACGGTTATATCGTAGCTACGTTCAGCAATCCGGTTTATACCGTATTGTACATCATCTGGCTGGCTGCCCTGTGGTTCCATTTGACGCACGGCTTCTGGAGTGCCATCCAGACACTGGGTTGGAACGGTAAGGTGTGGTTCGACCGTTGGAAGTGCATCGGCAACATCTACACCACTATCGTCATCCTGATGTTCTTGGTAGTGGCATTGTATTTCTCTTTCTGCGGCGGTTGCAGCGGAAGCGTGTGCTACTAATATTAATTAATGAATCATTAAATTGAAACGAACTATGACAAAGATAATCGATTCCAAGATTCCGGAAGGACCGGTAGCTGAGAAATGGACCAATTATAAGGCACATCAGAAATTGGTGAATCCGGCCAACAAGCGCCGTTTGGACATCATCGTGGTCGGTACCGGTCTGGCCGGTGCCTCTGCCGCAGCTTCTCTCGGCGAGATGGGATTCAAAGTATTTAATTTCTGTATTCAGGATTCTCCGCGCCGCGCACACTCCATCGCTGCACAAGGAGGTATCAATGCAGCCAAGAATTACCAGAACGACGGTGACTCCGTTTACCGTTTGTTCTACGATACGGTGAAGGGCGGCGACTATCGTGCCCGTGAAGCCAATGTGTATCGCTTGGCCGAGGTTTCCAACAACATCATCGACCAGTGTGTGGCACAAGGTGTTCCCTTTGCCCGCGAATACGGAGGCATGTTGGCCAACCGTTCGTTCGGTGGCGCACAGGTATCCCGTACGTTCTACGCCAAAGGACAGACCGGACAGCAGTTGTTGCTCGGTGCTTATTCGGCTTTGAGCTGTCAGGTGAATGCCGGTACGGTGAAATTGTTTACTCGTTACGAAATGATGGATTTGGTGATGGTAGACGGTCGTGCACGTGGTATTATCGCCCGCAACTTGGTGACCGGTAAATTGGAGCGTTTTGCCGCCCATGCCGTAGTTATCGCTACCGGAGGTTATGGTAATACGTATTTCCTTTCTACCAATGCCATGGGCTGTAACTGTTCGGCAGCCATGCAGTGTTATCGCAAGGGAGCTTATTTCGCTAATCCCGCTTACGTACAAATCCACCCGACTTGTATCCCCGTCCACGGCGACAAGCAGTCGAAGTTGACTTTGATGTCAGAGTCTCTGCGTAACGACGGCCGTATCTGGGTGCCCAAGAAGATTGAAGATGCCAAGGCATTGCAGGCTGGAACGAAGAAGGGTAGCGATATTCCTGAAGAAGACCGTGACTATTATCTGGAACGCCGTTATCCGGCATTCGGTAATCTCGTTCCGCGCGATGTGGCTTCACGTGCAGCCAAGGAGCGTTGTGACAAGGGCTTTGGTGTGAACAATACCGGTTTGGCCGTATTCCTCGACTTCTCTGAAAGTATCGAGCGTCTGGGCATCGACGTAGTGCTCCAACGTTACGGCAATCTTTTCGACATGTACGAAGAAATCACCGACGTGAACCCCGGTAAGCTGGCCAACGAAATCAACGGCGTGAAATACTATAATCCGATGATGATTTATCCGGCTATCCACTACACGATGGGCGGTATCTGGGTAGACTACGAGCTTCAGACTTCCATCAAGGGCTTGTTTGCCATCGGTGAATGTAACTTCTCAGACCACGGTGCCAACCGTTTGGGTGCTTCCGCCTTGATGCAGGGTTTGGCCGACGGCTACTTCGTCCTGCCTTACACCATCCAGAACTATCTGGCCGACCAGATTACCGTTCCCCGTTTCTCTACCGAATTGCCTGAATTCGCAGAGGCAGAGAAGGCCGTGCAGGCGCGCATCGACCATTTGATGGGCATCAAGGGAAAGAAATCCGTGGATTCCATCCACAAGGAACTCGGCCACATCATGTGGGAATATGTCGGCATGGGCCGTACGGAAGAAGGTCTGAAGACGGCGTTGAAGCTCTTGAAAGACATCCGCAAGGAGTTCGAGACCAACTTGTTCATCCCGGGTTCTACGGAAGGCGTGAACATCGAACTGGAGAAGGCATTGCGCCTGAACGATTTCATCACGATGGGCGAACTCATCGCTTATGATGCCTTGAACCGTAACGAGTCTTGCGGCGGTCATTTCCGCGAAGAATACCAGACGGAAGAAGGTGAAGCCAAGCGTGATGACGAGAATTACTTCTACGTATCTTGCTGGGAGTACCAAGGCTCTGACGACGTGGCTCCCGTATTGTACAAGGAACCTCTCGTTTACGAAGCCATCAAGGTTCAGACACGTAACTACAAGAGCTAATAAACGGTTTGTTCAACGATTATAAAGAAAAACAACAATGGAGAAAAATATATCATTTAAGCTTAGATATTGGCGCCAGAACGGACCGAAAGACAAGGGCCATTTTGACGAGCGTGAGATGAAAGACATTCCGGGCGATACCTCATTCCTGGAGATGCTGGACATTTTGAATGAACAACTGGTAGAGGAGGGCAAGGAACCGTTCGTATTCGACCACGATTGCCGCGAAGGCATCTGCGGTATGTGTTCTTTGTACATCAACGGTACGCCCCACGGCAAGACCGAACGCGGTGCCACCACCTGCCAGCTCTATATGCGTAAGTTCAAGGACGGCGATACGATTACCGTGGAGCCGTGGCGTTCCGCCGGTTTCCCCGTCATCAAAGACTGCATGGTAGACCGTACGGCTTTCGATAAAATCATGCAAGCCGGCGGTTATGTGACCGTGCGTACGGGACAGCCTCAGGATGCCAATGCCATTTTGATTCCGAAGCAGAATGCCGATGAAGCCATGGATTGCGCCAGTTGTATCGGTTGCGGTGCCTGTGTGGCAGCCTGCAAGAACGGTTCTGCCATGTTGTTCGTCTCTTCCAAGGTGAGCCAGTTGGCTTTGCTGCCGCAGGGTCGTCCCGAGGCTGCACGCCGTGCCAAGGCCATGATTGCCAAGATGGACGAACTCGGCTTCGGTAACTGTACGAACACCCGCGCTTGTGAGGCCGTGTGTCCGAAGTGCGAAAGTATCGCCAATATCGCCCGTCTGAACCGTGAGTTCATCAAGGCGAAGTTGAACGACTAAAAGGCGAACGCTTAGGCTTTTCCTAAGCACGTTTGCATGGAAAATAAAGCGCGTCCCCGGTCAGGGTGGACGCGCTTTATTTTGGTCTATGCTCAGCCCGATGCGCGTTTTCCTCCCAAGGGATTTCCCAAAAACATCCTTCATCTTTCAGGTTTCAACATAATGCCCTTGTATCGAGCGAGTTATGAACTGAAAGATGTTTCAGTTGTCTTTCAGTCCTCCTTCATCCCGAAGGGCGGGAATCAATCTCAGCCGAATGAGAAATCGTTCGGCTGAGATTGATTTCTCATTTGGCTGAGAAAAAAAGTGTTTCATGTGCCAAACGATTTTCGCTTTCCTACAAGGTATGGCTGAAACATAGGCTGAAAGATGCCCGGATAAAAGTTCAGCGGGTAAATGGTTGTTTATAAATGTGTTATGGCGATACCTGAAGGATGAAGGATGTTTTTAGGAAATCCCTTGGAGGGGGCGTTTTTGGGGCGGCTGCCGAAGAAACAAGGGTGGTTTCCTTTTTCATTCTCGGGTTAAATGCGGTACAGCTTTTGGCGGAATACAGGAAATCCTGAAAGAAAAATATTCCTAATCCTTGCGCTTTACGGGAAATAGGCGTATATTTACAACAAAGTAGGCTTTCTGGTCTGCCATTTTTGTGAATAGTCCATTAAAAAGGATGCAGTTTCTCAAATTATAGCGACCTTTGTGATTGAAACTCAATGTATCATTATAATGGCAAAAATTACTGTTCAAAATACAGATATTAGCGTTGTCAAGTACAATGAAGAAGACTACATCAGCCTTACAGACATGGCAAGAAGCCAACTGCAAGAGCATATTATCTTCCGTTGGCTTAGTCTTAAAAGCACTATCGAGTATCTTGGCGAATGGGAAATGTTGTATAATCCCGATTTTAATTGTACCGAATTCGGTACAATTAAAAATGCGGCAGGAAGTAACAATTTTGTGCTTTCGGTGAAAACGTGGATAGAACGTACCGGTGCCATCGGTATTCGTTCTAAGGCAGGTCGTTATGGTGGTACATATGCACATCGGGATATAGCATATCATTTTGGCATGTGGATTTCTCCTAAATTCCAATTACTTCTTGTTAAGGAGTATCAGCGGCTAAAGACAGAAGAACAAAGGCTGCTTGGTTGGTCAGCGAAACGTGAATTGTCGAAAATCAACTACCGCATACATACTGATGCCATAAAGCAAAACCTTATTCCGATGGAAGTCACACCAATGCAAGCAAGCATTATTTATGCCAATGAAGCCGACGTGCTGAACGTGGCGATGTTCGGTATGACAGCAAAACAATGGAGAGAAGCGAATCCCGAACTGAAAGGAAACATCCGTGATTATGCTACTATCAATGAACTTATCTGTTTGTCGAATATGGAGAATCTAAATGCCGTGTTTATCGAACAGAATATGACACAACGTGAACGTCTTGTTAAGTTAAACCAAATAGCTATCCATCAAATGAGCATATTGGAAAGTGGTGATAATCAAAATCGTGAGCTGTTAAAATAAAGAATATGAATACAGATTATAAAGTCGGTGATTTTATTTATAATGCAGATATTTATGATGGATTGAATAAATCTCTGTCCGATTTGGAGTTTTACAAAAAATGGCTGCCTCAAAATAAAGATGCCAAAATACTTGAACTCTGTTGTGGAACGGGTAGGCTTACGATTCCAATAGCAAAGGATGGTTATAATATTAAGGGAGTTGATTATACTTTATCCATGCTTGAACGGGCAAAGGAGAAAGCATTTCAAGCCGGATTAAAAATAGATTTCATTGAAGCGGATATTAGAGGATTAGACCTAGGAGAAAAATTCGATTTTATTTTTATTCCGTTTAATTCAATCCATCATTTGTATAAAAATGAGGATTTATTTGATGCGTTGAAAGTCGTAAGAAATCATTTGAAAGAAAAAGGTTTGTTTTTATTGGACTGCTTCAATCCTAATATCCAATATATTGTTGAAAACGAGAGGAAGCAACAAGTTATTACCGAATATACAACCAATGATGGAAGAAGAGTGTTGATAAAACAAAGCATGCACTATGAAAGCGCATCTCAAATTAATCGTATAAAGTGGCAATATTTTATTGACGATAAATTTCATTCAGTCCAGAATATGGACATGAGATTGTTTTTTCCCCAAGAGTTAAATTCATATCTCAAACAAATTGGATTTAATATTATCCATAAATTCGGGGATTTTACGGGAGGAGATTTTGATGACAGTTCAGAGAAACAAATATATATTTTGGAACTTAAAGAGTAAGGGCAAAATGATAAAAGCATAGACGAAAATGCTGCTCCTGATATGTTTTAGAATAGAAAGCCAAAACCTTTCTTCTGTGAAGCATTGAACTTCTCAATCTCCAAAGAAAGCGATTTTTTTAATTGGGATGTCACGAAATCCAAGAACGGTTGGTTGGTTTCTTCTTCTTGTGAGCGACGTAAGGAAAGAATATATTCTTCTCTGTCTTCCCTGAATATCTTGGTCGGGAAAAGGTTACAGCAGAATTGGATATAATTCATCAGCAAACGCGCTGTCCTGCCGTTGCCATCCACCCAAGGGTGAATCGTGGTAGTACTTCTCATAGTTTACCGCTTCCCTGATGCCCAGTTCTTGAAACTTTTGGTATAGCTGTCCTATCTCTTGCCAGATACTTTGTTCCATAGCCTTTTTATATTTCTTTCCAAAGGTACGGTATTTGCTTTGTTCGTCCAAAAAAAACGGCTTAATACTACGTTGGGATATGTGTTGCGAAACGGCTTCTGTTTTTAACATACTTTCATTCTGACAGCTTTGCGGAACCCAGACGGAACCTTGAAATCCTTGCGGAATTTGCGGGCGGAAGTACGTCTGTTTGCAAATATCGCAGTATTGGCCTGTCGCTGATTTGCCATTTTGTAGTCTTATTTTATGTTTTTATAGCGAAATGTTCGTGTATTTATCATTCTGGTTTTGTGATATTGTCTTTTTGAAAGTAAATATATGACTTTTTGTGGTTGTAAGTCCGACACCCTTCGAAGGTGAAATAGAAAAAAGTGGAGTCTCTTTATGCCAATGGTCAGAAAGTTGGTTTATATCGGTTTATTTGATTTCCCAAAGATATAGCATCGGGTTGTCCTGTGGAGCGATGTCCTTTTCGAGGAAAGGCAGGTAAGGATGATATAATTTCATTTGGCCGAATTGTTCGAATTCCTCCTTGTGCTTTTTGAGGTGCTGCAGCGTTTGTGACACGAATACGGCCGGCATGTCGTATGCTAACCCGTTGTCCTTTCCTTGTACGGGGATGAGCCGGGAATTCTGCCCAAGGCACACGTCGTTGCGCAGATTTTCGTCTACAATGCATTTTCCGGTCTTTCGGTTCAGGATGAACCATGACTTAGAGCTGTCCGTATTGAAAATCAGGAAGGAGTCCGAAGCACAGATGTTGTAGATGTTATAGGAAGCGGATTGAGAGGCTTTTCCGCCAAAATCCAAGTTGTAGGTTGACGTGACTTTCCCGTTCCGTATTTGGCAAATCCGGTTGCTTTGCGGCAAGCTTGCATAGGTGCCGTCTTCAGACGGTGAAAGCGATTTTTCGGGCAGGATGAATGTTTCTCCGGGAGTTTGTTTCCCGGAGGGGATACCTGCTTGTTTCCACAAGACGGAAGGCGCGTCCTCCAACCGGTTCTTGTCGAACACCACGAGTTCGCAGCCGTCTCTTTTCAGGGATGTCCGGATGGCATACAGGCAGTTTCCGTCCAACCCGATCTCGAGCAAAGGAGTAACCATTGGGATCGTCTGTTCCACATTCAGGTCGAGGTCGAACACCATGATTTGGCAAGTTGTGCTGCAATAGGCATAGAGCTTTTGTGGTTGTGCGTCAAGGGCGGCATCCTGTATTTTGAGGCGGTTTCCGGAAACTTCTCCTGTTGCACCGCCTATGGATTTAAGGAACTTCCCTTCGTCATTGAACATCAGGATTTTATTTTCCTTTTCATCTATCACGTATATCCTTTCCTGGGCGAAAAGCAGCCGTCCGATGTGGAAATCTTGGATACGGCTTTCCTCTGTCGGAGTGTCCAATAGGATGTTCTTTTGGAGCGTTACGAACGATGACATGTTGAGTGGGCGGTAGTCCTTGTATTCCACCGTCACTTTTTGTTTCGTGCTGCATGAAAGGCAGGCCAGAAGGACGACTGCGTATAAAAAAATATTGTGTTTCATTTGATTGTTTTTGTGGTGTTGTATATGATGTAGAGGGAGGTTTACTTGATGGTCCAAATCATGATGAGCGGGTTGCCTTCCGGGTTGAAATTACGGGAGATTTCCTTTAGGACAAGTGGCATGTCGTTTTTCTTTGCCCAAGCCTGTAATGTTTCCTCAATGGAATGGGCGTTGCATTGGAATACGATGCCTTCCGGAAGCCCTTGCGTGGGGATGATTCGTCCGCAGTGGATGCGGGACAAGTCGTTATAAGCTTCCTTGTATCCTTCACACAGTCTTTTTTCCTTATCCATAATGAACAGTTCAAAGGAGTTGGTATTGAATAATAGGAGTGAATCTGAACTGCTCATGTTGACGATGCTCCAATGCAATCCGTTATTGTAGCGGTCGAACATCTTTGGGGTGATATTTTCAGGGAGAGGATGCGCAAGGAGCCCGTGGTCACCGAAGTCCATGTTGTATGTTTCTGTAATTTCGCCCTTCCGGAATTGGTAAATGTGGGTATCGAAAGGGAAGCATACGTATGTGCCATCGTGGCGTGACAAAAGGCTTTTGCCAAAGGTCCATCTTCCCGGCACTATGTTTTGGAAAGTAAGCAAAGTGTCAGGTTCGGTATCAGGCCGTGATTTCGCGGTGGACACTAAGCAAACCCCTTTTGCAGGTGGAGTGTGGTAGCACAAGCCGTAAATGAGATTCCCTTCCACCGTCATTTCATTCATGTAATAATCCATGTGGATGATTTCTTTCAGGTTCAAGTCGAAGTCGAACACCATCATTTGGTAAGGCGCATCGCAATGTACATAAAGTTTTTTGTCCTTTTCATCGAGGGAAGCATCTATTACCCGGAGGTATTCGCTGTGCCCCCGGCCAACCATATTGGCTGTGGATTTGAGGAAGTTGCCTTCTCCGTCGAACATTACAACCTTGTTGCCGCTGCGATCCATGACGAAGATACGGTTGTCTGCGGAGAGCAATCTTTCAATGTCTTTGACGAAAGCCTCTTGTTTCGGGGCAGACAGGCCTATGATTTTATGCAGATTCAGGAATGAAGAGAAATCCAGACTGTAGTTGTAATCGTGGATTTCTACCAAGACAGGCGGGGCTTCTTCCGATTGTGGGGAATGACTGCAAGCGCATGCTGTGCCCAAAAAGAAGAGGCCGTACACCAAAGAGATGGGGGTGTTTCGCATAATGTGGATTCGATTATAGTTTCATGAAGTTGGAATATCCAAAACTTGCAGTAAAAATACGGTTCTTTTTTTAGAAGTATTTTCTTTCATGTTGCAAATTTCTTCTCATTTGTTACCTGTCGGTGAAATGTTGCAAACGGGAAAGGAGTATGTTGTATAATGGGTGTGTTTATAGGTCCTTCCTTAGGTTAGCCGGTACATCCCTCCGTTCAAGAGCCTGACTATACCTTTCATTTCCAGATTGAAGAGAAAGGCGCTGAGCTTATGTACCGGAAGGTTGGTGGCTACGGCCAGTGCGTTGATTTGCAGGCATTCCGACTGGCGCAGGCAGTCTATAATACGCTGTTCCTCTTCGCACAGGTCGGGGAAAAGTTCACCTTGTATGCCTTTGTCTTTTTGCTTTTCCGATGAACGAGGTTGCCATCCCATAGCTTCCACGAAATCCTGCGCGTTCTGAAGCAGGGCGGCTTTGCTGTCCCGTATCAGGCGGTTGCAGCCTTGTGAGTAAGGGTCGCCCACGCGGCCCGGAAAGGCGAACACATCGCGGTGGTAACTCATGGCGATGTCCGCCGTAATCAGTGCGCCGCCTTTTTCGGCCGATTCCACCACGATGGTGGCATCCGCCATGCCTGCCACGATACGGTTCCGGCGTACGAAGTTCACCTTGTCGGCGTTCGTACGGCTCATGAATTCCGTGAGCAGTCCGCCTTGTGAAGTCATTTGTACGGCCGTGTCGCGGTGCAGGCGGGGATATATCTGATCCAGGCCGTGCGCCAATACGCCTACGGTGTCTACCGCATTGTCCAATGCCGCACGGTGGCTATGGATGTCTATCCCGTAGGCCAGTCCGCTTACCACCAGCACATCAGGGCAAAGATTGGCCAGTTCGGCCACGAAACGGCGGCAAATATCTTTCCCGTATTCCGTGCAGTGGCGCGTGCCTACCATGTTGATGACATGTGTCCGGTTCAGGTCGGCGTTTCCTTTGTAGTAAAGCAGTAGGGGAGCGTCGTCGCATTCCCGCAGTCGTGAAGGATAGTCCGTGTCGTGGTAGCACAAACATTTGATATGGTGTTTCCGGGTGAATTCAAGTTCTTCTTCTGCCCGTGCCACTTGAACTTCCATCTCCTGTAATGTGGCAGACAGCTTGTCCGAAGCTTCGGGATAAAAGTCACGGATGTGATGGCGGTGGTCGAACACAGCCGAGGCGCTGCCCAACTCCTCCATCAGGCGGTGTTGGGCGGCAGTGTTGACACGCGGTACCCGTGTCAAGGCCATGGTGTAGATAATTTCCTGTTCGGTCATAAGTTCATGGTAAGGTAAGAGGTTGGCAGGAAAGGTCAGTCTTCCGGTTTCGGCACGATGTCGTCCAGTTCGCGGCAGGTTCCCAAACGGCCTTCTATCAGGCAAACGGTATCCACCTGGCTTTTCAGGCAACATTTCATGTCCGGCAGGCGGAATATGTCCTGATAAAACACGTATTTGATGCTTTCTTTCTCAACGCGCAGCTTGCTGACAAAGCGGTCTCCGCTTTTCAGGGGCGTTTTGAAAGCCATGTTCAGCCGTGCCACTACCGCATCTATTCCTTGTGTGTGCAAGTCGGCAAAACTGATGCCTTGTGCGAGCAGGAACTCGTGCCGGGTGTGTTCGATATAATGTTGGTAATTGGCATTGTTTACGATGCCTTGCAGGTCGCATTCATAGTCGCGTACCTTCATCTCCAGTTCAAAGATATAATCCGTTTTCATTTTATTCAGAAGTGTTTTTTCGTTTCAGGAATTCATAACCAAAGCGGCAATGCAGACAATATTTCCGGTCGCAATACTCTTTTTTCAGTTGGATGAGCGCTTGCGAATCCGACGCGCTGTCCACTTTGATGCCGCATTCGGCCCATTGGCGTGTGATATAGTTGTTTTCCGCTTTGATTGGCTCTAAGAATTGCAAAGCCCGTTCGCAATATTTGTCGTTGCCGTGGGTTTGTCCGTAGGCATATAGCAGCGGGACGACGGTATTGATAGCGATAAGGTTCAATGAACCTGCCGTCAGGGCCTTGGCATTTTTGTGGCTTGGGCATCCGAAAGTATAGTGTGACTCCCAATAGGGGGTGGCATGCGTGGAGAGCATGTCGTGCAGTTCTTCCAATGTCCGGGCTTCCAATAATCGGGAGAAACCGGCCGTCTGGTTGTAATACAGTTGGGTGAGCTGGGCGATGCGCACATGGGGAAAGTTCTGCGGCCTCAGACGCAGGAATTTCCATGCTGCCGCGTCCATGGGCGTAAGGGCGAACTTATGTGCCAGATAGTCATATTCCCGTTTCAACCGAGGATAATAATCATCGTCGATGGCTTCGTCGCGGTATTTCTTCGGAATGGTATCGAAGTCCAACAGTCCGGCCTGTCCCATGAATATGGCTTCTATCTGGAACAAGTTGTCGCGATGGTGTGCCACGGCTTGCAACGGGATATGTTGTGCCCACACTTCGAAAGCATCTCCGTTGATACCGAAACCGAAATTACGGGACAGGGTGATGAAGTAGGCCCGTTCCCAATCGCCTTGCAGTTTTTCCACACGGGCGGCCACGGTCCGTGCACGTTGTTCCAACCGTTCGTAAAGCAGGGCGTTCATCCAACTGTGCACCGTAAATGGGTCGATTTGGGGAATGATGCGATGGCATCGCGGATAATCCGTTGTCCGGCACAATTCTTCGTAGTTTTCGCGCAGGTAACCGGGCACTTCCACGATGAGTTGCGGAAGCGTCTTCCCGTCTTGTGTGACGACGGGGCGGTCGGCTGTTTCCGTCACATGCAGGATGACGTTGTTGTAGTGGGTGTCTTCGTGATGCCCGTGGGCGTACCAGTCGGCGGCCCGTCCGTGAATCTCGATGTTGCCCACCCATGTCGTACCGTCCAGTTTGATTTTGGCGTTGAAAAAGTCAGGGCCTGCGTCTCGGTTGAGTGTTCCCGGGTCGATGACCTCCAGCGTCAGGCCGTCTGTGGTTTGCAACGGTTTGAGCGGAAACAGTTTGTATTTCCAGATGTAGTGCAACAGCTTTTCCATAATGCTGGGGCTGAAAAGTTTATTTTTACTAACAAAAGTAATGAAATTCAAGTCAAATCCCTATCTTTGCGAGAGAAAATATCAGCATATTACTTGAAAAATATGAAAATCGCATTAATCGGCTATGGCAAGATGGGTCACATGATAGAGCAAATCGCTTTGGAACGTGGCCATGAAATAGTGAGTATCATCGACATTGATAACCGTGGAGATTTCGCTTCGGAAGCTTTCCGGAGTGCGGACGTGGCTATTGAGTTTACTACACCGCAGACGGCATACGACAATTATCTTCAGGCTTTTGCCGCTGGGGTGAAAGTGGTGTCGGGCAGTACGGGATGGATACCCGAACATGGCGAAGAAGTACGCCGCTTGTGTCGCGAAGAGGGACATACGCTTTTCTGGAGCAGCAACTTCAGCCTCGGCGTGGCTATCTTCGGGGCCGTGAACCGTTATCTGGCACGCATCATGTCCGGTTTCCCGGCCTACGATGTGAAGATGGAGGAAGTGCACCATGTGCATAAGTTGGATGCACCGAGCGGGACGGCCATTACGTTGGCCGAAGACCTTATCCATGCTATCGGTCGTAAAGAGAAATGGGTGAAGGGTACGTTTACGGCGCCGGACGGAACTGTGAGCGGTACGGAGGCGTGTACGACAAATGAATTGCGTATCGACAGCGTACGTCGTGGCGAGGTTCCGGGCATTCATTCCGTGGTGTATGACAGTGAGGCAGACAGTATTACGATTACTCATGACGCGCACAACCGGAAAGGGTTTGCGTTGGGGGCCGTACTGGCTGCCGAATATACGGCCACACATGAGGGGTTGCTTACGATGGATGATTTATTCCAATTTTAAACGACATTTGAAAGAAAGACATGAAGAAACTCAGGCAGAAGCCCACACGGGCACAATGGATAAAGATGGGTGTCGTAACAGCCCTCTATCTTGCTTTCCTCGTATGGATCAAGAGTTGGTGGGGATTGTTGGTCGTACCGTTCATCTATGACGCTTACATCACGAAACGCATCCCTTGGACATGGTGGAAAGAAGCAGAAAGTCCCGTGACGCGCACGGTGATGAGTTGGGTGGATGCCATCGTGTTTGCTTTAGTGGCTGTGTATTTCGTCAATATCTATTTTTTCCAAAATTATACGATTCCATCGTCTTCGCTCGAAAAGTCGCTTTTGGTGGGCGATTACCTGTTCGTGAGCAAGATGAGCTACGGACCGCGCAAGCCGCAGACGCCTTTGTCCATGCCGCTTACACAGCATACGATGCCTCTTGTGGGGGGCAAGTCGTATGTCGAGTGGCCGCAGTGGGATTACGAGCGTGTCCCGGGCGGGCGGGTACAGTTGAACGACATTGTGGTGTTCAATTATCCGGCGGGCGATACGGTGACCGTGAACCCGGAATACCAAAACATGGATTTTTATGCCATCGCATACGGCATCGGCGGTCAGCAATATATGCAACTACATGGCGGTTATCCGCTTTTGGATTCGCTCACCCGGCAGCAACAGCGCGACTTCTTTGCCGAGCTTTATGCTATGGGACGTCAATACATCGACCAGAATCCCCAAGTGTTCGGCGGAGTGATGTCGCGTCCGGTAGACCGGCGGGAGAATTATGTGAAACGTTGTGTGGGACTGCCCGGACAGACGCTTCAGATTAAGGACCATGTGGTCTATCTGGACGGTAAACCCAACAAGGAACCGGACAATGTGCAGTACGATTACTTCGTACGCCTGAAACAGGCCATACCGGACGAATTAGTGCGGGAACTGGGCATCAGTGGGGAAGATTTGGCTTCATTGTCCGAAATTGGAACCATGCCGCTGACACAGTACGCTTACGAGCGTCTGAAGGCCTGTACGGACATTGTAGACAGTATCGCTTACGATAATGTAAATTCCGTACCCGACGGTTTGTATCCGCTCAATGCCTGGACGGGTTGGACACGTGACAATTACGGTCCTATATGGATTCCGGCCAAAGGAAAGTCCGTCAAACTGACTATGGACAATATAGCCGTGTATGAACGTCCTATCCGAGTATACGAACATAACGACCTTGAAGTGAAGGATGGGAAGATTTTCATTAACGGGAAAGAGGCGGATAGCTATACATTCAAGATGGACTACTATTGGATGCAGGGTGATAACCGCCATAATTCGGCCGATTCACGTTATTGGGGTTTTGTTCCCGAGGATCACATTGTGGGTAAGCCGATACTCATTTGGCTTTCGTTGGATAAAGATCGCGGATGGTTCGACGGTCATGTGCGTTGGAACCGCCTGTTCCGCCTGGTGGATCACATCAAATAGATAAAGGATATTGAAGAAGGCTGGACGACTGTGTGCCGTGTTGCTGGCCGCTGCCATCGGGGTAGTCTTGGTCAGAGGGTGTTGGGTGTTTCTCATAGAGATACCCGAAGATGGCGAACGGCCTGTTTTTATGGCGGGTGACCGTGTGGCGGTAGACCGTACTGCATACGGGCTGCGTCTTTCGCCCATGCGTTGGTGGGGCTATATGCGTTGGGGCACAAGTCCTGTGCCGCGGGGCGAATGGGTAGCTTTTAATGACCCTTCTGCCGGCGGGCAGGACAAGCGATACATAGACGAGCGAGATGTTTTTGTGGGATTCTGTTATGCTGTTCCGGGAGATAGCCTGTGGATAGATTCGTTGGGGAAAGTGTATCGAAACCGTCCTCGTGACCATCGTCCTTGCAGGGTGGTGGAACTTCCCCGCCGGAACGCTTACGTGACACTTACTCCCGATAATATGCAATGGTATTGCCGTATGATCAATCTTCACGAAGGAGCGCGTGCCGCAGTCATTGCCGATTCGCTTTGTGTGTCAGGGCATTTCGTGTCGAGTTTCCGTTTCAGCCACGACTATTATTGGATGTCGTCGGCTAATGAGCGTAACCACGCCGATTCACGTACTTTCGGGTTTGTGCCCGACACTTATATTATCGGCCGTTTGAGCCGTATTCTTTATTCTTGGGATACTGAAGCACCATGGTATGCCCGGCTTCGTGCCCATCGTACGATGATGAAGGTCGGGCGCGAAAACACGTACAAACCGAGAGGAGGACAAAGTCCGTCCGGCCGCTCCGTAGGCGTAGCCGTGTCCGTTCAAAACCAAAATCCTTGATGATGAGTCGTATTTGTTTGCTTTCTTCCGCTTATCTGGCACCGGTACAATATTACACCAAACTTTATGCTTATGCTGAAGCGTACGTCGAGGCATACGAGCATTATGTGAAACAAACTTACCGTAACCGTTGCCTCATTGCTTCGCCTTCCGGCGTGCAGGCGTTGACCATTCCTGTGGTGAAGCCTGCCGCAGATAAGTGTCCCATGAAGGATATCCGTATCTCAGACCATGGGAATTGGCGCCACCTGCATTGGAATGCTTTGGAGACGGCTTATCGCAACAGTCCTTTCTTTGAGTATTATGCCGATGACTTCTTACCGTTTTATACGCAGAAGTGGGACTTTCTTTTTGATTTTAATGAAGCGATCCGTGCCAAGGTGTGCGAACTTATAGACTTGCACCCCAAAGTTGCGCAGACGGCTTCTTATGGATTTATGGATTTTGGAGGCAGGTCGGATGTTTGTGTTGCCGATTTCCGTAATTTGATAAGTCCTAAAATATCAGTTGAGGCTGATGTTACTTTTATTCCTCGTGGATATTATCAAGTCTTTCGGGAAAAACATGGTTTCTTGCCCAATTTGAGTGTCGTCGATCTTTTGTTCAATATGGGACCCGAATCACTTCTTGTTTTGCGTGATTCAATACAAGAAGATGCTTGCCAACCGTTACAAAATTTATGAGTAGTGTAGAGCATTAAGGTTTTTATTCGATAGAAAATCTGTCTTTTATTTGTAGGTAGAGTGTTTTTTGTGTTGTAAAAAGCTCTACTTTCTGTTGTGCCGTCTTTTGTCTTTTCTCTTACTAAGAGAGCGATCTTGTTGGCGGCAAAGATAATAAAATAATCTGGAAATAAGCTATTTATAATATAATATTTCTAAGAAAAATCAGCGATATTTCATAACTTTTTTAATGATGTGTTTTACGAACGAGTCTTCGAAAGGTAGGCAATAATCTGTTTATCAATGTCTTAACATTTATTGTTTATCTCTTAGTAAGAGATGTGCATTATGGAATGTCTATAATATTGGGTGAAAGTTGGTAATGAGGGGGAGTAGATAGTCTTTTGTGTACCTTTTGTGAGAGCTGTAATATAAGAAAAGTATGAAACGAATTCTTGTAGGAATGTTTTTACAGATGGTATATACCGTCTTTTGCCTGGCAGAATCAAATATAGGAGTTCTGCAGGCCAGTCATACAGGATATTCGGGGGCGGATGATGTCTATCAACTTTGGGGATGGAATATATTGAGATATTATTATTATCTGTATAGACATCTTTTTGTAGATTATCCGTGGGTGGTGAGAGTGGCATACGGAGTGATTCTTGTAAGTTGTTTGGGATTTGCCGTCATTTTTTGCATTATGGGAGTTCATGTCTATCTTCGGCGCCGCAATGCAAAGAGGAAAGCTTGGATTAAAGACAGATATTTTGATAAGTTGAAAGCCATCGTCCATGAAGAGGTGGAGAACCTTTCTACTGAGGAGATTAGCCGACGTATGGAATATAAACCACGTAAATGGAAGACGTGGGAGATGCGTCTGTGGTCGGAAGTGCTGGTGGAATTGAGTCTTTATACGAATGTGCAAAATCCGAACTTGACGAACATACAACGTGTCATGAAACTTATCGGCTTTACGGATTACGTGGAAAGACAACTCATATTAGGTAAACGTAAAGATAAAGTGGCTTTGATGCAAGCCGTGAGATTGACCAACATGCAGTTGCCGGATAGTATTGTGGCGAGTTTGGTGAACGATAAAGATATACGGTTACGTAAGGCAACCCGTTTGTATTATATGTGCACGAACAAAGAGGAACCTTATATGTTTCTGGAGGAGAGTAGTATTCAGAATACAGCCTTCTCTATTTGGGATAAGATGGAACTTCATGAGATATTTAGAAAGATACGTGAAGGTGGTAGGCCGGTTCCTTTGTTTGTTCCTTTATTGCAGAAAACGGAGGCAACCAGTAAAGTTGTCTTTTTCATGCACGAGATTGCCTATTGGGGGACGGACCAAGAGGTGAAATACCTTTTCTCTTATTTTGATTCTCCCAATTTTCTTTGTAGAAATGCTGCATTCGCTTGTATGGGTATCCGTCGGTTTGATGAGGCGGAAGAAGTCATGTTGGGGCTTTTCTATAAACAGACCGAGATTTTGCGTCGGTCTATACTCAATGCTTTGTTGGCCATAGGTTCGGGTATCCGTGTACATTTTTTCGCCGACGTATATGAAAACTCCGTGTCTAATTACACCAAACGTACGGCCTTGCGTTGTTTGTGGCTGTACAACGACGAGGGGCGTAATATTTTTCTCCGACTTAAAGTCAAGGCAAGTAGTGAGAACCAGATATTGTTCGAGCATGTAGAGAACCCCATAATTAACAATGAGAGCCTATGAAAGATATCATTTTCTATTTTTACGGCTATGTGGTCTTCTTTTATAGCTTGGGACTCATGGTTTCATACGTGATTCTGATGTGGCTTGCAGAATTAGGCATACTCCGTAGTAAACATTCCCATCTTTCGGTGTATCCCAAATATATCATGGATAACAGTCCTTATACTCCGGGAGTGTCTATTATCGCTCCGGCTTATAATGAAGAAAAGACCATCGTTAACAATGTGAATTCGCTGCTGGCACAAGAATATCCGATATTTGAAGTGGTGATTGTCAACGACGGTAGTCGTGATAAGACATTGGAACTGCTCATCAAACATTTCTCGTTAGTAGAGGTGCCGTTTGCCTACGTGGAATATATACATACGAAACCTTATCGTCGGTTGTTCAAGTCAACCCGGACCGAATATAAACGGCTGATTGTGGTGGATAAGGAAAACGGAGGAACGAAAGCCGATGCCGTCAATGCCGGGCTTAATGCTTCCTCCTACCCGTATTTCATCAATACCGATGTGGATTGCATTCTTTCCAAAGACGCTATTTCGCGTTGTATCATGCCGTTTTTGGAATCTGAGGACGTGATAGCCGTCAGTGGAGTCATGGCAGCTTCGAACGGCTGTCGGATAGAAAAGGGACAGATAGTGGAACTCAGACCACCGCATACTCCTTGTCCATTGTTTCAGACCCTGGAATACATGCGTTCGTTTTTTATCGGAAAGATGGGGTGGTCTACTATCAATGCCATGCCTAATGTTTCGGGAGGTTACGGTATGTTCGACAAGAATGTGGTGATGGCTGCGGGGGGATATAGTGGAGACTCTTTTGCCGAAGACATGGACATGTTGATACGTATGGTCGGTTATTGCTGCGATTTCGGACGAAAATACCGTGTCGTACAGATTCCGGCTAACTGTTGTTGGACGGAAGTTCCTCCCACATTGAAAGTGCTCTACCGTCAAAGGGTACGTTGGGGGCATGGGTTGATACAGACTTTTGTGCGTCATCGTCGGTTCCTTTTTAACTGGAAATACAGGCAATTGGGGATGGTGACTTTGCCTTATGTGCTTATTTTCGAATGTCTTGCTCCGGTTATTGAATTCTTCGGTCTTCTCACCTTCCTATATCAGGCTCTTACTGGTGTCGTAAACTGGAAGACGGCTGTCGTCATATTTTTCGGACTTTACGCTTTCTGTATAAGTCTTTCGTTGGTCGTTCTGTTCTACGATTATTCGCTTGGGGGATCGTTCCGTAAAGTCAAGTCCTACCTTTGGATTATAGGAGCGGCTATTTTGGAACCTTTTCTTTATCACCCTCTCATTGTGGTTTTTTCCATTAAGGGGTATTGTAATTTCCTGCTCAATAAGAAAGCCGTATGGGGAGAAATGAGCCGTAAAGGTTTTGCCGGGAGTAAGAAAAAAGAGAAGTCCAGAGAAAGGGAGAAAGGAGGTGAGTCATGAGGAAGTTCGGTTGTTTGTTGATCGGTTTGATTTGTTTTGTCAGTATTGTGGGGGTATATGCGTTTAACATTATTGAAAAAGATGATGTACATACGCCTGATTATTACGAATCGAACGTGCGTTCGATGTTCGGACGAGAGCAGTGGGAGGCCGGCAAACAACTGTTGGATGAAGGTTTGAGCATCTATCCGGATGTCAATGGCTTGAATGAACTATGCGGTCGTTACCATTATAGGAAGAAGGATTATGATACCGCCCGTTATTTCCTTGTACGGGCGGTGCGGGACAACCCGGAGAATGTGGAAGCCAAACAGTTGCTTATTAAGGTAGAGGACGAAACCCGAAACTATTCCAGTGCCATTTGTTATGTCAATGAGCTTTTGGAGATTAACCCTTACTGGCAAGGACTTTGGCGGAAGAAGATAGAGCTTTATCGGAAACAGGGCAATGTAGAAGAAGCCGACCGCCTGCTCAGGAGGCTGAGGCAAATCTATCCTAATGATTCCACCGTGCAACGGGATTATGTTTACCGTCTGGAGGAAAGTTATCAGGAAAGACGTAAAAGCGGCGACAAAGAGAAGGCCGTCGCTTTGCTCCGGGACTTGGTGGAAGTCTCGCCACAGAACGAAGGGTATTATCTGGATCTGGTGAACCTGCTGTTACAGCAGGGCAATACGGAAGAAGCCATTCAGACGGCCGGTGTCGGTGTGTCCCGCATACCAAGAAGTTCGGCACTTATCATTAAAAAGGCCTCTATCCTGGCCGAAGAAGCCCGTTATCAGGAAGCCATGGCCTTTGTCAAGTCGAGGATGAGAACCAACCGTGACGGTCATCTGGTGCGTTTCTATAACCTGTTGCTTGCGGAGGCGGCCAATGCGGCACGGATGAACGATCCGTACGTGCTTTACGGTAAGGTTTATGAAACGTCCAAAAGCGATGAAGCTTTGGATTACATGCTCAACACTGCCGTTACGCGCGGTTACAATGATGATGCCCTTTACTATTTGGCCGAGGCCAAACGACGCAGGGGGGAGCAGACATCTTTGCTGTATAAAGAGTATCTGGTGTACAAGCGGATGGGTAATACGGCTAAGGCTTATACTTTGTTGTCGAATCTGGTAAAGATGAATCCCGAAGACGCCGACCTTGCGGATGAATTTGCACGCAATCAGTTGCAACAGGCGTCGGAACTGGTTTCCGACGGATTCTATGCCGAGGCTTTACCGTATTTGAAAGGAGCGGTTCGCGGAGGTTATGATGATGAAACGAAACTGGCGGCTTTGGACAAGACTTATGCTTGTTATTACGAATTGCGGCGCTACGACGATGCACTGGCGGTTCTCGATTCCATTCACGAAGAGTATCCTGATTACGGAGGATACTTCGTGAAGAAAGCTGATGTGTTCAGCCGCAGAGGACAGACGTCTGAGGCACTTGATGTTTTGAACCTTGCCATGAGCGATACGGTGCAGACCGAGTTATATCCGATGTATGCCGCCGCATACGAGGAAATAGCCATTCCTTATATAAAAGAACTTATCGAACGGGGAGCCAGCGGCAGGGCTTTCGGAGAGAGTGTCCACCTGCTCGAAGTCAATCCCTCTTCATACGAGGGTTTGCAATATGCCATCGGAATGTCCGACCGTCTCGACCGTCATGAGGATTATGATGCGTATGTGTCTCAGGCTCGTTCCATATATCCGGAGGACATTGATTTTATTGTAAAACAAGCCGCTTCTTATAGCCGTACGGAAGATTACCGGCGGGCTGTGGATTTGCTTCGGCCGCAGCTTGATGATTATCCCGACAATGACGGTCTTGTAGGGGCTTTTGCCGAAAATAGCGAGCTTATGGCGCTTCAGTTGATTAAAGAGCACGAACCGGATTCTGCCATAGCCGTTGCGGATACGGCTCTGTTGTTCGACGAAAACAACGAATCGCTCTTGTTGGCCAAGGGGACGGCTTACGAAGCGATGCACCGTTATGACTCCGCTTATTTTTATCAGCGGAAATATAAGCCGGGCATTGAAGAAGCCGAGGGTTTCAAGCGGCATATCGACGGGCTGCTCAGTCGGTCTTACCGGAACGAGATAAGCTTGGAATACCTTCAAGGACGTTATGGGGAAGAGGATGTGATTACTTCCGTGGCTTCGGTTTCGTATATCCGTAAGAATGCCTACAACCTGTTCACCGGGCGGATTAATTATGCCGGACGGGATGGCAGTACGAGCGGCGGGGACCCGGAGGACCAGGTGTCCGGCGGCGTAGGCCTGCAACTGCAAGGCGGTTGGGAGCACCGTTTCTCGCGGAAATGGGCGGGAACGCTGACCGCAGCCTGGGCCAACAAGTATTTTCCGAAGATTACGGTGGGTCTGCAGGCCGCTTACGAAGCGGATAACGGATTGTCGTTGGATATCCATGCCATGTATAGGCGTATCAGTACTTATTCCAAAACGTTCCGCTGGGACGACAGCTATGGAGAAGGCGGATGGGTATTCAACGGTTGGGATAGGAGCAATCACAATTTGTTCAGTGCCGGTCTGGGATTGTCTAAGGTATGGAACCAGGTTCTGGTAGGCGGGAAAGCCGATGCCTATTTGCTCTCTTCACGTTTTTATGTAAATGCTTCCGCCCAGCTCAAATATTATCCGTTGGAGGACGGGCGTACGAATATCACCGTGACGGGAGCAGTCGGTACGGCACCCGAAGCCGATATGATAGATTACGCCATGCCCAGCTCGTTCGACCGGTTGAATACCATGGTAGGACTGGGCGGGACTTACATGTTCAACAGCCATTTGTCCGGAGGAGTCATGGGGACGTGGCACACGTTCTATACTCAGCTCAACAACCGTACGGGAACCCGGACGAAATATGTGGAGAATATAGACACACGGTATAAAAACTTATATAATGTATATCTGCAACTGTTCATACACTTCTAAGCTAAAAGCAGTATTCTTCTTCGGACTGATACTGTCGCTGTGTTGTGCCTGTTCCCGGGCGGGGGCACGCCGTGTTTCGTCTTATGACCATTATTGGGTTAAAGCTGCCGACGAAAGGGTGGAAGCGGATCGGAAATGGGCGGATTATCTGTTCAATCATCTCGATCGCCGTACGGGGAGCCGTAGTGTGGCTTTGCGACAAAAACCTGCACAAGGTACGTTCCTGCAAATCGTAGTGCATGTCGATGCGAAGGGGAAACATGATTATTCGGCTGTTCTTGACGGCGATGTATTGCGTCTGACCGCTTGCGACGAGGATAAGATGTTATGGCTGATATACCAGTTTCTGGCCTCTGGAGAAGACCCGCGCATAGAAGCCTCGGATTTACCTCCGGCCATGATAGACATAGCGCATGCCGAAGGCGATTTTGCTTTTGAATACCGGGGAATATATTCTCCTTCCAACGCAGACCCCGAACTGATGCCGGTCACGGCTTCCCATCATGTGGACTACGACTGGGGACTTTGGGGGCATAACCTTCGGCGTGTCTTTCCGGGCGAAGTGCCTGAAGAGGCTTTGGCTTGGGTAGACGGGCAACGTGACGAGAACCAGTTCTGTTTTTCTTCGGAGCTGCTTTTCAAGGCCGTAGAGGCTTATGTTACGGATAATTACGGGGAGGCCGGTGGGGTACGTTTTGCCATTATGCCTAACGACAACGGTGCGGTTTGTGCCTGCAAGGCTTGTATGGCGGCGGGCAATACGCGGAAAGTGGCTACTCCGTCCGTGAGCCGTTTCATCCGTCGTTTGGCCGAACGTTACCCCCATCATTTGTTTTTTACTTCGTCTTACAGGACGACCGAAGTACCGCCGGCCGAACCGTTGCCTCAGAATGCCGGAGTAATCATCAGCGCCATGGATTTGCCCTTGCGGCCGGACTTTGCCGGAAAGAGACCGGCAGAGAATTTTTCCCGAAAAGTAAAAGAGTGGCGTAAGGTCGTTTCGAGGATATATGTGTGGGATTACATGCGCAATTTCGATGACTATTTCACGCCGTATCCCTGTTTAGGAGTTTTGAGTGAGCGTTTGCGTTACTTTCACAGCCTTGGCGTGAAGGGACTGTTTTATAACGGCAGCGGCTACGACTATGCCTCTTTCGATGATTTGCAGACGGCTGCATTGGCTTGTATGTTGATCAATCCCGACCTGCCTTTGGAGTCGTATACGGAACGCTATCTGAAACGTTTCTATCCGCATGCGTCTGACATTTTGCTTCCGGCTTACCTTTCGTGGGAGCGTATCGTGAAAGAACGTGAGGCTTTGTTACCTTTTTATGGAGGAATTGCCGATGCGGTCTCAGCCTGGCTTGACCCGGTAGAGTTCGGTGCATTTTGCGACAGGCTGGACGGCTGTGCCAAGCGAACGGATGGTATGGAACGCCGTAGGTTGAATGAGTTGTTGACTGCCCTGCAATTCACCCGCCTCGAACTGTTGCGTATGCCTGCCGGAGCTTATGATGAGCGCAAGGCCGACCTGTATTTGGAGTCTCTTTATGGATATACGGCTTTTTCCGGTATGAGAAATTATCGTGAGGCATTTGGAAGCGTACAAAGTTATTTAGAGGAATGGAATATTTTGAAAACCGAAAACCGTGAATCTCAAAATCCCTTGAAAGGAATACGGCTTTCATGCCAGCCTGCGGAAGATGAAAATGCAGCCTCTCTTCCCGTGCTTACCGACGGGCTTTATGCTTTGCCTTCCGACTATCATACAGGATGGTTCATCGCTTCGTCCCGCCGGTTCGTACTGCAAGTACCGCCCGGAAAGATTTCCGACGGAGCTGTTCTGGAGCTTTCGCTTCTGTATGCTCCGGCCTGGCACATCTTTTTGCCTGCTTCTGTAGAAGTGTGGCAGGGAGAGGGGAAAATGGCGTCGTTCGGCCTTCCTCCGGTCGGAGAGAAAGAGGTGTTCAGCAAGCAAAGAGTGAGCTGTAAACTCGAAACGGTAAATCCGGATATTCCTGTGGAACTTCGTTTTATGCAAGTCGCCGCGGCTCGTGCGTCTGTGGCGTGTGATGAAATAAAAGTGTATTGAATGGGTATGAGGAAGGTGAATATTATATATGTAGTGTGTGTCCTTCTCTGTTGCTTGGGATTACCGGCCTGCAAGAAGAATATAGGCCTGACGACGGTATCTGTGGCGGATTCCGTACGTCATTATTATCCGTTGATTGCGGGACAGGTGCTTAACTTGTCATACGAAATAGAGAATACGGGCGACCAGCCTCTTATCATACGCGACATACAGTCTTCTTGCGGGTGTATCGTTCCGCTTTTAAAGCAAGGCGAACGTATGGTTTTGCCAGAGAGAAAAGCCCGTCTGAGATTCAGGTATGAGAGTGCGAAGAATATCGGTTACGTACAACACGTCATACGGATATATGGTAATATACATCCGAATGGCATGGTAAAGCTCGTGTTTGATGTGAACGTGGTGCCGCATGCCGATTATACACGCGATTATGAAGAGCTTTATAAGGAAGAAGTAGAGAGAAGTGCATTGGTGAGAGGGTTGGTAGACGGTGATGAATCGGAAAAGGGATACTATGTAGACGACGTAAGTCGGGATAGCCGTGAAAGTCCCCGTTATCCGTGGCGTGGAGAAGAATAATTGGTGACTGCGGCATGAGGCCTTCGAGATAGTGATATAATTTTATTTGTTTAATTTTTTAATGTAAATGTTTTATGAGAATGAAAATGAAGAGTTTTTTAATTCCGGCTTTGGCTCTGGCGTTGGCCGGATGTGCCAATGAGGAGTTGGAGACCATTGGCAGCGGAACCATTCCTGCCGTGCCCTCCGGGCAGACGATATTGTTCAGCAACAATACCGCTTTGACCATCGGGGATGCGGACGGGGTGCAGACCCGTGCGATGGGATGGACGGAAGTGACGGACAAGGTGAACAGTGCCTGTTGGCTTGAGATGGACGTAAAACCGACTCCATCAGGCAATGATGTGTACATTAAATCCGGCGAAGAAGAGGTTTATAATAGGCTTTTGGGAAAAGTGGACCGGCACATTTTCGTGTACGGTACGTTGGTGCTGAAAGGCAATTACAAGGCCGGTGCCGGATATATCTATGTCATGGACGGCGGAAAGCTCGTTGTGGAAACCGAAAACCTTGTCAACGTTAACGTATTCAACTACGGTGGGGAAATCGTCTTCACGAAAGAGAACCTCAACGTATGGAAGACCACGTTCAGAACCGTGACCGACCTCGACGTTGAAGGTAAGGTTACGATGAAGGAGACCCAAGTGTATGTAGGCGGCAGCTTTACGTGTGCCGACTTGGTGGTTGACGGGTATTCCATACTTCGCGTGGAGGGTGACTTGAATTTGACGGACGGCAAGGAAGAGTCTGAGTTCGGAGGCACGGCCTGCGTTTGTGTCGAAGGCACGTTGCATGCCGGGGCTTTCGAATTGGACGATAAAGCGAACCTCCATGTCGGTTGCAAGTTGCAAGCAGATACAAGATTGGATTTGTCGGAGGGCAGCAAACTTACGGCTGAATATGTCAAGTCTCCCAAGACAACCGTCTCGGGTGGTGATGTCATTCTGAAAGAAGGCGGATTGGCCGATTTGGGCAATTTGTATTACGAAAGCGATGGCATGGCTTCCGGACGTTTCTATGTGATGGGCAAGGGCAAAGCAATGATTGCATGCAACGAATGTGAATTGAAAGGTACCAAGAGCCTGAGATCTGCCGTAGGACCTAATTTCTATTTCAATTATGAAAAGTTCTATGTATGGAATGGCTTTGGCAAAGAAGAGGCGGAAATAAAGATTGGAACCACATTGGTGAACGTGGCTACGCCGAACAACTATGTTGAAGGCGGTTGCAACCCGGGCTTCACTACCGATGGAGGCGAGACACCGGTTGAACCGGAACCCGATCCGGAGCCAGAACCGGAACCCAAGCCAGAACCTGATCCGGAACCGGGCACTTCTGCCGACATCGAGCTTCAGATTCCGACCGACATCGAAAGAGAATGGTTTGCGGAAGCCGACGACTTTGCCATCCGTGTCAATGGCAAATATGAAGAAGACATTATTCTCGAAGGTAATGCAACGACATTGCACGGCGTGAAAGTGTCGGAGAGCAACCTGAAGGTTACCCTTTCCGGAATAGAAAACCTGCCTTCCGGCGACGAGTACACTTACGAGTTGTGGGTTTGGGTAGAAGAGGAATCTTGGAATGCCTTTACCGATGCAGAGCGAAAAGCATGGGTTAGCGGAGATGGTGACGGAACGGACATTACCGAGAAGTGTACGGTTACCGCACCCGAAGGTTATAGCGTAAGGAAGAATGTCTATGCCGGTTTGGGCGGACAGAAAGATACTCCTTATATCAAAGTCTCTATCCATGTGGTGAGAGATTGATTTCTCTTGCGGATGCAATCTTGTAAGAAAAGAATCTGGAAGTCCTTTGTTTGGGAAATGGTCTGCAAATGATTGTTTCTCAGATTGGTAAGGCAAAAGGAGACGCTTTACTGAAAAGCTGAAATCATTCTGCGCCAAACGAAAAATCGTTTGCAGCAGAATAAAAAAACAATCTCAGCCAAATGATTTTTCGTTTGGCTGAGATTGTTTTGTGTTAATAATCCGGAAAGTTTGCGGCTTATTGCACGGCCAATTTGCGAATGGCGTCGCCGGCTTTCACGATATAGATGCCTTTAGGCATGTTCGACAGGTCCATACGGTCGGTATGGGCGGCGTTCATCAGCAGTCCGTTGGCATTATATACCTTGATGTCGGTAGCTTCGTTCAGTACCACGCGGTTGCCCTCGAAGAAGATGCGGGACTTCGGGGCTACGGTTTCCTTGATGTTCACCGTGCTGTTGGTCGGAGTGGTCACGCGAATGCCGTGGATGTAAATAGGGTCGGCAGTAGCAGATTGGAAATAAGCGTAGATAGGTTCGTTGCTTTTGAGGGAATAACCTCCATTGTTATTGGTTAAAGTCTCAATGTTTTTCCATGTGAATATTCCAGAACGAAATAATGGGCTAAATCCGGGTAGTGCATATTTGGCACTGATAACGTCGTAATTGGTAAATACGGTATTGATATCTTTTGAAGCCATCATACGTACACAAGTCTGTCCTTCGCGTGACAAGCAGATACTGAAAGAGGAACAGGATGGCATGAGAACAACAAATCCTCCTCCATTGGGGTTTCCTATAGCCGATGAGGCTGCTGTGATAATGGCTCCCGTACGGAAACCTTCTGCGCCGATTTCACCACCTTCTCCGGCACCTTCCCAGAACGGGTCGGCATAAGTGGGAGGATAATCGGGAGCGATGTCTGCCGGTACCATTTGGATGATTTTGCCATTCGGGTCAATTTTATTGTCCGCTTCGTTGCAAAGGCCTACATACTTGTCTATCTTTTCTTGGGAGTCAAACCAAAGCCAACCGTCTGCGTCGACATCATAAAACAGGTTGTACTCCTGTGCCTGTACTCCGATGGTACAGGCCAAACCTAAAAATAAGGTACTGATAATCTTTTTCATTTTCTTTCTCTTTTTAGTTAAACAATCACTAATATCTATGTTATACTTCTACCCAATCCGGATTTTGGTCGATGCCGTGGTAGCGTATCTCGTCCCAAGGAATGGGAAGGTAATACTGCATCTTTTGGAACACGCGTACACGTTGTGGGAAACGGTTCATGTTGCTGATGGAATAAGTAGTTGTTTCGCCACGTTTCACGATTTTCATCGCTTTAAGCGGGTTGCTCGTTCCGTTCAGCTTTTCCTCAGCTATGCCCCAACGGAAAAAATCCCAATATGAAGTTTCTTCAAAAGCCAATTCCACGCGGCGTTCATTCACCAGTTGCTCCCATGTGAGCGAGGGCAACTCGTCCATGTGCGCACGGCGGCGGATGGCGTTCACTTGGGTACGTGCCGCTTCTGTGTTGCCCAACCGGAACATTACTTCTGCATAATCCAGCAATACTTCCGCATAACGCCAGATGATGTAATTCTGGCTGCTGGCGTAGGCTTCGTCGTTGTTGATTTGTTGTTTTTCGTTGACGAACTTGCCCATATAGTAGCCCGTGCGGGTTACGGCTGCTGTGGTGGACGTGCCGTAGGCCGTCAGATCCTCTCCCGGGATTTCGTTGTTGCCTTCGCGTGTGTAGTGTATGTCCATGACATGCCCGTTATAGGTGGAGCCGTCATACAGGATATTGGCGTAGAAGCGGTAGTCGCGTCCCACATAAGGGTGCTGTGCATCGTAAGTGAAGCCGGTGCGCATGCCATATTCATCCACATGGTTCTGCGTGGGCGTATAAGCGGCCGTCGTGCCCGTAAAGTGGGGAGCGGCGGCATCACGATCCAGTTTATGGCCGAAGCCCGTGTCGTAATTGCCGTCGTCAGAGTGCTGTACTTCAAGAATGGATTCCTTGCTGTTCTTGGTGAGGAATATGTTTCGGTATTCTTGTTTGATACTTTCCTCATCCGTTCCGGCTATCTGTATCAAGTCATAGTACTGCAAGCCCATGAGGGTTTCGTAGGCTACCCGTGCCGAGTCGAGCATGTCGTGAGAACGGTCGTCGCTGAAGCCCAGATACGTTTTTTCCTGATTCTGAAATACGTCGCTCGAAGCCCATTGGAATGTTTTAGCCACCAGCATGAGAGCTGCTCCTTGGGTGATGCGCCCCTCGTCCGTAGCATCATATTCCAAAGGGAGGACGGTGGCGGCAGCCCGGGCGTCGTCCACGATGGCCCGTACCATTTCTTCGTATGAGGCCCGCGGATATTTCCGGCTGTCATTCAACGGGTCGAGAGGCTCTTGGATGAGCATTACCCCGCCGAACTGCCTCCAGAGCATATAATAATAGTAGGCGCGGAAGAAATGTGCCTCGCCCAATATACGCTGTTTCTGGCTACCTTCGGCAATCTCGCCTTGGTTGACAAACAAGCGGTTTACGGACTGTATCTGTGTATAGTAATTCGACCATTGTACTTGTGCCCAGTTGGTGATTTCTTTGGTGTTGCTTTTCAGTAAATCACCGTAACCGGCATTGTAATAGTCGTTCTTGGAGGGCACTATCTGATCGCCGAACCAAGGCATGTAGTAACGCGAAGCGCTTTTGACCAAAGCGATGGTCGTGGGAACGTAAGTAGAGAAGCCGGAGTTCATGTTCCGATACCATGGCAAGACATACTCGTCCAAAAGCATGGGGTTCTTCCAGATGTCTTTTTCCGACATCTTGTCTACGGGTGTGTCGCGGAACAGGTCGTCGCAGCCCGTGAAAGCGGTGAGTCCGGCGGCAAACAATCCGCAGAGGATATATTTTTTGAAAATCGCGATTAAGCGAGAACAGAGGCAAGCTTGCTTGGCTATGCCGAGTGTAAGCGATTTATGCAAATCCATAACGATTCGTTTTAAGAAGTTAGACTTAGAAACCTAAATTCAAGGTGATTCCGTAAGAACGTTGGATAGGATAGCCGCGCAACGATTCCGGGTCCATCCCCAAGTCGCTGAGTGAAGACCAAGTGACCAGGTTACTTCCTTGCAAGGCAATGCTGGCCGACGTCAACTTGAGTTTCTTCAGCACGGCCGGTTGCAGGGCGTAGCCCAATGACAGGGATTTCAGGCGCAGAAAGTCGCAGTCTCTTACCCAGAAAGTTGACTCTTTACGGTTGTTGTCATTAGCCGTGGCAAATTTGATGCGCGGCAGTGAGGCACCGGGATTGTCCGGTGTCCAGGTATCCGTCAGATGGTATTTCTGGAACCGCTGTAAGCTTCCGCTGTTCGTGGTGTAAAGCTCCTTGATGTTCTGTTGGTAACCTGTGGCGCCTTGGAACATGACGTTGACGAAAAATCCTTTATAACTTGCACCGAGGCGCAGACTGAAATTAAAGTCCGGGTTGGAAGAATTTTTCACGTAAATCAAGTCTTTGGTGTCGAGCACGTGATTGCCGTCCTGGTCTTTGTACTTGATGTCGCCGGGAGCCAATGTGGCGTTGCCTTGTCCGTCCTGATCGAGCGGCCAGTTGTCAATCTCTTCTTGCGACTGGAACAGGCCTTCGGCTTCATACATCGACCATACCATGCTGCTGCGTCCCACACGGCGCAGGTTAGGAGTAACGCTCGACTCATCGCCGAAATCCAGATATTTGTCCTGACTCTTGGCCAGTGTCAGATCTACGTTGTACTTCACCTTGCCGACGGTGTTGCGGTGGGTCAATGTCAAGTCCCAACCCCAGGCTTTCAGTTTGCTGAAGTTCATGTTGGGCACGTTGCCGTCCACGCCGGTCGAGGGCGGGTAGAGATAGGACGGGGCGGCTGTGATTTTGTCCGTTTCGTAACGCCAATAGTGTTCGAAGGTAAGGCCGAAGCGGTTGTCCCAGAAGCCTAAGTCGGCAGCGATGTTATAGTCGTGCGACTTTCCCCACGTCAATTCGGGATTGGGATAATTGCCTGTAGACATGATGATGCCCGGACGGTAATTACCTCCTATGTTGTAACCCTCTCTTGTAGACTCTATATAAGTGAGTAGGTAAGAGTACTCTCCGACCAGTCCGTCGTCGCCGAGCAGACCTGTGGAAGCCCGGAATTTGACATTGGAGAGCACTTTTTGTTTCCAGTTTTTGAAGAACGTTTCGTTAGACAGCACCCACGAGGCCGATACCGAAGGGAAGAAGCCCCACCGATGATCGGGGTGGAAATAAGTGGAACCGTCTACACGGAAACTGGCTTCCACAAAGTAACGGTAGTCATAACCGTAGTTCAGTCGTCCGATGAGGGACGCACGCTGGTTGTAAGTCTCGCTGCCCAACAGGCGTGCGGTCACGGCTGTCCCGATCGTTTCCGGATAGATGCTGGCGTTCTGGTTTTCGCCCGTCATGTATTGGTTGTGCGTCTGTTGGTAGTTGGCTACGAGCATGGCGCCTACGTCGTGTTTGGCGGCAAACGTACGGTTATAATTTATTCCGGCTTCATAAAGCTGGTTGTCTACGAAACGGTCGATTTGTTCGATGGATACTTTGGCGGTCGGGTAGACCGTATTCGGGTCGGTATCGAACTGTCCCGTCTGTTGGTCGTAGGTGTAAAGCGTAACGGGTTTGTCGAAGGTCTTCTCTATGCGGGTATTGTTGTCGAACGTAGCCCGGGCATAGACAGAGAGGCCTTTCACCCAAGGCAGCTCCCAACGCAAATTGGCCGTAATGGTGTTCATCTTTCCCGTGTCTTTGATGTAGCCTCCAAGACCTTCCACGTTGATGAGCGGGTTGCTGCCGTCCACGCTGGCCAGATAGCCATTGTCGAACCGCAATACCTGGAGGGGAGAGGAGTTGTAGGCGTTGTCGATGGTCGTATAACTGGAATTCTTGCTGTTGGAGCGCGAACCGGTAATGTCGAGCGAGAGCACAAGTCCTTTGGTCAGTGTAGCATCCAGTTTGGCTGAATAGTTGAAACGGTCGCGGTTGACTCCGCTGTACAAACCTTTGGAATGGGTATATCCGCCCGAGATGTAGTATTTTACGTATTGGTTACCTCCGTTGGCCGATACGCTGTGCGTAGTGGTATAGCCCACGTTGTCCAGATAATCCAGCAGGTTTTCATCGCCGTACACGTTCGGATTGGAGTGCGTGCGTATCATTTCCAACTGTTCGGGAGTGTAGGCTGCGTTGGCCGTACCCGGCGTGTTCTCCACTGCACGGTTGTAGAGCTTGGCGTATTCGTAGGCATCGAGGAAGTCCGGCAATTGCGTGGCTTGCTGGATATTCATCTGGCCTCGGTAGTTGACCGATACTTTTTGATTGCCGGATGCCCGTTTGGTCTGTACTAAAATCACCCCGTTGGCGGCGCGGGCACCGTAGACCGCTGCGGCAGCGGCATCTTTCAGGATGGAGATGCTTTCTATGTCGTCAGGATTCAGGTCGGACAGACGCATTTCCCCGTCGCTGGTGGTCGTACCGAAACGCGGTACGCCGTCGATGACAAGTAAAGGAGAATTATTGATACCCCGGATATGCAGGTTGGCTTCCTTGGCACTACTCGGGTCACCGGTGGTTTGCATGACCTGCAGACCGGCCACCTGACCGTAAAGGGCTTCGTCGAGGTTGGCCGTCGGCAGGCTCAGCAAGTCTTCGCTCTTGATGGTCTCGATGGAGCCGGTGAGCGAAGCTTTCTTTTGTGTACCGTATCCTACTACGACGAGTTCGTCCAGATCCTGTGCGTCGTCTTCCAACGTGACTACCAGGTTTTTCTGTCCGGGTTTGATTTTGATGGTCTGGGTTTTGTATCCGAGGAATGAGATGACCAGTTCCGTTCCTGTTTCCGGAATCGAAAAATTACCGTCCAGATCGGTTACGGCTCCTCCTTGTGCATTCTTCCATTTGACGTGGGCTCCGATGACAGTCTCGCCTCCGCGGTCTATCACCTTGCCTTTCAATATGGGTTGTGGAGTTTGTGCCGCCAGTCCCCCGGCCAGACATAAGGCGCCGATAAACAGCGCAGTTATTCTTTTTCCCATGGTGTAATGCTTTTAATTGGCAAATGTCCGCTCGATGAGCAGAATCTGATAATCGTAGAAATCTTTAGTGGAACCGGTTGCAGCGGCGCGGCGCGACTTATAAAGGCTGAGCACCTTGCGCAAGCGTCCGGTCATGAGAGCGCCGATTTGTTCCTTTGTCAGCGTGGGCAGTCCGAAGTTGATACGGGCAAACTCGTTGCCGTGACTCATGCCGCAAGAGCAAGGGAAGCTTGAAGTCATTTCGTCGAAAGCATCTTCCGGTGTCGCTGGTTGGCCGATGGCGCCTGTGTGGAGTGCGGCCGCATCTCCCGTGAGGCTTGTCGAGGCCTTTGCCGTAGGAGCCAGTCCCGTATTTTTCAACATGAGGGCGATGGCCGCGGCTTGCAAGCTCTGTTCGGCATCAGACAAACGGCCTCCGGTCGGGGCCTTGAAGAGGGCTGTGGTGACCTCGTTCAGATATTCGTCGAGCCGGAAATTGTGTACCGGATCCACGAGACCGCCTTCTTGAATACGGTAAAGTGTGGCCGAGTTGATGAGTGAGCTGACAATCATGGTCTGCAATTTGTCGTTTACGTTCATGTTGATTTCAAATTTACCGATCAGCTCTTTCACTGTCAGCCACTCGTTGTAGGTACGGGCTTGTTCCAACAACCAAAGCATGGCTTCACGCTGCCGGTCGCGGTCGATATAGTGTTTGGAGGTTTCCTTGCCGTCGCCTTGCCGTATCTCTTCGTAACGGATACCTCCGATATAAGGCATGACGTGGCGCAGGTAGCGGGTGTATTGGTTGACGATCTCACGGTACATGTTTTCCATCTCGTCGTAACGTTCGCCGCGTTCCATGTTCCATGCTTCGAGGTTTTGCATCAGAATCTTGAGGTTGCTGATGCCGTAGTCGCCGGCTTTGATATGGTCGTTGCCCAAGTCCTCCGTTTGGTCGGTCGGGTCCACGGTGCCGAAAAGCTGTTGTGCTCCGAATTCATACATGGGGTCTCCGGCCTTTTCGGCTATCCACTGGTCCAATGTCGGTTTTTCGGATTCGGGAGTCGAGGCACCGGGAATCAGACGGTAGCCCCAGTTGATGGCGTGGATGTCGTACACACCCAATACGGGTGGTGTCAGTTTCACCCCCCGTTCTACATCGCCCGGCTGGGCGACGAAGTTGTTGCGGGCGTAGTCCATGATACTCGGTGTCGTACCGTACTTCTGTGTGAAAGAGGGACTGCGTAACGAATCTACGGGGAAGGAGTAGCTTGCCCCCATATTGTGCATGAGGCCGAGCGTGTGACCGATTTCGTGAGCGGCTGCATAACGGATGGATTCGCGCATCACGTCGTCGTCGAATACCTGGCAACGTACTCTTGGGTCTACCGCTCCTGTCTGTACGAAACGCCAGTTGTGGAGCAGAGAAATGATGTTGTGGTACCAAATGACGTCACCGGTAAGGATTTCGCCCGTACGCGGGTCCACATGGCTGGGTCCCATGGCGTTGGCTGTGGCTGTTGCAGCGTATTTGAAGCAACTGTAACGCATGTCGTCCGGGTCGAAGTCCGGGTCGTTTTTAGGATAATCCACAGCTTTGATGGCGTTTTTGAAACCGGCGGTCTCGAAAGCTGTGTTCCAGTCTTCTATTCCCTGATGGATGGCCGTGCGCCACTTTTCGGGGAAAGCGGAATCTACGTAGAACACGATGGGTTTCTGCGGTTCCACCAGTTCGCCTTGGAAGTATTTGTCCAAGTCCTCTTTCTTCGGTTCCAAACGCCAACGATGGATGAATGTGCGCCGGATGAGGCGGTCTTGTTCCGAAGTGTATATGCTCTTGTCGGAGTAGAAAAAACCTACGCGATTGTCTTGCAGGCGCATCGGCATCGGGTCGTCAGGCAATGCGAAGAGCGAACGGTGCATGATGACCGAGTAAGGTTGGCCGAGCGGGGTGAGGGTGAATGAAAGACGGCTCTTGATTTCGATGTTTTCCGGGAAACATTTCGAGCTGACGATACCGGAGGCATCCGGCACGAAAGTTCCTTTGAGCGAGTTGGCCCCTCCGAGCAATTTGCTTAACGGATTATCAGTCTTGATAGGACTGATGGCTTTTTCGTTGGCACCGAAGAAGGCCGTGACGTCGATCACCACGTTCTTTCCGTTTTGAGCCGCGATTTTAAACCCTTTCAACACGGGGTCATAAAAGTTCTTGTCGAAAGCCGACTCTATAGGGTCTGTCCCCGCTACGATGTCGCTGCTTTGTATTTGGTGTATGTACACGTTTCGTTCGTCCTTGCTGAAGCGAATCAATAAAGGCTGTGTGGCAATCTGTCCGGCTACGAAATCTCGCGTGTTGCTCGTAGCCGCTACACGGTTGGCCAGGATATAGGTGCGCCCGAAAGCGGAGTCCGGGATTTCGAAGTAAAGTTTTCCTTCTTTGGCATTGTATAAGGTGGTGAACAAGCCTTTCTGTACAGCGGCGTTCTTAGTCACTTTTTTATAATCGGCATTGACGGAGTCTTTTACCAGTGCTGCTATTGCATTCTTGTTCTTTTTGCTCTTTCTTTTGGCCTCAGTCGGCTGGCAAACAGCCAGGGTGGCCAACAAGACGAAAGCTATTCCTGTACCTTTTCTCATGATCGTCTTATTTTTGAATGATTGATTTGTAGACAGTAGAAGATAAGAGAGGAGGATGAGAACTTGTCTTACCCTCCTCTCCGGTATATGTGTTGTATTATTGAGCGTTTACTTTACATGAAATGTGATTCGCTTTTACAATATACAAGCCCGGTTCGAGACTGAAGTTTACGGCATTTCCGGTTGAAGTCTGTACGGCAATGGTCTGTCCGGACAGGTTGTAAACCTTCACATCGCAACCGTTTGCCAGTCCCGTTATCAGGACGTTGCCGCGTGTGGCCGTAATGACAGGAGTATTGTGGCGTGTGCCTTCTATGCTGCTTCCGCCTTCTACGAGTGTGGTTGTGGTCTTGAACGTATTTGAACCGCTGAATTTCGGGAATGCGGCGGTGGTCATTTCGCAGTACACGGGCACGTCTTGTTTCACCAAGAACGTGAACACGCCCTCCTCTTCGGTGTAGTCTGTTCCGGCCACGAGAGCCTCGCCGTCTTCGGTCAACCAAGTATAAGTGGTTTTTACTTTGCAATCAAGCAGTCCGGAGATATTGTCCTGTGCCGAGAGGTCTACGGTCTCGCCCGCTTTTACTTCCGCTGCAATCTGCATGGCATTTTGTGGGGCATAGGTGTAAGTGTTGCAACCCAATGCAGGAAGAGTGGCGAGTGTGAAGTTGTTCTTGCTGCAATTCACGCTTTTGGTCACGTTGTCAGCCTTGAGTTCCGTCAGTTGGTTGTTCATGCAGAACAGCGAACCTAACTCCTTGCACGCCGTCACGTCGAGCGAAGTCAGTTTGTTTCCGTTGAGGCTGACGTAGGTCAGTTTGGTGTTGTTGCTCAGGTCTATGTCCGCAATCTGATTGTTCAGTATGTACAGGCTTGTGAGTTCTGTGTTCTTGCCCAGGTCGATTCCCGTGAGTTTGTTGTCGCTCAGTGTCAGCTTGTTGAGCGCGGTGTTTGCCGCGAGGTCGATTTCCGTGAGTTCCATGTTCTTTGCGTCCAAGGTTTTGAGCATGGTGTTTGCAGAGAGATCCAGTGCCGTGATGGGGTTGTTGTAGCAGTTCAGCACTTCCAACGCCGTGTTTTTGCTCACGTCGAGTATCGTCAGTGCGTTGGTATACACGTTCAGTTCACGGAGGTCGGTGGCCGCTGATGTGTTGATGGCAGTCACTTGTGCGCCGTCCACACGTGAGTCGCAGCCGAAGACTGAGATTTCACGGGCGTAGATTTTGATGTGGCCCTCTCCTGCGGGTGTACCGGTTACGGTGGTAGTCGTACCGTATTCGTCTGCCATTGCGATAACCTCACTGGCCACCCGTTTGCCGTCGCCCCAGTCCACGATGATACGGTTGGCTTCGGTCGTAGAAGCTAAAGTCAGGTTACGTTCGTTTCCGTCTACCTGTGCTGTGAGTGTCAAGTAGAGTTCCGGTTCGGTTTCCACGGTCACGTTTTCCGTCTTGAATATATTGGCATCGGCGAAGTCCGGGAAAGCTGCTGTGGCCATTTCACAATAAACAGGTTCGTCGAAAGCTTTCAGGAATGTGAATACATTGTTTTCCACAGTGTAGTCCGTGCCTTCTTGCAGTTCGGTGTCGCCTGTCTTCCATACGAATGTGGTCTTTTGTGCTTCGGCAGCCAGTCCGGTGAGGTTGTCTTGTGCGGAAAGGTCTATCGTCTCACCGGGCCAGATACGCTGGGCGACGGGCATGCCTTTTTGCGGGGCATAAATGAAATATTTGCTTCCCGGCAATGGCAGGTTGGCGAGCGAGAGGCGGTTGTCGGAGCAATTCAATCTGGTTTTGACGCTTCCCACTTTGAGCGAGGTAATTTCGTTGCCGTTACAGAAAACTACGCTTAACTTATCGCACATAGACAAATCCAACGTGCTTAATTTGTTAGATTGTATATTGACTGTGGCCAAAGCCGTGTTTTGGCTCAGGTCTATCTCGCTCAGCAGGTTGTTGTTGATGTTGAGCGTGTTCAGTTCCGGGTTGGCCGAAAGGTCGATGGATTCAATCTGGTTGTCGTTCAGCATCAGTTTTTTGAGAGCCGTGTTCTTTGTCACGTCGATTTCCGTAAGCGACATGTTGGTTCCGTCGAGCGAGGTCAGTTGGGTATTGGCCGAAAGGTCGAGTGAGGTGATAGGATTATTGCTGCACACCAACTCTGTCAAATTCACATTCTTGCTCACATCGAGGGTCGTGATTTCATGAGTGTTGCAAGTCAACTTGGTCAAGTCCGTGGCTTTTGTTACGTCCAAGGCCGTAAGTTTGGTACCGTCATTGGCTGCATAACTACAGTCGAGCACCACTAGTTTTTCGCCATAAACACTGATTTTGCCTTCTCCTAAAGGAGTGCCTGTCACTGTGGTGGTAGTCCAACCATCGTCAACGGCTATTTCTTCAGTCTCAACCAAATTTCCGTCTCCCCAGTCTACTTTGAATTTGTGACCAGCTTCGGAAACGGCGAAGTTCAGTGTCAATGGCTTGCCTTCCACCTTGGCGGTAAGCGTGATGGCCGGTTCGTTTTGTGCATAAGTGATGATGCCGAACATGGCGAATAGAATAGAGAGTAGATACTTCTTCATAAACGTTTGTTTTTAATTAGAAAATAGTTTTTAGCCTCTTTTTGTCCGCTTTTATTCTTTCTGCGAACCGGTTGCTCTCTTAGTAAGAGAGCGATTGCATAATTATGCAATCCTATAACACCCTCAAAGATAAGCAAAAGGACGAAATCCGCAAAACAAAATGCATGTTTTAATGCAACAAAGACTATAATTAAGTTCACCAAATAAGCATTTGACTCTTCATTTTGTAAGTGTAACTGCCCGTTGTAAATGAAATGTCGCTCTCTTACTAAGAGATAGACTTTCAATGTTCTCTTAATCAACTTGTATGGTGAAAGGACAAAACTGTTCGAAATGTATCCGGTTTATGCGAATAAGGACTTTTGGAGCCGTTTTTACACCCCGGAATAGAAAAAAAGAAAGTAAATCACGGCATCGTATGGAAAAATGAATATCTTTGCGGATAGTATCAATCAAATGCCGAACGGTTATGATGAAAGTTTATTCTTGTAGGTTTTTTCTTTTGTTTCTGGCTTTGTGTGGCCTGATTCCGGTCTGGGCGGAAAAGAACAAAGGAGATTTAAGTAATTTGGTTTGTTTCGTACGTTTCTTAGACGAAGATAACGACGAGATGTTCGAGCGTCCTTTTTCTGCGTACGAACAGTTGTTTAATGACGACACGCAGGGGGCGAACTCCGTATATAACTATTTCCGCGAGGCTTCTTACGGGCAACTTGCCTGGAAGAGCAGTTTCTTCCCGGAAGCGGTGGACGGCCGGGTCATATCCTATCGTGCCAGCCGGGAGAGGGGATATTATAAGGAGAAAAGCTCGATTAATGAACTCGGTTATGAGGACGACGTGGACAAGGCGGCACGCGAGCAAGCCCTCATACGCGAAGTCGCGGCCTGGCTTTCCGATGCGCTTCCGGAGGACGCGTCGTTGGACGCGGACGGCGACGGCATCGTAGACAACATGTGTATCGTGTTGAGCGGACGTTCGGAGTTGAGCAACCGCCATTTGTTGTGGCCGCACCGTTCCGACCTGGCTCTGCCCGATGAAAAGGCCATATATATAAAAGGTAAGAAACTGGTCGGTTACCTGATGGTGTTCGATGATGCGAACGGTTGGGCGTCGCTGGAACCCGTGCCGTTGAACACCGGAGTGATTTGCCACGAAATGTCGCATTCCTTGGGGACGTACGACCTCTACCACGTGAACGACGACCTGAATCCTGTGGGTGTCTGGGATTTGATGTCCGACAACCTGCTTGTCCCCCAGCAGATGTCGGCTTATACGAAGTACCGCTATTGCGGCTGGATAGACGAGATTCCGGAGATTTCGGAACCGGGCACATACGTGTTGAATCCGGTCGGGGGAGAGAAGAAAGAGAATGTGGCTTATAAAATCAGGCCCATCGGTTCCGAAGAATATTTTGTGGTGGAATACCGCCGTAGGGAGGGCAGCACGTTCGACAGCGGGCTGCCGGAATCCGGCCTGTTGGTTTACCGCATCAATCCGGCTTATACGGGCGGTAACGTGAACTACAACGGGACAACCCGTCTGGACGAAGTATACGTTTTCCGGCCGGGCGGTACGACAACTGCCGATGGGAACATAGAAAAAGCGGCTTTCAGCGAGGAGAGCGGGCGTACGGCTTTTGGAGGCGATGCGGAAGTGAAGCCTTTTTACAGCGACGGTACGGTGGCACGCTTTGCCCTGACGCATATCTCATCGTGTGGCGAAACCCTTTCGTTCAATCTGGAGAACCTGGGACATCAGATCAAACTGTCCGAAGAAGCCGTAACGCTTGGCGGTGCGGCGGGCGACAAGCTCGAGCTTTCGGTGGAGGCTGATGTAGATTGGACTGTGTCCGGTTTACCCGATTGGTTGAAACTGGCACCGCAGCAGGGAGAAGCGGGAAAGACCACCGTCACGTTGGAAACCCTGACCGAAAACGCCACGGCACAGACGCGCAAGGCGGAACTGGCCTTCACTTCGCCTTCGGATGCCGGACTGAAAACCATATTGACCGTACATCAACAGTCTAATGTCATTCTGCCCCCGTCCGGCTTGTCCGTCCGCGTGACGGAGGACGGGAAGGCGGAATTGGCATGGACGGCTCCGCAAGAGGGTACTCCCGTGTTGTCAGACGGTTTTGAAGATACGGCCAATCCCAACGGTTGGGTCATTCAAAATGCCGGTGACAGGGGGTGGACGTGGCAGGAGGCTGCCAAGAACTATATGCCTTACAGCGGGAATTATTCCATGTACATGAAGAGTGCGTGGGAGGATGCGCATCAGGACGAACGCCTCACTTCTCCCGTGTTCGCTTATGGCCGTGAATTGTCATTCTGGAGTAAGTCTATTGCTCCGCAGAAAAACGTCAAGGATCAATACTATTATGTGGAAGTGAGTACCGACGGTGGGGAAACATGGACACCGGTATACGACTTAATCAAAGACTGCGATGTGCTGAACCAATATGTGAAAATCACCATCGACCTTTCCGCATACCAGTCCGACCGCATGCGCGTGGCTTTCCATGCTTACGACACAAACGATGTCGGGTTGTCTTACTGGTGGCAAATCGACGACGTGGAGATTTATTCCGCTCCTTCGGAAACCATGGTAGAAGGATATGCCGTGTACCGCAACGGAATAAAGTTAGGCGAAACGCCGGACGTGACCTTTACGGATGCCGAACCGCTTGCCGGTGAAAACATTTATACCGTACGGGCTATCGGGCGTTTCGGCGAGACCTCCGATTCGGAAGCCGCCGTATTGATGTATGACCCTTCCGGCGTGGAAACGGTAGGGATGATACCGGACGTGACGGTCGGGACAGCACAAGGGCGCGTTGTGGTGCAGTCGTCCGTTCCGTTGGAACAGGTGCGTCTCGTGACGGTGGGGGGCATGCAGACCGCCCTTGCCCGTCCCAAAGGAAATGTATGTATTTTTGATGTGTCCGGGATGAGCCGTGGCCTCTACCTTGTCGTCTGCGAGACCGAAGGGGACGGAACGCCTGTCGTGCGAAAGGTTATCTTGAAGTAAAAGAGCAGGTTAAACCCTCTTTGAAGCACTTTTCAAAAGGGTGCTTGATTACTCTCAGGAGAGAGGTAAATCAATCTCAGCCAAATGAAAAACCAATCTCAGGCGATTGAATTTTCGTTTGGCTGAGATTCGTTTTACGTTCGGCTGAGAATGATTTATGGCCTTTTGGCAAGGGTTATCGGTAGATGAGGAATGTCAAGTTTTCGGGACGGAAAAGTTCCTGTGCCACGGCATGAAGGTCTTCCGCTGTCAACCCGTCTATCTTTTGGTACAGACGGTTCAGGTCGCGTGCCCGGTCATAATGCAGGAACGTCTTTCCCATGGCCAGCGCCACGTTTTCAAAGTTGTCGTAAGAGATGCCTATCTGGCCTTTGATTTGCCGTTTGGCGGCTTCCAGCGCATGGGGAGCTAACGGGGCTTCGGCCAGCCGCCGCAGTTCTTTCAGCACGAGCCGACGGCAACGTGCCACGTCGTGAGGGTCGCAGCCGAAATATACGTTCCACAAGCCGGTGTCGGTGTAAGTGGTCATGACGCTTTCCACTGTATATACAAGGCCGTGTTTCTCGCGCAGGCTCAGGTTGAGGCGTGAGTTCATGCCCGGGCCTCCCAGGATATTGTTCAGCAGGTAGAGACTCAGGTGGCGCGGGTCGCGGGCACTGTAGGCCCGTGCGCCTATCATGACGTGTGCCTGATGGGTGTCTTTGTGCAGTGTGACGGTCTGGGGGCGGTATTCCGGTACAGCCGTGCGTCCGGCATCGTTCCTGTCAGGTCGGGCAGGGGAAGCGTCGGTTTGGAGGAGCGTCTGGAAAGGATGGCCTTCGGGCAAGGAGGAAGCCACCCGTTTCAGGGCTTTGGTGATTTCCCGGCAGGCGTATGCCGGTTCGATGCGTCCGTAGACGAAGAAAACCATCCGGTCGGGACGGTACAGCCGCCGGGCGAAACGTTGGATGTCCTCGCTGCGGAATCCCCGCAAACGTCCGGCTTCGCCCAGGATGTTACGTCCCAAAGGGTGGCCGCAAAAAATCAGATTCTCGAAATCGTCGAAAATCAATTCGGAAGGCGAGTCGTTGTAGCTTTCTATTTCGTCGATGACCACCTCCACCTCTTTGTTCATCTCTGTTTGGGGATAGGTGCTGCCCAACACGATGTCGGCCAGCAGATCCACAGCACGTGCGAAGTGTTCTTTCAGGAAAGCCGTGTAGTAAATGGTTTCCTCTTTGCCCGTGTAGGCGTTCAAGTCCCCTCCTACGCTTTCCATGCGGTTCAGGATATGCCAGGAGCGGCGCCGGTGCGTCCCTTTGAAAGTCAGGTGCTCGCAAAAGTGTGCCAGCCCGTTTTCGTCCGGCAGTTCGTCGCGTGTACCGGCATCGACGGCGATGCCGCAATATACCACATCCGTGGCAGAAGGGGCACAGATGACGCGCATGCCGCAGGGAAGGGTATGGGTATAGGGAACAGCCGAAGCGGGAGATGTTGTTGTCATGTCGTTATGCTTTGTGTTTAGCCGCACAAAGTTACTGCAAACCACGGGAAAGGAAAAGGAAATGGGCCGTTATTTGCATAAATCGCTCCCACTCGGCAGACTTCGAGCAAGCTCGGTCTGCGCTCGCTTAATCGCGATTTTCTTTTTATTCCGTTTGCTGTCCGTCTTTGCCTGTCTGTTTTTGATGTTTAGTAGATGAGAGCCGGACGTGGCAATCTTCCTTTATGACCCAGTTCAGTTTCCGAATTCCAATATGGCCCGCAGTTGTGCTGCCGCAGTGTAGTTCCCGTTGGTGTTGATGCAATGTACGGCCGGCTGGAGGGTGAAATGGTTGCATACGGGAAAGCTTCCGGTCAGTTCCACGTCGGTTTCCCGGCCGTCGGCATAGAGGGCACGGTTGACCACCAATCCCACTTGGGTCATCTGGGGCGGAATGTTACTCCAGATAAGCCCCGCTCCCCAGTAATGACGGCATGTACTGCGTGAAGCCGGCGACGTGCCACCCTGCCACATGGCTCCCAAATGGCTTTCGCCGACATGCAGGAGGGGTTGTTCTATCAAGGTCCACAAAGCGTAATTGAAAGTTTTGTCGGCGGATGTTTCGGACGGACTGGAGCCGAGGGCATATCCTACGGCGTAATATCCATGATGGCGGTCTTCTTCGCCGATGTGGTAGGACAGGCTGCCGATGTTGAACATCCCGTCGCTACGGGGGCAGAAACGGAACTGACGGTTGATACGGTCGCTGGCCACGCCGTTGTAGAGGCTTTCGCGAAAGGTGAGACCTGGCAAAGGGGAGAATTCCGTGTGCAGGCAAAGGGCTGCCAAAGGATAAGTGGCTAACGGGAAGTTGGCCGACAAGATGGGGAAGTTTCCGTGCGAGGCGTTGGTGAAAAGAGCTGTGAATGGGGTCGTAAAGTGGTCCATGTCGATATTTCTCAGTCCGGCATATACGGAACCCTTGTCACCGATGTTTTGCCGGATTCCCGCTTCGATGAGACGGAAGGCCTTGTCCGGACCGGCATCTATACAACTGAATGCTTGTAAGTCTCCGGCTACCGGAATCCCCAGATTGTAAGTAGAAATGGCTGCGGTTTCCAGTTGTGCGTTTTTCCATAGTCCGGTTTCTGCCGAGACTTCAAGCAGGTTACACCAGCCGGTTTTCCCGTCGGTGATGTTCCACAGTCCTTCGGTCGTTCCGGAGATTTCCCATTTTACCCGTTGGCAGAAAAGTGGAGACTGCATGCCAGTCATTGTGGCACACGTACAAAAAGCAAAGCGCAGGAATGCGCTCTGTGCGAAAAGTTTTTGAATCATAAAATGTAGTGTTTCGTTGGAAGTGATAAAAAAACTTTCCGGTGAGGCGGTTTGCGCTCAGACCTCCTTGCCGGAAAGTTTTATGTTTTGTTTAAAAGAGCAATGCCATGCGGTAGACGGCAAAAGCCGTCACGTAGGCCAATAGGGTAGTGTATGCCGCCGTAAAAATGGCCCACTTCCATGTGCCGCTTTCTCCTTTGACGGCTGCAATCGTAGCCAGACAAGGGAAATAAAGCAGTGCGAAGATCATGTAACTCAATGCGGCTTCGGGTGTGGTGTGCTGGCTTAGTATTTGCGCCAGGCGGGTCTGCGAAGCGTCTTCGGTGGTTTCCGGTTCCGCGTCTTCGGCCGCGCAGTTGTACAACACTCCGAGTGTGCTGACCATCAGTTCCTTTGCGCCGACACCGGCTATGATACCTACGCCCATTCGCCAATCGTAACCTAACGGACGGATTACCGGTTCGATGGCATGGCCTATCCGGCCCATGTAGGATTGTTCCTGTTGTTCGGCTTCTGTCAGTTCACCGTTTCCCGTGGGGAAATGTCCTAAAGCCCAAATCACGATGCTGGCCACCAAGATGATGCCTCCCATCTTACGTAAGTATTGGCGTCCTTTCTCCCACGTATGGCGGCAAACACCGCGCGAACTGGGCAGACGGTAAGGAGGGAGTTCCATGACGAAATGGCTTTCATACCGACGCATGAAGATCTTGCTGAATACCCATGCTACAAACAAGGCCATACCCGTCCCGAACACGTAAAGGCAGAGCATGACGGTGGAGGCGTTTTGGGGAAAGAATGCCCCGGCAAATACTACATACACCGGAATGCGTGCGCTGCATGAAATCATCGGAGTGACCAGCATGGTAATCATACGGCTTTTGGGATTTTCTATCGTACGGGTAGCCATGACGGCCGGTACGTTGCATCCGTAACCCATCAGCATGGGAATGAAGGATTTTCCGTGTAGTCCCAGTTTGTTGAACAACGGGTCGGCCAACATGGCGGCACGTGCCAGATAGCCCGAATCTTCCAATATGGAGATGAAGAAATAAAGAATCAGGATGTTGGGCAAGAAGACAATGACGCTGCCCACGCCGCCTAATATGCCGTCGCAAACCAAAGCTTGCAGCGTGCCTTCGGGCATTTGGCTCTCGCAGAGGGCGGTGAGCCATGCCACACCGTTGTCTATCCAGTCCATGGGGTATTGTCCGATGGTGAACGTGACCCAAAAGATGAACCACATGATGGCCACGAACAACGGATAGGCAATCCAGCGGTTGGCCAGCAGTCGGTCTAACGTTGTGGTGACCTGATGACTGCGTCCGTGTTTTTTAATGTAAATGCCGTCGAGCATTTGTCCGATATGGGAATAGCGTTCCACATCTTCGTGTTCGCGTTCGGGGCACGGACAGGCCGTGTCGCTTCCGTTGTCTGCGTCCATATCTTCCGGATGAGCTCCTTTTCCGCTACAGTGGGTACAGTGCTCCGGATCGTTGCAGCAAGCGGCCTCGTGGGTATGCCCTTGTATGCCTGCACGGTGAAGTGCAATATGTTGGTCGGCCAGTTCGATGGCTTTTTTCAGCAAGGCATCGATACCGATGCGCTTACGGGCTACGGTAGGGTAGAGAGGCATATCCAAACGACGGCTCAGTTCTTCGATGTCGAGTGTACTTTGGCTTTCTTCAAACTCATCATACATGTTCAAGGCTCCGACGAGCGGAAGGTTCCGTTCCTTCAGTTGCATGGTGAGCAACAGATTCCGTTCCAGATTGGTTGTGTCGAGCACATTGATGACGGCATCTATCCGGCCGCTTTCCAGTTCGTGTGCCACATACGCCTCTTCCGGACTGAAAGCACGGATAGAGTAGGTTCCCGGCAGGTCTACCAAACGGATTTTCCGTCCATCGAAGACCATTTCTCCCACGACACTGCTGACGGTCACTCCGCTGTAGTTACCGGTACGTTCGTGTCCCCCCGAGGCTGCATTGAAAAGTGAGGTCTTGCCGCAATTCGGATTACCGACCAAAGCTATTGTAATCACTCCGGCTTCGGCCGGCGTGTCGGTGGTGATGCGACGTCCGGAAGGACCGCAACTGGGGCATCCCGGGTGTGGAGATGGCGGCATAACGCTTCCGCTTCTTCGTTGATGCCGGTCTGAACGATGCTTTTGAGTCGGAATGTCTGTGGAAATGTCTGTGGATGGGGCAGGGATGTCCGCTTCCGGTGTCGTAGATGGAGCGTCAGCCGTGCCCGAAACAGTGACTTGTATTTTTTCAGCTTCGCTCTTTCGCAGGGCGATTTGTCCTCCCATCAGTTCGAAAACAATAGGATTTCCCACAGGAGAAGTAAACAGTTTCTTGACGGTTTTTCCTGTGACAAACCCCATTTCACTCAAGCGGGCTCTGAAGGCTCCGCTGCCTTCTATGTGTGATATCATCACGGTTTCGTTCGTGTTGACATCCGATAATCTCATCATTACTACCTATATATAATTATACAGCGTGCAAAATTACTTGCAAAATCCGGCTTGTGCAATACCTGATAGTAGTGATTTTGTTAAGAATTGGCATAGCTGTGCATGCCACCGAGCAGATAATTGACTCCGAAGTAGGTCATCAGGACTACGGCGAAAGCGAAGATCATATAGCCATGGAATAGCCATGGACGTTGAAAACAGGGCAGGCTTTTCCGGTGGAAAGAGATGCCGTAAATGATGAACGCCGCAAGTGCCCACACTTCTTTCGGGTCCCACGACCAGTAACTGCCCCACGACACGTTGGCCCATACGGCTCCCAACACAATGCCTGTGCCCAACAGGAAAGTGCCTGGATATAACAGAAGACGGCTCAACAAGGTGAGTTGTTCGATTTGTTCTCTTGTAATCGGCGAAGCCGTGTTTTTTTGTTTCCCTATAAGACACAAGGCCAGGATGCCGTTCAGAAAGGTGAAAGCAAAAAGGCCGTATGAAATCATGATGAGCGACACGTGCCAACTCAGCCACGGGGATGCCAATACCGGCATGAGGGGCGTAATTTGCGGGTTCATCTCGCCCAAGTAGGCTACGAGCAGAGTGAATCCGGAAAGCAGGAAACCGAAAGGCCGGGTGAAAGGGAACCTCCGTTGAAGCAGACAGGCGGTCAGGAGGACTGCCAGAGCGACGAACTGCATCGTTTCGTATCCGTTGCTCAGGGGGAAACCGCTTCTGATGTAACCGCGCAAGGCGTATCCTGTGGCATGGAATAGGGTGGTGAGGCAGAGGGCTGTGCCCCATACCCGTCGGCTTACGGCTTTCTCCTTACGGTTCGTCAGCATCCTGAACATGAATAATCCGAAGGCGGCAAAGCCTAAAGTGAGGTTGACCATGAACAGGATTTTGCTGAAGGGAATACGGTTGTACCACAGTTCGGCGTTGACTTTTTGGGTACTGAGAGGTGTAACGTCGGGCGGTAGCGGACGGATGAGCGTGCCTTGCCGGAGCATGAGGATGAGTCCTACTTTTTCGTCTGTTTCCTGTATGGCTTGGGCCAGTTTGCTCCGGTTACCTTGTTCGCGTTGCCATAAAGGCTGTAGCTTGTATTGTGTCCCGTCGAACAAATGATTGAGCGAGGCATATTCTTCTTTAAGGCCTAAAGCGGTGCGCAACTCTTGATTTTTGATACGGATAATGGGAGTGCGGTTCCATTCTTCGGGGTAGAGCATCCAACTGCTCACCACCTGTTCCGGGGTGATTCTGTGGAAGGATGGTCGTCCGTATATTTTTTGTACGAAATCCCGTGCAAGTGTGTTGAACGGGGCGACGCGGTCGTTGTAGACCACTTGTTGGATAGCCAGACTGTCGGCTTGTACCCGCTTGACTACGGGCAAGGCCGGGTCGGCTTTCAGTTGACAGCCCCCAAACAAAGCTATTAGGAACAGTCCGCCTTTCCGGATCTGCGGATGCCTTAGCAGACGGCGGAAGCCTCCGTCCCGGGCGCACAGCAGGAGCAGGCAACCCAACCCCATCAGGCAGAAACCGGTGTAGGTGATGCCCGTCCCCCAAGGGTCATAGTTTACCGAAAGCCAACTGCCTTCCAAATCTTCATCGTAGGAAGACTGGTAAAAACGGTACCCTTGTGCAGAAAAAATCCGGTTCATGGAAACAATTGGCCGGGCAAAGATGTTGCCGTCGATATGCTGGCAGGAGATTTGGCTCACATAGTCGGCAGGAGCTTCCGTGCCCGGATAATATGCTATGCGGAAGCTGTCTAAACGCATCATGAAGGGCAGGCGTGCCACTTGTTTCCGTTCGTTGACATATTCTCCCGTAGGCTGGCCTTTACGCAAGTGCAATATTCCTTTATGTCCGGTAAAGGCGGTGGTGAGCGCTCCGGCGAATATCACGCCGAAACTGAGATGAAGGACGAGAAGCGGAAAGTTTTTCCACGTTTTACGGCGTACGAAAAGTGCGGCCGAAGTGACCACGACGGCGGTCCATAACAGTTTGAACCACCAGGTGCCGTAAACGTAGGTCTGGATAAAAGGCGTGCCGTGGGCATCTTCCACAAACGTGGATATACCGATGCCTGCGGCAGCCCAAAAAAGTAGTATGAAAGGAACTGACTTCATGATGTAGAGGGAATGTACCGGATAAGTCCTTAAAAGTCGCGATACTTTTCGTTGCAACGTTTTTTCACGGCAATACATTCCATTTCGATAAGCCATGTAGGTCGGCATACCGGTGCCAAGGTGATGACTTTCGGAGTGTCGGGGAACCGTCGGGCGAACATCTCTTTCACGGTCGGGTAATCGCAGACATCGCGCAGGTAAACGATGATTTGCATGACATCGTCGAATGATGCGCCGCCTTCTTCAAGCAGGACTCCTACATTTTCCCACATGCGTTCGGTTTGTTTCACGATGTTGCCCACATGCACCACCTCTCCTTTGTTGTTGATGCTGGCCGTGCCGCTGAGGAATACATGAGCACGGTCGCCGTATTCCATGACGGTACCCCGCTCGAACGTAACCCCGTATTCATAAGTAGGGTTCAGGTGGGTGGGAGCGTACAGGTAGCGTTGCTGTGAAGGTTCAAACCCTGTGAGGGCATACGTTCCCATCTGTACCAAGGCCCGTGTGTCTGCGGGCAGTCCGCCGATGCCCGTACTGCTGATGTAGTGGGTCTGTTCGGTAAGTCCTTGTTCGGCGAAGTTTTCCTTACGTGCTTTCACCATGCCGGCGTACTGTGTGTCTACATCGCGTACGAAAAACCACGTACGGATACAGTTGTCTGCCAGCGTGGCGTTGAAGCTTTGTAAGGTTTCCTCGTAACTGATGAGCAGAGATTCCGTTTGCCAGGCCGAGTCGCCCTTGTGTTCGTGCATGCCCATCTTCCATAAATGACGGTAACCGTTGTGTTCCGCCACGATGACACCGTTCACGTTGGCTACCTTGCTGCCTTTTTGCAGATACAGCCACACGGCCACCTTGCTGCCGTCGAGCGGTGGCTGCTGGATGACGGATACGGAACAGTCCGCTTCCTGCTTCATCAGAGGCTGTTGGTTGGTCGAATCGCTGAGAAAGTATCGCTTCAGGATGACGTCGGCACCCATGACCTGCGGCAACCGCAACAGCCGTTCCTCTCCTTCGTAAATTCGTTTGAGTTGTCCGTCGAAGAGTTCGGCTCTCGGCTCCACATGCAACATGACGTGGAACTCTTCTATCTTATCTTGTGGGGTAAAAGCGGATATTTCCGCCGTTACACCCAGATCTTCCCAAAAAACTTTGCTTTTATCCATGTTGTTCCTATTCTTTGGCGCCTGCGTTGATCCATTCGTCTATAAGCCGCAGGTCGGTTGATGAAGTTATCATATTTTCGTGACTGAAACCTAAGCCGAGTACATTGCCAGGATTGATAACCTTATGCAAGATGCTTTCTTCGGCGTTGCCCGGAATGACACGGATGCCGTCCTCGACCTGTGTAGACGGTTGGTTTACAAGGCTGGCATGGCTCTTGTCGGCCGTCAGGTAAAGTCCGGCTGCGGGAGAGGTGCTTCCTCCGTGGCACTGTGCGCAGGTTTTGTCAAATATGTTCTCTTGTATGGCTGCATACATGTGGGCATCCACCTGTCCGGCATCCATGTAGAGCGTATCTCCCGAAATCGAAGCTACATCCAGACTTTGATATGTCAGGACACGTTTGCGCAACCGGTTGGTCACGCATAGCTCGATGGTTTTCACGTTGCTCCCGATGTTGGGCAGGGTGAGGCTCACGTTGCTGTTCGCATCGGGGCTGACGAGCACTTGCGTAGTCGCGTATTCGCTGTCTCCGAACCCGGCCAACACAAGCTGGTAATATTCCGGCCAACTGTCCGCACCGGTGATGTGTCCGGTCAGTTTGGCCGCAAATCCGGTGTGCGTAGCCGTGTGTTCCTTCCGTGGGATGGAGCCGTCGTCGCAGGCGGTGAGTCCCATTGCTACAGACAGGAGAACAAATATACCATAGTTTTTTTTCATTGTAAATTCTTTATCGGCTGAATTAACGAATATTAGAAAGAGTATTGCAACTGTATGGTGCCTGAGTGCTTGGCCAACCCAAGGTCGTCGTTGTCACGGTCGAGTTGCGTGTCGTGTCCGGTGCGTCCGATGAACTGATACATGGCTTGCAGTTTCAGGTTACAGTTCTTGAAGAAATAATTGCATCCTACGGCCGGCATATTGAGGAAACCATTCGTGTCTACGCCGTTGCGGTTAAAGAAGTCGTAACGTGCGGCAACCTGTACGCGGGGAGCCACGAAATAACCGCCTTGGACGTAGCCGCCCAAGAAATCGTAAGTCTTGTCTATCTTTTGTCGGTCGGTGAATCCCACATGCATGTAGTAGGCTTCGGCTCCGATATAAAGCTTGTTTTTCAGCATGGCAAACTCCAGTCCGGCGCGGGTGTCGTTGGTGCTTTCACTCTCGCTTTCCACATTCAGGTTGGCGCTTGCGCCTAACATCCATTTGTCTTCGTGCAGGCGGTCGGGGTTACCCTGCGTGGCGGGCATGATACCCTTCGGCATGAAGGTGAAACGTCCGGCGTAGAGCAGGGACGGGATGTGCCAGTCGTCGCTGATGGTTTTCGTAGCCGTGTTGACCGATGCGCCGGTACCGTTGAAGATTCCTATTTCATATCCGAACTTATTGGCTGCGAAACCGTGGATTTCCACACCGAGATCGAATCCCGTCCCGATGTTCGGTGTGACGGCGTTCAACGAATAAGGCATGATGACCGCCGCGGTCAGCGAAGTCGGGAGTGTAGGCATCATGGTTTCGCCCAGCGTCGTCAGGTAACCGTGAGAGAAGGGAGTCTTGAATTTACCGATACGTACGGCAAAAGCTTCTTTCATGGCCACGTCGATCCATGCCTGCTGAAGGATGGCTCCGCCACTGGCTGCTGCATTGATAGAGAGGTTAAACGATACCTTGCCCCACGCTTTTCCCGTAAATCCGAGTACGGCATACGGTACGGCAAATCCCGAATTAGCCAAGTTGTCTTGGTTGTAAGCCTTGTCCAGGCCTTCGTCGTCGTACCAATTGATGTGAGCCGCAGTCTGCACCAACAGGTAAGGTTTGAACACAAAGTCGGCTTTCTTCGTTTGGATGGAGAACCCTTCGCGTCCGGCCAGGGACACCACGCCGTTTTCGCTGCCCTCTTCATATTGTGCCATGGCGGCCAGAGGGAGAGTCGCCAATAGGGTCATCGCAAATATTTTTTTCATTGTTTTCTGTTTTTTTCTTTGTTTGATGCTTGTTCTGTCAAGAGGCTTTCGTCGTCTTGTTATAAGGATTGCAGGAATCGGATGAGTGCCGCACGGTCTTCTTTCTTCATCTGTTTGAACAGGTTTTTCGAGGCTTCCCCTTCTCCGCCGTGCCACAAAATGGCTTCGGTAAAGTTACGGGCGCGTCCGTCGTGCAAGAAGTAAGTGTGACCGTTGACCTTTTCCTGTAGCCCGATACCCCAAAGCGGGGTGGTGCGCCACTCATTGCCGCGAGCCAGCCCGCTTACGTAATTGTCGTTCAATCCTACACCCATGATTTCGCTTCCCATGTCGTGAAGCAGGAAATCGGAGTAAGGGTGGATGGTCTGGCTGCCCAACCATGTCAGTTGCGTACCTAACAGCAAGGTGGAACCACGGGGGTGGGTATGCAGCGTGACGGTATGGCATAAGTGGCATTTGGCTTGGTAGAACATCTCTTCCCCGCGTTTTACCGTCGGGTCATCTACGTCGCGACGGGCCGGTACGCCAAGCCCCTGCATGTATAAGTCCACATCCTCCATTTCTTCCGCGCTGATGTCCAACTGGTCGTATGTCAGTCCCATCATGCTTCCGTCCTGCATCTGGAGCTGTCCTTCGCAGATTTCTTCCGGATAGCGGCTGTTCGTGACGCCCAAGTCACTGCTGAAGCCAAGCTCCACGGTCAGGTCGGCATGCTGTGCTTTGTTGCCGCTCAGCCCTAATTGCAGTTTCCCTTTTTCCGTGATATAGTTGGCGCGTCCGCTGATACCGTATTCCGGGTAGTTGCTCTTCGCGGCCAGTTGTTCTATTTCGTGGCGGTCGATGGCCATCATCGGCCCCATGCCGACATGGCGCAACGGGATTCTGACAGTGCAGAACAAGTCTTCGGGCGCGATGCTGTCGGCATACCATTCGCTGATGCTGTATTCGGGATAGCATAGTTCGTAGTATTCCCCGTCGGGGAATGCCCCTTTTTCGTAATGCCATTTGACGTTCAGCTTGCCTTCCGGTTTAACACCGTAAATGGCTTGGTCATGAAGTACGCGTCCGTAGTTCTGGAAAAATGCGCCGTTCTTGCGGCTGATGTACACCAACATGGAAGAGAAACCGTAAGAGCCGCTTCCCCCTTCGCCGAAGCTGCCTCCACCGTTCCATAACTCCGGTTTCGTGCGCCCGGCATTGCGGTGGCAGCTTCCGCAGGAATATCCTGCATAGACCGGACCAAGACCTCCCGAGATGGTACGCGTGTCGTCGTACAGCCCGTCGCCGTCGCGGAAGCGCATGGCATAATCGGGGTCGGCATCAATCCAGTCGGCCTGCGTGTCATAGGCCACGGAACTGTTGAGGAAAATGGTAGAGATTCCGGCCGAAAGGGCGTAACCTTGCGGGATTTCCACGTCCCTCACGTCCAATCCGTCGTCGTCGCAAGCGGCGAGGCTAAAGGCTAAGGAGAACAGGGCTAAATATTTTACAGTATGGTTCATTGTGATATGTCTGTTTTTTATAAGTCTTTTTTATACCACATAAGTGAAGACAACCGTTGTGAGGACTGTCTCCACTTTTACACTTATACAGTGCGGTCATGAGTCGGGTTTACTGTGCGGCAACGGTACGCGGGTTACCATCCTTGAACAGCAGGAACTCCAAGGTGTGGAAGCCTCTTACCTCTTGTGAGGCTGTGATTTCTTCTTCCGTGTCACCGTCTTCCCAGTTCAGGTCGTCGAAATTGCCAGACTCCAATATGTTGACGATGGCAACCTGGTCCAGAGGCCAACTGTCCATGTTCGGGTCAAGGCCGAGGATGTCTACCGGACCGAACAAGAAAGCTTCGCTCTGTTCCCACGGAGTACGTGCGACTAACCAAGCATCGCAGGCTGTCTCGAAAGTGGCATCACTCGGATTGTTGTAGAAGTCCCGGACGGCAGCGCAGAGGGCGGTGTTCTTTTCTTTCAAGTCCTTATAAGTAGGCAACACCACCTTGTTCACAAAGCCGTTGACTACGCTGTCCATTTCCGCGTCGGTAATGGTTCCGTTTGCGTATGCTGCCTGAATGGCACCTTTTAATTCTTGGGTGAGCGTTATCCCTAAGGCGACACAAGCCGATTGTGCCACAGGTACCTTTGCGTCACCGATATTGTTACGGAACGGTTGCGGGATGGCAAGGATAGCATTCTTAGTACTTTCGATTTCGTTGGCAATCTTCGTGTTCAACGCAGGATTGATTTTTTGTACCAAGTTATACAATGAGTACTGGCTAACTGTGCTGTCCATGCTGTTGAAGTAAGAGTTACGGATGGAACGGATGTTATTGGAGTAGTCGTCGCGTGAATGGAAGCTATACCAAGATTCCACGGCGTAAAGGGCCTCGGTCTGCTGTCCGGCCGTCCATTTGTTGTATGGGTCGCCGATTTTGGAGTTGCCCACCTCGTCCGTGATTTCCACGCACTTGTCGATAATCTGTTCGATACAGCTCAATGCGGAAGTGTAAGTACCGCCGTTGTGTTCTATGAAAGTCTTTTTGAAAGCTTCTCCGCCTTGGAACGAAGTCTCCCAACTGTCATAGAGGGTCGTGGCATCCTTCTGCAACAGCTTGGCTACTTGGAGTGAGTAGTTGCGCCAACTGGCGGCGTTTTCCGGAGTATAGTTCAAATTTGCGGCAGCGTCGAACTTTTCGTCAGGCTTCGGACCGCCATTGTTGCCATCGTCGTCGCTGCAAGAAGCGGCTGTGAGACTTGTAAAGGCCATTCCCATCAGGAATAAGGCTGAATAGAAAAATTTCTTTTTCATGACTTTGATTTTTTTTGATATGATTTGAAATGATATAGTCTCTTGTTATTTGCTCCAGAACCAACCTACATAGGCCACGCCAATGGCAAATTCATTTTCGCTGTTGTATTTGCCGCCGCCGATTTTACGGGTCGTGTAGTCTGCTTTGAACACCAGGTTCGGCAGGGCCTTCCAGTTCAGGCCGGCTGTCCACATGCTTACTTTTTCTCGGTCATCGGCTCCTTGACGGGCGATTACTTCTTCCTGTGGGTTGTAGTATTCATATCGGGCGAACGGGTAGAGGGCAGGGCATTTGGGAGTGCCTGCTATGCCCTGTAAATTCAGGCCCAACTCTGTGCCGTAGCTCACTGCCTTCTTGGCGATAGGGACGGCACGGGTATAAGGGCTGTTGTTTCCTAAATTCAGGTTGGCTTGGCTCAGCTTGTCGCTCTTGCCGAGATTGCCGAAGATACAATTTCCACGGAATGTCAGGAAGCGGTTGATGTACTGTGCATCCACCGTATATATCCTTACCGGGATATCGCCGTAACTCGTGTAAGTCGTGGGCTTGTCTGCATTGGCACCTATATTGTTGCAGAAATACCATGAACCTCCCACGCGCAGGCCCGGTACTCCACGGTAATCTACACGTGCCACGTAGGCCGGTGAGGTGAAGTTGTCGTACTCGAAGATGCTGGTCTTGCCGCTTCCGGCCCACGTCTTCCGGTCGAAACCATTGGCGTTGAGGCCGGTCACTACCATAGCTTGGTAGTCGAACGTAGCCCATCCCTTACCTAGCGTACCGAACAATTCAAGACCCGTTTCATGCCAAGTGGAGGGGATGATTTTCGTTTCCCCTTCCGGGCGGCTCGTTCCGAAGAAATTGACGGGTTCGTGGTGGGAATTGGTCAAGCCGACTGGCACGATCAAGTGGCCTACCCGCACGTTGATTTCCGGAAGGATGAGGCGCGTGATGTGGAATTGTTCCAAAGCCACTTCGCCGCCTTTTTCTATTTCCGTTTCGTAATCGCCGTTTTCGCTGTTTTCCAGTTCGTAGGCTGCTCCCGTTCCTCCGCTTTCAAATTCGATTTCAGCTCCTAACACCCATTTGGGGGTGAACTTATAATCGAAAGCGACCACGAAGCGGGGAATGGAAATGGTGTTACGGTTCGTTTTGGTATTTCCTATCTTGTTGCCCCAATAACGGTTGATGCCGTAGTCTTTGAAGTTGGCTACCATTTCTCCATATCCGCCCACGCGGAATTTCTCGTAAGTGTCGTTGTCACCGGTTTCTTCTTGGGCAGAAACGCTTCCGAACGCTATCAGGCAACCCAAGGCCGCAGCTAAGACAAATCTCTTCCTTTCCATGTTTTTATTGCTTTTTTTATCTTTTTACCCTTTTCTTTGTTTTGACGCTGCAAAGTTACCGGGTTGGTTAAAAAACAACAATACACAAAAATGGGCAATCTCATTTGAGGGGGGATTAGGGCGGCATACCTACATGAGGTGTTTTTTACCTAATATTTTTTGATAATACTCAACTATAGCGATTGTCAGGGTCGTTTTTTTTTCCGTTCTTTGCAAGAAGTTTAACGATTTAAGGTATCATGTCTGAAAAATATAAAGAGACCGACCGTATGGGAGATATCATTTGCGATGATTACCGCATCTTGCAGGTGATTAGTCGGTTCGGGCTTACGTTAGGGTTTGGCGACCATACGGTGAGCGAAACCTGTTTGGCGGCGGGAGTAGATGCCCCCACTTTTTTGGCAGTGGTGAATTTCATACGTTCCAACGGGCGGACGTCGAATCTGTCCGATATTGTGGAGTCTTTGTCGCTCACGGCATTGATGAACTACCTTCGCCGTTCCCATGATTACTTTGTGAAGTTCCGTTTGCCGGCCATCCGGCGCAAATTGATAGAAGCGATAGACTGTTCGGCACGCAACCAGATTGCATTTCTCATCCTGAAGTTTTACGACGAGTTCGCTTCGGAAGTCGGGCGCCACATGGATTACGAAGACAAGCATATCCATACGTATGTGACCGATTTGATGAAGGGCGTGAAAACCAGTCCGGACGTGAACATCCACAAGCTGTCCCATCAGCATCACGACAACCACGCGCAGCTCGAAAAAAGCCTGTCCGAACTGAAAAGCATCATCATCAAGTACTATCCCACGGGTAGCAACGCGCAGTTGCTCAACGACGTGTTGATAGACCTTTTCATGACGGAAGAAGACCTGTTCAGCCATTGCCATTTGGAGGACACCTTGTTTCTGGAAGCCGTGGTGCGGTTGGAAGACGAACGCCAGGAACAGGCCCGCGAGGAAAATCCCCAGACAGAGGAACAGGACGGGGAGGATAGCGCGAATGATGCGTTGAGCGACCGGGAGAAAGAAGTTATCGTTTGCGTGGTGAAAGGCATGTCGAACAAAGAAATTGCCGAGCAGTTGTATATATCGGTCAACACCGTGATGACGCATCGCCGCAACATTAGCCGTAAACTCCAGATTCATTCTCCCGCAGGGTTGACCATTTATGCGATTGTAAACGGGCTGATTAACTTGGAAGATGTGAAACTGTAAGGGTGAATGCCTTTTCTTTAAATTAGGTAGACATGGAACATATCGGACTCTTTTGTGCCGCTTCGGACCGGCTTGAGGCAAGCTATTATGACTTGGCCGGGGCTTTTGGCCGCTTCGTGGGAGAGCGCGGCCTGACATTGGTGTATGGCGGAGCCGATTCCGGTCTGATGGAGAGCGCCGCACGCGGAGTGAAAGATACCGGTGGGCATGTAGTGGGCATTGTACCGTCTGTCTTGGAAGCGCGCCGGCGCGTGAGCCGTTATGTGGACGAGGTGGTACCGTGTCACGATTTGAGTGACCGTAAAGCCATTATGGTGGAGCGTAGCGACGTGCTGGTAGCTTTGCCGGGCGGTGTCGGGACGCTGGACGAGGTGTTCACCGTGATGGCTGCAAATAGTATCGGCTATCACCGGAAGAAAGTGGTTTTGTTTGCTTTAGACGGATTTTGGGACGGGCTGGTTGCGGTGTTGCAGGAGATGGACCGGCGAGGTTTCGTCAATGTTCCCTTGGAGCAATACCTTGTCGTGGCACGTTCGTGGGATGAGCTTCAGGCTGTCTTGGCGTAATTTTCCCGAAGCTCACGGCACGGAGGGAAAAGACCGGATTGGCTTTCTGTCAAAGTGTCAGATCCAACTCTCTGAGAATGGCCCATATCATTCCGGATAGGGCTTCGCCTGCGAATACGCCAGCCATGGCGGTTTTCCTTTTGACGTAATGTCGTTCGTTTTCTTTTTTTGCTTTTTTTCCGAAGCCCTGTGAGAGTTGTAACGTAGCATGCCATGAGGTTATGGGCAAGCATCATGTGGATTTTCATGGAGATGTGACAGGAATTTCGTGAGGTCCGGAGCGGGGCAAATAGGTGGAAAATCCGCTTTTTCGAGACCTCTTTTTGAGGTTCACACGGGCCGTTTTCCTTTTTCTGCGGTTAGGTTTGGAAAGTTATGCGGAGAAAAATTTTTCGCTTTCAGCCAAACGGAAAATGATTCTCTTGTGATTGATTTGCATATATGCGGTTTTTTATGTGAAAATCGGCGGAATATGCGCATAAATATGCAAAAAGTCTTTCCGACTGCTTCCGGAAATCATTTTTTTCATCCCTTTTTTGCGAAGAAAGGCTGACAGTTTGTTACCGTTTGACATAAAAGTGCGGTATGATGTTGTTTCTTAAAAATAAAAATGATAATTTTGGAAGGAACTTTTTAGTCTGTGGGGAGACTTGTAGAGAATTGTTTCTGCTCGCTTCTCCCAAGGGGGAAATTCATATTTATATGTAACGATGAAGTAAAATGCAATGAAGAATACGTTTTTTGTCTTTGGGTGTGTGTCTTTTTTCATCGCGGGATGTAGTCCGAAAGTGACGACAGAGGTGGTGAAGTCTTATCCCGTCACGCGGGCGTACGACGTACGGCTTTTCGAGGCGAAGGATACCTTGCCCCCTGCGGCCGAAGTATTGGGGCGTGCTTCCGTGGAGAAAGGGACGGAAAGTGATGCTGAGACCATGGTCAAGGTGGAGACGGCCAAGGTGGGCGGCAACGCTTTTGCCGTGAAAGAGAAATCTTCGTCTTTCATGGGACGGTCGTACAGGATGGACGGTTACATGTTGCGTTTTCCGGGTACACGTTTGGAAGTAGACCAAGCGTTGGACGGGCTTGCCGCAAATCGTTTTTGGACGGCTTCGGATCATGAGACCGCGAAGGATGAAAAGAAAGACGGTACGAGCACGCTTTACTTGAATGCCGGAGGGGGATTCATCACCAGTGAATTGCGTACGCCCGGAGGAACAGCCGTGTGGGGTCATCCGCGCCGGGGCACGGAGATGCAGGCCGGATGGGACTGGGTGGGGCGTAAAGGGCTGGGAGGCGGCCTGTTTTTCTCGGCTTACCATTCCCGGGCTTATGGTCTTGCGTCTCCGCCGGAGGTGGCCGACGAGCGGTTTCACATGAATTTCTTCTATATCGGACCCGAGTTTGTGGTCAGGACGTTTTTCAGTGATTATTGGTCGGCAAAGGCTGCTTTGGGGTTAGGGGCATTCTTTTCGCGCGAAAAGGTACGCGACAACTCTCGGTTGGATTACGGTTTGGATGGCTGGGGCGGGCATTTCCAGTTGGGATTGGAGTACCGTCTGGCTGAGCATGTCGGTGTAGGATTGAACGGAGGGTACATCCTCGGTTGGTTTCCCGGCAAAGACTTTGCAAGGGAGTTCTTTCCCGATGATGGCTTAGGCGAACTGGGCAAGTCCGGGAAACGGAAAGAATTGGACGGTTATTTCCACTTCTTCGTGACGGGCGGACTGCGCTTTTATTTCTGAACATCTTGCCCGGACGAGGCCCGAAGTTCCTTGGCCATCTGCTTTCCGAATTCTTCGTCGATGGAGTTGTGTATGCTGCCGCAGACGTCGGCGGCGAACCGTATGCCGCAGTCGACGGCTTGATGCCATTGTGCGCAGGGCAGGCCGGGCAGGTCGATGCGGCGGATACCATAGCGTATCAGCCCGTAAATGAATCCGGCATTGAAGTTGTCTCCCGCTCCGATGGTACTGACTGTGCGTACGGGCGGTACCGGAAAGCGTGAGCTTCCTTCGGGTGTGAACAGTACGACGCCTTCCGCTCCGCAGGTACAGAGAAAAAGCGGGCAGTAGGGCGCGATATGCAGCCGGTAGATTTCCTCCGCATCACGCAGGCCGTACATCACCTCGAAGTCGTCGGCCGAACCGCGTACGAGGTCGGCCAGCCGGAAGTTTTCGTGGATGGACGGAAGGAGTTCCCGGATTCTGTCTTTGTAGGTACGGCGATAGTTCAGGTCGTAGTATAGGATGGCGTTCCGGCTGCGGGCGTATTCCAGAAACGATTTGACTTGAGGACGGATGTAGGGATTGAGGGCATAATAGGAGCCGAATTGTACGATGTCGTCGGTTTCCACCGTGGGGTGGATGAAATCCTCCAGCGTGCGCGGCGGTTGTTTGTAGAACATGTAATGGGCATCGTTCCGTTCGTCGAGGAAGGCCAGCGACACGGCGGATTGGATGTCACTGCGCATCCGCAGGTAACTGGTGTCCACATGGTTGGCGTTCAGGAAGTCCGCGATTCGCCGTCCCACCTCGTCGTGTCCCGTTTCGCCGACGAAAACGGCCGGGATGCCCGCCCGTCCGATGGAAATGATACTGTTGAACGACGAGCCGCCCGGAACGGCAGCCGTAGGCTGTGCTCCGTGAAAGATAATGTCCATGATGGTTTCGCCCATCCCGATGACTTTGCGCATGAATGTCTGGTTTAGAAACAAGTGAATGCAAACATACGATAAAAAAGTGGAATAAGTCGTAGAAAAAAGTGAAAAAAACGAAGATTTGTCGTACCTTTGCCCATCCAATTTTTAGGGAAGGCGGTTTTCAGGCGTTGTGATACACTGAAGGGTTGTTTTTGTATGTTGTAAGCGCCGTGCGCTGCCTTTGGTGTATTAATTTAATAATTAACGTATTGAAAACTTTTGAGGAGCTTGGTGTTTCTGCGGAAATCAGACAAGCTATTGAGGAAATGGGGTATGAAAACCCGATGCCGGTACAGGAGGAAGTGATTCCTTACTTGCTGGGAGTGAATAACGACGTTGTGGCGCTGGCACAGACCGGTACCGGAAAAACAGCAGCTTACGGTTTGCCCGTCTTGCAGAAAGTGGATGCCACGCGCAATGTGACGCAGGCTCTCATCCTGAGTCCCACCCGAGAACTTTGTTTGCAGATAGCGGATGATTTGGAGAACTACTCCAAATACTTGCCCGGTGTGCGCGTATTGCCGGTGTACGGCGGTGCGAACATCGAACCGCAAATCCGTACGCTGAGGAAGGGCGTACAGGTCATTGTGGCTACGCCGGGCCGCCTGATCGACCTGATGGAGCGTGGGGCGGCTTCGTTGGAGCATGTGGAAAACGTGGTGTTGGACGAAGCCGACGAGATGCTTTCCATGGGGTTCACGGAGAGTATCGACAAGATTCTGGCCGGGGTGCCCGAAAACCATAACACATTGCTCTTCTCTGCCACGATGAGCCGTGAGATAGAGCGTATCTCGAAGAAGTACCTGCGCGAGGCCAAGGAAATCGTAGTAGGCTCACGCAACGAGGGGGCGGAAACGGTGAACCACGTGTATTACATGGTGCATGCCAAGGACAAATACCTGGCCTTGAAGCGTATCGTGGATTATTATCCCAAGATTTATGCCATCATCTTCTGCCGCACGCGCATGGAGACGCAGGAAGTGGCCGACAAGCTCATACAGGATGGTTACAATGCCGACTCGTTGCATGGCGACCTTTCGCAGCAACAGCGTGACCTGACGATGCAGAAATTCCGCCAACACCGCGTACAGTTCCTCGTGGCTACCGACGTGGCGGCGCGAGGACTCGACGTGGAGGACTTGACGCACGTCATCAATTACGGTATGCCGGACGACATCGAGAATTACACGCACCGCAGCGGGCGTACGGGGCGTGCGGGCAAGAAGGGGACGAGTATTTGTATCGTCCACACGCGCGAACGTTCCAAAATCCGCGAGATAGAAAAGGTTATCGGCAAGGAGTTTGTCAAAGGGGAGATGCCCAGCGGCAAGGAAATCTGTGCCAAACAATTATATAAGGTAATAGACGACATCGAGCGCGTGGAGGTGGACGAGGAGGAAATCGAACAGTTCCTGCCCGAAGTGTACCGCAAGTTGGAATGGCTTGACAAGGAAGACCTCATCAAGCGTGTGGTGAGTCGGGAGTTCGGCCGTTTCCTGCAATACTATGCCAACGCGCCTGAAATCAGCGAACCGACGGGACGTGGGGAGAAGGGCGACAAGAAAGGCAAACGCGGCGGACGCAAGCCCGAAGAGGGATACACCCGATTGTTCCTTAATTTGGGCAAGGTGGACGGTTTCTATGCCAAAGAGGTGATGAAGCTGGTGAACGACCATGTGCAAGGCAAGGTGGAAATCGGGCGTATCGACCTGATGAAGAGCTTTTCTTTCTTTGAGGTGCCCGACGGTGAGGCCGACCGTGTGTTGCACGGGCTTTCCGGTGTGCAGGTGAAGGGACGTAAAGTCAACGTGGAAGTGGCTACCGGAGAGGCTCACGAGGCCGGAGAAGGCAAGTCGAGCCGTCGGTCCGGTCGTGATGGCCGGAGTGGGGGTGACGCAAAGGGCAGTCGCGACCGTAAGAAACATGGTGGAGGAAAAACCTACGAAGAGGCCATGTCCGGCAAAGGAAAGGGCAAAAAAGGTAAGGATATGGGCGGCAAGGATAATGCACGGAAATTTGCGAGTAAGCGAGAGCAGACCGAGCTTGCTCGAAGTCTGCCGAGTGGGAGCAAATTATCCAAAGCAGCCAAACCGTCTCGTGAAGAATGGGGATACACCGCACCGCACGGTAAGAAATATACGAAAGACGATTGGAAACAGTTCTTCCAGCCACAAGACGGAAAGGACTTGGTAGGTGATGAGCCGGACTTCTCGGAAGAAGGATGGGCGCGTCGTTTCCCGAAAAAATAAGATAGAAAAATCTCCCGGTTACGTTTAGGTTCGTAACCGGGAGATTTTTTTATTCCGAATGCAAGACTTCTGATTTATTTAACGATGACTTTCCGGCCATTCACAATGTAGATGCCGCGTCCGAGACCGTCGAGCGACGTGGCTTGCCGACGCACGCAAACACCGCTGAGGCTGTACACATCCGAAGGAGTGGCAAAAAGGTCTTCTGCCTGTGTCTTGTCGGTAATAGCCGGACGGATGTCGGTTACGAAATCCGGAGACATACTTCCGTAATAGTACAGACGGAAGTCATCGAATATACACCAATAGCTAGAGCTTGTTTCACTGCAGCGCATGCCGACTTTCAGCTTGGAGTCATCTTCTGTCAACTGTGTAACTACACCGTTGTCATAAAGGTCGGCTGCAAAATATAAGCTTGCAGCTTGCATGTTGTTCGGTACGTAGCGGGTCGGATTGGAGCCTACGGCCGTTTCGCTTCCGCCCAATTTCTTGGTTTGTGCCTCTGCTGCAATATTTTGTATTTTGGCTTCTTTGTCGCCGGCATAGATTGTAGCATTCACATCGTCTTGTCCGGCAATAAAAGCTTTATACACGTCTGCTGTGGTTCCCGGGCGTTGGAATCCTCGGCCTTTGAATTGGTAAGTTCCGGCCGGAAGCCCGCTGACAGTCTGGTTGAAGTCGAATGTCTTCTCGAAGAACTCGCCGCAAGAGAATGATATGGTCGGTTTGGAGGACCAGCCTTCGCCGTCCGTGAGTTCGGCATCGGACATCAGGAATGTGATGTCGAAAGGCTGTTCTACGCTTTTCGGGGTGGCTTCGGCCAGGAATGCCATTCCGGCAGTCAGGGCTTCTTCCGTCAGAGAAGAGATTCCCTCAGAAGTGATTTCCGTGTCGCGGCTCTTCTCTTCGATTTCCGACAGTTTGGCCGCGAGCGTGGCATCCGTGCCGGCCTCATCTTCGGTATGCGGGGTGTCTGCCAATGCCTTAATGCGGGCCAGCATGTCTTCGAGTTCGGCTTTGCGTTCGTCCTTTACTGCGGTGTCGAATGCCTGAAGCTCTTCGCCGGACAATATGACCCAGCGTTGGTCTTTAGCCGAGTTGGCAATGTTGAAAGTTTCGTTGGTTATTCTGCCTCCGGCATTAGAACCCATACATGGGGGATTGAGCGTTTTTTCCGGCCGGATAATCCAATAACCCCGTGCTGTGACAGCGGTGCTGCCTGTCCCGATATTGACATCTGTACGTCCGCGCATGAACTGGAAGCTTTCAGCCGTTGTCGGAGTTTCTTTATTGGTGGTGAGGAATTTGTTTCTGGATGTATTGTATGTCAGATATTGTCCTGTTCCCACGTTGCGAAGCTGATAATAGCAGGTCTTCGGGTTAAACGTGACATACCACGCCGCATTGTCGTTTGCCGCAGCTTCGGCAGCGGTCATTTCTTCGCATGTGATGGCGGTACTGTTGGGGGCAGCCACTAAATAAGATGTATAGAGGCCGGCTGTTTCGTCTTCGTTCTTGAGATAGTATTTTACGTGGTCTTCTTGCTCGAATACGTAGGCGGGGGTGGCAAATCCTCCGGTTGGGGGAAGTCCGTCTTCTCCGAGTGCCTGCGTAATCAACCCGTTGCCTATGTACAGCACTTCGCTTCCTGTGTCTTCGTGTGCGCCGTTGATGCCATAGGGCCACATGTGTGTGTTGTCTCCGGTCATGACTGCTGTAGGATTATTGTCCCAGAACCGTAGGACTGCATTGGCTCGTTCGCCTAACCAGTCGCCCCGGTCACCGTTGGCCCTTAAGTTGCCGTTCCACCATATTTCATGTGTTCCGACTCCTATGGCATGCCCCATCTCGTGCATGATAGTACCGGTGCGTTGGTAGCTGGCATTCGGGCCGACTCTCATCCACCCTCCGTAGCTGCAATCGGCTGTGGGAGTTCCTGAGCCGAAACTAACAGTCAAATGGAGTCCTTGTATGCTGGTCAGTTTGTTCCAGTAGTCTACGGCAGAGCCTACGGCAGCATTGATGCGTGCATTGGCGTCGGCCGGTCCACCGTTATTGTAAGACCATGTTATCTTGCCCTCCGGTAACGTGATTACTTTTATTACGTTTCCATAGCCTACGGCGTAGCCTTTGGTCATGGCGTATGCACGTATGTAATAAATGGTAGACGGTTCCAAATCTTTCATCCAGTAGATGTAGCCGTTGTTGTTCAGGTATTCGGTGGTGCGGTTGTCCAATACTGTGGGTTCGGGAGAGGTGCTCCAGCAAAAACCGTGTTCCAATAAATCGGATGTGGACACGCCGGATATGGTGCTTCGTCCGAATGCCATCGTGGAGCCGCGTGCATATCGTGTGTCGGTCACTACGGTAGGAGCCGTGCCGGTCGCGTTAGCCAAGGAAAACGCCAAAGTTGCTGTTTCCAATTGGGTGACGGCAAGTGCCAGATCTTCCAGGCTGACTTCTAAGTTATTTACTGTGGATTGGGCCGACTGGATGGCTGCGGCAAATTCTTCTGCTCCGCTTTGGCTACCGTCACCGTATGCTTCAAGTGCCTTGTCGATGGCGGCTTGAAGTTCTCGGTAAGCTTCGATGGACGTTTGAGCTTCTGTGGTAGCTTTGCGCAGGCGGACGGCAACCTCGGCTATATTTTCGTCGGTGGATGCTCCCACTTCCTGTTGAGCGGCTTGAATAGCGGCATTGAGTTCCGAGAGCACGTCCTTTTGCATTTTTTCGGAAACCAATGTTTGTGCCTGTTCGATGCGGCGTTGCAGTTCTTCTTGTATTTCTGTTAAATCATTGTTGACAGCATACAGCCGGAAGTTATCGCAGGCGATCCAATTTCCGGTAGCGTTTTCTGCTTTGAAACCTACGGTGGCTTGTCCTTCGATGACCGTAAAGGTCAGGGAATAGTCATTGATGGCACCGACAGAAACTTGTTCATTATCCGCAAAGACATACGCTCCGCTTTGTGTGGCCGAACTGTTTTGCTGAATGTTTTGTGCGGCTACGGTCAGCTTGTAAACCCCGTTTTTCAGAGAGGTCAGCGTTTGACTGACATGGGCATCAGCTACTTTGTTACCTTGTCCGACCCATTGTTCGACGTAAGTATTACCGTCTTTTTTGGAAAAAGAGGTATTCGTTTGGGTTTGCAATCCGGCATTATCCCAGTCCGTGAAGTTGCTTTCAAAACTTGGATTCTTTAGGTAAGTGTCTGTGACTTCAGTCTGTGCATGCAACGTGTAGGAACTCCAGCAGACCAAAGCTCCGGCCATCAGGAAATGAGTAAACTTGTTTTTCATGATGCTTTTGTTTAGAATGGTTTGTTCAAAATTGAAATTAAGTTATAAACTGTTCGTAAATTTATAGTTTAGTATCCAATAATACAATTTTGTTTCGCAGAAACTTATGTTAAATATCTACAAAGCATGCGGTTGATAACACAGCCGGACCGTCCTTAATATACTAAAGACGGTCCGGCCAGATAATGGGTTCGGGACGAAAGTTATCGTGCACCTATTTCTTGGATGAGACGTTCCGACTTGCCCCATCGGTCGATGATGTAAAGTACATAACGGATGTCTACGCCGATACAACGGGTCAAATCCTGTGTGAAAGTAATGTCGCTGCTCAAGGCATCCCAGTTACCGTCGAAAGCCAGTCCGATAAGTTCGCCCTTGCCATTGAACATCGGGCTGCCGGAATTTCCGCCGGTAATATCGTTGTTCGTAAGAAAACAGAGTTGCATTTCGCCGCTTTCCTTGTCTTTGTAAGGGCCGAAGTCGCCTTTTTCGAAGAGAGCTTTGACTTCCGGTTCCACTTTATATTCATCTATTCTGTCGCTTTGTGCGACTTTATCCAACAGACTCGGCATGGTAGTAAAGTAGTTCTGGTGTCCGGCAGCACTGGTGTAGTCGTCTACGAAACCGTAGCTCAGGCGCATGGTCGAGTTCGCGTCCGAATAATGCGGCTGGTCCATTTCCATTTCAAGTATGGCTTCGCAAAGCAGTCTTTCCTTTTCTGCCACATCCATGTTGTACTGACTGATTTGGTCAGATACTTTTCCACCAAGTTCCATCACACTCTTCAGGCATTTCAGTGCCATGTCATTATCTTTTTGTTCTTGGGTCAGCGTCAGATTGACACAGTTTGTATCGGTCAGGACCGACTGTTTGAACATGGCATCCACATAGGTACGGATGTCGTTATTGTATTCTTTTTCTATCGTCTGATAGAAGTCCGGCAGATATTCGGGTTTTACTTGCTTGGCGTAATTGTCTATCAAGGCCGTCATCGTTTCCTTGTCGACCTCCTCGTTCCAGTCCTTGTATTGTTGACGCAGACGGTTTTTCCAAGTTGCCTTGCCCGTTTCTCCTCCTGCGTTTTGCAAGTTGTCGAAGTAGAAAGCGATACGCATCAGATCGGGACCTCCAAGGAAAGACTCGTTCAGGAACGCGATGGCGCGGTTGCCGTCTTTGCGGGCTGCGTACGCTTTTTCAAGTTCGGGAGCCAAGTTACCGAAGCGTTCTTGTCTTTTTTTGCTTTTTTGTGCCCATTCGTTGATTTGTTGTTCTTGTTTTTTCTTCTGTTCTACGACTTTCAACTCTTTAAGCGCCTTGTTCATGCCGATACTGTTTTTCCAATAGTTGGAACTGTTGGCATATTTGGAAGCATACTGCAAACGGATTTTCGGATCGCTGTCCATCCATTTCTTCCATATCCCTTGCTTCACGCCACGTACATTGATTCGGGATTCGTTGGTATTCTCCATGCGTTCCACGATTCCGTAAGAAGAGAGATAACGGTTGGTACGTCCGGGATAGCCGATGGTCATACAGTAGTCTCCTTTCTTGAAACCTTCTAAAGAGACTTTTGCATAACGTTCGGCTTTCAACGGGCGGTTGTCCGCACTGTATTCGGCAGGCTGGTTGTCCTTGTCGGCATAAATGCGGAAGACACTGAAGTCGCAGGTTTGGCGCGGCCACATCCAATTGTCCGTTTCACCACCGAACTTGCCTAAGCTTTGAGGAGGTGCGAATACCAGACGGATGTCGTCGTATTGTTTATATACGTTGACATAGAAGGCGTTTCCCGTGTAATAAGGGCTGACTTCACAAATCAACTCCGGATATTTCTTTGCATATTCGTTTTCTATGGCCAGGCAGATGGAGTCCACACTGTTCCAACGCATTTTTTCTTTGGCATTTTCACCCAATTTGGCCATCTCGGAGGCATGTTCCTTGTAGTATTTGTCCAAGGCTTTGTTTACCCGTTTGGTGATATCTTCCGTCCTTTGGAGGATCTGTACATAAAGGCCTTTCGCCGGAAGTTCTTCCGCTTGTGTACGGGCTACGAATCCGTTCTTCAGGATGTCGTTTTCAGGTGTGGCCAAAGCTTGTATGTTGCCGAAGCCGCAGTGGTGGTTTGTAAAGACCAAACCGTCCGGTGAGACTACGACACCGGAACAGAAGCCACCGAAACTGACCACAGCGTCTTTCAGCGAGGTGCCTTTCGTATTATACAATTCTTTTTCGCTCATTTGCAGTCCCAAATCCTTCATGACCTTCATGCTTTTGGGCGAAATGTGGCTGAGCATCCACATGCCTTCATCGGCCTTCATACCGTTGAGACCACAAACGAAGGCGAGTAACGTTAAAAACTTTTTCTTCATATTTATCTGTTAAATGGTTATTTTTTGTTGTTTTCTATCTTTGTTCCGACAATGAGTTTCATGTTTTGGGCTTTCAGTCTGGCTTTGAGCCATTCCTCCATCTTCTCCCGATTCTGAGCCGATAACTTTTCTTTCAGGGTAAGACTTACCAAGGTCAAAGAATCTTTCTTCGTACTGTCGCCGACAGTATAGGAAATGGTGCGAGAAATACTGACGCGTGCCGCTTCGGGGAACAGAGTCGCCATTTCCGCACTGACGGACTGGGCTTGTTGTTCAGTAGCTTTGTAAAAGTCCAATTCTTTCTGCAACCGATCCCCGCGTTCCTGTTCATTGGCCAACAACTGTGCACTTTTGTCTGCCTGTTTGACGGCCGGATCGTTCAGCATCGACTTCAGTTCGTTTGTGCTGAGATTCTTTGTGCCTTGTACGATAGACAGTTTGACGTCCTTTAATCCGAAGCGTTCCATCTGGCTTCTCATTTTTTCTAATTCTTTTTCGGCTATCTCTTCCCCGATGGTAACGAGGCGGATTTCTTTGGTGCGGTAGTCTGCCTTTTTTGTAATGACCTGCGTCTGGTCGGACGTGACGACTTGTGTTACGAAATTATTGACTTTACTCATGAAGATGTCTTCCCGAACCAGCGTATAGGTAAGAAGGGCAGAAGGTAGCATCGTGAGCACGGCTATGGTGATAATGATATGCTTCACTCGCTTTTCCCGCTGTTTGTCCACAAATACCTTCTTCTTGAAATCCAGGATGTTCACTCCTACGAACGTGGCCAAAGCAATGAAAATGGAATTGATGAGATAGAGATAGAAGGCTCCGGCTGCGTAAAGCCAGTTGCCCGTGGCTAGTCCGAAACCGGTCGTACAGAGGGGAGGCATGATAGCTGTGGCTATGGCTACGCCGGGAATGACGTTACCTCCGCGTTGCCCCGTGCTACACAAGGCTACGATGCCGGCCAGTCCGCCGAAGAGCGCGATGAGCACGTCGTAAATCGTAGGTGAGGTCCGGGCAAGCAGTTCGGACTGGGCTTCGTTTATGGGTGTGATGGCAAAATAGAACGTTGCCGTGAGCACACTGAAAATAGTGGCGGTGGCAAAACTGCGGAACGCCCGTTTGAGCAGTTCGAAATCGTAGATGCCCACGCCCAGTCCCATGCCGACAATCGGACCCATGAGCGGAGAAATCAACATGGCACCGATGATGACGGCGGCTGAGTTGGTGTTCAGGCCCAGAGAAGCGACAAAGATGGCGAAAATCAAGATCCAGAGATTGGCTCCGCGAAAGTCGATACCAGCCTTGATAGAGGCTATGGTTTCTTCTTCCGGCGCCTTATCTTCCTTCATGCTTAAAAGTCTGCGGATAAACAGGTTGAGATAACTCCGTTGTTTTTTGGGTTTATTTTCCATGATTTTACTTTTGAAATTTATGAAAATATTTGCCGATGACCGGTAGGCTTCGTACCGGTAGGTCGTGTTTCAGGATATGTCCGACGAAGAGCAGGATGAGCACTGTGTTGATACCCAGTCGTGTCCATACGGGCCATTCTTCGGGCGTACAGGCCATGATAGCGTAGAAGCCTCCGGCAATCAGTACGTAGATGCCGATGGATTTCAACGGATATCGGACGGGGTTTTTCTTCTGTCCCACGATGTAGGACAGGAGCATGGCCGTGGCGTATCCGGCGAAACCGCCCCAGGCACATGCCATGTAGCTGTACGTCGGGATGAAGATGATGTTGACGGCAAAGAGGACCAAACAACCGGCAGCCGAGAACCAGGCCCCCCAAATCGTCTTGTCGATGAGCTTGTACCAAAAGGAAAGGTTGAAGTAAACCCCCATCATGATTTCGGCTGCCATGACAATGGGGACGACACGTAAGCCGGGCCAATAGTCCGGAGCTATGATTCGTTTCAGGATGTCCATGTAACCAATAACGCAAAGGTAGGCCAGCAGGGTGAAGATGATGAAGAACTTCATGACCGTGGCGTAGGTCTCTCCGCTGTTCTTGTCCTTAGCCTTGCCGAACACGAACGGCTCATACGCATAGCGGAAAGCTTGGGTGATCATGGCCATTATCATGGCAATCTTCACGCAAGCACCGTAGATACCTAGTTCGGACTTGGCCGCTTCCGCGTCGCCGTACACCAACGGGAAGATGATTTTGTCGGCCGTCTGGTTCAGGATGCCCGCGATACCGAGAATCAGGATGGGCCAACTGTAGCCCAACATACGTTTCATCAGCCGGGTGTCGAACCGATATTTGAATCCTGTCAGTTCGGGAATGAAGAAGAAGGTGATGAACGATGTACAGACAAGGTTCAGGATGAAGGCATATCCCGGTCCTACAGACGGGTTATAAATTGCGCCCACCCATGCGTGGCGGACGTACAATGCCGGAAGCACGACGAAATAAAGGATGTTCAACGTGATGTTGAGCACGATGAACAGCATCTTCAACGCGAAAAACTTGATAGGACGGTGCTGGTAGCGCAGCCAGGCAAAGGGAATGGCCTGAAAGGCATCCAAGGCTACCGTGACCGCCATGATTCCCACATATTCCGGATGGTCTGCGTAGCCTATGCCGGAAGCTATCGGATGGAGGAAAGCCAGTACGAGCAAGGCAAACAGCAGAGACAGGCTGCCCACCATGGTGAGTGTCGTGCCATAGACGGTTTGCGGATTTTCCCCCTCTTTGTTGGCAAAACGGAACAGCGTGGTTTCCATGCCGAACGTGAGGATGACCATCAAAAGCGCCACGTAGGCATAAATGTTGGTCACGATGCCATAGCCTCCGCTTTCCACGGTCATCTTGGTCGTATAGAGCGGGACCAGCAAATAGTTCAGGAACTTTCCGATGATGCTGCTTAGTCCGTAGATGGCGGTGTCTTTGGCCACCGATTTCAATTCTGCCATATTTCGTTCAGTTTGTTTCTATTATGCTCCGAAAAAGAGATAAGCCACACCGATGGCGGCCACTATACCTGCCAAATCGGCCAACAGGCCGCAAGCCACGGCATGCCGCGTGCGGGTGATGCCCACACTGCCGAAATAAACGGCCAATATATAAAAGGTGGTGTCGGTCGCGCCTTGGAAAATACAGCTCAACCGTCCCACGAAAGAGTCTGCGCCGTAGGTCTCCATGGCATCCACCATCATGCCGCGCGCCCCGCTGCCGCTCAGCGGTTTCATCAGTGCGGTAGGCAGTGCACCGACAAAGTCTGCATCGCCGCCGCAGGCTTTGACGACTGCGGCGATGCCGTCTGTCAACAAATCCATGGTCCCCGAAGCACGGAATACCCCGATGCCCACCAAGATGGCGACTAAATAGGGAATGATACGTACGGCTGTGGTAAAACCGTCTTTTGCTCCTTCGATAAAGGCATCGTACACGTTAACGCGTTTCCTGACACCGGCAGCAATGAAAGCGATGATGATGCAGAACAGCAGTACGTTGGCGATAGTCGTACTCCACAAGTTCATCTCTTCTTTGTCCAACCGGCTGAAGCCATACACGATGCCGGCTACGGCCAGACAGGCTCCTCCCAATGCCAGTACGACCACCCGGTTCAGCAGGTTGATGCGTTGATAAAGGCTAGTGACGATGATACCCGTCAGTGTGGAGGCAAAGGTTGCCAGCAGAATCGGGATGAACACATCCGTGGGCTGTGCCGCTTCCATTTGGGTCCGGTAAACCATGATGCTGACAGGGATGATGGTCAGTCCCGAAGTGTTCAGCACGAGGAACATGATCATCGGGTTGCTGGCTGTGTCTTTTTTCGGGTTCAGTTCCTGAAGGCCTTCCATGGCTTTCAGGCCTAACGGCGTGGCCGCATTGTCCAGTCCCAACATATTGGCAGAGATGTTCATGAAAATGTTTCCGATGACGGGATGGTTCTTGGGAATGTCCGGGAAGAGTTTGCAAAAGAGCGGGCTGAGACCGCGTGCCAGAATGTGGACCACTCCGCCTTTTTCCCCGATTTTCATGATGCCCATCCAAAGCGAGAGTACGCCGGTCAGGCCGAGGGAAATCTCGAAAGCCGTCTTGGCGGAACTGAACGTGGAGTCCATGATGGCCGGAAACACGCCGGCATCGCCTGCGAATACCAACTTCCCCGCCGCGATGAGGAATGCGATGCCGAAGAATGCCACCCAAATGTAATTCAGAACCATAGAAATCTCCCGTTACATGATTGAAAGGCAAAGTTACATAAAAAATGGGACGCATGCCTGTTTTGTGCAGAAAAGATGCTATCTTTGATAATACGAAGATAGGATGCGGCTCGGCATAACCAAATCAGAAAACTTCGTTTTCGTTTGTTTCTGCGCTCACCTTTCACTATCTTTGCCGCACAATGGAAGAAGATTTCGACATACGCCGTTCCTCAAACTCGTCTGCCGAGCGCGAGTTCGAGAATGCCTTGCGTCCGCTCCAGTTCGGGGATTTCAGCGGACAGTTGAAGGTGGTGGAAAACCTGAAAGTTTTCGTCGAGGCTGCCAAGTACAGGGGCGAGCCCCTCGACCATACTTTGTTGCACGGTCCTCCGGGATTGGGGAAGACCACGCTGAGCAACATCATAGCCAACGAACTGGGCGTGGGTTTCAAGGTCACGTCCGGCCCGGTATTGGACAAGCCGGGCGATTTGGCCGGTATCCTGACTTCGTTGGAGCCGAACGACGTGCTCTTCATCGACGAAATCCATCGGCTCAGTCCCGTAGTGGAGGAGTATCTTTATTCCGCCATGGAGGACTACCGGATAGACATCATGATAGACAAAGGCCCGTCGGCACGCAGCATACAGCTCGACTTGAATCCCTTTACTTTGGTGGGTGCCACTACGCGCAGCGGTCTGCTTACCGCTCCCCTCCGTGCCCGTTTCGGCATCAACCTGCATCTGGAGTATTATGACGCCGAGGTGCTTTCGCGCATCGTGGAACGTTCGGCGCACATCCTTTCCGTACCCATCGAGCACGATGCCGCCATGGAGATTGCCGGGCGCAGCCGTGGAACGCCCCGTATCGCCAATGCGCTTTTGCGCCGCGTGCGCGATTTTGCCCAGGTGCGCGGCACGGGACGGGTGGACATGGCCATCGCACGTTATGCGTTGGAGGCACTGAATATCGACCGTTACGGACTGGACGAGATAGACAACAAGATTCTGCTTACCATTATCGATAAGTTCAAGGGCGGACCGGTAGGCATCACGACCATCGCCACGGCTATCGGGGAAGATGCGGGAACGGTGGAAGAGGTGTATGAGCCTTTCCTGATTAAAGAAGGGTTCATCAAGCGCACGCCGCGCGGACGGGAGGTGACGGACATGGCTTACAAGCATTTGGGGCGCAGCCGTTTCACGGCGGATCTGCAAGGCAGTTTGTTTGACGATTAAAACACAGGAAAGAAATGATTACTTACAATACGGACGGCGTGAAGATGCCCTCCATCAAGAAACGCGAAAACACGGCCTGGGTGAAAGCCGTGGCTGCGAGTTACGGTAAAAGGGTAGGCGAGATTGCCTACATCTTCGTGGACGACGAGAAGATTCTGGAGGTGAACCGCCAGTATCTCGGGCACGATTATTACACGGACATCATCACGTTCGATTACTGCGAAGGTGACGTGATTTCGGGCGACCTCTTCATCAGTCTCGACACGGTGCGGACCAACGCCGAGCAGGTGGGGGCAACCTACGAAGAAGAACTGCACCGTGTCATCATACACGGTATCCTGCACCTTTGCGGCATCAACGACAAGGGGCCGGGCGAACGTGAAATCATGGAGGCGGCCGAAGACAAGGCTTTGGCTTTGCGTTCCTCATTGGGGCAATGACAGGAGGACGGCAAATGTGGAAGACCTTGTTGTGCGTCGGAGCCGGTAGTTTCGTGGGTGGCATAGCCCGCTACGGGCTGACCCGGTGGGTCTCGGCGGGCAATTTTACTCATCTCCCGTTGGGGACGATGGTCGTCAATGTGGCGGGTTGCCTGTTCATCGGCTTGTTGTACGGTTGGTTTGAGCGGGCGGATGTCTTGTCCCCCGAGTGGCGTTTGTTCCTCACGGTGGGCTTTTGCGGAGGGTTTACCACCTTTTCCACGTTCGTACACGAGAACTACATCCTTTTCCTTTCAGACAAGTTCTGGTCGTTTGCCGCATACGCGGTATTGAGCTTTGTTTTGGGGCTGTTGGCCGTGTGGTTCGGCCATTTTCTGGTACGTGTCTTCTGATTTGCGTCCCGAAAACACAAGATTGTCAATCTTAGACGTAAATCTTTTCCGGCGTTTCCCACGGAAAGGACTACTTTTACTCCGGTTAAACATGAAAGGGAAATGAAAAAGATTCTTTTTACGGTTGGGCTGTGGTGCCTGGCACTGTGCGTACAGGCTGTCGGGCATATCAGCCGGTTGAGGGCGGAACTGCAAGACAGCCGCTCCGATTATGTGTTCGTCGTGGCCCACAGGGGCGACTGGCGGCATGCGCCCGAGAACTCCGTGGCGGCCATCAAAGGGGCGGCAGACATGGGGGTGGACATGGTGGAGATTGACATCCAACGGACGAAGGACGGCGGTTTCGTGCTGATGCACGACGGGAGCATCGACCGCACGACGGAAGGCAAAGGCAACGTGGCAGACTACACGGTGGAGGAACTGAAGCGTTTCCGCCTGCGTCGGGCGGACGGAAGTCTTTCGGACGAGACCATACCCACGCTGGAGGAAGCCCTGACGGCTTGCAAGGGGGCGGTGCTGGTGAACATCGACAAGGGCGGAGATTACCTGTCCGAGATTGCGCCGATTATCCGCAAGACGGGTACGGAAGACCATGTGGTGCTGAAGGGGCGGGGCACGGTAGAGGAGGTGGAACGGCAGCTTTCCGGCTACAAGGACATTCTTTATATGCCCGTGGTGGATCTCGATGGCGAGGGAGCGATACCCTACGTCGCTTCGTTCCTTTCCGCATTCCGCCCGCAGGCCGTGGAGGTCATTTTCAAGACAGACCGTTTTGCCAAGTTGTCCTACTTGCCGGTGATAATCGCATCGGATTGCCGTGTCTGGATCAATACGTTGTGGACGAGCCTGTGCGGCGGCCATGAAGACGAGAAAGCCCTGTCCGACCCCGATGCCCACTGGGGCTGGGTGCTCGATCGCGGGGCCACTGTCATACAGACCGACCGTCCGGAGGAGTTGATTGAATATTTGGAGAAAAAAGGGAGAAGGAACCTTTGAACCAGTCCGGTTCCTGCCGTGGAGCCTGAACGGTAAGATGGAAAAAGAGGTTGTCTGGAAGATTTTGTCCGGACAGCCTCTTTAATATAATAGTTTTTTATTAACTTTGGCGCAAATAAAATGAGAATTTAACATGCAAGAGCGCCATTCCGACCGCGAACGTTATTTTGACGAGCAGGCCCGTACGACAGAGAAATACTATATTCCTTATATCCGTAAATGTTGCCCGGAACTTCCGCAAGAGGTGTTGGAAGTGGGGTGTGGCGAAGGGGGTAACCTGTTCTCGTTCGCGCAGTTGGGTTGTTCGGTGACGGGAGTGGACATTGCTGCCGGACGCATTGCCGAGGCCCGTAAGTTTTTTGCCGAGAGAGGGGCGGAAGGTACTTTTATCGCATCCGACATTTTCAAATTGACGGAACTGGAGCATAAATTCTCCCTGATATTGGTGCACGATGTGATAGAGCATATCGACGACAAGGCCGGTTTCCTGAAAGGCCTGAAACGCTATCTTGCGCCGGGCGGCGTGGTGTTTATAGCCTTTCCGGCATGGCAAATGCCTTTCGGCGGCCACCAGCAAATAGCGCACAGCAAGGTGGTGTCTCATTTTCCGTTCCTTCATCTTCTGCCTTCTCCGCTCTATAAGGGTGTGTTGGCCGCAGCCGGTGAAAACGAGCCGACCATCCGCGAACTGATGAACATCAAGCACACACGTTGCCCCATAGAGAAGTTTCAGGCGGCATTGTATTCCACCGGCTATCGGGTCGTAGACCGGCAACTCTATTTCATCAATCCGCATTACGAAACGAAATTCGGCCTGAAGCCCCGTAAGCTTTATGGCTCGCTTTCCGTCCTGCCATACGTGCGTAATTTCTTCAGTACAAGTTGTTTCTATCTCGTGCAGCCCGAAAGAGGGTGAATACCGTTTGTCAAAATGTCATTCCGGCCTGTGCGTGGCTCGCGTATTTGGCGTAGGGTCGGGGAGTGACTTGAAATATCGCAATCTCGGGCTTCGGCGGGGATGCACGAAGATAGCTGAAAAGGCGTTGGACTGTCATAAAAGAACGGCATGCCCGGAATGGTCCGTATGGTTCGGGACGGCCTGTCGGCGTCGGTGGGTTTAGCCTTACTTTCTGACAGTACGTTTAGACAAGCTGGAGAGGTTCAAATAGAGGAAAAAATACGTTTTGTGGTGTTTGGAAAACAGATTGGGAAAGGTTTTTTCCCGTTTTTCGTCATTTCATTTTTTCAATCTGCTGAGAATGATTTTTTTCTTTCAGCCGAATGATTTTTTATTCTCATGAGAAAAAACGGCATATATGCGATATTTTTCCGCATATATGCCGTTTGAAGTGAATATTTATACAGCCATGCGTTCCTATCCTGTCCGTTTCCGCTTTGGGAAGATTCCGTAAGAAGCCGTTTGGGCTGACTTTTTGCCATGTCGGTCACGGCGAACGGTGACAGAATGAAAACGGCTGTCCCGTCATTCTCCCATGCGGAAGTCGCTCACGGCAGTCTGTTGCAGCGAGACTTCTTCGAAGAGGCTTGTACACTCACCCTTCTGGGGGCATTGGCTGGCGATGCCTACCCATATCTTGCCGGGATAGTAGTTTTTATAGAGCCGCACCATCTGCCATTCTTTTTGGTCAAGGGAATAATAACTGGCTATTGTGTGCGTGTCCGACGAAATCTTCAGATAGACGGAAGGTACGGTGAGCCGTTCATGGTTGTTGTCGTCGGAAGTCCCCTGGGTGCGCACCGTGACGATACGGTGGTTTCCGCGCTCGTCCTGTTCAAAAGCGAACTTCTGCCACAACGTGTCGTTGGCATACACGAAAAGGTCGGCCGCGTTGTACGTCCCCTCCGTGGTGAATCCCGGTGTCACTTTGGCCGTGAGCGTGAAAGGTTGGGTATTGTCCACTTCCGTGAGCAGGATAGGCAGGGTGGTGTTGCTCAACTGTCCGCCGTTGGGGTCGCAAAAGAAGTCGAGTTTCTCCGTACAACGGAATTCTATTGCACGTCCGTCTTTCACGGTGACGCAAGTGTCTGCCCCGTTGAGTGCACCCGTGAAAGTGATTCCATCCATGCGGACGTTGCAGGAAGCTACTTTGGCGGGAACCGCCGTAGTGTCGGCCGTGACCTCTTCCGCCATGTTTTTTTCCTGATTCTTTTGTTGGCAGCTTTGCGCAGCCAGTCCGGCAGCGATAAGTGCCGGGAAGATAAATGCTTTTCTCATAAATGGTATGATTATATTTGAGTTGTTTTGAATGCCTTTTGAGGGTTTCCGGTTCAAAAGTACGTAGTTTTTGCATTCCGGCAAAATGAAAACGGGATGTTTTTGAGAGATTCTCCTGAAAAACGAAAAAAGTCAAACGATAACAAAAATCGTTTGACTTTTTCCTTGTACCCAGACCCGGGATCGAACCGGGATGGGTTGCCCCACTGGTGTTTGAGACCAGCGCGTCTACCTATTCCGCCATCTGGGCGCATCTCTCTCGATTGCGAGTGCAAAGGTAGGCGTTTTTTTTATATTTGCAAAACTTTAGCCGGATTTTTTTCTTGTTCAGGCATTATTTTATGAAAATCGTTTGATGGAAGCGGGCAGAGCGGCTTATGCCACTGACGATGTAGATGCCCGGATGGAGCGGAACCCGTAAGGTCTCGTCCTGAAGTAAGGTTTGGTAAATGCAGCCTCCTGAAGGGGTATAGATGCCGAGCCTGCAAGGGGTATCCGAAAGTTTGTCTGCCCGGAGTATGTTTCCCGGTTCGCAAGTGAGACGGAAAAGTGGTTGGGATGTATCGTCGGGAAAGGAGATGCCCGGAACGGCATCCGGGCTTCCGCTGTCCGGTTGGCGCATAAAGAACCATTGGCGGTGGCAGGCAGTCGGAGCGGAACCGTATTCCCACAGACCGACTGTGGTGCCGGCCGTATGATGTTCTCCTTCCAAGTCGAAAGCCTTCGACCCGTCTTCTGTCATGATTTTATAGAAGAGCCGGTCGATGGGAGTGAGGGTAAAGGTTTGTCCGGCTTGGGGAGAAGGTTCATATCCTAACGCATAGTCCGGTGAGTGTTCGGTCAGGATATCACCGTTGCCGTTGGTAAAGGTATATCCGTTTCCGTCCGGTTGCAGTTTCCAAGTTTGTTCCGGAGCGTATGACAGAGGTTGCAAAGTCACCTTGCCGCCGGATGCCTGCAGGGCTTGGTCGGCTGCATTACGGGGGCATATCCAGTAAGGAAGTCCGGGGCGTATGGCATTGTCGGCATCCGCGCTTTCTTTCACGGGGATGACGAACGTGACGATGCTGTAAGCCGGGAGCTTGTAGGTCAGTATGCGGTCTTTGAATGTGTAATCGGCCGTTGGGGACAAATCCTCGGTCTCCGAGCTGCGGAGTGCCGTCAGTTCGCTGCTTATGGATTCGTAAAAACTTAAATCGGCACGATGCACGACGGGTAAGGCGTTCGGATTGATGGCCACTATGATGAGGCTGTCGCCTTCCGGGTTGCGGGCTGCCAGTGTCTGTCCGTTCAACGACGTGAGGAATGTGTAGCCCGGACGGATGAATTTACTGAAGTGTTGGCGGATGGAATAGTTCTTCACCTTGTGGTAAGTCTGTTTCGTGAAGTCGCCTTGCACCAGACACCATTGGTCGTTGCCCTCCTCCACGTATTGCCAGTCCACCCACGCCACAGGCATAATGTAACGTATGTCGTCCATCAGTTTTTGTGCCAGGTTCAGGTTTCCGGCAATACCGCTTCCGCCGCTGCCTACTTCGCTCATCCATAGACGGATGCCCTGTTCCTTGCAGAGCGCGCTGATTTGGCTGCGTGCCTGTGTGGTGGCCGAGTAGGTGTGTGTGTTCCATTGTCCGACGAGGGGCAGCACTCCGGCGGCTTGGTAGCCTTCAAAGTCCCTGACCGACTGTGCGGCATCGGTTTCTTCCGAGGCCGAGATGACGGTGTTCAGGCCGGAGGCTTTCAGGATGGGGTGCAACACTTTGAGGAAAGCCACTTGCGAGGCAATGTCGAAATGGCATCCCTCTTGTCCTCCGTTGGCTCCCCAATAACTCGTCATCGGTTCGTTGAAAGGCGAAAGCGTACGGAACTCTATGCCGTATTCCTCTTTATAATGTCGGCACACGTCTACCAGATAATGGGCGAACGCTTCATAGTATTCCGGTTTCAAGTTGTCGGCAGACGCATCGGTATGGCCTGCACAACATCCGCTGTAAGTCATGTAGTAGGGGCAGGAATTGCTGAAGGTCTCGAATATGGCATCCGGACGCTTCTCTTTGATTTTCAGCATGATTTTCCGTTGTGCGGCATCACGGCTCCAAATGTATTCACCGTCCGGACTGTCTTTGAAACCTTCCATTTCCGCACGCAGGCCTTTTCCGCTTCCCATGTGGTGCGGCGTGCAGTTCCGGTTTTGCGGGTCGTCTCCCCCGCCGATGTTGTAGCGGAAAATACGGTAGTCCAGTCCGTCCGGGCTGACCAGCCAATCCACAAGTTCGTCTATCTTCTCGTCGCTCCACTTCCCGCACATGTTGGCCCACCAGCAGAGCGAGATGCCCCATCCCTCGAACTGTTGACGGGTGGCGGCCGGGTTGATGACGTAGACCGAGGTGTCGGCAGGCGGAGCCTGATGCACGTCGGTCGTAAGATACCACAGATGCCGGGTGTCCGTCCCGTCTTTGTCCGAATACACGGCTGACGACGCTGTCGTCCCGTCCGTTCCTAAATATTTGTTGTTGTATTTGCAGCGCAGCTTGACGAAGAACTCTCCGGAGTTCTCTATGGCATACAAGGCTTTTGCCGATGAGGGGTCGGTTGTGAAGGACGTGTTCCATTGTCCGGTCAGTGACAGATAACCTTGCCCGTCGGCCGATTGCAAGGCATAATATCCGTTGCCGTCGGGGATGAATGTGAGTTTTTGGGGCGACGGGACATCGGCGGCTTCCAATACCGCTCCTCCTTGGGCGTCTTTGGCCACATGGTTTCCACTGGAGTGCATGAGGAAAAGTGCTGTGGGACTGTCAATGGCTTGTGCCAAAAGCAAGGCCGGCAACCACAAGAATATCCAACCGGCCAGATAAGTGTAAAGTCTGTTCTTCATCTGTTTTGAATTTGAAATCAGGTTGATGGGGTAAAAGTACGATGAATCTGCAAGAATAACAAGCAAAGAGGGGATAAAAGTTTATAGCTGAAAGTATTTATGGCTTCTTACCGGAAGATTATGAGGAAAAAGTTGGCTTTGAAGGCGTTTTTTATTAGTTTTGCGAAGACTACTTATTTATTATTTATCAAAAGAAGAAGCGTATGAATACATTGAAGAATTTTGCTTTCGGTATGTGCTTGTGCGGCACATTCGGGTTGGGGCTGACCCTGTTGGGTTCTTGTACATCTTCGGGTGGAAAGACAGAGACGGTCATGTCCGATAGTGTGGATGCAGAGCAAGGGAATGCGGTGGTCGAAGCCATAATGTCCCGGCGCAGTATTCGTAAGTACAAAGACCAACCGGTGGAACGCGAGAAACTGGAGACCATTGTGAATTGCGGTATCAATGCGCCCAGCGGGATGAACCGTCAGCCTTGGCAGGTGCGTGTGGTGGACAATGCCGATTATATCAATGGAATCACGGAGGTTTTCAAAAAAGCCAATCCGAAGGCGGCCGAAGAGCCCGGTTTCAAGAATATGTTCCGAAATGCTCCGGCCGTAATATTCATCGCATCCCCGAAGGACGGAAGCGGCCAGTTGGACTGCGGGCTTTTAGGTGAAAACATGGTGTTGGCGGCACAGTCTTTGGGGCTCGGCACTTGTTGTCTTGGCGGTCCGATTGCTTTCATGACAGGTAATCAGGAGGCTGCTTCTTATCTGGAACGTTTGCAACTCCCGGAAGATTATGTTCTGCTGTATGCCATTGCCGTGGGTTATCCTGACGAGTCTCCCGCTGCCAAACCGAGAGACGCGGAGAAGGTTAAGTTTGTGGAATAAACTGTGTATTTAAGTGATTTTAAAATTCCTTTTTCGAGTTTGTTCGTGAAAAGGGTTAACTTAGCGACAGTTTATACCAGCCTTTGAATTATGGAAGCAAAAGACGTGAATTATTGTGTGATATTGGCCGGCGGCATCGGCAGTCGTTTGTGGCCTGTAAGTCGTAAAGAGTTGCCCAAACAGTTTCTCGACTGGTTCGGAACGGGGCGTACTTTATTGCAACAGACCTATGACCGTTTTCGCAAGATTATCGATGCCAAGCATATTTTTATCGTGACCAACGAGCATTATGCGGATTTGGTGAGAGAACAGTTGCCGGATGTGGCACAAGACAGAATATTGAAAGAACCTATCCGGCGGAACACGCTGCCCAGCGTAGCGTGGGCTACGACATGTATCAGCCACCTTTGTCCGCACGGTAATGTGATAGTCTCTCCCGCCGACCAGTTGATTCTGGAGGAGAATAACTTCGATAACGACGTGCTGAAAGGATTGGACTTCGTGGGGCATTCGGATTGTCTGCTGACCATGGGGGTAAAGCCGACCCGTCCCGATACCGGGTACGGGTATATCCAAGCCCATGAGAATATGGAGGAGGGGGCGTTTGCCCGTGTGAAGTCCTTTACGGAGAAGCCTGCGTTGGATTTTGCCCGTGTATTCATGGAAAGCGGGGAGTTTTACTGGAATACGGGCTTATACCTGTATAACGTGCGTACCATGATGAAGGCGATTCATGACTTGGTGCCGGACTATAGGGACAGCCTGACGGAGGCTATCGATGCCATCGACGAAGATGACTTCTGCCGGGTGCCGGCTCATTTCGATACCTTGCCGAACTTGTCGTTGGATTATAGTATCCTGGAAAAGAGCGAGAATGTCTATGTGCAGGTGTGCGACTTCGGATGGGCGGATTTGGGTTCATGGTGCTCTCTCCACAATGATACGCAGCACGACCGGCAGGATAATGTATTGCTCAATACCGAAGCCTTGCTGTATAATAGTGAGGGGAATGTCATTTGTTTGCCTAAGGGAAGGATAGCGGTAATCGACGGGTTGAAAGGCTTTGTCGTGGCAGAAAAAGGCGATGTGCTGATGATCTGTCCCAAGGATGACAGTGCGGCATTAAGGCGGATGATGACAGATGCCCAGATGAAGTTAGGAGAAGAGTTTATTTAGTCTTCTTATTATATAAGGTATAATAAAAGCGCGGTTTCTTCGGAAAGCCGCGCCTTTATTTTGTCGTGTGTTTTGTGTTATCGAATGTCTGCCGTGTAGTTATCCGAGATAGCTTTGGCAATAGCCTTGAATTCCTCATCCGTGAACGTCAGTTTTGGGTTGCTGAAAAGCATGTCCTTCTCGTTCTGCATGGGAATCAAGTGGATGTGCGCATGGGGTACTTCCAGTCCTAAAACGGCCTGTCCTATTTTGATGCAAGGAAAAGCCTTTTTGATAGCTGCTGCTACGTGCTTGGCAAAAACTTGCATCGCACCGATTTCTTCGTCTGACAGGTCGAAGATGTAATCCACTTCGCGTTTGGGAATGACCAAGGTATGACCTTTCACCAACGGATTGATGTCGAGGAAAGCATAGAAACGGTCGTTCTCCGCACATTTATAGCTCGGAATCTCTCCGGCTACGATTTTACTGAAGATGGTAGCCATGGCGATTATTCAAATGAGATGTTCGTGATTTCCAGTTGTACGGTGCCGTGCGGGATTTTGATTTCTGCCACATCGCCGACCTTTTTACCCAACAATCCCTGTGCAATAGGAGTCTGAACCGAGATTTTACCTTCTTTCAGGTTAGCTTCCGTTTCAGAAACGATGGTGTACGCCATCTTCATGTTGTTTTTTACATTTCTCATCTCCACTTTGGACAGAATCTGTACCGTGTCGGCTTTCAGTTTCGAAGTGTCGATGATTTTGGCATCGCCGATGACAGCCTTCAACTGGTTGATTTTCATTTCCAGCATCGCCTGGTGCTCTTTGGCTGCATCATATTCCGAGTTTTCGCTCAGATCACCTTTGTCACGCGCCTCTGCGATGGCTGCCGAGGCTGCCGGACGTTCTATGGTTTCCATTTCTTTGAGTTGGGCCACCAGTTTGTCGTAGCCCTCTTGTGACATATAAGCCATAATTATTCCTCCTAATTATATTTATGCGTTTTTACTTGAAAAGATAAAAACAAAAGAATTCCGGCTTTAATCAGCCGGAACCCTTTTGCCTTTTCCTTTAATGATTCGATGCAAAGTTAAGCTTTAAATTCTGAATCACAAAGATTTTTGCATTTTTTCTGTTTTATGTCTTTTATTCAACTATTTGCCGCATAGTTCACGTATGGCCTTTTCCAGATCGTCTATTTGCTCGTCCCGCGCCACAAGGTCGCCGTGGCGGTCGATGAGGAAGTAGGTAGGAAGGCGGCGTACGAGATAAGAACCCAAATAGCCGGAGGCTTCTCCGCGGCTCTCATAGACGCAAGTCCAGGGCAGATGTTCGCATGCCGTTTTCCAATAATGTTCATCAGGGTCGATGGATACCTGGTAAATGTCGAAGCCCAAAGAGGAATACTTGTCATACAATCCCCTCATCTGCATGATACGTTCTTGTGAAGAAGGAAGGGAATAGGCTGTGAAGTCCAGCAGTACGACCTTGTTTCTGATGTCGGAAAGCTTGCGGTTTTTGCCGTGTATGTCCGGCAATTCTATGTCGATGATACCGGCTGCGGATATCTTGCCCGGGTCGATGTCTTCCAATGATACGGGAGTGGGGCGTTTGGTGTTCTTCATACCTTGTATGGCAATGTTATGCAAGTTTTCCGTGCGGCTGGTGCCCGGATAGTTCGCATCCCATGCCGTGGCCACGGCTCCCACGAACTTGATATCGTCCGGATTGTTTATCGGATTGAAGATGAGGCTTCCGTTTACGGTCTGGAACAGGGCGAAATAGGCTGGAGCAGAGGCCGGATTTTCCATGATATAGTGCATCTTCATCTCATTCTTATAAAGGTTTATTTTTTCATGTACGAGGCGTTCCTGTTCCCCCAACGTCAAGGCTTTATCGTTCGCGATGTCCTTAATGGATTGTTGTAAGGCGATAAGTTTGCTGTTGATTTCTTTAAGGGTCTGGCAATTCCCGGAACCTTCCACTTCATAGTCGGTGCCCATGTCGGGAAGTTCGGCCTCCACGTGTATGGTCTCCGTAGAGTCTACGGACAAGTTGACGATCTGCCGGTCGATACGCAGGCGGTAAAATTCCGGATTGAACGGACGTGTGCCCTGAAAACAGAATTGGCCGTCTTCGTCCAGACGGGTAGAGTCGAGTGCTTCTATCCCGTTCAAGGTGACGGCTTCGAAGTAGAGCGTCTTGCCGTCGGCCTCGGCAATCCGTCCGTTGATTTCAAACTGCTCTCCCTTGTCCTTACAAGCCGTGGCCAGCATCGTGAGGGCGGCCATGGCACATATCATTTTTTTCATCTCGGCATCATGTGTTTACAAACTGTTTACAAAGATAAGGGCTTTCAGCTTTCACCAGAGGAATAAACCATAGTTTTTTCATAAAAAAGACGGATTGTGCGATTTTTTATAGGGTTAAAATCTGATTTATCAATATTTATGCGTACATTTGCCCGATTTATTGATGAAACATTTTAAGAAACCAAATGAACGTAATTAAGAAAACAGTCGAATTGCCTGATGGAAGAACCATCAGCATCGAGACCGGGAAATTGGCCAAACAAGCCGATGGAGCCGTTATGCTCACGATGGGCAACACGATGCTCTTGGCCACTGTCTGTGCCGCCAAAGATGCCGTTCCCGGAACAGATTTTATGCCTTTGCAGGTGGAGTATAGAGAGAAATTCGCCGCTGCCGGCCGTTTCCCCGGAGGTTTTACCAAGCGTGAGGGTAAAGCGTCTGACTATGAGATTCTGACCTGCCGTCTGGTGGACCGCGCGTTGCGCCCCTTGTTCCCCAGCAACTATCACGCAGAAGTTTATGTGAATGTGATTTTGTATTCTGCCGATGGCGTGGACATGCCGGATGCATTGGCCGGTTTTGCCGCATCCGCTGCATTGGCAGTTTCCGATATACCGTTTGAAGGCCCGATTTCCGAGGTGCGCGTAGCCCGTGTGAATGGCGAATATGTGGTCAATCCCACTTTCACCCAGTTGGAGCAGGCCGACATGGACATCATGGTGGGCGCTACGGAAGAGAACATCATGATGGTGGAAGGCGAGATGAAGGAAGTGACCGAACAGGATTTGCTCAACGCCCTGAAGGTGGCTCATGAGGCCATCAAACCGATGTGCCGTCTCCAGAAAGAGTTGGAGAAGGAAGCCGGTAAGGAAGTGAAGCGGGAGTATTGCCATGAGGTGAACGACGAAGACTTGCGCGAAGAAGTGAAGAAAGCTTGTTACGATGCGGCTTACCGTATCGCTCAGGAAGGCAACCGCGACAAGCATGCCCGTGAGGATGCTTTCATGGAGATCCGCGAAAACTTCAAACTGTCGTATGCTGAAGCACACGCTGATTTGTCGGAAGACGAACTGGCAGAAAAGAATGCGTTGATCGACCGTTACTACCACGATGTGGAGCGCGATGCCATGCGTCGTTGCGTGTTGGACGAAGGCAAGCGTCTCGATGGGCGTGCCACTACGGACATCCGTCCCATCTGGTGCGAAGTAAGTCCGCTGCCCGGTCCTCATGGATCGGCCATCTTTACGCGTGGCGAGACTCAGTCGCTCTCTACCTGTACGCTCGGTACGAAGTTGGACGAGAAGATTATCGACGAAGTGCTCGACCAAAGCAAGATGCGTTTCTTGTTGCATTATAACTTCCCGCCGTTCTCCACGGGAGAGGCTAAGGCACAACGCGGCGTGGGCCGTCGTGAAATAGGTCACGGCCATTTGGCATGGCGCGGTCTGAAAGGCCAGATTCCTACAGACTTCCCCTATACGGTGCGCGTCGTTTCCGATATTCTGGAATCCAACGGTTCTTCTTCCATGGCTACGGTTTGTGCCGGAACGTTGGCACTGATGGATGCCGGTGTGCCGATGAAGAAGCCTGTCAGCGGTATTGCCATGGGGCTGATTAAAAACCCGGGTGAAGAGAAATACGCCGTGTTGTCCGACATCTTAGGTGACGAAGACCACTTGGGCGATATGGATTTCAAGACGACCGGTACAATCGATGGTCTGACTGCCACTCAGATGGATATCAAGTGCGACGGTTTGAGTTATGAGATTCTGGAGAAGGCACTGATGCAGGCGAAAGCCGGACGTGAACACATCTTGGGCAAGCTGACCGAATGTATGCCGGCTCCTCGTGCCGAGTTGAAGCCGCACGTTCCTCGTATCGTTCAGATTACGATACCGAAAGAGTTCATCGGTGCTGTCATCGGCCCGGGCGGAAAGATTATCCAGGGTATTCAAGAGGAAACCGGTGCTGTCATTACCATCGAGGAGACAGACGGCGTAGGTGTCGTACAAGTGAGTGGCGCAAATAAGGACGTGATAGACGCAGCTTTGGGTAAAATCAAGTCTATCGTGGCTGTGCCCGAAGTTGGTGAGGTGTATGACGGTGTGATTCGCAGCGTGATGCCTTACGGTGCATTCGTGGAATTCATGCCGGGTCGCGACGGTTTGCTTCATATTTCCGAAATCGACTGGAAGCGTTTGGAAACGGTGGAAGAAGCCGGTCTGAAAGAAGGTGACCACATTCAGGTGAAACTGGTGGATATCGACCAGAAGACAGGCAAATTCAAGTTGTCTCGTCGCGTGTTGCTCGAAAAGCCGGAAGGCTACGTAGAGCGTCCTGCCCGTCGCGAGCGTCCCGAAAGAGGTGAGCGTCGCGAACGTCGTCCGCGCAATGACGAACAGAGGGGAGAATAAATTGTTTCATCAACGAAAATGATAACGAAAGGCTGTCTGCTATCCTGCGGACAGCTTTTTTTGTTTGTAGTCACTTATACATTTCTTTTCAAATTTATGGGAAAATATTTGGTTATTTATAAGAAATACATCATATTTGCAAGGTGACATCAAAAAGACATGCCATGAAGGTGAATAGTGTACAAAGTCTTTTAGGAATATGGGTGGCTGTGTTAGGGCTGAGTTCATGTGCCGTAAGTCGGCGAGGAGCCTACGATATGCGTCCGGAGAACCGTGCCGCGCTGTATCAGGAACGCAAGGCTTCACCCTATTACAGAATGGACAATGAGCACACGTTCCCTATCTATAAGGCACCTTATACGGTGAATCAGCAAGAGGGGCAGGTGCTTTTCGGTAGGGGGGCTTATGAGCTTTACCGCACGAAGGACGCGACTTATGTCACAGCCACTTACCGTTGCCCAGAGGACTGGTGGTTTTTTAATTTCAATTCAGGATGGGCCATTATCGACAACAAGAGAGGCGACCGTTACATGTTGCGCGAAGTGGAGTATTATCCTACGGATACATGTTTTTGGATAAAGGACAGCAGGGACAAGTTTGTTCGTTTCGTATTGGTTTTCCCTCCGCTTCCCAAGAAAGTGAAGACCGTGGATTTCTTTATACCTTCCGGTGAGTCGCGTTTTAATTTCGACGGTTCGGAAAAGCATATGTCCGGCTTGCGGGTGGAAGATTTACGACCTAAACACCGGATACCTCAAGGCGAGGTTATCCGCTGATCCCGGTTCGGCGTGGGATGTGGGGGTGGTTTCCGGTTTCGGGGGCTGCCCCCTAATTTTTGCCGTTATTGGGGTTTCCAGTTTACAAACTGTCAAACCGAATGTCTGAAGCGGAAAGCAAATAGCGTGGCGGAAGTCGTTTTTGTTTTATTCTTTTTAACCCTTTGTGGAGCAGTCGGTCGTTTTTTTACTTTCCTTAAGCCAAATGGCGTTTCAATCTCAGCCGAATGATTTTTCGTTTGGAGCAGAAAACATTTTTTTTGTCCGCACGTCGTCCGGACACTCTCCTCGCGTGGGTTGAAAATGTTCCTGAAAACGGTGTGGCGATGCGCTTCCGAGGCTCGTTTTTACTCTATTTGGGTCGTTTCATTGGCCTAAAAAGGATTGGCAGATTGTCCTGTGAATCTTGTTTTATGCTTACATTCCCTCTTTTGTATCTGCGGATGCCGTGCCCTTTCGTTGTGTTTTGTGAAAGGCAGAAGTCTTGGACGGTTGACAGATTGTTCATTCTCCAATTAGCGAGAATCGCATATTTCCTTGTGCTTCCGGTTTGAGGAATAAATAAGGGATTCTTGTAGGGGATGATTTGACGTTTTGTCATACTGTTGTGGTGGATAAAAACAAAAAAGGAGACTATAAAGTCTCCTCTTTTTGCGCTTCAGGATGGGCTTGAACCAACGACCCCCTGATTAACAGTCAGGTGCTCTAACCAACTGAGCTACTGAAGCAGGTGCAATTGTGGGGATTGGGCGCTTCAGGATGGGCTTGAACCAACGACCCCCTGATTAACAGTCAGGTGCTCTAACCAACTGAGCTACTGAAGCAGTTTGGGGCGTTCCCCTCAATTGCGATGCAAAAGTAGCGGATATTTTTGAAATATGCAATTTATTGGTGAAAAAAATGACTTTAAAATGAAAAAATCATAAGCCGAAGGAATACTTGTCTCCATATTTTGCCGCCGTATGGTTGAAATGATTAAATTTGCGGTATGAAAAAGATATTCTTAGCTGCGGGGCTGTGCTGCATGTCGGCCATTCCCGTGTCCGCCCAGAAGGACAGTAACCATAACTTCGAGATTTCAAAAAATCTGGAAATCTTTAATGACATTTATAAGCAACTGGATATGTTCTACGTCGATTCCTTGTCGGCCGATACGGTGATAGAGTGGGGAATAGATGCCATGTTGCGGCAGGTGGATCCTTTTACCGTGTATTATCCGGAAGAAGGAATGGATGAGCTGAAAGAGATGACTACCGGGAAATATGCCGGAATCGGGGCGGTGATCCGGTTCTATAAGAAAGAAGACCGGGTGATGGTTATTGAACCCCAGGAAGACAGCCCGGCCATAGAAGCCGGAGTGAAAGGAGGCGACTTGATTCTGTCCATCGACGGAAAGGACATGAAAGGAAAGAGCACGCAGGAAGTAAGCGAAAACTTGCGGGGCGATGCGGGTACGACTTTTGAGCTGACCGTGAAACGTGCCGGAGTGGAACATCCTTTGTCGTTCAAGATTACGCGCCGGAATATCGCGATGCCTCCCGTGCCTTATTACGGAATGGTGTCAGACGGTATCGGTTATATTTATTTCGAACGTTTTGTCGACGGTTGTTCGCGCGATGTCCGCCGGGCCGTGGTCGATTTGAAGGAGCAGGGTGCCAAGGCGTTGGTGATAGACATGCGTGGCAATCCGGGCGGACCGTTGAGCGAGGCCGTAGAGGTGACGAACCTTTTTGTGCCCCGCGGGCAGAAGGTCGTGTACACGAAAGGCAAGCTGGCTTCGGTCAATTCGGAACATTACACGAAGAAAGAACCCTTGGACGTGGATATTCCGGTGGCTGTGTTGGTGGACGGTTCTACGGCATCCTCGGCCGAAATCGTTTCCGGAGCGTGGCAGGATTGGGACCGTGCGGTGATAGTCGGTGAGCGTACTTACGGTAAGGGGTTGGTACAGATGATTCGTGAAGTGCCTTATCACGGAAGTCTGAAGGTGACGACGAGCCGCTATTATATTCCCAGCGGACGCTGTATCCAGGCGTATGACTACCGTCATTTGAATCCGGACGGCTCTGCGAAGACTTTGCCGGACAGCCTGACGAAAGCGTTCAAGACGGCCGGTGGCCGTGAGGTTCGCGACGGTGGCGGCATTAAGCCGGACGTGGTGATTACGCCGGACAGTCTTCCGTCCATCGTTTATGACATAGCCACTTCCGACGTGTTGCTGGACTACGTCAACCATTATGTGCAGACGCACGCCACCATTGCGCCGGCCGGAGATTTTTCCTTGACGGATGCGGACTATGCTGATTTTGTGAAGATGGTGGAGGAGAGTGATTTTACTTATAAGCGTCGTACGGAGGAAATGATGAAATTGTTGGAGCGGACAGCTCGCTTCGAGGGGTGCTATGAAGGGGCCAAGCCGGAGTTTGAGGCATTGGCTGCAAAGATGAAGGGCGGCGTGGCTGCCGATTTGGAGCTTCCGAAAAACAAGGAGGAAATCAAGTCGGTATTGGAAAGTGATATCGTAGCCCGTTATTATTTCAGGCGCGGGGTGGTCCAACAGCAATTGAAAACGGATAAGGATTTGAAAACCGCTTTAGAGATTTTGACGGATACGGAACGCTATGAAAGTTTGCTTAAACCGGTGAAAAAATGAAAAAGAAAAGGGCGAATCCCAACAAGGGCATCATGTTCGGTATCATGGCTATGGCCGTAGTCGTGTTGGCGGTTGTCGTGTTCTTCTGGATGTGGTGTTTCCCCGACGGGACGCATGGAACGGAAGAGGCGCAGACGGAGTATCGGATATCGTTGGATGAAGGTTTCCGGGGCGATAGTGTGCAGCTTCAAATCAATGACAGCGTGGTGTTTAGCCGAAGAGTGGCTACAGATTCATTGGAAGTCGTTGTGGCGGTACCCGATGAAGAGAATTTATTGATGGTGGTACGCCCGGAGGCAGATGCAGTCAGTTCGTTCGAATTGCCTTCGGAAGGCGGGCGTGTCGTGTTGCGAAACCATGACGAAACGGTGTCTATGGAAGCCTTTTGAACCGGATTTTCTCAAATGATATAAAATAACTGTTTGAAAGCTTGGCGGATTGATGCTTTTTGCCTACTTTTGCAGTCGTATGATGAAGTGAGGGGCTTGACAAGGCTCCTCACTTTGCATTTAATAGTGTAATCGCATGATAGAAAAGAGCATTGTAAAAGGGTTAGTGGAAGAATGGCTGGAGGGCCGGGATTACTTTCTGGTGGACGTGACCGTGAGCGCGGACGACCGTATCGTGGTGGAGATAGACCACGCCGAAGGGGTATGGATAGAAGACTGCGTGGAGCTGAGCCGTTTCATCGAGAGCCGCCTGAGCCGTGAGGAAGAGGACTATGAACTTGAAGTGGGCAGTGCCGGAATCGGACAGCCGTTCAAGGTCCTGCAGCAATACGTGAACCATGTGGGGAGCGAGGTGGACGTGCTCACAGCCGACGGGCGCAAGCTCCACGGGGTGTTGACGGCCGCCGGCCCGGAGGATTTCGAGGTGACGATGAAGGTCAAGAAGAAGCTGGAGGGGGAGAAGCGTCCCCGCCTGGTGGACGAAGCGGTTACACTACGGTATACGGAAGTAAAGTACACGAAGTATTCAATAAGTTTTAAATAGAATCATGGCAAAGAAAGCAGAAACCATCAGTTTGATTGATACATTTGCAGAGTTTAAAGAGACGAAGAACATCGACCGCGCCACGTTGGTGAGCGTGTTGGAGGAGAGTTTCCGTAGCGTCATCGCCAAGCTCTTCGGCTCGGACGACAACTACGACGTGATCGTGAATCCGGACAAGGGCGATTTTGAAATTTACCGCAATCGTACGGTCGTGGCCGACGGGGAGGTGAAGGATGACAACCGGGAGATTTCCCTTACGGAGGCACGCCAGATTGACGAGGATTATGAAGTGGGCGAAGAGGTGAGCGAGAATGTGGACTTTGCCAAGTTCGGCCGCCGCGCCATCCTGACCCTGCGCCAGACGCTGGCCAGCAAGATTCTGGAGCTGGAGCACGACAGCTTATATAATAAGTATAAGGACCGTGTGGGCGAGATCGTGAGCGCGGAGGTATATCAGATATGGAAAAAAGAGATGCTTTGCGTGGACGACGAGGGCAACGAACTGATATTGCCCAAGACGGAACAGATACCTTCCGACTTTTACCGCAAGGGTGAGGCCGTGCGTGCCGTGGTGGCCCGCGTGGACAATACGAACAACAATCCCAAGATTATCCTGAGCCGTACCTCTCCCGTCTTCCTGCAACGTTTGCTGGAAGCCGAGGTGCCGGAAATACATGACGGCCTGATCACGGTGCGCAAGATTGCACGCATGCCGGGAGAACGTGCCAAAATAGCCGTGGAGAGCTATGACGACCGCATCGACCCGGTGGGAGCCTGCGTGGGCGTGAAGGGAAGCCGTGTGCACGGCATCGTGCGTGAGTTGCGCGGTGAGAACATCGACGTGATCAACTACACGCAGAACATCTCGCTGTTCATTACCCGTGCGTTGAGTCCGGCCACGGTGAACAGCGTGCGTATCCACGAAGAGGAGCGCAAGGCGGAAGTCTACCTGAATCCCGACCAGGTTTCGCTGGCTATCGGAAAGAGCGGATTGAACATCAAACTGGCCAGTATGTTGACGGAATATACCATAGACGTGTTCCGTGAAATAGAGGGAGCCGAAGGAGAAGGTGACGACATCTATCTGGACGAGTTCGTGGGCGACATCGACCAGTGGATTATAGACGCGCTGAAAAGTATCGGTATGGAAACGGCAAAAGACGTATTGAATGCGCCGCGTGAAATGTTGGTATCCCGTGCCGATCTGGAGGAAGAGACCGTGGACGAGGTATTGAGAATCTTAGGAGAAGAATTTGAGGAAGAATAAGTAACGTATGAGTATAAGACTAAATAAAGTAACCAAAGAATGTAATGTAGGGCTGCAGACAGCCGTCGAGTTCCTGCAGAAAAAGGGTTTCAGCGACGTGGAAGCCAATCCCAACACCAAAATCTCTGACGAACAGTATCAGATGTTGGTGGCCGAGTTCAAGAAGGACAAGGGATTGAGGGACGACGCTGCTATCATCAGCCGTAAGCGGCAACACAAAGAAAAGAAAGCGACCATCGCGCTTCCCGAAGAGAAGCCGGTGGAGATCAAGACCGCGACCGAGGCCAAACTCGGAAAGGGGCCGAAAGTCGTAGGACGCATCGACTTGGATAATCTGGGGGCGCGCAAACCGGTTGCGGCTCCGGAGAAAAAGGAGACTCCGGCTCCCGCCCGTCCGGCTGAGGTGAAGGCGGAGGCACCCATAGCGGAACCGGCTCCGAAACAGGAGGAGAAGCCTCAGGCAGAGACGGAGACCCCCGTGAGCCAGAAGGAGATACGCCAGCAGGAGAAGAGCAAAGCCATCGGTACGGAAACGGACGGTGTGTTCCGTCTGAACCATACGGCGCAGGTTGCTCCCCAGCTCAAGGTGAAGGGACATATAGATTTGGCGGCTTTGAACCAGTCTACCCGTCCTAAGAAAAAGACGAAGGAAGAGAAACGCAAGGAGCGCGAAGAAAAGAACCGCCAGGCAGGCGGAGACCGCTCGCGCCAGGGCGGAACGGGGCAGAATGCGTCCGAAGGCAAGAAGAAACGTGTCCGTATCGGCAAGGAACGTGTGGATGTGAATGCCGTAGCGGGCCAGCAGAATGGGAAGAAACGGGATAATGCTCCCGGGGCCAACCAGCAGGGTGGCGGTAAACATAATAAGAACAAGAACCGCCAGCAGCCGGTCATCAAGGCAGAGGTATCTGACGAGGACGTAGCAAAGCAGGTAAAAGAGACGTTGGCTCGTCTGACGAACAAGAGCAAAGCCGGAAAGGGCGCCAAATATCGTAAGGAAAAACGGGAGAATGCCCGTGCCTCCATGGAAGAGCAGCTCGAAGAACAGGCAGCAGAAAGCAAGGTGTTGAAACTTACCGAATTCGTTACCGCGAACGAATTGGCCGTGATGATGGATGTGCCGGTCACTCAGGTTATCAGTACGTGTATGAGTATCGGCATCATGGTCTCTATCAACCAACGCCTGGATGCCGAGACCATCAATCTGGTGGCCGAAGAGTTCGGTTTCAAGACGGAATATGTCAGTGCGGAAGTTTCCGAAGCGGTGAATGAGGAAGAAGACGATGAGGAAGATTTGGTACCGCGTGCGCCGATTGTGACCGTCATGGGGCATGTCGACCATGGTAAGACCTCTTTGCTCGACTATATACGTAAGACGAACGTGATTGCCGGAGAAGCCGGAGGTATCACGCAACATATCGGTGCCTATAACGTGACGCTGGAAAGCGGGCGTCATATCACCTTCTTGGATACTCCGGGACACGAGGCGTTTACGGCCATGCGTGCCCGTGGTGCACAAGTGACGGATATTGCCATTATCATTATTGCGGCGGACGACGACATCATGCCGCAGACGAAGGAGGCTATCAATCATGCCATGGCAGCAGGCGTGCCTATTGTGTTTGCCATCAACAAGGTGGATAAGCCGGCAGCCAATCCCGATAAGATCAAAGAAGGATTGGCGGCCATGAACTTCCTGGTGGAAGACTGGGGCGGCAAATACCAAAGCCAGGACATATCAGCCAAGAAAGGCATCGGTGTGGAAGAGTTGTTGGAGAAGGTATTGCTTGAGGCCGAGATGCTCGATTTGAAAGCCAATCCGAACCGTAAGGCAACCGGTTCCATCATCGAGTCTTCTTTGGATAAGGGACGCGGTTACGTGGCTACGGTATTGGTGTCGAACGGAACGTTGCATGTAGGCGACATCGTGTTGGCTGGTACGAACTACGGTCGTGTGAAGGCCATGTTCAATGAGCGTAACCAGCGTGTGAAAGAAATCGGCCCGGCTCAGGCAGCTACGATTCTGGGTCTGAACGGTGCACCGACAGCCGGTGATACGTTTCATGTGATGGATACGGAACAAGAGGCCCGCGAAATCACGAACAAGCGCGAGCAGTTGCAGCGTGAGCAAGGTCTGCGTACGCAGAAGATTCTGACTCTCGACGAAGTGGGCCGCCGTATCGCTTTGGGTGGTTTCCAAGAGTTGAACGTCATCGTGAAGGGAGACGTGGACGGTTCCATCGAAGCCTTGAGCGATTCTTTGATCAAGTTGTCTACGGAAAAGATAGCCGTGAATGTGATTCACAAAGGCGTGGGACAGATTTCCGAGAGCGACGTGGCTCTGGCTGCGGCTTCAGAGGCCATTATCATCGGTTTCCAGGTGCGTCCTTCGGCTTCGGCTCGCAAAATGGCCGAACAGCAAGGTGTCGACATTCGCCTTTATTCAATCATTTATGACGCGATAGAGGAGGTGAAGTCTGCCATGGAAGGCATGTTGGCTCCCGAAGTAAAAGAAGAAGTGACGGCTACGGTGGAGGTGCGTCAGGTTTACCATATCAGCAAGGTGGGTACGGTAGCCGGTGCATACGTGGTCGACGGCAAAGTGCAGCGTAGCAACAAGGCTCGTGTGATTCGCGACGGTATCGTGGTACACACCGGACAAATCAATGCCTTGAAACGTTTCAAGGATGATGTGAAAGAGGTGGGTACGAACTTCGAGTGTGGTATCAGCCTGGTGAACTACAACGATTTGCGCGAAGGCGATATGATTGAAACCTATCAAGAGGTGGAGGTTAAGGCCAAGCTGTAAAAAGGTGATGAATGCGCTGGATATTCTGATTCTGGCCGTGGTCTTAGTGGGCTTTGTCAAGGGACTGATGTGCGGTTTTTTTCGTCAGGTCGTCTCCATTGTGGGGTTTTTAGCGGGGCTGTGGGTGGCCTTCATGCTTTATTCCGTGTTGGGCGATTGGATAGCTCCCTATATAGGAAGCGACGTATCCGTAGGACGGGCGTTGGCATTTATCCTTTTGTGGATCGGTGTTCCGGTCGGGCTGTCGCTGTTGGCGTATATGCTGACAAAAGCCGTGGAAACCGTGAAATTAGGAGGGTTGAACCGTTTGGGGGGAGCTTTGTTGGGCGGATTGAAATACATGGTGTTTCTGAGTTGTGCGTTGAATGTCGCGTTCAGGATACATCTGATTTCCGGCTCTACGGGCGAGCATTCCCGTCTGTATCATCCGGTCCGTGCCATGTCCGATAAGCTGTTCGACGTGTGCAAGACCCATGTGGTCAGGGTTGTGGAAGATGCGGCTTCACCGGCCTGCGGGCAAGACCCGAAAAAGCAGTTAAGGTAGCTATTACCTTATTACATAATACGATGAAGGGCAGGAATGCGGTCATAAGGTGTACTTATGGAGCATTCCTCTCTTTGGCTATAAGTGAGAGATATGAAAGAAATGTATAAAAAAGAAGAAGATAAGAGAAGTGGGGACGTTCCTAAGGACGGACAAGGGCCGAACGAAGGGAAAAACCAGTTTGTCCGTGAGGTGGCGCATAAGAAATATGAGTACGGTTTCAGTACCGACGTGCAGACCGAAATCATAGAGCGTGGCCTGAACGAGGATGTGGTGCGTCTCATTTCGTCCAAAAAGGAAGAGCCGGAATGGTTGCTTGAGTTCCGTTTGCAGGCTTTCCGTTATTGGCAGACGCAGAAACAGCCGTCGTGGGCGCACTTGAAGATGCCGGAGATAGATTACCAGGCCATTTCCTACTATGCCGACCCGACGAAAGGCATGCAGAAGGACGGGCCGAAGTCTCTGGACGAGATAGACCCCGAGTTGATGAAAACCTTCGACAAGCTCGGAATCCCGTTGGAGGAACGTCTGGCACTGAGCGGTACGGCGGTGGATGCCGTGATGGACTCTGTGTCCGTGAAGACCACCTTTAAGGAAAAACTTTCGGAGCGCGGCATCATATTCTGTTCCATCAGCGAAGCCGTGCGTGAGTACCCGGATTTGGTAAAGCAATATTTAGGTTCGGTAGTCCCTTATCGTGACAACTATTTCGCGGCGTTGAATTCCGCAGTGTTCAGCGATGGGTCCTTTGTCTATATTCCCAAAGGCGTGCGTTGCCCGATGGAACTTTCCACCTATTTCCGAATCAACGCGCGGAATACGGGACAATTCGAACGTACGCTCATCGTGTGCGACGACGGGGGCTATGTGTCCTATCTGGAAGGTTGTACGGCACCGATGCGCGACGAGAACCAGTTGCATGCAGCCATTGTGGAAATCGTGGTGAACGAAAACGCAGAGGTGAAGTACAGTACGGTACAAAACTGGTATCCGGGCGATGCCGAAGGGCGCGGCGGCGTGCTGAACTTAGTGACGAAGCGAGGGCACCTGCGCGGGGCGAACAGCAAACTTTCGTGGACGCAGGTGGAGACCGGTTCCGCCATTACCTGGAAATATCCCAGTTGCATCTTGAGCGGAGACCATTCCCAGGCAGAGTTCTACAGTGTGGCTGTGACCAACAATTACCAACAGGCCGATACGGGCACGAAGATGATTCACTTGGGGCGCGACACGAAGAGTATGATTATCAGTAAAGGAATATCGGCCGGCAAAAGCCAGAATTCCTATCGTGGGTTGGTGCGTGTGGCGCCGAAAGCCGACGGGGCACGCAATTACAGCTCGTGCGACTCTCTGTTGTTAGGCAGCGAGTGCGGCGCGCACACATTCCCCTATATGGACGTACGTAACGAGACGGCCATCGTGGAGCATGAAGCCACCACGTCGAAGATTTCGGAAGAACAGTTGTTCTATTGCAACCAGCGCGGCATCCCCACCGAGGAGGCCGTGGGACTGATTGTGAACGGTTATGCCAAGGATGTAATCAACAAACTGCCGATGGAGTTTGCCGTAGAGGCGCAGAAACTCCTGAATGTGTCATTGGAAGGCACGGTAGGATAGACAAACTTAAAAGACAGACATTATGTTAGAGATAAAAGATTTGCATGCCAGCATCAATGGCAAAGAGATATTGAAAGGCATCAACCTGACGGTAAACCCGGGGGAGATACATGCCCTGATGGGGCAGAACGGAGCCGGAAAGAGTACGTTGAGCAATGTATTGGTGGGAAATCCCGCATACGAGGTGACGAGTGGCAGCGTGACGTTCAACGGCAAGGACTTGTTGGCCATGAAACCGGAAGAACGGGCGCACGAAGGACTCTTCCTGTCGTTCCAACAGCCGGTGGAGATTCCCGGTGTGTCGATGGTCAACTTCATGCGTGCGGCCATCAATGCCAAGCGCAAGTATCACGGGATGGAACCGATGAGCGCGGGAGATTTCCTGAAGATGATGCGCGAGAAGCGAAAGGTCGTGGAACTGGACAGCAAACTGGCCAACCGTTCCGTCAACGAAGGGTTCAGCGGCGGGGAGAAGAAGCGTAATGAGATCTTCCAGATGGCCATGCTCGAACCCAAGTTGAGCATCCTCGACGAGACGGACTCCGGACTGGATGTGGATGCCTTGCGCATCGTGGCCGAAGGTTTCAACAAATTGCGCACGCCGGAAACTTCGGCTTTGGTCATCACCCATTACCAACGTTTGCTGGACTACCTCAAGCCGGATGTGGTGCACGTGCTGCTCGGCGGGCGCATCGTGAAAAGCGGAGGCCCGGAACTGGCCGTGGAGATAGAAAACAAGGGTTTCGATTGGATCAAGGCCGAAACTTCGGCCGTTTAAAAACATGAGAGGCAATGAATAGCGAACAACAATACATAGATATTTTCACCGGATGCCGGGAAATGCTCGACAGCCATAGTGCAGGGGCGATGAACGCCTTGCGCGACAAGGCTTTTGAGGATTTCACCCGCCAGGGTTTTCCTACGCAGAAAGTGGAACGCTATAAATATACGGACGTGCCGGCGGCTTTTGCGCCGGACTACGGGCTGAACTTGAACCGGGTAGAGTTTCCCGTCAATCCTTACGAGGCCTTCCGGTGCGACGTGCCGAACCTGAGCACTTCGCTTTATTTTGTGGTGAACGACGCTTTTTACCGGAAGTCGCTGCCGGCCGCTACGTTGCCCGAAGGCGTGGTGGTATGCTCCCTGAAGCAGGCGGCCGAGGATTATCCCGACCGGGTGTCGGCCTGCTACGGCAAACTGGCCCGTACGGAGAAAGACGCGATTAATGCGCTGAACACGATGTTGGCGCAAGACGGACTCTTCATTTACGTGCCGCGTGGCGTGGTGGTGGAACGTACGTTGCAGGTGGTGAACATCCTGCGTTCCGACGTGGACCTGATGGCCAACCGTCGCGTATTGGTCGTATTGGAAGAAAACGCGCAGGCGCGGTTGCTCTTCTGCGACCATGCGATGGACGACCGCAATTTCCTGACCACCCAGGTGGTGGAAGTCTTTGCGGCAGAAAACGCCCGTTTGGAGTTGTATGAACTGGAGGAGACACACGTGAAGAACCGGCGTTTCAGCAACATGTATGTGCGGCAGCAGCGCGGCAGCGTGGTGAACCTCTACAGCATTACCTTGCACAACGGTCAGACGCGCAACCGTACCGATTTGGTGTTGGACGGCGAAGGAGCCGAGTCGAACCTCTGCGGCCTGGTGATAGCCGACAAGGAGCAGCGCGTGGACAACAACACCCTGATAGACCACCGTGCCGAGTATTGTGTCAGCAACCAGTTGTATAAATATGTGATGGACGAACGTTCCGTAGGCGCCTTTGCCGGACGGATTCTGGTACGGCAGGGCGCGCAGCATACGATTTCGAACGAACGCAACGCCAACCTCTGTGCCACCAAGGAAGCCCGCATGTACAGCCAACCCATGTTGGAGATTTATGCCGACGACGTGAAGTGCAGCCACGGTTCCACGGTGGGACAGCTTAATGAACAGGCCCTGTTCTACATGCAGCAGCGCGGCATCAGCCGCGAAGAGGCACAGATGTTGCTCAAGTTCGCTTTTGCGGGCGAAGTCATCGACGCCATCTCCTTGGAGGCCTTGCGCGACCGCCTGCACCATTTGGTGGAGAAGCGTTTCCGTGGCGAGCTGAGCCGTTGTTCGGGATGCAAACTATGTAAATAAGAGAAAGATGTACGACATACAAGAGATACGGAAAGACTTCCCCATTCTGGAGCGCGAGGTTTACGGGCGTCCGTTGGTCTATCTGGACAATGGGGCCACGACGCAGAAGCCCCGCTGCGTGGTGGAAGCCATGACGGACGAATACTACAACGTGAACGCCAACGTGCACCGGGGCGTGCACTTCCTTTCGCAGCAGGCCACCGAACTGCACGAGGCGGCCCGCGAGACGGAGGACTGCCCCCCGTCGAGCGCCGCTTCCTGAATGCCCGCTCGCCGGCCGAGATAGTGTTCACGCGCGGCACGACGGAGAGCATCAACCTTGTGGCTTCCTGCTTCGGCGAGGCCTTCATGCGCAAGGGCGACGAAGTCATCCTCAGCGAGATGGAGCACCACTCCAACATCGTGAGCTGGCAACTCCTACAGGCGCGCAAGGGCATCAAGTTGCGGGTAGTTCCGATAAACGACCGTGGCGAACTGATGCTGGACGAATACGAACGGCTCTTCAACGACCGCACGCGCATCGTCAGCGTGACGCACGTGAGCAACGTGCTGGGCACGGTCAACCCCGTGCGCCGGATGATTGACATCGCCCATGCCCACGGCGTGCCCGTATTGGTGGACGGTGCGCAGAGCACTCCGCATTTTGCAGTAGACATGCAGTCGCTCGATGCGGATTTCTTTGCCTTCAGCGGACATAAGATTTACGGCCCCACGGGCGTGGGCGTGCTTTATGGCAAAGAGACGTGGCTCGACCGGCTGCCGCCTTATATGGGAGGCGGCGAGATGATCCGGCACGTCACTTTCGAGCATACCACCTTTAACGGACTGCCGTTCAAGTTCGAGGCCGGCACGCCCGACTACGTGGCCACCACGGGGCTGGCGCGCGCCCTCGATTACGTTTCCGCCTTGGGCATGGACAACATCTATGCGCACGAGCAGGAACTGACCCGTTATGCACTGGAGCGCATGCGCCGGGTTCCCGGCATGCGCATATTGGGCGAAGCCGAGGAGCGGGATGCCGTCATCTCCTTCCTGGTGGGCGGCATCCACCACCTGGACATGGGCACGTTGCTCGACCGCCTGGGCATCGCCGTGCGCACGGGCCACCACTGCGCCGAGCCGCTGATGCGCCGCCTGGGCGTGGAGGGCACGGTGCGCGCCTCCTTCGGCCTCTACAACACCCGCTCCGAGGTGGACGCGCTGGCGGAAGGGATAGAGCGGGTGGCCAAGATGTTCTGAGATTCCCTATTTTGTTATACATCCGTGCCCCGAGGACAGGTTGCAATGCCAAGTCTTCGGGGCACGGATGGTTTGATACGCTTTTTAGTTCCACTCCTCCCACGTGTACATTTCCCTTTCTTCGTGCGTCAGGGTGTAGAGTGCTTCGTAAGCTTCTTCTTCGGTTGAACCGTAAGCATAACAAGATGGATTTTGCAGTTGATAAGCTAAAAATCCGTCAGTTGTTTCTTCAATGCCGAATGAAATCTGTGTATCCATAATCTTTATGATTTTTAGTCAGGGCAAAGGTAACCGTTTATTGTTTCAAACTCGTGAAAAAGACGATAAAATCCCTTTTCATTCCGCGTGTTTGAATTTATAACGGACGAGTACGGGATTGGATACGTCCGTCAGCCGTGCGGCCGTTTCTTTCAGTTCTTTTCGGTGGCGCGGTTCGGGGGATATGCGCGGCATGAAATGCTCCACATGCATGAGGAAGTCGAAAGCCGGGCAGATTTCGTATACGTAGCCGTCTTCCATGGCAAACTCACACAGCCCGATGCGATACGTGTGGTTGACATCCAACGTCCGCCCATGCTTCACCACTTCCTGCCGTTCACGGTCGTAGACTATCCAGTTCCAGTCGTCACCGTAGTGGTATTGCAGGAAAACAAGCTTTCCGTTCCCGAAAATCCTGTTGATGCCCGTCACGTATTGCCGGTAGAGTCCTTTGCGCATGATTTCCAACAGGTTCAGGTGATGGTATTCCTCCGGGAGGGCGTGCCGCCCGAAGTCGATGTGCACGAGTGGCGTGCATCCTTCCGGCGTGACGAGGAACACGGTGTCGTCCGGGGCTTGGCAGAAGAGGAGGCCGCCTTGCCCGTCCGTGTCATATTCCTTGCTTGAGCCGAACCCCCTGTCCGGATTGAAGGGGATGAACTTGTTCCTAAATGCGCCTTCGCGGTTAAACTGGAAAACGTGGAAAGCCCCGGCTTCGGGCGTGCTGCCTTCGTTGACGAGGAACAAGGCTTCGTCTGTGGCAAAAATGCCGTTGGCATAATAGCCGTCTATGTCCCTCTTCCGGATGAACCGCCCCAGTGTGTCACATTCCAGAATCTTTTGCCCGATATGGTCCAACAGGTAAAGGCGTTCGTCCGTGGCATGGAAGTCCGAGAGCCACAAGTACTCGTTGCCCGCCTTTCCGCGCCGGTCTATGGAGAAGTCGAGTGTCCCGTCCGCGTGGAACACATGCAGGCAATGCGTCTCTTCGTCCTGAATGTATATCTTGTCCCCGTGTGTCTTGAGCCGGGTGGCGTTTGTTATCGGTTTTTCCGTGTCGGCCAAGGGGATGAGGGCGCAACCGGCCGTGTCCAGCCACTCGTCGGCGGCAATGGAGTTTTCTGCTTCGTCCGGGTCGATGCGGACGGAAACCGTATGTCCTTTTTGGGACGCGTGGTGGCAAGACAGGAGGAGCAAGACCGCGAAGAAGTAAAATGCCTTTTTCATAGGATTATGTCTTTTCATTGCGGAAGCTTTTTTAAGTCGTTATATAAAGCCAGACCTTTAACTGTGAGCAAGTATTTTTGTCTTGGATGATTGGGCTTGTCGGGGTAAAGTACTTTGAGGATACCGGCTTCCAAAGATGGAGCTATATAATTTCCCAAGAATGTCGGACGGTGCTTCAAACCGACTTTTTCCATCAAGGTTTTTAATGGCAACTGTCCGTCAGACAGGGCGAGCAATAGGGCACGAACTTGTTCGGTTACTTGTACGGTAGGTTGTTCGGTACTTGTTCGTGTTTCGTGTTGTGTCTGTTCCGTAACCCATTCTTCCGGTGCATGGACTATCATATACCGATTTCGCAATTCATTGTTTTCTCCCAGCAGCAAATTGCGGAAAAAGCGTTTCAAATACTCTGAATCACGCATAATGCCTTTCTGGATATTCTGGTAGTTGGCTCGTACCAGTGCATTACGGAAATACCACGAGTGGTGGGCGAATAGGTCGTTCGTTACATTGAGACCCATGGAACGGAGATAGAGAATTGTAAATACGGCAGTCGTTCGGGTGTTTCCTTCACCGAATGGATGGATTTGCCATAAACCCGATACGAATTGGGAGATATGGTTCACCAGTCCGTTTGGGTCTACTTTGGAATAATCGAATTGGCGTTCTTGTTCCAAATCGTACTCGATAGCCTTACGAATATCGGGGGCGGAAACATATAGTACCGTATCGCCACGAAGAACCCATTCCTTTTTAGTAATGTTGTAGTCGCGTATCTGTCCTGCAAACTTGAATATACCTTCAAAGATCCGGCGATGAATGGATGTCAGTCCGACCAATGTAAAGGCGAAAGTTTTTTCGGTAAGAAGTTGGCGGATGTGGGTCGATGCGGTATCGGCTTCGTACGTTTCCGAATCTTCGGGGGTACGAGATGCTTTCGATTGGTAATAGCTTCTTATCAGTTGTTTGGCTTCATTAAATGTAATTTCGCCTTCAATATCTTTGCGTGCTGTCTCGATGAGGTAATCGGATGGCTTCAGACCGTCTACAGCTTGTAGGCCGATGGCTGTTTGCCATGCGTAACTTTTCTCTCGCTTTTGCGGTTCGCCTTGGCGTATATATTCGTCGAAGTCAATCATATAAATCTATTGTTTCAGGTGAATTTGATATCGAAAGATGATTCTTAGTGGTCAAAATTACAGAGATTTATTGTATGTCAGATGCTTTTTGCAAAGAATTTGTTTTCGGGTAGGAAAATAAATACGAAGATAGGAGGCGGCTCGGCAGTTTTTCGCTCAAAAGCAAGCTTTTGGCTTGCAACTGCTCTCACCTTTCACTATCTTTGCCACCATGTTATTACCGTATTTAAATCCAGATGTGACAGAGGCCGGTCTCGACGAGGCCGGGCGCGGCTGTCTGGCCGGGGCGGTGTACGCCGCGGCGGTCATCCTGCCGAAAGATTACCGCAATGAGATGCTCAACGACTCCAAACAGTTGAGCGAAAAGAAGCGGTATTTGTTGCGCGAACAGATAGAGCGGGACGCGTTGGCATGGGCCGTAGGTGTCGTCACGCCGCAGGAAATCGACGAAATCAATATCCTCAACGCTTCGTTCCTTGCCATGCACCGGGCACTCGACCAGTTGGCTGTTCGTCCGGAGGCTCTTTTGGTGGACGGAAACCGCTTCAAGCCTTATCGGGACTTGCCGCATACCACCGTAGTGAAAGGCGACGGGAAATATATGAGCATTGCCGCCGCTTCCATTTTGGCCAAGACTTACCGCGACGATTATATGCTTCGCTTGCATGAGGAATATCCCGTGTACCGTTGGGATTCCAACAAAGGTTATCCGGCCAAGGCGCACCGTGAAGCCATCCGACGCCATGGCGTGACGCCCTATCACCGGATGAGTTATAACCTGTTGGGAGACGGACAGATGGAACTCTTTGCTCCCGCCGAGACGAAAGGGCGATGACCGATGGAACTGGGTATTTTTGAACGGCAGTTGAGGCTGATGGTGCTGCTCACGCAAAACCGTGAATATTCCCTGGACGAATTGTGCCGCAAGCTGGACATGAGCCGCCGCACGTTGTATCGTTATCTGGAACTGTTCCGCGACATCGGTTTCGAGGTGGTCAAGCAGGGTAACGTTTACCGTCTTGATAAGTCATCGCCTTTCTTTAAGGAAATCACCCAGTTGGTCCATTTCACCGAGGACGAGGCGCTCACGTTGCGGCACGTGCTCGATATGGCCTCCGGCACGGATGTACAGGTGCGTCATTTGCGCCATAAACTGGAGCGTATTTATGATTTCGGGATATTGAATGCGGTGGAAGCCGACCCGGGGCAGGCAGAAAAGCTTCAGCAGTTGTACGAAGCCGTGAAACTACACCGTCAGGTGGTGTTGCACGATTACAGTTCCGCCCACAGCAACCGGACGAGCGACCGTGTGGTGGAACCCTATTTGTTTCTGGACCATCACGACGGAATTCGCTGTTACGAACTGCAAAGCGGCGAGAACAAGACGTTCAAGGTGAGCCGTATCGGCAGGGTGGAAGTTTTGGATTTGTTGTGGAGCCACGAAGAACAGCATGCGAGGGTGTACACCGACCTGTTCCGTTTCAGCGGCGAGGAACGCCGCCGGGTCGTGTTGCGGCTCGGCCGTTTGGCGTGCAGCCTGTTGAAGGAAGAATGCCCGCAGGCCGTCCGCTCGTTGCAGCCCGACGGGGCGGATCATTGGTTGTTGTCGACGGATGTGTGTAGTTTTCAGGGCGTGGGACGGTTCGTGTTAGGGCTGTTTGAGGATGTGGAAGTGCTGGAGTCGCCCGAATTCAAGCTGTTTTTGCAGGAGAAAATCAAAGATTTAACAAAAAAAGTAGGTGTTGTGTCGTAGATTGACACGGCGGTATCGTTTCTTTGCGTCATGAAGTTCAACCTTTAAAACTTTACGATGATGAAGAAAGAAATGATTCTGCCGTCCTCTTCCGTCCGTTCCGGACAGTATGCGGCTTCCCGTCCTTCCGTATTTGCGGCTCTCAAAGGTTATTGTTTGCGCAGCAAGGCGGTGCACTCCCTTTCCGCGTTCTACAGCCGTTTGTTGGAAACCCGCGTCACCCCTTTGCAGACGCTGCATCTCCTTCATGCACAACTGGCTTTTGTCCTGATGGTTTTTCCGCTCCCGTTTTCTCCTTTTGTCCGTTTTTTGTTCTTGGGATGGTTTGCCTTGACGGTGGCGCAGTGCCGTCGTGCGGGATTGAAATAAACGGTACGGTTGGAGGGCTTTGATGACTGTCTGACCTGAAATGCCGAGGGATTGCAATGGATTGTTTATGAATGCATTATGTTTCTCCTTAATTTCGGATTTTTTTCTGCGCCAAACGGAAAATCAGTCTCAGGCGATTGATTTTTCGTTTGGCTGAGATTGATTTTCCATTCTCAGCACGTCGTGGAAACGAATGGCAGGGGCTTGAAAAAGTTTTGTCTTTTTGCCCATCGTACCAGGAGGTATGGGGAGGGCGTAGAGATAAAAGGTGTGAAATTCCTTCGCAGGCGGGAGTATTCTCGAAAACTATTCGTAAATTTGCACGGATAACAAAAAAGGATGATCATTCTAAACAATAAAATTATGGCAAAGAAAGCACTTTTAATGATTCTCGACGGTTGGGGAATGGGTAATCACGGCAAGGGTGATGTAATCTTCAACACTCCGACACCGTATATGGACTATTTGGCCCAGAATTATCCGATGTCGCAGTTGCAGGCTTCGGGTGAGAACGTGGGACTGCCCGACGGACAGATGGGGAATTCCGAGGTGGGTCACCTCAATATCGGCGCAGGCCGTATCGTGTATCAGGATTTGGTGAAAATTAACCGTGCCTGTGCCGACGGCAGCATCTTGAAGAATCCCGAAATAGTTTCTGCCTACGAATATGCCAAGCAGAACGGCAAGAGCGTGCATTTGATGGGATTGACCTCTACCGGTGGTGTGCATTCCTCGTTGGATCATCTGTTCACGTTGTGCGGCATTTCCAAGACTTACGGCATCGAACATACTTACGTGCATTGTTTCATGGACGGCCGCGACACCGACCCGAAAAGCGGTAAGGGTTTCATCGAACAGTTGCAGGCTGAATGCGAAAAGACGGGTTGCGTCATCGCTTCCATCATCGGCCGTTTCTACGCCATGGACCGCGACAAGCGTTGGGAGCGTGTGAAAGAGGCTTACGACCTTTTGGTGAAAGGCGAGGGCAAGCAGGCAACGGATATGGTGGCTGCCATGCAAGAGTCGTACGACGAAGGCGTGACCGACGAATTTGTGAAGGCTATCAACAATTCTACGGTCGACGGAACTATCAAGGAAGGCGACGTGGTGATTTTCTTCAACTACCGCAACGACCGTGCCAAGGAGCTGACCGTAGTGCTCACTCAGCAAGACATGCCGGAGCAGGGCATGACGACGATACCGGGCTTGCAGTACTATTGCATGACGCCGTACGATGCCAGTTTCAAGGGCGTGCATATCCTCTTCCCGAAAGAGAACGTGCAGGATACGTTGGGCGAGTACCTCAGCAAGAAAGGCCTGAAACAGTTGCATACGGCTGAGACGGAAAAGTATGCCCATGTGACGTTCTTCTTCAATGGCGGGCGTGAGACTCCGTTCGAGGGTGAAGACCGTATCTTGGTTCCGTCTCCGAAAGTGGCTACGTACGACCTGAAGCCGGAGATGAGTGCATACGAGGTAAAAGACAAGCTTGTAACTGCCATCAAGGAAGATAAGTATGACTTCATTGTGGTGAACTTTGCCAATGGCGACATGGTCGGCCATACGGGTATTTATGCAGCCATAGAGAAAGCGGTGAAGGCCGTGGACGAATGCGTGAAAGAAGTAGTGGAGACGGCCAAGGCCATGAACGATTATGAAGTGATTATCATTGCCGACCATGGCAATGCCGACAATGCCGTGAATCCGGATGGTACGCCCAATACGGCGCATTCATTGAATCCTGTTCCGTTTATTTATGTGACGGCCAACAAGGAGGCTAAGGTTGAAAATGGTATTCTGGCCGACGTAGCACCTTCCATCCTGCATATCATGGGGTTGGAACAACCTGCCGACATGACGGGCAAGAACTTGATAAAAGATTAATCTCTTCGAATAGAAGTTTTCGGGCAAGGTTTCCGCTGTCAGGGGCGTGGGGGCCTTGCCCTTTTTTGTCCTCTCTTGTGTGTCGGCATTTCTTCTCTATCATGGCGTGGAGGAGCCTTTGATGTGCCGATGGTCTCAAAAATGGGAATAAATCTCCGGATTACCGAAAAAAAGCTTTATTTTTGTCTTTCTAAAGAAAGAGTTTATGGATGTACAAATAGAACAGAGCTGGAAACAGCATTTAGCTCCGGAATTTGAGAAGCCTTATTTCGTGAAGTTGACGAAATTCGTTCGTCAGGAGTATCGTACGACGACTTGTTATCCTCCGGGAAAGTTGATTTTTAATGCTTTCAACCTCTGTCCGTATGACAAAGCGAAGGTGGTTATTATCGGACAAGACCCTTATCACGGGCCAGGGCAGGCGCATGGTTTGTGTTTTTCCGTCAATGACGGAGTCCCCTTTCCGCCGTCCTTGCAGAATATATTCAAGGAAATACAGACGGATTTGGGGACACCGGTGCCGCAAAGCGGGAACCTGACCCGTTGGGCGGAGCAGGGTGTGTTGTTGCTCAATGCCACACTGACGGTACGTGCCCATCAGGCCGGTTCGCATCAGCGTCAGGGATGGGAAGAATTCACCGATGCGGCCATCAAGGCACTGGCCGAGGGGCGTGAACATCTGGTTTTTATACTTTGGGGTTCTTATGCCCAAAAGAAAGGAGCGTTTATCGATCGTAGTCGTCATCTGGTACTGGCTTCGGCTCATCCGTCTCCGTTGTCTGCCTTCCATGGTTTCTTCGGGAACAAGCATTTCAGCTTGGCCAATGCTTATTTGGAGCAACATGGGGAAACACCGATAAACTGGTAGGATGTCATGAAGAACGACCGTATACCTATGATTCAGATAGACGATACCATTATCTCTATCGATTGCCTGAGCGAGAAGTTTTGTTGCGACCTCGATGCATGCAAGGGGGAGTGTTGCATAGAGGGAGATGCGGGGGCTCCTGTGGAATTGGACGAAGTGGCCGAGCTGGAGGAGGCTTTGCCGGTGGTATGGCCTTGGTTGTCGGCTTCGGCTCAGGCTGTGATCGACCGGCAAGGGGTTGTCTATACGGATGAGGATGGCGATTTGGTCACCAGCATTGTCAACGGAAAAGATTGTGTGTTTACGTGTTATGACGAGCGCGGTTATTGTTATTGTGCTTTGGAGAAAGCTTACCGCGAAGGGAAGAGCTCGTTCTACAAACCGTTGTCTTGCCATCTTTATCCCATCCGTTTGAAGAAGATTGGTGATTGTGTGGCGTTGAACTACCATCGTTGGGATGTATGCAAGATGGCCGTGATGAAGGGCGGGCATTTGAATCTTCCGGTTTACCGTTTCCTGAAAGAACCGCTTATACGCCGTTTCGGCGAAGAATGGTACACGGAACTGGAAAGTGCAGTGAAGGAATTGAAAGAACAGGGCTACTTGGAATGAAATCCGATATGCAGGGATGATGTGAATCGTAAACCGTCCGACAGTATAGGCTTGTTCTGCGAAAGTAAAAAAATATCAGTCGCTCTCTTCCCAAGAGAGCGACTGATAATGCAAAAATACCATAATTATTTGAGAAAGAAGAAAGAACAATGCAAAATCTTTTAGCATTGTCCAACAAAATGAGCAAGCTGTTTTAAATCATGTGATTTAACACCATAGTCTGGCATTCATTCATAATGTTTTAAATACGTCAGTCGCTCTCTTGGGAAGAGAGCGATTACTTATTAATTAAAAACATTAAGTTATGAAAAAGTTAAGTTATTTATGGACATTGCTCTTGGCTTTGATGGTGGGAGTAAGTTTTGTGTCGTGCGACGATGATGATGAGGGAGACGTTGGTGCACCTAAAGAGTTATTAGGGACATGGTTGTGGTACGGAGAAGAAATCACATTCAATGCTAATGGCAGTGGCGTGCTTGTAGAGGATGGCGAGAGTTATCCGTTCTCGTTTACTTATGATGCAGCTTCTAAAACGTTGACCGTCTCGGCCGATGGTGAAGTTATGCGTTGGACTATCGTTTCGATTTCAAACTCTAAAATGGTTGCTGTGGATGAGGACGGATATGAGGATGTTTTCTTACGTCCGGGAGCATCCGGAGGTGATGGCGAAGAAGGGGGCGATGTTTCTCAGTCGGCGCCTGAGTATGATACATCAGCTCCGGTTGATTTGCCTGATGTCGGACGTTATGCGGACGTAAGCGGAAAATATGAAGTCAATACGACCGAAATACCTTACAGTTCTATTGAACTGACGGCTGGCGGGCAGTATGTGGCGATGAAGGCTTCGTCTTATCCTTATAGCGTGAAGGCCGTGGCGCGTAGGACTACAAAGGTGGCCGGTTTGTTCAACCGCCGTCCGGTGTTCAAGCGCAATTTCGATAATTCGATATTGGTAGCTGGAAGTTTTGAACAAATCAGTGACAATGAATACAGCTTGGAGGGATTCGGCACGTTGGTGATAGACGGGCGTGACGGAAACGGCAATATATCGGCCTTCAAGCTGATAGGTAGTGATGGTACGGTGACGGATGTACCCGTCCGGAAGGCTGCGAATGTAGATGATGACCTGACGGGAAATTCCGGCAATCTCTGTCGCATGTGGACTGCTGTGGAAGAACGCGCACAGTATTATATGGAACGCATAGCCATATATGATGCCATTTACCGTGTGGATGCCGATGATGTGACTACGTATGTGAACCGTTACGGTATAGATTGGGCGGAAGACGGTATTTTTGATACAGGAGGTGATGCAATGGTACGTGTGCTTTTCTCACAGGCAGGTACTTACTTGCAGTTCTACCGTGACGGTTCGATGGAGCTTTCCTATTGGAAATGGGCAGACAAGGCCAATGGTACATTGTATGCCTATGATGAGGGTGAGATGGCCGACGGAGCCACAGCCACAGCCGTTTTCTATGGAAACCGTGTCAATGTGATAGAGAACTTTACGGACTATTCTGAAGAAGATGACCTCGTTCTGAGAAGTATCTATACCACCGTATTGGAAGCTGCCTATTGATGGTGGGAAAAAAGGCCTGTTTTCTTATGAGAGGTATGAAGGTTTACCTCTGACTATTAAGCCGCTTTAGCTTCGAACGATGAGCTAAAGCGGCTTAATAGTTAAATGAAGATTGTAGGTTGTTTATGCGTCGATATTGGCGTAAGTGGCGTTCTGTTCGATAAACTCACGGCGCGGTCCGACATCTTCGCCCATCAGCATGGAGAACACGTAATCGGCTCCGGCTGCGTCTTCGATGGTGACCTGCTTCAGCAGGCGTGTTTCGGGGTTCATGGTAGTTTCCCATAACTGTTCCGGATTCATTTCTCCTAAACCTTTGTAGCGTTGGGTTGTCATGCCTTGTTCGGAACCGTTGTTATATTGTTGCATGAAACGCAGGCGGTCGGCTTCCGTATAGCAATACTCTTCGATTTTACCCTTCTTGCAACGATAAAGCGGAGGAGTGGCGATATACAAGTGGCCTTTCTGGATGAGTTCGGGCATGTAGCGGTAGAAGAGCGTCATCAGCAGTGTGTCAATGTGGGAACCATCGACATCGGCATCGGTCATGATGATTACTTTGTAATAGCGTAGCTTTTCATAATTGGCTTCCTTGCTGTCTTCGCCCAAGCCGAAACGTACGCCCAAAGCCTGTATGATGTTGTTCACTTCTTCATGTTCGAAAGCCTTGTGCCACATGACACGCTCCACGTTGAATATCTTACCGCGGATGGGGAGGATGGCCTGATATTGACGGCTGCGCCCTTGCTTGGCAGAGCCGCCGGCCGAATCACCCTCGACGATGAACAGTTCGCAGTTGGCTGCATCCTTGTCCGAACAGTCGGCCAACTTGCCCGGCATACCGCCGCCCGACATCGGACTCTTGCGCTGTACGCTTTCACGGGCCTTGCGGGCGGCCACACGTGCTGTCGCAGCCAGGATGACTTTGTCCACAATCAGTTTGGCTTCTTTTGGATGTTCCTCCAAATAATAACTTAAGGCTTCGCCTACGGCTTGCTGTACGGCACCGGCTACTTCGCTGTTACCCAATTTGGTTTTGGTCTGTCCTTCAAACTGCGGTTCGGCCACTTTGATGGAAATGACGGCGGTAAGTCCTTCGCGGAAGTCCTCGCCGGAAATTTCCACCTTGTTCTTCTCTAGCTTTTCCAATTCCTTGGCGTATTCGTCTTCAGCGTATTTCTTCAGCGTACGGGTCAGTGCCGTGCGGAAGCCGGCCAAGTGCGTACCGCCTTCTATGGTATTGATGTTGTTGACGTAGGAGTGGATATTTTCCGTATAACCGTTGTTGTACATGATGGCTACTTCGATAGGAACCCCTTGCTTTTCCGTGTTCAGGTATATCACGTCGTTGAACAGGTGGATACGGCTGGAATCAATGTAGCGCACGAATTCTTTCAGGCCGTCCTTGCTGTGGAATGTCTCGCTGCGCGGCACACCGTTCTCGTCCTTTTCGCGCATATCGGTCAGGATAATGGTGATACCGGCATTCAGGAATGCCAGTTCGCGCATGCGGTTGGCCAAAATCTCATATTTGTAAGTGGTCGTGATGAAGATGCTGCTGTCCGGCCAGAACTGTTGGCGTGTGCCCCGAAGTTCGGTTTCGCCTACGACCTTGACCGGATAAAGCGGCTTGCCGCATTCGTATTCTTGTTGGTAAATCTTGCCTTCCCGGAAGACTTGCGAAAGCATGTGGGTAGAAAGGGCGTTTACGCAAGACACACCGACACCATGAAGACCTCCGGACACCTTATAGGAACCCTTGTCGAACTTGCCACCCGCATGAAGTACGGTCATTACGACTTCCAATGCGGACTTGTGCTCTTTTTCATGCATGTCTACCGGAATACCGCGGCCGTTGTCTTGTACGGTGATGGAGTTGTCTTCATTGATAGTGACTTCTATGTGAGTACAATAGCCGGCAAGTGCTTCGTCGATGGAGTTATCCACGGTTTCATAAACCAAGTGGTGCAAACCTTTCTCGCTGATGTCTCCGATATACATCGCCGGACGTTTGCGTACGGCTTCCAGTCCTTCCAGCACCTGAATGCTGCTGGCCGAATAATTTGTGCCTTTTATTTCTTCTTCTGACATAGTTTTAATTCGTTCATATTTAACGCACAAATATACGCAAAAACTTTGAAAGGGGAAAGAAAAAGGAGGGTTTTGCCCTTTATGTAACCGTGAAAATCCTATAGGTTTGTCGTGTTTAGACGAGGATGTTTGCTTGCGTCGGCCGAAAAGTGTAATTTTGCCGTTTAAAGAAGTTGCCGGGTCATGATGTCGGTTTTTTAATAATTGGAAAAAGAGGTGATGGGTCATTGTCTGGAGATAGCCGGTACCTGTGTCGGCCTGATTTATCTTTGGCTAGAGTATAAAGCTAGTATTTATTTGTGGATAGTAGGTGTAGTCATGCCGGCCATCTATATTTTCGTGTATTATGAAGCAGGGTTATACGCAGATTTTGCTATCAATGTTTATTATCTGTTGGCGGCAGCGTACGGATGGTTGAGTTGGAAATACGGGTGGGGCGGAAAGGAAGATGCAGCTTCTGCTCTGTCGATAACCCATACTCCTCCCCGGATTTATGTGCCTCTGTTCTCGGTCTTTGTGGTCACTTTGGTATTGATTGCCTGGATCTTAACAGAGTTTACCAATAGTGACGTGCCTTGGTCGGATAGTTTTACGACGGCTTTGAGTATCGTGGGAATATGGATGTTGGCCCGTAAATACGTAGAGCAGTGGTTGGTGTGGATTATAGTCGATGTGGTTTGCTGTGGATTGTATGTCTATAAGGAACTTTATTTTACGGCAGGGCTGTATGGCCTTTATGCCCTAATTGCTATCGGAGGATATAAGAAATGGATACGAATGATGGAAGAAGAGAAATGAGACGGGTCGATTGGGATTTCGTGCCGGAAGCGGTAGTTGTGGGGAACGGGGAGTTTCCTGTGTCGGCTTTGCCGTTGAGGATGCTGGATACAGCTTCTTTTACGGTATGTTGTGACGGAGCGGCCGACCGTTATTTGGCATCGGGACGCGTGCCGGATCGGATTGTGGGGGACGGGGATTCGTTGAGCGTGGAAAATCAAAAAAGATATGCGTCCATTATCCGGTATAATCCGGACCAAGAGACAAATGACCAGACCAAGGCTGTGAACTATCTGATGGAAAAGGGATTTCGCCGGATTGCCATCGTCGGTGCCACGGGGCGCAGGGAAGACCATACTCTGGGGAACATCAGTCTGTTGATGGAATATATACGGATGGGGGCAGAAGTACGTATGTATACGGATTACGGCTTTTTCGTACCGATGAAAGGGGATTGCCGTTTTTTCTGTCGTAAGGGAGTACAGGTTTCGATTTTTGCTTTCGGTACGCAAGGCTTACGTGGGGAAGGTTTGGCCTATCCTTTGCGTGATTTTACCAACTGGTGGCAAGGGACATTGAACGAGGCGACCGGTGAAGAGTTCGTGATACGTGGGGAGGGGGAATATTTAGTGTTCATCAATATGCCGTCGGTTTCTTAGGGGCGGCTTGCCTGATGCGTACGGATACAAAAAAAGAGTTGAAGAAACTCCAACTCTTTTCTATATATGATTATTATCTATTATCCCAACTTGTTGATATAAACGGCCAATTTAGATTTCAGATTGGCAGCTTTGTTCTTATGGATAATGTTTACCTTAGCCAATTTGTCTAACATCTTTTGTACACTGGGATACATCGCTGTAGCCTCAGCCTTATCTGTCGTAGCGCGAAGCTTACGTACAGCATTACGCATGGTCTTCGCGTAATATCTGTTGTGGAGTCTTCTTTTTTCCTCCTGACGTATTCTTTTTACTGATGATTTATGGTTTGCCATCTTTACGTTTAAATAATTCGTTCAACTTAGTAGTCCCTAGGAGAGTCGAACTCCTCTTTAGAGAATGAAAATCTCTCGTCCTAACCGATAGACGAAGGGACCAACGCGATTTGAGCTTTCGCTCTTTTGCTTTCTGAAACCGTTTTTAGGTCATTTGCAGACCACCGTTCTCATTTGCGATGCAAAGGTATGGCTTTTCTTTGAACCGACAAAATAAAACGAGGAAAATCTTTCAAAAAAATGTGTTTTTGGTGATTTTTTCCCGTATTTCGGCTGTTTTTCCTAATTTTAATCCCTAAAAATAGAGATTTATGCAGGAAAAAACGCAAGGCGTGGTGTTGCGTACGCTAAAATATGGCGACAATTCTTTGATTGTGGATATCTATACGGCCACGCGCGGGACGGTGTCTTTTATGGTAAAGTTGCCGAAATCACGTAAGGCAACCCTTAAAGGTGTATTCTTTCGGCCGCTTTCCATTCTGGAAATAGATTTCGACTACCGGCAGAAGTCGGCTTTGCAACGCATACGGGATGTGCGGTTCGATTATACTTACCAGTCGCTGCCGTACGACCCGTATAAATCTTCCATTGCTTTGTTCCTGGCCGAATTCCTGTGCCGGGTGTTGAAACACGAGGCGGGAGGCGGCCCGCTCTTTTCCTATATACTTTATTCTTTGCAATGGCTGGATGCCAGCGAACGGGCTTTTTCCAACTTCCATTTGGTTTTCATCACGCGGTTAACGCGTTTTCTCGGCTTTTATCCCAATGTAGAAGCCTGGCATGAAGGGGATTATTTCGACATGATGAATGCTTGTTTTGTCCCTTCCCGTCCTTTCCATCATGCCTATCTGGAACCCAAAGAAGCGGCGGCCATTCCGATTTTTATGCGGATGAATTACGACTCCATGCGTTTTTTTGCGATGAACCGCAGGGAACGGGAGCGCTATATCGAGGTGTTGAATGATTATTACCGGTTGCATGTCCCGGAATTTCCCGAACTGAAATCTCTGGACGTATTGAAAGAAGTCTTTGCCTGAATCCTTGTTTTTTATTAACTTTGCCTGGTATGCAGACATTTATTCTTATCACCATTGTTGTTATCGCCACCATTCATTTGATGATGGCCTCCGTCTTGTCGTTGTATTCCCGATATAAAATACAATATCTCTCCTTGGCGTGGATTATGGGTATATTCGGTGCTCTGTGCTGTGTAGCCATACCGTTCAGTTATCTGCTCAGGTTTGAAAATATCGGTTTGCTTCATCCTTTCATGCTTCTGGCTTTGGTGGGCACTTGTTTCCTGCAAGGTATTTATCCTCTGAGTATTCCTATGCCGGGATATTTGCAGTGGGGACGAATGTGGCGTTATGCTTCGCCGGCCATATTCCTTATTATATTGTATGTCGTCAGTCTGCTTTTGGGGAACCGTCCGGTAATTGTTCATACCTATTCCGAACTGGCAGACTGCTGGTGGGGACCGGACATGTTGTTCCGTCTGGCCGGTTTGGGATTGTCTGTCTATTATGTGGCCAATATACTTCGTCTGCCCCGGTTGTTGGTCAAGAATGCCGAGATACCCCGTTATTTGAAGGGGTACGTAACCGCCATGGGGCTGAATATGGTGTTCTATATAGTAGTGACGGCAGTGTTCAATGCCATGTTGTTATTGGTCTATTTCTATTTGTTCTGTCTCCTGAATATGTATTTGTTCTATCGGACATTGGAGACCATGGCCATCCATTTGCCTAAGCCGGAGATAGTGGAAGTGGATGAAGCACCCACGGAGGAGGTTATCGTGCAGGCCGAAAAGGAGGACTTCAACGAAGCCAACCGGTGTCGTTTCGAGCGGGTGGAGTTCTTTATGCAGCACGACCGTGAGTGGCAAGACAACACATTCGGGCGCGACCGTCTGTGTGAGGCCACGGGAATCAACCGCCATTTGTTATTGCAGTGCCTCCGAAGCCAAGGTTACAATAATTGCCACGACTACATCAATTCTTACCGTATCAGTGCGTTGAAGCGCGGTGTGGCCGAAGGTACGATTCGTTCGGTGAACGACTGTGTAGTCGTAGGCTTCGGGTCCTCCAAAACAGCCCGAAGCTGTTTTGAACGTATGGAAGGCGTAAGTCTGGATGACTATTTGAAGAGGAAGTCCGTATATCGAGGCTGACAGGTCGTCCGAGGGAATAACAGTCTCTTAAGGAAGAGGTAAAAAGCCGCATCTTTTTCCACGGGATGGAAAGGATGCGGCTTGGCTATATAAGCGTTCGTTGAGGTTTAGAAGTCCCAGATATTCTGGTTGCTACGGAATTCTCCGTTGAAGATGTCATCTTGCATTCCCACGTTGTTGCGGTCGCCCGTGCCCAAGCGGTCGGAACTTTGTAAGATGTTCCCGGTGGTTTCCACTTCCATGACGTTTGTGGCGGGTGTGGTATAAAAAGCTTTTTTCATGTTGTTTGTCCTTTTTCTTATTTTACAATATGTTTTTTCCCGTTGATGAGGTAGATGCCTTTGGGCAGGCCGTCGGTTGTGGCGGCTTGGCTGCGCACCTTGATGCCGTTCAGGCTATAGACGTCGAAGGTTTGGCCGCCTTTCCCGGCTTCCACGTCTGAGATGCCGGTTCCGGTTCCCTCAAGGCGGATGCGCAGGGTATTCACTTCAGAGCCGCTTACGGTGAAATAGGCTCCTGTGCTGCCCAGTGTACTGTTCGCTCCGCCACGCATGATGTATTGCGCACCGTCCTTCTCGGCCACGCCGTAAAGGCCTTCCATGTTCCTGCCTGCTTCATAGTTGCCGGTGAAGGTTACGTTGCCGTGGGTTACGGAAACGGGGTTGCCTGCGCTGATACCGTCTATACAGAACCAAGGTGTATCGCTTTTGGTTGTGGCATTCTCGAAATATATTAAATAAGGTGTGTGCGCGGCTAATTCACCGTTTCCTACCTTTTGGAAAGTCAACGTGTTTTGGTCACAACCTGTGAATGCCTGAACTTGTACGGCTCCGAGATTCTCTGTGGTCGTGGCATAGGGCAGGCAGATGGAACTCCATCCGATGGGGAATGTGCGATTGAATGTTACGTTATGTAGGCCGTCCGTTTCCACAATCGCGTTTTGTGTGTTGTCTATTACCAAACAAGGGGCAAAGGAAACATTAACTTCCATTTCCTCTCCCAGAGGTATGTTTATAGTTGCGGTCATGTTTCCCTTGCTTACTGTTGCTTTCAAGTTTACAGGAACCTCTGTACCCAGACCTTCGATGTAAACCATTTCATTTGCTTTGGAGTATGTAGTTATATCGTTTTCCGTAAGGACATCCAATTTGTTGATGACAATGTCGCCCATGGACATCCCTCCGAATGCAAACTGTTTTAATTCAAAAGAATAAGAACCGTCCTTGTATCGGATGAGGTTGATGGTGTTTAGGGTCGGTTCGGTGGGTGTACCAAATGCGTTGACGAGAAGGGTGTTGCTGTATTGCTGTGTTTCGGCAACCTCTTTTGCAAACTGGATGGTGTAAACGTGTTGGTTGAGATTAGTTTCGCTCCAGTCATTTCCTTTTACGGTCAGTGTCAGCAATGCGCTTGCTTCATCATAACTTGTTTCTACGATAGCGCCCTTGCCGTTGGCGGTATAAGCCAGTTTGTCAGCATCGTATTTTGTATCGGAAAGGTCGTATGCAGCTTCTCCTGCTTTGAAAATGTCGTTGCCGTTGAAAGTGAGGGATGCCAATTCGGAGTAGTAGACAAACTGTACATCGTCAATATGCAATTCGCTGTTTCCTTTTAAGTTTGCTCTTGTCCAATAGTCTCCTGCGGAGAAGATGACATTTAATTTCTCGGGGACTGAATTCGACTGATAGTTTAACGGAATTGTAACTTCTTGCCAAGTGGTGGTTGTTTCTGTTATTTCATAATCTAAAGAAGCTATGAGTTCGCCTTTGGTGTTGATGCCGTCGGTTTGTTTTCCTAATACTACACGGTCTACGTCGTCCAGTTGAGTGTAATTCGTTATTGTACCATTCTTGTCGCAAGCAGAGGGTACGTTGGAAGTAAATGTGCCTTTCCATAAATAAGCTATGGCATGAGCCGTTTCTTCTGTCGTGCTGGGATGTTTGTATTTGAACTTCAGTGCATCCGGTTTATATGCAAACTCGATGCCACCGCACGAGCCGCCATCGCCAAATTTTGCATAATTCATCATATCAAAACCGCTTCCATAGGCAAAAACCCATGGGCTTCCTAAAGTGAGGTAGGCGGGAACGATTTGGCCGAATGCATTGTAGTTTTTGAGTTTTGTGTAATTCCCTTCATCCGTGCCTTGTGTGCAAAGGGCGGTGATGTTCATGACTTGATTGATGTTGCTTCCGCTCCAACCGGCAGGTTCGTCTCCCGGTCGGTTTTGTTGGTTTGATGATGCTGTTGTTGCAGTAAGATAGGTGATACCGCAGTTTCCCTTTCCTTTCCAGGAATCAAAGCCGAAGTTGGGTAGAACCTGTGCTTGTAACAGGTTCGCTGCACTCATGCTTCCCATTAATAACAAAGTAAAAAGCTTCTTCATCTTTTCATTCTTTCTTTTTTGTAGTTCGTAAATAACCGGTTTTAGTTTGTTTGGCCAATACAAAAGTAGGCAGAGGAGTGAAAAATCGTTTCCTATTTCGGTAGAATTTTCGGTATTTACGGTAGTATTTTCAGTAAAAGTACGGTAGTACCGTTTTTGCAGAACGAGGGATGGGGAGGAGGATGAAAAGAAGGAGAGGGACGGGGTTTTGTCAATATAACGAAAAGCCGGATGCCATTGGCAGAAGGGGGCGAATCAATCTCAGGAGATTTGAAAATTGATCTCAGGAGATTGAAAAATCATTCTAAGCAGATTGATTTTTCGTTCTCCGCAGATCTGTACGGAAGATTGTGGCGGTGGGGAAATGGCTTGTATTCAGTTATTTATACGACAAATGCCGATGGAGCGCACTCCATCGGCATTTGTCTTCTTTTTTTGGGGAATCGCAGCCCGTTGCTTTATTCTTTGATAACTTTCTTGCCGTCTACAATATAAATGCCTTTCTGCAATCCGTCTAAGGCATGGGTCTTGGCTACGTTGCTCTTTACCCGCATGCCTTGCAGGGTATAGACGTTTGTGGTCTCTGTTTGCTTTCCGACCCATGTGGAATGGATGGAAGACTCGAAATCGTCCTTACCGAAAGTTACGTGGATGATTTGAGTACCGAAAGTGAGGTCGAGCGTGCAGTAGAGCTTGGTGTCGGATATTTTTCCGGAGATGTCAATGGGAAGCCCATTCGGAAACAAGAGTGACCACATCCAAAGGGTGCCGGGGTCGCCGTCGCTGAAAGTAGCCGTTTTCTGTTTCAGGTCGAAAACGTTGTAGTCGCCTTGTGGCGTGACCGGGACTTCGCTGACATGTATGTTGCCTACGGGGATGGGGTCTGCGCCTTCCATCTCCAATGTGAAGTTTTTCAGCTCGATGTTGATAAGCCCTTCTTCCGGAAACTCTATGGAGACAGTGGTCGGCATGGGAGGAGTGGAGAAGTTGTCCACGGAAACTACCAAGTCGTCCGTATAATCATGTGTCGTGTTTTGGGCTTGTGCACCAAGCCATACGCCGCAGGCGGTGAGTGTTGCGAGTAGTAATTTCTTCATAACTTTGAAATTTTATGATTGATAATATTTTTATGTATTAATAGTAATAAGCCATTCCGAAAGTGGCATAGAGTGGGAAGAGTGAGAACGTGACAGTTTCAAAGTCGCTTTTGAACACATCGTTCATACCCCAGTCCAACAGGCCGAAGACGTTAAGATGCTTCTTTATGCGGAAGTCTGCGCAGAATTCCATCCCCCAGGAGAAATGGCGCATGTCGTCACTGAAATCGTAGGAAGCTGGATTGTCGGCGCCGATGGTTATCTTTTGCCCCACGGGCGAACCTTCGCGCAGGTAGCCGTCGAAGACTTCGCCGTCGAAGTCACGATAGATCCAATAGCTGACGTATGGGCCGAGATTGAATGTCCATCTGGCTCCTACACGGTAGGTGGCCGTTACGGGAATCGTAAAGCCCGTCATGCGGGTCTCGGTAATGTCCGTACCCGTGAAACGTCCTTCTACTACGTCTTCGCCCATCACGATGGCCATGTTGTAGTTTTTCACCTCTGCCCCCGTGCGCATGCCTTGCATGAAAAAACGAAGTCCGGCGGAAAGTCCCCATTTCGTATTGAAATACTTATATCCGTCTATTCCTAAACTGAAACCGCCTTTCGGAGCGAATTCGTTGATTTTACGGATTTCCTTGGGAAGAGGAAGAGGAGTCGTTCCGCCCAACACGAATCCGGCTCTGACGACATAGCCCATACCGTTGTGGTCGGATGTCGGTCCCCATTTCGCATAGTTGGCTTCCCGGTTCTCGCGGTTTTCCTTCATCAGTTCTTTGAGGTCTTGTGCCTGTAACGTGCCCATGGCCGATGACAGGGCAAGGATTAGGATATATTTCAGATGTTTCATGTTCTTTTCTTTATTATGGGTTATTCTTCACAAACCACTTTCACTTCATCTACCAGCAGCGTGCTTCCAATGGCACCGCAGAAACTGGCTCCTTCGATGCTGGACGTGAAGACGACTGCCAGATTGTAACCGTAAGCTTTCAATAGTTTTTCGTCTACGTTGCCGCTATATTCAAAGGAGATGTCGAAGCGGGTCCAAGTATTGAAATCGTGTACCGGATTTTGGATGCGTGCCAAAGCCACGATGTTGGGATGGGTCAACACGTCGTCGCCTTTCAAGGTAACGGGCTGTCCGTGTTCATCCGTATTTTTATATAATACGGCATATAAGTCCGGTTCGTCGATACGATCTTCGATGATGGTTCCTTTTCTATTTTGGAATTTTTCGCCCGGCTTGAATTTATAATATCCTTCAAAACGCAACGGTTTCTTGTTGAACGGCAGTCCGAAGCGTGTAGCGGCCATGGCGTCTTTCAGAGCGTTAGCCACGTCGAACGTCCCGATAAACAAGTTGCCTGCTGCGATGCGCATATTGACCATGGCACCGAAAAGACCGGTGTCGCACGTTTCGAGCTTGACGGACTGTCCGCTTACGGCATCCTGCGTCCACGGTATCGTAGGGAACTCGTCGGGTTGGGCGGACGAACGGCTGATGGCGTAACCCGGGTTGCCGGTTGCCCATTGGGAAATGTCGTTGCCGTGTGCCGATTTTTCGAACCACTCATAATAACGTCCGTTGGCTTCCATCCTGATGTTCTCGAAAGAAAGGTCGGTCTCTATGGGCTGTATGAGTGCGAACTTTACGTGATAATCCCGGTGCCATTGACGGTCTTCGGACGTGACCCTGTAATGTACACTGCCATGCGTGAAGTCTTGCACACTACCGTTTTCAGGTGTGATGGAGGCACCCGGAGTGAGTTTGAAGTTTATTTTCAGCGTTTGCAACTGTGTGGAATCTGTGAAGTCTTCGCGCAGATAAAACACGATGGACGTGTCGGACGACGCCACGTCCTTCACGGCATCATTCGGGGTGAAGAACAAAGCCTCTTCGTCTGAAGCGAGAACATAAGCCTCTTCTATGTCACACTCAGAGTTAGCTGGTTCGTTTTGTATGCAAGAGCTTAACGAAAAAGCGGCAAAAAGAGAAAGTCCGAATAAGATTTTCTTCATGAATATACAAGTCTTAAATTAAAACCAAGGCAAAGGTAATGAAAAAGGTTGGTTAAATCGCAAAAAACGGTATAAAGAGTAGTTTTACCATTATTTCCCGTCATGCGCAGGTGGTCGGAGAGAAAAGAAAACACCGATGAAATCGGATGTTTTTAATATAATCCGGGCGAATACCGCCTTTTGCCCGTTGCTCCGGCCTTCTTCGATTTTTGTTCTACCACGGCATGCAGGATTACGATGTCGGTTTGCGGTCGGTCGTGGGAATCTGTTGCGGTGGATTGGATGTTTTCCACCACATCGAGCCCTTCGATGACCTCTCCGAATACGGTGTATCCTCCGTCTAACCCGGGTGTGCCCCCGGTGGTGAGGTATTCTTGCTCCATTTCCCTGTTGGTTTCAAAATCACCATATAGGCCACCTCGTAATCCCGCCCAGGCAAAGGCCAGTTCCCGGGAGCGGTATTTCTTTCCCCACACGATGTAAAATTGCGACCCGTTGCTTAGGCGGTCCGGGTTGTTTGCGTCATCTTCGCGCGCCATGGCCACCGCTCCTCTCTTATGGTATTGGAAAGGCAGGTCTATTTCGGGGGCCAACATATATCCCGGCCCTCCTTCTCCCAATATCTTTCCGCCCGGAGCCTGTTTGGAATCCGGGTCGCCTGCCTGAATGACGAAGTCTTTCACGACGCGGTGGAAGAGCGTTCCGTCGTAGAATCCTTCTGAAACTAATTTGAGGAAATTATCCCGGTGGACCGGTGTTTCGTCGTTCAGCGCGATGCGGATGTTACCCATTGTGGTTTCCAATCGCACAATCGAACGTTTTTCGCGGATTTTCCCTTGGGCATGAAATGCGGTCATTCCTATCAGAATCACCAATAACAGGAGTTTTTTCATAAGGTTTCAGTCTAACTGCGGGCAAAGATAGTAAAAACTATTTCTGCCGGGAAATAAATCGCTCTTTTTCTTGCAGATGCCTCGCGTTCTCCCTTCGTAGACTTATTAACATCATGTCGATAAATATTTTATTATAATAAGGTGTATGTATCTCTGAAAATTCGTACCTTTGACCTCGCGTAATGTAAAATATTGATGGAAGAAGCAGTTTATCACGTCCCTGTCTTGTTGAAAGAATGTGTAGACGGTCTGGTGGTCAATCCTGCCGGGGTATATGCCGATGTCACTTTCGGAGGAGGAGGGCACAGCCGGGCGATTGTGTCCCGACTGGATACGGCCGGGCATTTGTATAGTTTTGACCAAGACGAAGATGCCGAGGCGAATATCGTTGCTGACGGACGTTTTACGTTTGTCCGGAGCAATTTCCGGTACCTGAAGAACTGGATGCGCTATTACGGCGTGGGAGAGTTGGACGGCCTGCTGGCTGATTTGGGCGTGTCGAGCCACCATTTCGATGATGCGGGACGGGGCTTCTCGTTTCGTTTCGACGGGAGGTTGGACATGCGGATGAACCAGCGGGCGCAGTTGACAGCGGCGGATGTGTTGAATGATTACGCGGAAGAGCGGTTGGCCGACATTTTCTACCTGTACGGCGAATTGAAGAATGCCCGTAAATTAGCCTCATGGGTGGTGAAAGCCCGTATGCACAGGAGGATGGAGACGACGGAAGAGTTCATGGAGGTCGTAAAGCCTTTGTTTGAGCGTGACCGGGAGAAGAAAGAATTGGCTAAGGTGTTCCAGGCTTTGCGTATAGAAGTGAACCAGGAGATGGACGCCTTGAAGGAGATGTTGACGGCTGCGGTCGAATTGCTCCGCCCGGGAGGCCGCTTGGTGGTGTTGACCTATCATTCTTTGGAGGACCGGATGGTGAAGAATTTAGTCAAAACCGGAAATGTGGAGGGCAAGCGGATACAGGATTTCTATGGCAATGTGGATTGTCCGCTCAGGGCTGTCCATAATAAAGTGATAGTGCCGGGAGAAGAGGAGCAGCGTGCGAATCCCCGTAGCCGCAGTGCCAAGTTGAGAATCGCGGAAAAGAAATAAAGGATGAAGGAAGAACTGGATTTGGAAGAAAAAACGGACGTGGAACTCGTCGGTGTGCCCACGGAGGAAGCTGCCGGAAGTCCCGGAGCAGAGGAGGCCGAGCCGGGCGGGGGGCTGTCCGAGGGGGATGGCGTGGTGCCGGGCGACGAGGAAAAGGCAGGGCCGGGTGAACTGTCTCCTATCAAGGCTTTCACGGAGAGTGAGGGCGTGGACCAACGTCCTAACGTGTCTTTACGCGAGATATTGGGTGGGGATATCCTTACGGCCGGGTGGTTGCGTCGCCAGATGGGATTGATTTTACTCTGTACGTTTTTTGCCATCATTTATATCACGAACCGTTATTCCGCAGAGCAGGAGATGATTGAGATTGAAAAGTTGAAGACGGAATTGACGGAGGTGAGATACCGTGCGCTGACCCGTTCTAGCGAGTTGACCGTAAAGACACGGCAAAGCCAGATAGAAAAAAGTTTGAGACAGACTCCGGACAGCGTGCTGCAAAGTCCGAAAGAACCTCCTTTTTTGATTAAATCCCAAAACGAGGAAGAAGAATGAACTTCGACAATAAAAAGATAATGCCCCGTTTCTTCGTGGTCATCGTACTGATGAGCTTGGGCGGTTTGTATATATTGGGCAATGCGGCCTACCTGATGTTCGTGGAGAGCGAGTATTGGACGCAGGTGAGCCGTAAACTGGTAAAAGAGAATGTGCCCATTCCTGCCAAGCGTGGAAACATCCTTTCGGCAGACGGGCAGATTATGGCCAGCTCCTTGCCGGAATATAAGATCTATATGGATTATGTCGCATCGGACAAGAATCCGGAGACGGCCAAGGAACTGCAGGCTTGGAGGGACAGCGTGTTGATGGCCGACTTGGATTCCATTTCCCGGGGGTTGAGTAAAATCTTTCCCGATAAAACCGCCGGATATTTCAAGAAACGGCTGAAAAAGGGAAAAAAGTTGAGACGGAGGAACTGGCAGATATACGGTCGGCGAATCTCTTATATCCAGTATAAGGAGTGCAAGAAACTGCCGTTGTTCCGTGAGTCTCCTTTCAAGGGCGGGTTCTATGCAGAGAAATTCAATCAACGAAAGAAGCCTTACGGCTCATTGGCCACGCGTACGTTGGGGGCTTTGTATGCCAGTAAGGATTCGGCGCGTTACGGCCTGGAGCTTTCCTACGACTCCATTTTGAGGGGCAAGGAAGGCGTGTCCCATCGTGCCAAGGTGCGTAACAAGTGGTTGAGTCTGGTGGATGCCCCTCCGGTGGATGGTAATGATATTGAAACGACCATCGATGTGTCCATGCAGGATGCGGCGGAAAAGGCGTTGTTGAAACAGTTGAAAAACATCAATGGCGACGTGGGCGTGGTGGTGCTGATGGAGGTGGCCACGGGAGATGTGAAGGCCATTGTGAACATGACGAAATGTGCGGATGGCGAGTACCGCGAGGTAAAGAACAACGCCGTGTCTGACTTAATGGAGCCCGGTTCTACTTTTAAGACCGCGTCCATCATGGTGGCACTGGAGGACGGAAAGATTTCGAAGAATGATTTCGTAGACACCGGTAACGGACAGTGGGAGATGCACGGGCGGGTGATGAAGGATCACAACTGGCGGCGTGGCGGTTACGGAAGAATCAGTGTGCCTGAAGTGCTGATGTATTCTTCCAATATCGGGGTCAGCCGCTTGATAGACGACAACTATAAAGACCATCCGGAAAAATTCGTGGACGGGCTGTATCGTGAAGGAGTGGGCATTCCCCTGAATATACCTTTGATGGGAAGCGGAGAGCCGCGGGTGCGCCGCCCGAAGAAGGACGGCAGCAATTGGTCGAAGACGGCCTTGCCGTGGATGAGCATCGGGTATGAGACCCAGATACCGCCGATAGCCACATTGACTTTCTATAATGCCATAGCCAACGGTGGAAAGATGGTACGTCCGCGTTTTGTAAAAGCCGTCCGGAAGAATGGCGAAATCGTGCGCGAATTCCCGGTGGAAGTCATCAAAGAGCGGATATGCTCTCCGAAGACCCTGAACGACATTCAGGAAATACTGGAAATGGTAGTAAGTAAGGGACTGGGCAAGAAAGCCGGATGCAAGGATTTCAAGGTGTCGGGGAAAACCGGTACGGCACAAGTGGCCCAAGGCAAGGGCGGCTATCATGGAGGCCGGATGAAATATCTTATCAGTTTCTGCGGCTATTATCCTTCAGACCGGCCGAAATACAGTTGCATCGTCGCGATACAAAAGTCCGGCCTGCCTGCTTCGGGAGGGGGGCATTGCGGTCCGGTGTTCAGCGAGATTGCCCAAAGCGTCATGGCGAAAGGGGTATATCGCGATGTGTCGGAAGCATCAGATTCGGCTTCCGTCTTCGTCCCGGATGTGTTGGACGGTGACTTGAATGCCACGCGGGCAGTACTGAAAGAACTGGATATTCCTTTTAAACAAGACTGGAGCACGGACAAAGGTGGAAAGAGCGTTTGGGGGAAAGCGGTGAACAGCGGGAATGCCGTGACGTTGCGCGGTGACAATACGCCGATGGAAATCGTACCGGACGTGAAAGGCATGGGGGCGAAAGACGCCGTGTATATGTTGGAGAGCCGGGGATTGAAAGTGAAATTGGAAGGCGTGGGGCGTGTGGTTTCGCAGAGCATCCCGCCGTACGTCAAATATAAGAAAGGGCAAACCATACAGATTAAATTAAAAAGATAAGAGGGAAGCATGATGATGGAGTTAGATATTTTGCTGAAAAGCGTGAGTGTCGTACGGGTCGAAGGCGATACCGCACGGAACATTACGGGAATCAATATGGATTCCCGGCTTGTGCAGCCGGGCGATTTGTTTGTCGCCGTCAAAGGGACGCAGGCCGACGGTCACGCTTATATCGGCAAGGCGATAGAGAAAGGAGCCGTGGCCGTAGTGTGCGAGGCATGGCCGGAGGTGCAGGCTGAGGGGGTGACGTACGTACAAGTGAAGGATTCCGAAAGTGCGGTGGGGCGGTTGGCTACGGTGTTTTACGGTGACCCGACCTCCAAATTGCAACTTGTCGGAGTGACCGGTACGAACGGGAAAACTACGATTGCCACCTTATTATATAATATGTTCCGGGTGTTCGGTTATAAGTGCGGACTTTGTTCCACGGTTTGCAACTATATAGATGACGAGGCTGTCCCGACAGAGCATACCACGCCAGACCCGATTACGTTGAACCGTTTGTTGGGGCGTATGGCAGACGAAGGATGCAAATATGCTTTCATGGAAGTCAGTTCGCATGCCGTGGCCCAGCACCGTATCGCAGGTCTGAAGTTCGCAGGAGGTATTTTTACGAACCTTACGCGCGACCATCTGGATTACCATAAGACATTCGAGAACTACCGCGATGCCAAGAAGGCATTTTTCGACGGTTTGCCCAAGGGGGCTTTTGCCGTGACGAATGTTGACGACCGTAACGGAATGATCATGGTGCAGAACACAAAGGCCGTCGTGAAGACTTATTCTTTGCGTGCGGCTGCCGATTTCAAGGCAAAGGTGTTGGAAGAGTCGTTTGAAGGAATGTGTTTGGATGTCAATGGCAAAGAGGTGAGTGTCCCTTTCATAGGCCGTTTCAATGTGTCCAACTTGTTAGCTGTGTACGCTGCAGCCGTTTGTATGGGGCGCGGGGCTGAGGACGTTTTGGTAGCCCTTAGTACATTGCGCCCGGTGAACGGACGTTTCGAGACGATTCGTTCTCGGGAGGGAGTGACAGCCATTGTCGATTACGCCCATACGCCGGATGCGTTGGTCAATGTGTTGTCGACCGTGAACGAGATACTGAAACGGCGCGGCGAAGTCATTACGGTCTGCGGTGCCGGAGGCAACCGTGACAAGGGTAAGCGTCCGATTATGGCGCAGGAAGCGGTGAAAAACAGCGACAGGGTAATCATTACCAGTGACAATCCGCGTTTCGAAGAGCCGCAGGAAATTATCAACGATATGCTGGCCGGACTGGACAAGGAGCAAATGCGCAAGGTAATCTCCATTGTCGACCGTAAAGAGGCCATCCGTACGGCCTGCATGATGGCACGTCCCGGCGATGTGGTGTTGGTGGCCGGGAAGGGGCATGAAGATTACCAGGAGGTGAAAGGCGTGAAGCATCATTTTGACGACCATGAGGTAATAAAAGGAGTATTTGGCATTTAACCGTTGCGCGCATGTTGTATTATTTGTTTCGATTTTTAGGAGAGTACGGGATTCCCGGTTCGCATATATGGACCTACATCTCTTTCCGGGCTTTGCTGACTCTGATTCTGTCGTTGGTCATTTCCGTATGGTTCGGGGAATACTTCATCAAGTGGATGAAACGCCATAACGTGAGCGAGGCGCAGCGCGACAAGTCGATAGACCCTTACGGGGTAGAGAAAAAGGGAGTGCCTACCATGGGCGGTATCATCATCATCGTGTCCATCATCGTTCCTTGTCTGCTCTTCGGGCGTTTGCGTAACATCTATATGATACTGATGCTGATTACGACCGTGTGGTTGGGTGTTTTAGGGTTCGCGGACGATTACATCAAGATGAAAGTAAGCAAAGACGGTTTGCGGCCTGTGTATAAGCTGGCGGGACAGACCCTTTTGGGACTTTTTGTCGGCCTGACATTGTGGCTTAGTCCCGACGCAGTGATCCGGGAGAATGTTTCGACACAGCGCTTGGGCAATACAGAAGTCGTTGTGCACAAAAGCGAGAAAGTGAAATCGACTATTACCACGATTCCGTTCGTGAAGGACAACAATTTGGATTATGCCGAGATGATGAGCTTTTGCGGAAAATACAAGACGGCTGCCGGGTGGTTCTTGTTTGTGATCATGACGACCTTGGTCGTGGTAGCCGTGTCCAACGGGTCGAACCTGAACGACGGCATGGACGGCATGGCGGCGGGCAATTCGGCTATTATCGGTGTGGCGTTGGGCGTATTGGCCTACGTGTCCAGTCATATAGCCTTTGCCAGTTATCTGAATATCATGTATATACCCGGTTCGGAGGAACTGGTCATCTTCATCTGTGCTTTTGTCGGGGCATTGGTCGGTTTCTTGTGGTATAACGCCTATCCTGCCCAGATATTCATGGGGGATACGGGCAGTTTGTCCATTGGAGGCATCATTGCCGTGACGGCCATCATCATACATAAAGAATTGCTTATCCCCTTGATGTGTTTCGTGTTCCTGATGGAGAGCCTGAGCGTGATTCTGCAAGTGAACTATGCGAAATGGGGGAACCGGAAAGGACTGAAGTTAAGAGTGTTCAAGCGAGCCCCGATCCATGATACTTTCCGGGTGCGCCCGGGGCAGTTGGCTCCGGACGTGAAAGTGCTGTGCAACTGGCCTAAAGGATGTTGGTTAGAGTCGAAAGTTACGGTCCGTTTTTGGATTATCACGATCATCTTGGCGGCCATGACGATTATAACGTTAAAAATTAGATAAGGAAGAAGCTATGGGGAAAAGAATGGTAATATTGGGAGCGGCCGAAAGCGGCGTGGGTGCTGCAGTGCTGGCTCAGAAAAAAGGCTTTGATGTCTTTGTTTCCGATATGGGAAAAATCAAACCTCATTATGTAGACATGTTGGACCGTTACGAGATTGCGTGGGAAGACGGCGGCCATACGGAAGGATTAGTCCTGAATGCGGACGAGGTGATAAAAAGCCCGGGCATACCGGAAGATGCCCCGATGGTGTTGAAAGTGAAAGAGGCCGGTATCCCTATCATTTCGGAAATCGAGTTTGCGGGACGTTATACGCATGCCAAGATGATTTGCATTACGGGCAGCAACGGCAAGACTACCACGACATCCTTGATTTACCATATCTTCAAGAAAGCGGGTTACAATGTCGGGTTGGCCGGGAATATCGGCCAAAGCCTGGCCCTGCAGGTAGCCGAGAAAGATTATGACTACTATGTGATAGAACTGAGCAGTTTCCAGTTGGACAACATGTACCGTTTCCGGGCCAGCATTGCCGTATTGCTCAACATCACGCCCGACCATCTGGACCGTTACGACCATTGCATGCAGAATTATGTGGATGCCAAAATGCGCATCTTGCAGAACCAGGAAGAGACGGATGCCTTCGTTTATTGGAATGACGACCCGATTATCCGGAAAGAATTGGAGAAATACCAAATCAAGGCCAAGAAGTGTCCGTTCTCCATCTTGAAGAAAGAAGGGATGATAGGTTATCTGGCCGACGGGCAATATGTGATAGAATACCCCACGCCGTTCAACATGGAACAGGAGTCATTGGCTTTGACCGGGAAGCACAATATGTATAACTCTTTGGCGGCAGGCATCACGGCCGACATTGCCGGGGTGAAGAACGAGGTGATTCGTCAGAGCCTGAGTGATTTTGAAGGCGTGGAACACCGCTTGGAGAAAGTGGTGCGTGTGCGTGGCGTGGATTATATCAACGATTCCAAGGCCACCAACGTGGATGCCTGTTGGTACGCATTGGAGAGCATGAAAACGCCCACGGTATTGATTTTGGGAGGAAAAGACAAAGGGAATGATTATGAGGCCATAGCCGAACTGGTGCGGAAAAAATGTGTGGGACTGGTGTTCCTTGGGGCAGACAACGGGAAACTGCATGCCTTTTTCGATTCATTCGGTATTCCCATTGCCGACACCCATAGCATGAAAGACTGCGTGGAGGCATGTTACAGAATGGCCCGTCCCGGCGATACCGTATTGTTGAGCCCTTGTTGTGCCAGCTTCGATTTGTTCAAGAACATGGAAGACCGTGGCGAACAGTTCAAATCATTGGTAAGGGCGTTGTAAAGTAAGGGAGCGAAAGGATGGTCACACCTGTAAAAGTTTTAAAGAAGTGGAGCCTGTTCGAAGGTGACAAGGTCATTTGGATGATTTTGTTCTTCCTCGGCATGATATCCATCATAGAAGTGTATAGCGCTTCCAGCAATATGAGTTACAAGACGGGATATTATTGGAAGCCGATTCTGCAACATGCCTCATATTTCGTCGTGGGCGTGTTGGCCACGATCTTGGTGCACAAGATACCGTGCCGTTATTTTAAGTTGATACCTTTGGCCGGCATACCGTTGTCCGTATTCTTGCTTGGAATAGCCATGTTTACCACGAAAGTGAACAATGCGAGCCGTTGGCTTGAGGTGGGCGGTATCGGTTTCCAGCCTTCCGAGATAGCCAAAGGCGTGTTGATTGCCACGACGGCCATGATTCTTTCGAGCATGCGCGACGAGGCCGGGGCGCAACGTCGTGCGTTCAAGTGGATTATGGGCGTGTCGGTCGTAATCTGTTTGTTGATTGTGCCCGAAAACTTCTCTACAGCCGCCATGACTTTTCTGGTCATTCTGGTGATGATGTTCATAGGCGGGATACCTTGGAAACAGTTAGGCACCTTATTGGGGATTATCGTTATTGCTGGAGCCAGTTTGTTTTCATTTTTGCGTTTTGCACCGGATTCTACGATAGAATCCATGAGCGACTGGCCCGGCCTGCACCGTTTGCCGACGTGGGCCAGTCGTGTGCGTGGGCATGGGAATATACCGGAGAATGCGGCGGACTACGATTTGACTAAGAATCCGCAGGTGACGCATGCCAAGATAGCCATTGCCACGTGTAATGTGATAGGCCGGGGGCCGGGAAATTCCGTGGAACGCGATTTCCTGCCACAGTCGTTTTCCGACTTCATTTATGCCATCGTCATAGAGGAACTCGGATTGGGCGGTGGTGCCTTCGTCATGTTCCTGTATATCGTGTTGCTCTTCCGGTCGGCCAGGATAGCCAGCCGGTGCGAGCGAAACTTCCCGGCTTTCCTTGTGATGGGGCTATCGCTGATGCTCGTCACGCAAGCCATGATTAATATGGCCGTGGCAGTCGGAGTCTTTCCGGTGACGGGACAACCCTTGCCGTTAATCAGTAAAGGAGGTACGTCCACTTTGATTAATTGTGTGTATATGGGAGTCATTCTGAGCGTAAGCCGTTCGGCCAAGAAAAAGCCTCAGGTAACGGAAGAAACTGAAGATTGAAGAAAGATTCGCATGAGGGGCGGTGATGTTCCCGGGAAGGGAACGGGCTTACCCTTGTGTCATGATTTATGATTCGCCATCCGCAGCTTGCCCTTTGGGTGAGGCCTGCGGATGGTTTTGTTTATAGAAGTCTTGTTTTCAATAATTTATGTCTTGTGAATCACTTGCCGCAGATTGGAAAATTTTTCTCAGGCGAACGAAAAATCATTCGGCTGAGATTGAAAAATCGTTCGGCTGAGAATGATTTGTCATCTTCCGTAAGGGCGTAGAATGACAGGCTGTGAAGGTCTGAAATGTAAGAAATAATTCATTTTCAGAATAAAATAAGGAAGAAAAAAGGGTAGAAATACCGGATTTATTATTATTTTTGCTGATAAAATTCAGTTTCATGAGAGAAGAGTTAAGGATTATCGTGAGCGGAGGAGGAACGGGCGGACATATATTCCCGGCCGTGTCCATTGCGAATGCCATCAAATCGCAGCATCCGGAAGCCGAGATATTGTTCGTCGGAGCCGAAGGGCGGATGGAGATGCAGCGTGTTCCGGCTGCCGGTTATCCTATCAAGGCATTGCCAATTTGCGGTTTCGACCGCAAGCATTTGCTGAAGAATATTGCCGTGCTTTTCAAGATTTGGAAAAGCCGCAGGATGGCGAGGAAGATTATCCGTGATTTCAGGCCGATGGCAGCCGTGGGAGTAGGAGGCTATGCCAGTGGTCCCACGTTGAATATGGCCGAGGCGATGGGAATCCCCACATTGATACAGGAGCAGAACTCGTATGCCGGAGTGACCAATAAGTTGCTGGCCAAGCGGGCCGATAAGATTTGTGTGGCTTACGACGGAATGGAGCGTTTTTTCCCGAAAGAGAAAATCATCCTGACGGGAAACCCTGTCCGTCAAGGTTTGCTGGAGAACACCAAAAGCCGCGAAGAGGCTTTGGCCGACTTCGGCCTGTTGCCGGGGCTGAAAACGGTGCTCCTGATAGGCGGTAGCCTGGGAGCGCGTACTTTGAACGAGAGTGTGCTCGCTAATCTTACGGCCATCTCGGCTTCCGGTGTGCAGTTTATCTGGCAGACGGGAGGTTATTATTTTGCCCATATACAGGAACAGTTGAAACTGAAGGGACAGCCCGACAATCTGTTTGTGACGGATTTCATCGCCAAGATGGAAGACGCATACGCGGCTGCCGATTTGGTTATTTCAAGGGCCGGGGCCAGCAGCATCTCGGAATTGTGCCTGTTGGGTAAGCCGGCCATATTGGTGCCTTCGCCGAACGTGGCCGAGGACCACCAGACTAAAAATGCGTTGGCCCTGGTTGACAAACAGGCCGCGCTTTACGTCAAAGATGCCGAGGCCGTGAACAAATTAATCGGTCTGGCTCTGAATGTCATCCGGGATGCGGACAAGTTGTCCGCATTGAGCCGGAATATCAAAGCCATGGCCTTCACGGACTCTGCCGACCGCATTGCGGAAGAGGTTTGTAAACTCGCTGTGGCATATAGGGACAACCGCGATTAAGCGAGCGCGGAGGCAAGCTCGCTTGCCTCTGCCGAGCGGGAGCGGTTTATTTAAAGGAAGAAGTAGAAGATGGAAATGAACGCGATAAAAGCAGTGTATTTCGTAGGGATAGGCGGAATCGGCATGAGTGCCATTGCCCGTTATTTCCTGCAGAAAGGGCTTTGTGTGGGAGGTTACGACCGCACGCCTTCCGAACTCACGCGGAAGTTGCAGGAAGAGGGTGCCCGGATTCACTATGAAGAGGATGTGGAACAAATCCCTTCCGCCTGTCGGGACAAAGACACTTGCCTGGTGGTTTATACACCGGCCATCCCCGGCGAGCATGCCGAGCTGGCCTATTTCAAGGCGAACGGATTCGAGATAGAGAAACGTGCGCAGGTGTTGGGTACGTTGACGCGTGCCCATAAAGGGCTTTGTGTGGCCGGGACGCATGGGAAAACCACTACATCGTCCATGGCGGCTCATATCCTGCATCAGAGTCACGTGGACTGCAATGCCTTTTTGGGCGGCATCACCAAGAATTACGGTACGAATTACATTCTTTCTCCGAAGAGCGATTACGTGGTCATCGAAGCCGACGAGTTCGACCGTTCTTTTCATTGGCTGACGCCATACGCGTCTGTGATTACAGCCACCGACCCCGACCACTTGGATATCTACGGGACGAAAGAGGCCTATTTGGAAAGTTTCAGAAAATATACTTCCTTGATTCGTCCGGGAGGTTTCCTGGTCTTGCACGAGGGACTGGAAATGCAGCCGGATGTACAAGAGGGGGTGACGACCTATTCCTATAGCCGGGGACACGGGGATTTCCATGCGGAGAACATCCGTATCGGTGACGGTGAAATATATTTTGATTTAATCTCTCCGTTAGGGCATATCAAGGATGTGCAGTTGGGAGTTCCTGTAAGCATTAATATCGAGAACGGGATAGCGGCTATGGCCTTGGCGCAAATCAGCGGCGTGACACCGGAAGAGATAAAGCGGGGTATGGCTTCGTTCAGAGGAGTGGACCGCCGTTTCGACTTCCGGTTGAAAGACGATAAGGCCGTTTTCCTGACAGACTATGCCCATCATCCGGCCGAGATACGCCAAAGCGTGATATCCATCCGCGAACTGTATCGGGGAAAGAAGATTGCAGCGATATTCCAACCCCATCTTTATACGCGTACGCGTGATTTTTATAAAGAGTTTGCCGAGAGCCTCTCGCTGTTGGACGAGGTGATTCTTACGGATATTTATCCTGCCCGTGAAACGCCTATCCCGGGCGTGACGAGCCGGTTGATATATGACCGTCTGGCTCCTACGGTGAAGAAATGCCTGTGCCGGAAGGAAGACGTGCCGGAGATAGTGCGGCAGTCGGATGCGGATGTATTTATATTGTTAGGAGCCGGGGATTTGGAATCCTATGCTCCGCAGATTACGGAGATATTGAAAGAGAGATGATTAAGAAGCTGGCCATTATATTGTTGTTGGTGGGACTGTTTTGCTATTTTATCGCAGCAGTCACGGTGTTGAACAAACCCAAGGAAGGGCTTGTGTGCAATGGCGTGGAGGTTGTGGTCGAAGACAGTCTGCAGACCGGTTTTATCCAGTCGGGAGAAGTGTTGAGGCTGTTGGAAAGCCGCAAATGCAACCCGACGGGACAAAAAATGGACCAGGTGATGTTGAGCCGGATAGAAGAGGCTTTGCGGAAGAATCCTTATATCGAGGACGTAACAAGCTATAAGACGCCCGGCGGGAAGGTGTGTGTGCGCGTCAAGCAGCGTCTGCCTATATTGCATGTCATGTCTTCCGACGGACAGAACTACTATCTGGACCGTGCGGGCCGGCAGATGCCGAAATCGTCCTATTACGCCGACTTGGTCGTGGCGACCGGAGATATCACACCGCAGTATGCCCGGCAGAATCTGACTCGTCTGGGGAGGTTGATACAAGATAACCCGTTCTGGAACCACCAAATCCAGCAGATTCATGTGCTGGAGAATGGCGAGGTGGAATTAGTGCCCCGAGTAGGGGAACATACGATCCTTTTGGGGCGTCCCACAAATGTGGAAGACAAACTGGGCAGGATGAAAGAATTTTATACGGAAGGACTGAACAAGGTGGGGTGGAATAAGTACTCCCAGATCAGCCTGAAGTATAACAATCAAATTATTTGCAAGAAAAATAAGAAATGATATGGCTGTAGAGAAAGAAATCATTGTAGCGATAGAATTCGGCTCCTCGAAGATACGAGGTGTGGCCGGGTGCAAGAATATAGACGGCAGTGTGCAGGTGCTGGATATCGAACAGGTAGATGCACGGCACTGTATCCGAAAGGGTGTGGTTTATAATATAGACAAGACCGTGATGTGTTTGAAACACATTGTCGACAAGATGGAGAATGCACTGGATATGCGTGTGCGTAAGGTTTTTGTCGGAATAGGAGGCCAGTCGTTACGGGCAAAGAAGAACACGGTGTCACGTCAGTTTGCCACAAAAACCGTGGTTTCGCAAGAGTTGGTGGATTCTTTGCTCAAAACCAACAGGAATACGGTATATGCCGGCTATGAAATACTGGAAGTAGTTCCGCAGGAATATCATGTGGGTTTGGATACTACGGTAGACCCAGTCGGGGTCTTGAGCAGCCAGATAGACGGAACCTATCTGAATATCATCGCTAAAACGGAAATCAAAGAATATATTCTGAAATGTGTGGAGGCGGTCGGGCTTGACGTGGCCGGCATGTTTGTGGCACCGATGGCTTTAGCCGGCTGCGTGCTGACGGATACGGAGAAGCGTTCGGGCTGTGCTCTTGTGGATTTCGGTTACGGAACGACTACTGTCGCAGTATATAAGGGCAACTTGTTGCGTCATCTGGCAGTGATACCGTTAGGAGGAAATAATATCACTCAGGATCTTTGCAGCCTGCAAATTGATGAGGATGAAGCGGAAGGGCTGAAAATGAAATACGGTTCGGCTTATTCCGATCTGAGCAGTGAAGAACTGGCCAAGAATCTTTTGGTGAACAACGGTCGTACGATTGAGGAGCGTTTGTTGGTGGACATTGTAGAGGCTCGTGAGGAAGAAATCTTGAGCAATGTGGCAGCGCAGATTCGTAATAGCGGCTATCAGGATAAGTTGTTGGCCGGAATTGTCATTTCGGGTGCGGCATCCAATGTGAAGAATCTCGATAAAGCGGCTTCAGTCCGTCTTCATCCGGATAAAACGCGTTTTGCACGTATCGTACCTTTTGCGTTACAAGCTGTTCATGCCGAGCAGGTGGTGAAGGACGGTTCTTTAAATACTTTGTTGGCGTTGATGAACGAAGGAAACCAGAATTGTGTGGAACCCAAGGTCGTAGTGAAGGAGGAAGTGCCCGAGGAGGTTGTAGAAGAAAAGGATATACCGCAGACTGCTCCCAGTTTTGTTCCGGTAGAGGAAACGCATAAGGAAGTCTACGAAAGAGAGGAACCGAAGAATAAAGGGGGAATTTGGAAGAAGTTTAAGGAGAAGCTTGTGGATTTGACTAAAACGGTAACTGAAGAATAACATAGAAAAACAAAATAGATTATGCAAGAAGAAACAGATATTCGGTTTAACTTCAAAACGAACAGCCCGAGCATCATTAAGGTGATCGGAGTGGGAGGTGGCGGAGGTAACGCCGTCAATCACATGTATAAGGAAGGTATTCATGATGTGAGTTTTGTGCTGTGTAATACTGACAATCAGGCTTTGAGCGACTCTCCTATCCCGACACGTCTGCAATTGGGGACAGAAGGCTTGGGAGCCGGAAACCGCCCCGAGCGTGCACGTCAGGCGGCCATGGAGAGTCTGGACGGTATAAAAGAAATGCTGAACGACGGAACCCGTATGGTTTTCATTACGGCCGGAATGGGAGGCGGTACCGGAACCGGTGCGGCTCCCGTGATAGCGCAATGTGCCAAGGAAATGGGTATCCTGACGGTCGGTATCGTGACTATACCGTTCCGTTTTGAGGGGTTGAAGAAAATAGACCAGGCATTGGACGGGGTGGAGGAAATATCCAAGCATGTCGATGCGTTGTTGGTTATCAATAATGAACGCTTGCGCGAGATTTATCCGGAGCTTACTGTACTGAATGCTTTTGCCAAGGCAGACGATACGTTGTCCGTTGCCGCCAAGAGCATAGCCGAAATTATTACGGTACATGGTATTGTAAACCTCGACTTCCAGGATGTGACCACGGTGTTGAAAGACGGTGGTGTGGCCATCATGAGTACTGGATTCGGAGAGGGTGAAGGACGTGTGCGCCAAGCTATCGAAAGTGCGCTTCATTCTCCGTTGCTCAATAACAACGACATATTCAACTCCAAGAAGGTGTTGCTGAGCATTTCGTTCTGTGATCAGGAAGAGAGCGACCAGTTGACCATGGAAGAGATGAACGAAGTGCATGAATTCATGAGTAAGTTCGGTGATGATGTGGAGACGAAGTTCGGATTGGCCACGGATGCCACGTTGGAGAAGAAGGTGAAGATCACGGTGCTGGCTACCGGATTCGGTCTGAAGAACGTGCCGGGTATGGATAATGTGATGGCCAAGCATGGCATTGAAGACGAAGAGGCGCGGGCTCAGAAAGAGGAAATAGCCGTAAAGAAGGCCGAACGTCGGCGTGAGTTTTACACGCATGACATGAATCAAAGAGAAATCAAGCGTCCGCATCATCTTTATATTTTCGGAGAAGACGATTTGGATAATGACGATGTGATTTCCATGGTGGAAGATACGCCTACCTACAAGCGTAGCAAGGAAGTGTTGGCCAGCATCAAGAGCAAGACGGCCGGGATGGATAACGCGGCCGATAGCATGGCGGCAGGAACTAATGGAGAGGAAAAGTCGATGATAGTTTTTTAGTATATAATAAAAGGAATAAGATATGGCACTTTTTGAACAAATCAGCAAGGATATCGTAGTGGCCATGAAGGCCAAGGATAAAGTCGCGTTGGAAGCGTTGCGGAACATCAAGAAGTTCTTCCTGGAAGCCAAAACCGCTCCGGGGGCAAACGATGAGTTGACGGATGATGCGGCTATGAAGATTTTAGCTAAACTGGCCAAGCAGGGTAAGGACACTGCGGCTTTATACGTAGAGCAGGGACGCCAGGACTTGGCCGATGAAGAGCTGGCCCAGGTGGAAGTCATCAGCCGTTACCTGCCCAAACAGCTCTCGGCAGAAGAACTGGAACAGGAAATCAAAGCCATCATAGCTGCCGTGGGCGCTACGAGTGCCAAGGATATGGGCAAAGTGATGGGTACGGCCACGAAACAGTTGGCGGGCAAAGCTGACGGTAAGGCTATCAGTGCCTTAGTAAAGCAATTATTGGCCTGACGGTTGGGCATAAAATTAACGAAGGCCGGATGTAACGATACGAAATGAAAGTAGAGTGACATCCGGCTTTTGTTGGTTCTTATCCGGTTTTGAAGGGCGGGATATTGAAACGGAAATGAGAGCGGAACGGGGATTTCAAACCTTATATGTCTAATATTTCTTAAAATATTCGGCCTTTATCTTGGATACTGATAGTTTCATTCTATTTTTGCAAAATAGAAGTTAATTTTAAACGTAATGTGTAGGTATAGTTGGAAAAAGGTTAGTTTGTGGGCGCTATTGACGTTCTTTAGTACCGTAAGCGCTTCGGCTGTAGACCGCGTGTCCATCCGGGCCAAAGCCGATTCGGTAGGACGTGATGTGTCTTTTTCCGAATATACTCATATTTACAGAACGAAAAGGGTCTCTTCGACTTATCCGATTAAGATTAAGATGAAGGGAGGTTCGTTGTTGGTTACGAGCCAACATTCCCAGATGCTTCCGGTGTATAAGGGTAATGGTGTATTTTACGGGTTGTTCCGACTGAACAAAGGGACAAACTGGATTAGTGGATTGCCGAAGGGTACTTATATCATTAACAACTCTAAAGTGACGGTATCGTGAGACATCTTTACGAATATGGGAGATTAAGTTAAAGATGGAGGTTTGATGTTGCAATGGAGACAAAGGAAAGAATCATGCCGGATAAAGCTGTGACATTAATCGATCTTGATGACATCATACGGACGCGTGCCGGAAAGAAAGCCAAATATATTCCCGGTTTTCTGATTAACGGGCTCAAACGTCTCATTCATCAGGATTTCATTAATGAGTATCTGCGTCAAGGTTATGTCGGTGTTGACTTTTGTGAACACACATTGGCTTATTTGGATGTGAAGGTAAAGGTGGACGGTTTGGAAAACATTTCCGATTTATCCCGAAAATATACTTTTGTGTCTAACCATCCGTTGGGAGCCATAGACGGGGTGACTTTGGGAATGGTGCTCGGCCGTCATTACGACGGGAAGATTAAGTATTTGGTGAATGACCTTCTGATGAACCTGAAAGGATTGGCTCCCCTATGTATACCTATCAATAAGTTGGGGAAACAGGCGCGTAATTTCCCTCAAATGGTAGAGAATACTTTTCGTTCCGACGACCAGGTCATCATGTTTCCGGCCGGCATTTGTTCGCGGCGTATGAAAGACGGCAGCATAAGGGACTTGGCATGGAACAAGACGTTTATCGTGAAAAGTGTGGCTACCCGGCGGGATGTGGTGCCTATACATTTTATAGGGCAGAATTCCGACCGCTTTTATTCCATCGCGGAATGGTGCAAACGGTTGCATCTCAAGTTTAACCTGGCCATGCTGTTTTTACCCGATGAGATGTACCGCAGCAGGCATGGCGAGTATCGGGTCGTAATCGGGAAACCGATACCATGGAGCACGTTCGACAAATCCAAAAGCCCCCAACAGTGGGCGCAGGAAGTGAAGGAACAAGTGTATAAGTTATAAAGAGAAGAAAACAGATTGATGATATGGAAGAAATCATAGCTCCGGTGAGTAAAGAACTGCTGAAGGCAGAACTGACCGCGGATAAGAGGTTGCGTTATACGAACAAAAGCCACAATGAGATATACGTGGTGACGTGGCAGGATTCACCGAATGTGCTTCGTGAAATCGGCCGTTTGCGTGAAATCGCTTTCCGGGCTGCCGGTGGAGGTACGGGGATGTCGCTCGATTTGGATGACTTCGACATGATGGAAGAACCCTATAAGCAGTTGATCGTGTGGGACCCCGATGTAGAAGCCATTTTAGGCGGTTATCGTTACCTGTTGGGGGCAAAGGTGAAGCTGAGGGAGGACGGGCAACCTATTTTGGCCACTTCCCACATGTTCCACTTCTCGGAAAACTTTATGAGAAACTATATGCCTTATACGATAGAACTCGGACGTTCGTTCGTGACGTTGGAATACCAGAGTACGCGTCAAGGTTCAAAAGGCCTGTTCACTTTGGACAACTTGTGGGATGGTCTGGGGGCATTGACGGTTTTAGTGCCTGACGTACGCTATTATTTCGGCAAGATGACCATGTACCCGTCTTATAACCGTTATGGGCGTGATATGATTCTGTATTTTCTGAAAAAGCATTTCGAGGATAAGGACAGGCTGATAGTGCCGATTCATCCCTTGCAACTGGAAGCCGATACGGAAGAATTGCGTAAATTGTTCGTTTACGAGGATTTCAAGGAAGACTATAAGATATTGAATTCGGAAGTTCGCAAGCTGGGTTATAATATCCCGCCTTTGGTGAACGCTTACATGGGGTTGTCGCCCACGATGAAGATGTTCGGTACGGCCATCAACGACGAATTCGGCGACGTGGAGGAGACCGGCATCCTGATTGCCGTGGACGAGATTCGGGAGGAAAAGCGCAGGCGGCACATTGAAACCTTCTCCGGACGCGGATAACGGAGGAGGGCGGCCTGATCCTCTCGGTTATACGAAAGGCAGGCTCATGCCATTGATTTTACGATATAAATCCAACGCATATACGTCCGTCATGCCGGAGATGTAATCCAATACGGCCATGATGCGGTCGTAGAGCCGTTCGGCGCCGATGTCGTACTGTTGCGACACGCGGTTGATAAGTAACTGCGAATACGCTTTTTCTGGGTGGCATACCGCTTCTGTCATGAGTTCCAACAGCGTGGTGATAACCTGAAAACCGGCCAGTTCGATATCCACGACATCCTTGCTCCGGTAAATCTTGGCGTATGCCATGCTTTCGCAAGCTTTGTAAGCCCTTCGCGGCGTTTCGGAAATGTGGTCGATGAGGCAACCTTCAAAGGTACCGGCCAGGATTTCTTCTTCATTGTCCAAAAAGACCTTTACGCATTCACTTTCCAGGCAACCGATGACACAGGAACGCAGGTAGACGATTTGTTCGTTGATGTCGCTGACGTATTGCAGGTTTTTTCGGATACTTTTTTGGCGTTCTTCCTCGAAGAAGCCCAGCAATAAGCTTTGAGTCTCGTCCGTACTGAGGATTTTCAGTTTATGCGCATCCTCGATGTCCATAATCTCATAACAAATGTCATCGGCCGCTTCTACCAAATATACGAAGGGATGGCGCACATATCGCAGGCTGCCTTCTACGCTGGCCTGACGAGGAATGCCCAGTTCTTCAGCTATCCGTTGGTAGACGGGGATTTCGCTTTGAAAGAAACCGAATTTGGCATGTCCGCCAGCCAGATTGGACGAAAAGGGATATTTGACGATGGAAGCCAAGGTGGTGTAAGTCATGACAAACCCTCCGTCGCGCCGGCCTTTGAAGTGGTGGGTCAGCAACCTGAATGCGTTGGCGTTTCCTTCGAAATGAATCAGGTCGTTCCATTCCCGTTCGCTGAGCCGGTCCCCGTTCGTGGGGTCGCAGTAGGTCCTCAGCCAGTTGCCTTTGCCTTCGCTGAAGAACGTCCCGATGGCTCTCTCGCCCGAATGTCCGAAGGGCGGATTTCCTAAATCATGTGCCAGGCAGGCGGCCGATACGATGGCACCAGCTTCGCTCAGGTGGCTTCCGGACAGCTCCGGATGCTTTTGCAGGAGTGCCCGAGAAATATCGTTGCCCAAGGAACGTCCTACGCTGGACACCTCCAGACTGTGGGTCAGCCGGTTGTGGACGAATACGCTTCCCGGGAGCGGGAACACCTGCGTTTTGTTCTGCAAACGTCTGAACGGTGCAGAGAATATAAGACGGTCATAATCGCGTTGGAATTCCGTGCGGTCGTCTTTCCGGACCTGGTGATATTTTTCCAATCCCAGCCGTTTGTTGGATATCAGTTGCTGCCAATTCATATTCATTCCTGTAGATTCTTCACAAAAGTAATTAAAAAGGTTGACATTCGCTCTTTTTATCTAAAAATCAATGGCTGTGTTCAGAGAATTGGTTATTTTTGTACCTCAAAAACAATCATTTCTACATATAATGGAAGTACGTGTTATTAATAAATCCCATCATCCGTTACCTCAATATGCCACTTCGGACTCTGCAGGAATGGATCTTCGTGCCAATCTGGACAGACCCATCGTGTTGAAACCTCTGGAGCGTTGCCTGGTGCCGACGGGACTCTATATCGCCTTGCCGCACGGGACGGAGGCACAAATCCGGCCGAGGAGCGGACTGGCCTTGAAAAAAGGGATTACCGTGTTGAACTCACCGGGGACGATTGATGCAGACTACCGGGGGGAGATTTGTATCATTCTGGTCAATTTGTCGTCCGAGCCGTTCGAGATACGGGACGGAGAGCGGATTGCGCAGATGGTCGTGGCAAGTTATGAGCAGGCCGGATGGAAGCCTGTGGAGAGTTTGGATGAGACGGAAAGAGGTGCGGGTGGTTTCGGCCATTCGGGAGAAAAATAAAGTCAGTGAAGAAGATTACAGTTTTGATATGCGGAGTCTGGGCCATGTGGTCTGCCTGTTTCACGTCTTGTGCGACGGGAGAGAAGACGCAAGGTATATCGGCCGAGGCACAACGCCGCTTCGATTATTATTATGCCGAGGCCGTGAAGAGCAAGTTGGCCGGGCGTTACGATGATTCTTTCGAGTTGTATAAACATTGTTTGGACATCAAGCCCGATGCGGCCGAGGCGTTATACAATCTCGGATTGTATTATCTGGGGATGGACGACTCTGCCCGATGCGCGTCGCATCTGTCCCGTGCGGTGGCTTTGGAGCCAGAGAATATATATTATAAGGAAGCCCTTGCGTCTTTTTATTTGCGCAACCGGGATGATGTGAAGGCCGTGCCTGTACTCGAAGATATGGTGCGGTGCAATCCGACCCGTTCGGATGTATTGGCGCAGTTGGTAAACATGTACATGGATCGTGAGCAATACCGCGAGGCAATCAGCGCACTCGACCGCATAGAGACGCTTGAAGGCAAGAATCTGTCCATCAGCATGGAAAAGTTTCGTCTTTATCGTGAATTGAAGGAAGACGATCAAGCTTTTGCCGAATTGGAAAGTCTGGCGCGGGAGAATCCTAATGATTTGGCTTATCGCGTATTAATCGGCGATCAATATCTGTTGCTGCAACAGCCGGATAAAGCTCTTGCCGTTTATGAGGAAGTCCAGAAAAAAGAGCCGGGAAACCAGGCTTTGCGCATGTCCATGCTCGATTATTATAAGCAGACGGGCCAAGATTCGCTTTATCAGACCCAGTTGGATGCAATCTTATATGGAAAAGAGACTGACGAACGGGCCAGGGTTATGCTCATGCGTAACTATATCGTAGACCAAGAGAATGCGCATGCCGACAGCACTTTGGTATTAGCCGTTTTCGACCGCATCTTCGATTCTGTCCCTGAGACGGTGGATATGCTGACGCTTTATGCCTCTTATCTGCAAATGAAACATATAAATGACCAGCTCGAACCGGCTTTGGAACGTATTCTGAAGCTTGAGCCGGACAATCAGGTAGCTTTGTACCAGTTGGTGCAACTGGCTGTCCATGCCAATGACTATCCGAAGGTGGCGGACATTTGTACGCGTGCCATCATGCACTATCCGGAACAATTACCCTATTATTTCTATTTAGGTTTCTCTTATTATCAGCTTGAACGTCAGGACAAGGCTTTGGATGTGTTCCGCAAAGGCGTGCGGCAGATTAAACCGGATACGGACCACGGCATTGTGGCCGATATGTATTCCATCATGGGCGACTTGTACTACAGCAACGGACTGAAAGACTCGGCTTTCATTGCATACGACTCCTGTCTGGTGTACAACCCGGAGAATGTCGGTTGTCTGAATAATTACGCTTATTATCTCTCATTGGAAAAAAAGGATTTGGACAAGGCTGAAGAAATGAGCCACCGCACGATTGTGGCGGAACCGGGAAACAAAACCTATATCGACACTTATGCCTGGATTCTTTTTATCAAGGGAAAGTATGCCGAAGCCAAGCTTTATATGGACCGTGTCCTTGTAGGGGATATCGAGAACGACGAAGAAGTGTCCGGTGGGGTCCTGGAGCATGCCGGGGATATTTATGCACAATGCGGTGACATGGAGGGCGCCTTGAAGTATTGGAAGATGGCGCAGGAAAAGGGGGGAGATGTTTCCCAGCTTTTGAAAAAGAAGATTCAATTGAAAAAGTATATTGAAGAATGAAGAGAATGAATTTCGTATGGGGCGTCCTGATTGCCGCTTTTGTATTGTTGCTCTCAGCTTGCCGTTCCACTAAAAACATAACGCAGACGGAGCCGCAAGGTGAAGGAAGTGCCGTAGAATGGGTAGATAAGATGGCGTTGTCCGGTTTGAAGGAGGGGACTGTCACTTCTAAGATGAACCTTGATTTGAATTTGGGCGGGAAATCTTTGTCGGTGGGCGGAAGCTGTAACTTGAAACGGGATGAGGTGATCCAGCTTTCGCTTGTGGCCATGGGCTTTATGGAAGTAGGACGTCTGGAATTTACGCCCCAATATATGATGATGGTCAACCGGATGGGAAGGGAATACGTAAAGGTGGACTACGCAGACGTGCCTTATTTGCAGCAGGCCGGTGTGGATTTTTATACGTTGCAGGCTCTTTTCTGGAGCGATGTGTTTGTGCCGGGACAGGAAGGCCGGTGGCAAGAGCAGGACTTTACCATCTCGAAGAATCAGGAAAGTACGATTCTGACTTCTAAGGCCGGTTCGTTGTTGCAATGCCAGTTCGTGGTCGACTTGCTGACCGGCTTGATTCGCAATACGTCTATTGTCGCTACAGTTCAAGGTTCCGTGCCCCGTCTGAACTGGACTTATCAGCATTTTGCAAATGTGGAGCAAAAAAGTTTTCCCGATAAGATGCAGTTGTCTGTCACGGGAGCGGGGAAAGACTTGACGGCTGTCTTTTCGCTGAGTAATTTGAAATGGAATGCGAAAAGCATCGAGTTGACTCCGGAACCGGGTGGAAAATACAAGAGGGTCAGTCCCGACCTGATTTTAAAACAACTGATGAAATGAAATGTAGGTTAGTCATGTTTTTTACGGTGTGGATGCTCGTGTCCGGCGGAGAAACGCTGGAGGCGCAGACCAATCGTAAGATCAAGGCACTGCAAACTCAGAAGAAAGAAATACAGAAGGGCTTGACCCGTTCCCGGAAAGAACTGAAAACGACAGAGAAGACCGTAGCCACCAAGCTACGTGACATCAGCATGATAGCTAACCGGCTGGAGGCACGTCAACGTTATATCGACACGATGGAGGTGCAGTTGAAAAAGGTCAGCGACCAGGTAAATGCACTGGAACGGAAAGTGGAGCGTACGGCAGCCGAATTGGAAACAAAGAAGGCCGATTATGCCAAAGCCTTGCGTTATGCACGGGCTTGCAAGTCGGTGGGAAGTCCTTTGCTTTTCGTGCTTTCCACCCGTTCTGTGACTCAGATGTACCGTCGTTCGCGTTATGCCCGGGAATATGCCAATTATCAGCGTACGTTGGCTGAGCAAATTGTACGTAAGCAGGATGATTTGCTGGCACAGAAGAATGAATTATTGGGGGTGAAAGCGGAGAAAAACCGTTTGATTGCCGAATGTGAGCAGCAAAAGGCTTTGTTGCAAAAGCAGCATGACGAAGAGCAAAAGAACGTAGCTGGCTTGCGGCAGAAGCAGAAACACCTGAAAAAAGAGGTGGAACAACAGCAACAGCAGCTTTCCGCTTTGGACAAGAAAATAGACCAGATGATAGCCTACGAGGTGGAGCAGGCACGCAAGAGAGCCGAGGCTGCCCGTAAGAAAGCCGAAGCCGAGGCACGCCGGAAAGCGGAGAAGCAGCGGAAGCAGGGCCGTAATCAAGCCGCTTCGGGAAAGAAAGAAGAGAAAAAATCTTCTTCCATCCCTCCGGAGTATAAATGGATTACGCCCCAGGACCAGGCTTTGAATGGCAATTTCGTCCGGAACAAGGGGAGGCTGCCGGTACCTATTACGGGGAGTTACATGGTAGGCAGCCATTTCGGAACCTATAATGTGCCGGGCTTGAAGAATGTACGTTTGGATAATAAGGGAACCAATTACGTAGGGCGTTCCGGAGCTATGGCACGTTCCATTTTCGATGGCGAAGTCTCAGCCGTCTTCCAGTTTGGAGATACCAAGAATGTATTGGTACGCCATGGCAGTTATATTTCTGTTTACTGTAACTTGTCTTCCGTACGGGTAAGCAAGGGACAGAAGGTCAAGGCGCGTGATATTCTGGGTACGGTGGAAAACGACGGTACGGGTAATTGCGTGCTGCACTTCCAGTTGCGAAAGGAGACTCAGAAACTGAACCCCGAAGTCTGGATAGGGCGTTGAGAGGCTTTCAGCCGGAGCCGCAAATCTTTCTTTATATCTGTAGGCCGTCTAACAGCTCGATGTATAAGGCTATGGCCTCCCGGATTTCCGTTACGGTGATGTATTCGTCCGCTGTGTGGGAACGTGAGGATTCGCCCGGCCCCATTTTCAAAGACGGGAAGTGCATCAGCGCCTGGTCGGAGAGCGTAGGCGAGCCGAAAGGTGTGCGTCCCAAGGCTTTGGCTTTGGCCACAATGGGATGGTTCTCGTCTATGCGCGAAGAATTCAGGCGGAAAGAGCGGGCTTTCACTTCACCGTCCGTATGGGCGCAGGCCGTCCGGTAGATTTCTTCGTTGGAGTAGTTCTCATTGCTGCGTACGTCTACGGTGAAAACGCATTGGTCCGGCACGACGTTGTGTTGCGTGCCGGCATGGATGACCGTTACACTCATTTTCACGTCTCCCAAGAGCGGGGAGGTCTTCGGAAACCGGTACGTTCTGAACCACTCCATGTCCTTCATGGCTTTGTAAATGGCGTTTTCCCCTTCGTTGCGTGCCGCATGCCCCGACTTGCCGTGGGCAGTGACGTCCAGTACCATCAGCCCTTTTTCGGCAATGGCCGGTTGCATGCCGGTAGGTTCGCCTACTAAGGCCAAGTCGATGTGCGGCAACAAGGGGAGTGCCGATTCTATACCGTTCTTTCCCGAAACTTCTTCTTCGCACGAGGCCAGGAAGATGAGGTTATAGGGTTGTTCCTTGCCGGATAACGTGCAGAAAGCCTGCCACAAGGCGACCACGCTGGCTCCGTCGTCGTTCGTGCCTAATCCGTAAATACGTTCGCCTTCCCTTGTGGGGCGGAACGGGTCTCGCGTCCAACTTGCAGCCGGTTTCACGGTGTCGATATGAGCGTTCAACAGCAGGGTGGGGCGCCCGGTCCGGTAAAACGGCGAGATGCACCAAAGGTTATGTCCTGTACGGTGAGGCGTTTTGCCCCGTTCTTTCATGAAATTTTCCAATAAGTCGGCCACTTCCTTTTCTTCTCTGCTTACGGAGGGAAGGCTTACCATTCGTTCGAGCAGGCCGACGGCTTCCTGTGTCAATGCTTCAATGTCCATAATTGTGTTTCTTTGAGGCAAAGTTAAGGTATTTTGGAGAAAAATTAAATATTTTGAGGTTTTCTTGTGCATCGTTTCATTTAAAACCATATCTTTGTATAGATTAAAAAGTCAAAACTATGCTAAATACAAGTCTTTTCTCAGTGCTCGTCCATGAACAGGCCAAACGTTATGGCGACAAAACGGCCATGAGCTATCGCGATTATGAAAAGAATGTGTGGGTTCCGGTTTCCTGGAATCGGTTTTCGGAAGTCGTACGGAAGGTATCTGCATCCCTGTTGGCTTTGGGGGTGGATGTGCAGGAGAATCTGGCTGTTTTTTCGCAGAACATGCCCGAATGCTTGTACGTGGATTTCGGGGCTTACGGCGTGCGGGCCGTCACGATACCGTTTTACGCTACCAGTTCGGAGAGCCAGGTGGTTTACATGGTGAACGATGCCGAAATTCGTTATGTGTTTGTCGGCGAACAATACCAATACGATATCGCTTTCCGCAGCATGCCTCATTGTCCGACGCTTCAGAAACTGATTATTTTCGATTCTTCCGTGGTAAAGAACCCGCAGGACACGGTGTCGGTTTATTTTGAGGAGTTTTTGCAAGCCGGTGTCGGACATGAAGAGAATGAGGAGTTGAAGCGGCGTGCGGCCGAACTTCGGATGGACGACTTGGCCAATATACTTTATACCTCGGGAACCACGGGGGCCAGCAAGGGGGTGATGCTGAGCCATAGGATGTATCACGATGCGATTATCGCCAATGACGCGGTCCTGACGCTTGGGGAAAAGGATGTCGTGTTGAACTTCCTTCCTTTCACCCATGTGTTTGAGCGGGCGTGGTCTTACCTCTGCTTGTCCGAAGGTGCGCAGTTGGCCGTCAATTTGCGGCCTGCCGACGTGTTGCAGTCGTTGCAGGAAGTGCATCCGACGTGTATGTGTGCCGTACCCCGTTTTTGGGAGAAAGTATATGCCGGCGTGCAGGAGAAGATAAGGCAAAGCAATCCCGTGCAGCGTAAGTTGCTGCATGAAGCACTCCAGGTGGGCAAGGCGTATAATGTGCATTACAAGATGCGCGGTCTGATTCCTCCCGTTTCACTGAGGTTGCGGTATGCGTTTTTCGAGAAAACCGTAATCGCTCTCTTAAAACGGACTTTGGGGTTTGAGAACGCTAACTTTTTCCCTACTGCCGGAGCTGCCATTCCACCGGTAGTGGAAGAGTTCGTCCATTCGGCCGGCATCAATATGGTGGCCGGTTATGGATTGACGGAGTCCACAGCCACGGTCTCTTGCGACCGCGGCGGGCAACCCAAGACGATAGGGTCCGTGGGGCGGCTCATCGGCGGATTGCAGTTGAAGTTCGGCGAGGACAATGAGATACTGCTGCGCGGAACGTCCATAACCAAAGGATATTACCGGAAGGATGAGGCGACCCGTGCGGCCATCGACGAGGACGGATGGTTCCATACCGGCGATGCCGGTTATCTCAAGAACGGTGAGTTGTTCCTCACCGATCGGATTAAAGATTTGTTCAAGACCTCTAACGGGAAGTACATTGCTCCGCAGATGATAGAGTCGAAACTGGTGGTAGACCGTTACATCGACCAGATTGTAGTGATTGCCGACCAGCGTAAATTCGTATCGGCGCTTATCGTTCCCGAATACAATCTGTTGAAAGATTTTGCCGAACGCCATCATATCCGTTTTACCGATACGGCGGATTTGTGCCGGAATGCCGACATCAACAAGATGTTGCTTTTCCGTATCAATACCTTGCAGCAAGAGTTTGCCCATTATGAACAGGTGAAGCGCATCACGTTGCTGCCCGAGCCGTTCAGCATGGAAAAAGGAGAGCTGACCAATACGTTGAAGGTGAAGCGTCCGGTGGTGAACCGTAACTATGCGGCCGAGATAGAAGCCATGTACGTGGAGGATACGCCGCCGGAAGTTCCTTGTCCGCCACCGGTGACTCCTTCTGTTTGAGTGTAAAACTCTGCCATTATGGCAGAGTTTTGAGAACATTCACAGACTAAAAAAGGATAAGAAGTATCGTTCTGGAAAGAAATCTTGTATAAAAATACGGTTTTTCAGGACTGAAAATGCAAATATACGGTATATATGCAAATCATTGTGCTGAGAACAAAAAATCATTTGGCTGAAAGCGATTTTTTGTTCTCAGCATGTTTTTCGCATTTTCTCAGTACAACGGGGAATAAGAGGGCTTAAAAGGGAATAAAGACCTCTTGTTTTGGGGTGTTTTTTCTTTATTAGCCCGTTTTTCGATTACAAAAATCCGAAACAGATTGTCGTGCCGAGGGACGAAATGGAATCATCTCGATGGCGACATTGCCGCAGGTTGACGGAAATACGGCTTCTTTTGTCAAGCCGGATGGACGAACGGCTGACGGTTTGATAAAAAGACATGCTTTGAGATTCGTTTATAGACGGGCAAGGACGCGGATGCCCTCAAATAAGCGATTCTCAGGCGATGAAAACTGACAAAATGGCAGACTTGGGAAGTCTGCATACCTTTGTCTATGCTTGTCCTCTTTTATTTTTGAGTGGAATAAATAAGGTTTTTGTTTTTTATATCTATCTTTGCTTATGCGAAGATAGGATGCGGCTCGGCATAACCAAGCCAGAAAACTGCGTTTTCGCTTGTCTCTGCGCTCGCCTTTCGCTATCTTTGTTACACGAAGATAGGATGCGGCTCGGCATAACCAAGCCAGAAAACTTCGTTTTCGCTTGTCTCTGCGCTCGCCTTTCACTATCTTTGTACCAAAGTTTTTAGTTTATGATAACCATTGAGCAACTGAAAGATGTAAAAACGCGTACTGAGGCGCTTTACCGCTATCTGGATATTGAAAACAAGAAAATCCAAGTGGAGGAAGAGCAGCTCCGCACACAGGCACCGGGGTTTTGGGACGATGCCAAGGCTGCGGAAGAACAGATGAAAAAAGTAAAGGGCTTGCAGAAGTGGATTGACGGTTATAAGGAGGTCAAGACGCTGTGCGATGAGTTGGAACTTGCTTTTGATTTCTACAAGGAAGAGATGGTTACCGAAGAAGAGGTGGACGGATTGTACAGTCGTACGGTGGATGCCCTTGAAGACCTTGAGCTGCGCAATATGTTGCGGCAGGAGGAAGACCCGATGGACGCGGTGCTGAAAATCAATTCCGGTGCCGGAGGTACGGAAAGCCAGGATTGGGCATCGATGCTGATGCGCATGTACATGCGTTGGGCTGAATCCCATGGTTATAAATGCACCGTCAGCAATTATCAGGACGGCGATGAGGCCGGTATCAAGACGGTGACCATGCAAATCGAGGGCGAGTTTGCCTACGGCTACCTGAAATCGGAGAATGGCGTGCATCGTTTGGTGCGTGTGTCGCCTTACAATGCGCAGGGCAAGCGCATGACTTCGTTTGCATCGGTGTTCGTGACGCCTTTGGTGGACGATTCCATCGAAGTGTATGTGGATCCTTCCCGTGTGTCATGGGACTTGTTCCGTTCCGGAGGTGCCGGCGGGCAGAACGTCAACAAGGTGGAGACCGGCGTGCGCTTGCGCTACCAATATAAAGACCCTGATACGGGCGAGGAAGAAGAAATCCTCATCGAAAACACGGAAAGCCGCAAGCAGTTGGAGAACCGCGAGAATGCCATGCGCCTTTTGAAGTCGCAGCTCTACGACCGTGCCTTGCAGAAACGTAAGGCCAAACAAGCTGAAATCGAGGCCGGAAAGAAGAAAATCGAGTGGGGGAGCCAGATACGCAGTTATGTGTTTGATGACCGTCGTGTGAAAGACCACCGTACGAATTACCAGACATCGGACGTGAACGGGGTGATGGATGGGAAATTGGATGGCTTCATCAAGTCCTATCTGATGGAGTTTGCCGGAGGAGAATGAGTTTTACCTTTAAAACGATACGACTATGAGTGTGAAAAAACAAATGAGACGTGCCGCTCGTGCCGCCCGTGAAGAGAAGAAGCAGAAACGCGCAATGGGAGCTTTGATCGGTGCCTTGGCGGTGCTGATTGTCTTGGGTATCATTGCTTTCGCCATCATGGGAAATGAGTTTTGAAATAGAACGTAAGTTTCTGGTCACGGGTGACTTCAAGTCGCAGGCATACAGTAGCAGCCGTATCCGGCAGGGCTATATTTCTACGGTGGGGAAGGCTACGGTGCGTGTCCGTATTCGCGACGACAAGGGGTATCTCACGATAAAAGGCCGTTCGAATGAAGCGGGCATCTCGCGTTATGAATTCGAGACGGAAGTACCCTTGCAGGACGCGGAAGACCTGATGAGGTTGTGCGAACCGGGTGTAATCGACAAGACGCGTTACCTTGTGCGGTCGGGGCGGCACGTGTTCGAGGTCGATGAGTTCTATGGCGACAACGAAGGGCTGATTATGGCCGAGGTGGAACTTTCCGACGAACAAGAAGCTTTTGAAAAGCCCGGTTTCATCGGACGGGAAGTCACAGGCGATCGCCGTTACTACAATTCCCACCTTCGTACTTATCCGTATAAACTTTGGCGGGAAGGATAGGGGTGCGAAGGCGTAGCGTGCGGCGAGCTATGCTTTCTTGCGCATTTTCCGGGTGAGCATGCCGCTGAGGACAATGCCGGCCAATGCTCCTATGGCATTGGCGGCCAAGTCGAGCCAGTCGCCGCTCCGGTCGGTGGTGCAGTAGGCTTGTGCCAATTCGATGAGTCCGCTCATGGCTACCGGTCCTATATAGAGGGCAAGGGCACGTGGCATGGAGGGGGAAGCCTTCCGCACACGCCAGTCTTCCATCCATAAGACAAATGCCAACGAACCATACATCAACAAGTGCGCCCACTTGTCAATAAAGCGTACGTTGGCCAGTTCGGTCTTGGGTGGGGTAAACAGCGAGAGATACCAGATTACGAGAATGAGGATAACGCTAATCGGATGTCTTCTTATCCATTTTGTTAGTTCGTGCGTCATATAAATAACAATTTATCTGCAAAAATAATTCTTTTTTCGTACTTTTGTCGGCATTACAGGTCTAATTTTTAAGAACGGGCTTATGTCGGCAAATGAAAGAGTGAATTTTGGAAGTAAGATCGGGATTATATTGGCTTCGGCCGGGTCGGCTGTCGGGTTGGGGAACATCTGGCGTTTTCCTTGCGAAGTGGGCGAGAACGGCGGGGCTGCCTTTATTTTGGTTTATATCCTGTGTGTGATGTTTCTGGGCATACCGGTGATGGTTTCCGAGTTTCTTATCGGTCGCCGTTCACGGGCCAATACGGGAGGGGCATACGAAGTGTTGGCACCGGGCACACATTGGAAATGGGTCGGTATGATGGGGGTCGTGGCAGCTTTTCTTATCTTGGGATATTATGGCGTAGTGGCCGGATGGACATTGGAGTATATGGTGGCATCGGCTACGGGGCGACTTTCCGGGAGCAAGGACTATACGCTTTTCTTCAATGACTTTGTCGGCAGTCCTTGGAAACCTGTACTCTATATGGCGGCTTTTATCCTGTTGACACATGTCGTCATCGTCCGGGGGGTAAAAGACGGCATAGAGAAGTTCTCCAAAGTCATGATGCCGTTGCTGCTGTTGATTATTTGTGTCTTGGTGGTTTGTTCCTTCTCCATGCCCGGTTCGTCCGAGGGGTTGGCTTTCCTGTTGCGTCCCGATTTCAGTAAGGTAGACGGCAAGGTGGTGCTCGATGCCATGGGGCAGGCTTTCTTTTCCATGAGTGTCGGCATGGGATGTCTTTGTACGTATGCTTCCTATTTTACGCGTGATGCCAATCTGGTAAAGACAGCCGGAAGCGTGGCGTTGATAGACACATTCGTGGCCGTGTTGGCCGGTTTCATCATTTTTCCGGCAGTCTATTCCGTTCCGGGGCTGTCGCCCGATGCCGGTCCGGGATTGGTGTTTGTCACTTTGCCCAATGTTTTCCAGTTGGCTTTCAAGAGTGTACCGTGGGTGGGCTATATCTTCTCGCTCATGTTTTACGTATTGTTGGTGTTGGCAGCGCTGACTTCCACCATTTCTTTGCATGAAGTGGCTACAGCCTATCTGCACGAGCGTTTTAAACTTTCCCGTAAGAAAGCTGCCACCGTGGTGACCTTGGTTTGTATGACGTTGGGGGTATTTTGCGCTTTGTCTTTCGGGCTGTTGAACGGAATCCGTTTGGGAGGAATGACTATTTTTGATCTTTTCGATTTTGTCACAGCCAAGCTGATGCTGCCTTTGGGCGGGATGTTCATTTCTATCTTTACCGGTTGGTATCTTGACCGTAGGATCGTGCGGGAGGAAGTGACGGATTGGGGGAAGCTCCGGATACCGTTTTTCGGCTTCTATATCTTTCTGTTGAAATTTGTGGCCCCAGTGGCCATTGCTTCCATTTTTGTAAACGAATTGTTCAAATGACCGGAAAATGAGGCGGACGTGGCGTAATCTCTTCTATTTTTCGAAAGCGGACAGAAGGGCGGTCTTGCTGTTGGCGGGCGTATTGATGGGGATTGTGTTATCCACTTCTTTTTTCTTGTGGTTCGACCGTCGGACACCGGCGAAAGAAGACAGCGGAGACTCGTTGGTTTATGAACGCTTTTTTGCCGGATTGAAACCGGATACCGTGGTAGTCGTACGTAGCGGGCCAACCTATGGACAACCTGTTAAGGCGAAACCGGCTACATTCTTTTTCGACCCCAATACGGCTGATTCCACCGCTTTGCTCCGTTTGGGCTTGTCGCCATGGCAAGTGCGCAATATTTATAAATACCGGGCACGTGGCGGACGTTACCACCGTCCGGAAGATTTTTCCAAACTTTACGGACTGACAAAAGGAGACTACGAAAGGCTGTTGCCTTATATCCGTATCGCTGATAAGTATAAGTTGATGTCGGACTTGTACCCTCACGGTCTGCCGGGAACAGACACCGTGGAACTCCCTCCACGGCAAGAGAAATTCCCGGAAGGCATACGGGTGGAACTGAACACGGCCGATACGGCTACATTGAAGAAGATTCCCGGTATCGGCTCTTATTATGCGAGGCGGATTGTGGACTACCGCAACCGTTTGGGCGGTTTTGTGTCTGTGGCTCAACTGAAGGAGATGGGGGAGTTGCCTGAAAACATCGGAAGATGGTTTACGGTATCTCCGGCCGTACATCGTCCGTTACTGGTCAACCGGATGTCGGTAGAAGTCTTGCGCTGTCATCCCTATTTGAATTTCTATCAGAGCCGGGTGATAGTGGAGCATCGCCGTAAATACGGGCCTATAAAAAAGCTGCAAGCGTTGTCGTTGTACGAGGAGTTTTCCCCTTCCGATTTGGAACGCCTGCAGCCTTATGTGAGTTTTGAGGAATGATTCGTCCGCTATGATTTTTCTTTCATGAGTCGTATGGCCTCTACGGGGTGGTCGGTCGTGACAAAATCTACTCCCAGGTCGCGCATTCTTTTCAGGTCTTCTTCTTTGTTCGTCGTCCAGGCATTTACTTTCAGACCGCAACGATGCGCTTCTTCTACCCATTCGGGATGTTGGTCGAACACCTTGAAATTATAGTCTATGCCGGTGAAACCTTTGGCCTTGGCTTCCTGGGGCGAGAGGTCTCCGTTGATGTAGAATATCTCGGAGGCTCCGTTGGTGGCTTTGACTAACTGTTCGCATACGTTCAGGCTGAAAGAGATGTATTCCGTTTGTTTTTCCATTCCCATGTCTTTTACCATTTTTACGATGGTTTTCACGGCTTGGTCTTCATGTTCTTTGTTTTTGTTCTTCTTGATTTCAAGAATAAGCTGCAGGTCTTTCAGCTTGCGTCCTTCCTCTAAATAAGCTTGCAAAGTGGGTAACGTCTCCCCGTTTTTGAGTTTGCTCTCTTTGATTTGCTCGTAAGTAGCCCGGGATATGGCTGTCGAACCGATGGTATTGTCATGATTGACAACCACGATGCCGTCGGCAGTCATTTGTACGTCGAATTCACTCCCGTAGACTTTCGCTTCGGCCGCTTTTCTTAAAGAGGCCAATGAGTTTTGTGCCGAACCTTCGGCTTTCCAATAACCTCGATGGGCGATGACTTGAGTCTGTGCCTGGATGCTTAGTGCGGCGAGGCAAAGACAGGCTGTAGCAATGGTTTTTTGATAGATGTTCATTTTTATCAGGCTTATAGTTCGATTTGTTGTGTGTAGTTTTCATGAAAACGGTTAGTCGCTTTGACCGTGATGGTTCGGGCCGACGTGGAAGGTTGGGCACGGAAAAGATGGCGGGTGTGGTAGCCTTCTGCTTTTCCGTTTTTCATTGTGATGAAGTCCTGGTCTTCATCTTCGAATGGCTGCATCGGGCCTTTCGGTTTTCCGTCTTCGAACCATTCTACTTTCCAGTCCGGATCCCAGTCCCAGATGTTGGCCACGACTTGTTTCGGTTGGCTCTTGAATTCTCCCGGCTTATAGGTGCGGAATTGGTAGTCAGAGGGTTTCCCGGTAGCTTTGTAGTGCCATTTCACGTTTTTGTCGTCTACCTCTACTATAAGGTATCCGTTGGGAGCCCCGCAACGGTTCACGTGTCCGGCCCACCACGCTCCGCAGGCGGCTCCTATGTTGTGCTCGTAGATGTTAGCCGCAGGTTGTGCGTTTTCGTAGAAATGGGTATGGCCGGCAAATATATGTACCTGGTAATCTTTGAGAATGTCCAACAACTCTGATGTATTACTTGTGTTTCCACTGCCCTCTGCCGTTGTATTGGAAGTAGGTGCGTGCAGGTTGAGGAACACGAGGCTGCCTTTGGGCACGTAGCTCAAATCCTTTTTCAACCATGCCAGTTGGGCCGGAGTAAAAGCTTCTTTGTATTTCTTTCCGCCTTGGTAGTCTATGTCTTTCATGGTTACGACATGTACCTGGCCGATGTTGAAAGAGTAATCGGTAGGGCCGAATGCTTTGTGGTAATCGGCTTCTCCATAACCCGATTCCGGAACTGCCGTGCGTTCCATATCGGCATACTTAAGGTTGAAATCATGATTTCCGATGGCTTGGAACATCGTCAGTCCCAAGTGGGAAACACATTCTTTATATGGTTCTACCAGGTTCATGGCATCCCAGACCAAATCTCCCACGGCCATGCCTACCACTTCTTGTCCTTTGAAAGAATCCACAGTGCATTTCAGGTCGGGAACGGTTTCTTTCCGGAAACGGTCGAGATGGGCGTCGGTTTTCACTTGAGGGTCGGAAATGGCAATGTACACAAACCGGCGGGTAGGGGTTTCCCGTGGTTCAAGCGTGAAATTACAGGTGTTTTCTTGCGAATCCGCTTTTTGGAATTGGTAGAACCTGTCAGCAATTCCGTCGGTTGCCGGTAACTTGTAGGCAGATGGGGTTGAGATGTAAACCAACGGTTGGCGTTCTGCATCGCTTTCCATGCGGTAATGTCCCGTGCCATCGGTCGTAGTGAAATTACGTCCGTCTGTCACGACTACTTGGGCTACGGGTTTTCCTTGGGTGTCGGTGATACGGCCTTTGACGATTCCCGGGGCTGCCGAGGTCTGGGCAGCCATCAGTCCGCATAAAACAAACGGGAATAGGATATGTTTATAGTTACGTTTCATAGCTTTTTAATGTTTTCTGAGTTTTACTTTATCGAATAGGGCGATGATTGCTTCCGGTCGGTCGGCCGAGCGCAAAGCTTGCTCTAAGGTTTGGGTGTCTTGTTCGAAGCAGATTACGTTGGCGCAGTCCAGGATATGGGCCATGTTGGTGATGGCGGCATCGCGGCTAATCTGATTTTTGTTGACGGCTTTCTTATAATATTTATTCACCTTGTTGACGGCTTTGTATACCGCCGGTTTGACTATTTCTACCGATGTGTCGGAGAAACCGACGGACATGTCGTATTCGTGAGTATAGTTATGGACGAAAGTGTCCCATTTTTTAGCGATACCCTCTCCGAGGAAGTGGTCGGATTCGAAAACTACTTTTGCTACGGGAATGTCGCCATATATGTCGAATACAAACTCCGTGCCTGACGCTTCTTTACTCTCGGTGTTTCTTTTTTCCGGATGGGACGTGGAGACGGTTGTTTCCGTATGATTCTCCGGACGGGCTTCTACGGGGACTGTTCCTGCGCAGCAGCAAACAGCCATTGCTACAATAATTTTTTTCATGTTCTTCTATGTTTTGCTTTACTTCTGCCAAATCAATTTGATGGAAAACTCATCGCCGCCCATGTTTTTTTTGGCTTCCTGGTAGTTTGCCATATTGGTACGTTGCACGGCGGCCGGATATTTAAACCTTCGAGGCATTTGGTTGTGGCTGATTTGTATGCCTTCTCCTACGGGAAGAACCGGATACCCCGTGCGGTTGTATTCGAACCATTGTTGATAGTCGCAGAAATACAAGGCCACGAACTTTTGATTCATGATACGCTCCAAGGAACCGTCGTATCGGGCTTGGGGATTATCGAAATAATCGGCGGGGAGTGTGGCGTTCCACTGTTCCACAGAAGCCTGTACACCTTTCTTGTAAGCGGTTTCAGCTTCTGTGGCACCTCCGGGGAGGATTCCTTTTTGGAACAATTCTGCCTTGATGAATTCCACTTCTGCGTACGACATCAAGGTAAGCTCCATAGGAGCCTTTGCCATGCTTTGGTTGGGGAGGGAAGCTGTTATGGCCGGTAGAGTCAGATAACCACTGGGAAGTCCCACGTAGGCTTTGGTACCGTCTTCCTGTTCCACTTGGGTGGCAAATACCGGCAGGCGCGGGTCATTCCAAGAGTTGAGCAGGTCGATGAAGAATTCAGATAAGTTGACGTATGAAGTGAAATCTTGAGGGCGTGCCATGGGTGCCTCTTCAGGGAATACCCCCGAGATGCCCAACATGGCAGCATCGTCATTAGATTCGAATACGGGATACGTAGCCGGATTATTGTACATTTCTTGTAATTCGGCTTGTGCGTTAAAACCTTCTGCATCCAAGAGCCGGGTCAAGGTACGCATGCGGAGCGAATTACAGAATTTCTGCCATTTCTTGATGCCTTCTCCGTCGGTAGTGCTGTAAAGCATGTCTCCGGAAGTGTTGTACACGAGTCCGCTTTCTGTGTCGAACAAACTGTTGGCCGTTTTCAGATTGTCGAGGATTTGCCGGTAGGCTTGTTCTTGCCGGTCGAACCGGGGAGCAAGAATACCTTGGTCGGCCGAACAGGCTTCCGACATGGGAATGTCACCGAAAGCATCGGCCAATATGCCGTACATCCAGCTTTGCAAGGTGAGGGATACAGCCTCGTAGTTCGGTTCTGGGGAAGCCAGTTGGGCATTGAGCCGTTGGATTTCTTTGGCATTGTTGATCCATTTGTAGTAGGTGTTCCATGTTCCGTCGCCCCGGGAGTCTGTCATGTTCCACCATCCGACCCCGCTTGTGCCGTTATTGCTTACGAGACATTGCATCAAAGGAAATGTGTAGTCGTAATAGCGGTTCCAGTTATAAGTGCCCATGTCGTAAAGAATCGGGTCGAGCAGAGTGCCGGGATTCACCTTTTCCATACGTGTGGGGTCTGTATTCAGTTCATCGAAGTCGGTACATGACGAGCAGGCAAAGCCGCTTAATACCATTCCGAGTGTGATATTTCTTAAAAGATTCGTTCTTTTCATTGTTTTTGTTCTTTAGAAAGTAAGATTGAGGTTGAAGCCGAAAGTTCTTGTAGTAGGCAGCGAGCCTGTTTCTATACCGGATACCATGGAACTGCCATCCAAGGCTACGGATTCCGGGTCGAAGAGAGGATAGTCAGTGAAACACCACAGATTGCGTCCGTATACGGCTATCGAGGCTTTTGAGAATGGAGATTTTTCCAAGACTTTCTTAGGGAGTTCGTATTCCAATCGGATTTCTCTGATTTTCAAGAAAGAGGCATCGAACGAGTTGGTTTCTACATTGGCTCTCCGATAATACTCCTTATAAAAACTTTCGATAGTTACCACTTTCGTGTTGGGCGAGAACGTTCCGTCGTCATTCCGTACCACGCCCGGTGCTATCATGTACATTCCGCTTTGGGGCGTGTAGCCGGCGGCTGCAATGCGCGGGTCGTTGGCATCCATATAATACTCCGTGCCCGGAAGGCGTCCGTTCAGGGATTGTGTGAGTTTGCCTTGTTCCATCATTTTGTGGAATGACATGCTGTAGATTGTACCGCCTACTTGTCCGTCAAGCAGGATTCCTAATTTAAAGCCTTTATAAGAGAACTCATTATACCATCCGGCTTTCCAGTCGGCATAGGCTGTACCTACATATTCGATTTCGTCGGCTTGTTCGGGTAAGCCGTTGTCTCCGATAATCACGTTGCCCTCGGGGTCGCGTACCAGTTTGTAGCCCCATAAATCTCCTGTGGTACCTCCTACACGTCCGATGATGGATGCGGTTCCCACAGTGCTGATGACCTGGTTTTCGTCTGCTCCTTCAGCCAGTGAAAGTATTTTATTGTCATTCTTCGACCATGTGAGCGTCGTGTTCCATCGGAAGTCGCGTGTCAGGACCGGCGTGGCCGTGATTTCCAATTCATATCCCCTGTTACGGACGCAGCCGGAATTGATTGTGCCGCGGCTGTATCCTGTGGTCGGGTCGAGAGGAGCATCCAAAATTTGGTTTTTAGTGCGATTATAGTAAAACGAGAAGTCTACACCTATTCGATTGTCGAACATACGGAAGTCGAAGCCGGCCTCGTAGTTCGTCGAGATTTCAGGTTTAAAGTCTTGATTGTATAAAGTGGAAGCCACTTCGGCCGCCCCCGGAAAATTGCTGTTGTCGTAGTAAGCGGAGGTCTTATAAGGGTCGGTGTCGTTACCGACTTGGGCAAAAGAAGCCCTGAGCTTAAAGAAACTGACGGGGTCGGGCAGGGCGAATAATTCATTCATGACGGCACTGGCGCTGACCGAAGGATAGAAGAAAGAACGGTGGTTACGGGGAAGGGTAGACGACCAGTCGTTGCGTCCTGTCACATCGAGGAACAGTTTGGACTGCCAGGATAGGTTGGCGGTGAAATAAAGGCTGTTCAAAGCTTTCCGTCGGATGGTATTCACGACGTTCGGGTTAGAGATTCCGTTAGACAGCTTGTACACACCGGGGGTAATAAGTCCGTTGACGGAAGCCGACAGTAAGTCATAACGTTGTTGCATCATGTTGCCTCCTACGGAAGCATTGAGGTGGAATCCTCCGTCGTATGAATCATGATAGGTCAACAAGGCGTCGCTATTCAATTCGTAGTCGAAAACGTTTTCTTTTTTAAAGAACCCGTTGCGGAATACCACGTCGCTGATGGGGCGATGCTGTTCGCGTTGGTCGGCCGAGAGTTGTATGCCGGAACGTATCATGAAGTCGAACTTGCTGCTTAGCTTCAGGTTGGCCGATACGGTAGAGACGACGTTATGCTTTTCCGAAGGGTTCTCTGCTTCATACAGCGTGACAAAGGGATTACCGATGTAGCTGCTGTAAGGCTGCAACTGTTCAAGTCCTTCCTGCCCTTTTTTCCACATGGGGCGCAACCAGTCCAGGTTCACGTTCGGATTCTGGAAGATGAGGAAGTAGGCAATGGAATTACTGTTGTATCCCAATGCGGGAGTGTTGTTGATTTTACGATAAGTATAGCTCGTTTTGAAGTTGACACGTAAAGCACGTGAGATTTGTTGGGCTGCCGATACCATGGCCGATACGCGTTGAAAGCCGGTATTGGGCAATATCCATTCGTTTTTGGTATGTGTGATAGAGGCTCTCAGGTTGCCCCGGTCTGATTTTCCGGTCAACGCTACGGAGTTGGTCAGTGTATAACCTGTTTGAAACAGGTCTTTCCGGTTGTCTTTGTAAGCCACCCAAGGAGTCGCAGCATCGGCACGGCCTTGGTTCTCCGGAGAGTATTGATAGAACATCTGTCCTTCGAAACGCGGACCGAATGCGCTGCTGGTTCCACCGGTACTGGGGGTCCCGTCCGGACCGGCACCGTATGAATAGTAATGTTGTCCGGCGTATGCCGTACCTTCCGCACCGATGTTTTTGGCTTGTCCTTGTCCGAATTCATATTGATAGTCGGGCCAGCGCATGACGTTATCCATACTGACGTGGGCACTATAAGAAACGCCAAGCCCCTTTTTGGCATTGGCTCCCGATTTGGTGGTTACCATGATGACGCCGTTTGCTGCGCGTGAACCGTACAAGGCTGTGGCACTGGCTCCTTTCAATACCTGGATACTTTCGATGTCTTCCGGATTCAAGTCTGAGAAACCATTGCCGTAGTCTACCGAGAGTTCGGCTGCATCGCCGGCTCCGTAGGCCATTCCCGGGTTGGTCATCGGGCTGCTCAGGGGAACACCGTCTACGACTACCAAAGCATTATTGCCATTCGCATTCAGTGAAACATCTCCTCGCACGGATATCCGGCTAGTACTTAGAGGTCCTCCGGAAGAGATGATGCTCAATCCGGCCACTTTTCCTGTCAGAGCCGACGACCAGTTAGCCGGCATTGTACCGGTGATTTGGCTGCCTTCCACTTTCGTCGTGGCGTATCCCAAACCTTTCTCGTCGCGTTTGATTCCCAATGCGGTTACCACTACCTCATTGATTTCTTCCGCGTCTTCCTCCAAAAGAACTTGGAGGACTTTATTGGAATATTCGATTTCTTGCGTCTTGAAACCTACATATTTCACCTCCAGGCGGTCCTTGGCTGTCAGCGTCCGCTTGCTTTCGAACGAAAACTTCCCGTCCAAGTCCGTGATGGCTCCTTCTTGACTGTTCTTTACCTTGATAGTGGCGCCCATTAACGGTTCACCCTTTGTGTCCGTCACTTGCCCTCTCACCAAGCTTTGAGCCTGTATGGCATGGGTCGTCAGGCTGCTGATAGTCAGGATAGCCATGCTCTTGCCCAATCTCGTTAAAACTTTAGTTTCCATTTTTCTCTATTTGCTATATGTATTTGAGTCGCTTTCTAAATACACTGCAAAGGAACTAAAGTCTTTTTAAGACACTGTAACGTTCGTTTTAAATGTTGGTTGCAATGCTATGTCATTCCTGTTAATGCAAATAAAATCAGGTATATATGACATTTGAAAAAGAAAAAAGAGAAGTACGGGGAACTCCTTCCTCTACTTCTCTTTCTATTTATAGGTTGTGTGTTTTGTCTTCCTTATTCCTTGTAGCCCGCTATTTCAGCTATCTTTTTAGGGATTTCCGTGTTGTCGATACGTCCGGTGAATTCTTCGGCACCGGCTCCTATGGCAAACACCGGAACATAGCCGTTGGAATGTCCTCCGCTTTGCCATCCTACCATAGCTTTCCGAGCCATGAGTTGCCGTGCTGTAGAGGCAATGATGTTTTCGCTTTCATACAATGTCTTCGTGTCTTTGGCCACTCCTTCACAGAAATTCTCGTATGCTTTTTTGAGTTGCTCCGTTTCCCGTTCATCCAATGGTATTTGAGACCAAAATCCGAAGTTGTCCTGTAACTGCTTGCGTACGAAATCCCACGTGAACTTTTTGCCCTCTTTCTGGTGTTGTGCGGCTATCATTTTACTGAAGGCTCCCGCACTTTGTTTTTGGTATTTCAGCAGGTCGGTACGCAGTTCGTACTTACCTGTTCCCAAAACAATCCCTCCGGTCTCGTGGTCGGCTGTGATGATAATCAGCGTTTCGTCAGGATGCTGTTCATAGAACTCGTATGCCACTTTGATGGCATTGTCCATGTCTATAACCTCTTTAAAAGCTGTTGCCGCATCGTTGCTATGGCAAGCCCAGTCGATTTTTCCGCCTTCCACCATCAAAAAGAAACCGTCCGTATCCTTTTGGCTGAGGAAATGGATGGCTGCCCGAGTAATATCCTGTAAGGTAAGGTCATTCTTTTGACGGTCTATGGCGTAGGGGATACTGGTACGGTCTGCCTTGTTGGCCGTTTCGGTTTGCAACAGGAGCATTTTATCGGCTTTTTTTGCCTTTTTACGGTAGTCGGCATATCCGCGTGCGATGGTATAACCGGCCTCCCGGCATTGTGTGTACAAGTCCTTATTTCCGCTCAGTTCATTGTTTTCCGGTTGCAGGAAATCGGAACCGGCATAGAAATCGAACCCGGCTGCTATGAGGTCTTTGCCGATTTGATGATACATGTTCCGGTCTTTTACGTGGGCATAGAAAGATGCGGGAGTGGCATGATCCACGGATACGCTTGTAGTGACGCCCACGGCCTTCCCCTCTGATTTGGCCAAAGCGGCTATGCTATTGATGCGGGTGGTCAAGTCGGACTTGATGCCCAATGCTCCGTTTTTCGTTTTGTTTCCGGTAGCAAGGGCCGTTCCTCCGGCGGCAGAATCGGTTACCCCGTTCGTACCGGAATACGTCGTGACAAGCCCCACGTATGGAAATTGTGCAAAGCAGAGCGGTGATGTTCCGATACGCCCTTCCACGGCAGCCATATAGGTCTCCGTTCCGTTTACTTGGTTGACTCCCATTCCGTCACCGATAAAATAAAATACATACTTGGCTTTGCCCTCAGCCATTACGACCAGTGCCATACAAAGGACGGCACAAAGTGATAGTAGTCTTCTTCTCATGATGATGTCAATGCTAATAGTTGATGAGCCAAAGTTACGGAAAAATCGGTTCGATGTCCATATGAATTTGGATTATTTACTGATGTGTGGCAGGGAAAGCCGTATTAATATGTCAAACGTACGACAAAAAGACTTTTTTCCTACCTATGAGATATGGTTTTTCTTTTATGGCAAGCATTAAGCATTTTTATTACCGGTTTATTGCCCGTATCTGTATTATATCATAATTTTGCATGAATTTTGTTATAATTAATAATGGGACGGGGAATTTGCCGGAAGCTTTTTGGGTGGCTGATGGGCTATTTATATAAGGTAATAAGATTATAAAGATTGTAGACATGGTAAAACAATGTACGATTTTGTTCGGCTGTCTGGCTTTGGGCGACTTCGTGGTGTGGGCCACGGGGGTAAAATTGCCGGGTAGCATTATCGGTATGCTTCTCCTGACCGCCTTCTTGCAGATGGGATGGGTAAAGCTGCGTTGGGTCAAGGGTATCTCAGATTTCTTAGTAAGCAACATGGGGTTCTTTTTCGTTCCGCCGGGAGTGGCCCTGATGCTTTATTTCGATGTGATTGCCGCTGAGTTCTGGCCGATTTTTACGGCCACGGTGGTCAGTACGGTATTGGTTCTAGTTGTCACGGGGCACGTGCATCAATGGGTAAGAAGACATGGAGTATTTAGAAAGTGATTTTTTCCTTATCGCGCTGACGTTCGGCGTGTATTTTCTGGCCAAACGTTTGCAGGCGCGTACAGGTTGGGTGGTGTTGAATCCCATATTGTTGGCCATATTGGCCTTGATAGGCTTCCTGAAAGTTACGGGTATTTCGTACGAGACGTATGCCGGGAGTGCTTCCATCATCGACTTCTGGCTCAAACCGGCCATCGTGGCTTTGGGAGTACCTTTGTATCTGCAACTCAAGAGCATCCGGCGGCAACTGATGCCGGTGTTGGTTTCTCAGTTGGTCGGTTGTTTTGTCGGCATTGTTTCGGTGGTATTGACTGCCAAATGGATGGGAGCCTCCGATGATGTGATTATCTCCCTTGCGCCCAAGTCGGTCACGACTCCTATTGCGATGGCCGTGACGGAATCGTTAAACGGTATTCCTTCCCTGACGGCTGCCATTGTCGTGTTGGTCGGACTGTTCGGAGCGGTATGCGGATTTAAGATTCTTCAGGTAGGGAGGGTGAAAAGCCCTATCGCCCAAAGCCTGAGCATGGGCACGGCTTCGCACGCCGTCGGGACATCGCGTGCCATGGAATACGGGCGTATTTATGGGGCGTATGCTAGCTTAGGATTGATTCTGAACGGGTTGCTGACGGCTCTTTTTACGCCTTTGATGTTGCATTTATTAGGTATTGTTTAAGAGGAGATAAAGTGAGCCGGTTCGATTCACATGGTTCGAACCGGCTCATCACAAAACATTGTATTAACTTAAACAAGAAGTTACTTGACTATCACTTTCACTGACTTCTTGGTGCCGTCGCTCATCAAATCCTGACGAATATAGATACCGCGTTGTTTCGGCTCATCTACACGTACGCCGTTGATGGTATACCATGCTGTGCTTACTACGTTTGCCTTGCCGTCGGTAACAGCATCTTCTATGGCAGAAGTGAAGTCTCCCGGTTTGTTAGCATCTCCGTCACCGTAATAATAGAGGCGGAAATTGTCAAAGATAGCCCAGTCGTTAGGAATTACTTCTTTTTTGCTGACTCCGATGGTGACAGGTTGCCCGTTCTCCGATACGTAGAATGAGAAGTTACCTTCGTACAATCCTTCGTCGAATGCAGCTTTCGTCCCGTTCACATTGTTCACCACAAAGTGGTAAAGTTTGTCTGATTCAGGGAAGAGGCTGTCAGCCAATGCGAAATCACCGCCATCATACTTGTATTCGTTTACGTGGTCGAAAATGGAAGCCAGTTCTTTGCTCCATTTACCATCACCGGCCTCTACATAGACTTTCGCATTCCGGGCATCCGTGCTGTCGCGGTGTGCAACGGCGGCTTCCACTGCTCCTCCGGCTCTGTAAAAGCCGTTATAAACCAAACGGTAGTATCCCTTGGGTAAGGCATACAGTACTTGGTGAATGTCTGCATCGCCCTTGCCCACGTAGAACTCATAGTTCTGTGCACCGGTCGCGTTGGCGTTGTTGCCTTCCGTGGTCACCCATCCCTTGATGGAGGAGAGTTCCTTGGAGGGGTCGTTCGGGTCGGGAACGGAGAAACTCGGGCTTTGTATCATTGCGGTGACATCGGCTGGCGCGTTGATGCTAGCTCCGGTGAAGTCGATGTCCGTGCTTACCATCGTGGCGTAAGCCTTGTCGATTTTCATGGTGGCATCTTCAATCCATTTTATGGATTCCAGGCTTTGTGCCAGTGCCGGTTCCATTTCATCCAACAATAGGTCTTGGAATTTACCGTATTCTGCTTTGGACGAGTATGGGTCGTATACGCCCGTGTCGAAGTTGTTGATATGCTCTGTTACCAATGTCTCGAACGCGGAAGCTGCCGACATGGCATCATGTCCGCCCTTGATGGCAGCGTTCAAAGCTTCGTTTTGTGCTTTGTAGGTTTCGAGGGTCAAGCCTTCAGCTATGGCATTGTTGGCAGCTTCGATGGCTGCGCCCAGTGTTTGTTTGGCTTCTTCTGTGGTCAGGGCTTCTTCGTTGTTAAGCAAATCAGTGGCTTCTGCAATCAGGGCGTTGATGGTAGAAACGGCACCGCTCATGTCATCAGCTCCGGCGTATTTGATTTGGAAGTTGTCAAACAAAGCCCAATATCTGGCTAATCCGGCCTGTGGAATGGTTATTCCCACACGGAGTTTCCCGTCATCTTCCACATAACATTTGAAAGAGAGCTTATAAGCATCGGGGTTGGCTTCCATGATGGCTGCAGCACTGGCCATGCCATTGGGAGTCCACTTTCCTTCAAGTTCCGCTCCACCGGCTGTCAACTGCTCGCAATTGTTCACGGTATTGGTGTCTTGTACGCATTCAAACGGGTGGCATAGCTTGGCTTTTGTGTTGTTGCCGAAAGCATAAGCCAAAATGTCATTCGTGGTATCGCCTTCCAGGCCCCATGCAGATGCGCAGGTGCTATTCAATGTCGGGCGGTAGAACCCTTGCAAAGTGACTTCATACGTGCCATTGGGCAAGCCCTCCAACTCCTGGTATACGTCACAAACCGTTTGATAAACTTCACCCATGTTATAGCCATAGTTGAACTTGTTGTCACCAGACACGAAGTCGTATTTCCACCCGTCCTTGCTGCCCGTAAAACCGGGATTATTCATTATCCCAGTCACATTGTCGGTATCCCCATTTAGTAAGGCCTTCTTTATTCCCGACATCCAAATCCGGTCGGCGCGCGGTTGTATGCTGTCTACTTCGGCGGGATTGAATGTCCTGCCATCCCGTGCCGTTTCCAAATCTATGAGGAATTGCTCGTAATCGGGGAGGTCTAAATCTACATATGCCCCGTTGTCCCATGCATTTGACAAATCCTGGATTTTCTGGTTCAAGGTCTTGTAGGCGTTCACATCGGCAGTCAGCGTGTCCATGCCGGTTTGTACCGTAGTGAGTAACATGCCCAAGGTCTTGTCATCGACTTCCGGGTTGGAGGCCGCATCTTTAGCGGCTTGGAGCATCTTGGTGAACTTTTCCTCTCCGGCTATTGAGTATTTTTCTTGGTTGGTGTCATATTTTGCTTTTAGTTCTTCGGCTTTGGTGATGACCTTGTTCAGTTCTTCTGCCATGCCGCCTTCGACCAGACCCAGATATTCGAGCTTGAAATTGTCCACGCCCACCCAGTTGCAGTTTGTGTTGACGGTCTTGAAGCCTATCTTGATAGAGCCTTCCAAGGCGAAGAATTCCAAGATTACATTGCGCGGAGAAGGAGTGCCTTCAGCAGGGGCTTCAGTACCTCTGATTCCACCGAATTCGATGGTGTGTGCTTCGGCACGGTATTCCGTCCCGTTGTTCTCGGCAAAGACGTAGACCCCATGGGGCACGGTATTTTGCCAGTCGCCTTGCCAGTATCCGATGGTGTTGGCCGTGAGGCGGTATTTTCCCACAGGCATGTTTTCCAAAGTTTGGGAGATATCCATCGGATTGCCCGAAAGGTTGCCGTTGTTGGCAGAAGTCACCCATTTTTCGGAGAAGTGATCCATTTTGTATTTGTTGTCGGCAGTCTCGTAGCTCGTTCCGCTTTGATGTCCGATGCTTCCCACTACATTCCAACCGTTGTTCCCGTCAGCAAACGAATTATTAGCGATGGCGTTAGTGAATTCTACGGGTTTGTCCGGTGTGGCTTCCGAACTCTTCCAGTTTACGATGTCTTGCTTTAAGGCTTTGGCTGCTTCTTCGACTTCTTCAGCCGTGGCGTTAGCCTTATTATAAATCTCGGCATACTTTGCATAATCGCTGAATCCGGCCTCGTCAGCGGCATTCAGTTGAGTTTGCAATTCTTTCTTGGCTTTATAGACCGTATATACCTCGGAATCCACGAACTTCCAATCCAAGCTGGCAGTTTCATGTCCGGAAGTGGATGTGTCGATGGACGGGGACACTTCAAGCTTTCCTTCGTCTATTCCCATGTAGGCATTGGCGTACAAGCCGTCGTTTGCTTCCGTGCCATAAAGCTTGTCTTCATCTATCATCTTTATGCGGTAGACCTTGTTGGCCTTGTCCTGTGCCACAATCTTCCATAAGATATGTCCCTGTTTGTTGTGGTCTACCCAAATGCTGGCGGCTGCATCGTTGAACAACTCATGGAAACCTCCGTTGGAGGGAGCTTTCATCATACTTAAGCGCCAACCGTAGGCTTCCGAGTATTCAGGGTCACTCTCCGCACGGCGGCTCAATTCATAGTCTTGCCCGTAACTTAGGGTTACTTCTTGTCCATCATCTGCTACTACAAGACGTGTGCCGTGTGGTTGTCCGGCGGCCATGAACTTTTGTGTGGCTACGTGGTAGATGTAGAACACCCCGCCTCCGGTACCATCGGTAGCTAAGTTCGGTTCTGTGAATTGTAGTACGGGATCATCCCATGCGGCCCACAAGGGAAGTGTTGACGAAGTCGCACCGCAAAGTGCCATTAAGGCAAGTAATCTGTTTTTCATTTTGGACAGAAATTAAGTTAATAATATTAATATTCTCTATTTCCTTCCGGAAACGGTGTCAAATATACGATAATTCCGTTTACCCCCCCCCCGTTTTTGCAAACTTTTGTATTTTTTTGCATTGAGCGTATTCCACGAATAGTTCCCGCTCCATAAACGGAACCGTCCCGGAAAACAAGGGAACTGTTTTCCGGGACGGTTTAGGGTGTGGTCGTGCGCATCCACGTTAAGGATGCCGTACCGTAAATTTCCTGCTGTCGTTCGCCTGTCCGCACCGGGCTTTCAGGATATACATGCCGTCAGGAAGTCTGCTGACATCGAATGAAGTCGTGGCTCCGTTCGTGCCTCTTTGGGTAAGTTGCATGTTGCCTTGCAGGTCGTAAATGTGGAAGTCCACTCTTTCCGGACCGTTGTCCAACAAGTAACGCACGTCGAGGCGGCGGTCGGCAGGCAACGGACCTACGTCGAACGTGCCTGGCTCGTCTTTCGGCGTGCCGCAGATACGGGTGGTGCCGTCTGCGAGCTTCTTGATGTCTTCAGCACTTAAAGCATAATCGTATATACGGAAGTCGTCGATACTGCCGTTGAACAACGGGTCGGCTGCAGACTGGCTGCGCCCGATGTAGTTCAGCAACGGGTGGAAGTCGGAAGGGCGCAAGGTCATGTCTTTTGAAGAAGCCATAAGTGCTCCGTTCAAATAGAGGCAAACTTCATCTTTTCCTATCGTGACGGCCAGATGTATCCATTCCTTGCGGTATGGCGTGATTCGTTCGCCGTCTAATTGCTGTTCGTCTCCACCGTTTTTGACGGCAAACCGTATCCGGCCGTCATCCGAACGCACGGTGAGGAACATATATTCGTCTTCCCCGTTTCCGAAGTCAAACACGCGCTGCCAACTGTTGCCGCCTTGCCAGTACACCCACGTTGAAATGGTGGTTTCCTCATGGTCGGCCACGTTGGTCGGCAGTTGCACGTACTGGCCAGAACCGTCCAGAGCCAAAGCGTATTGGCCGGATTTTCCTTCGGTGTACACACCATCTTCCGGCATGACCCCGTGGCGGATGTTAAGGGTCGTGTCGTGGAGGTTTTCTTCAAATTCATAGCGTGCGAAGAGGGCATCCGTCGGGGCTACGCTTGCGCTTACGGTCAAGGATGCCGGGGAAGTATTCATCGAAGCATCCACAGTCTTGACGGTGTAATAATATGTCTTTCCCTCTTCGGCTTTGTTGTCCACAAAAGCCGTGTCCTCCACGTAGCGTGCGATGATTTCATAACCCTCCTCCGGATTTTCCGAACGCAGCACGGTGTAGGTCGGGGCTGTGGCGTCTGCCTTTTCCCATGTCAGGAGTACGGAGGATGCGCGGATTTCGGCTTTCAGGCCGGTGGGAGCATCGATGTCGCGGATGCGCGGACGGATGCCGGTCGGGATGAAGCGCCAGAGTTGCGCTGCGCTTTCTTCGTCTGGTTCGGCCTGTACGATTTTGTTGCCTGATGTCTTGAGGCACAGCGAACTGTTGCGGTTGCGGATGCGGAACCATCCGTCGCCTGCATATTCCAAGTACCATTGTTGGTTAGTGCCCTTGTTGTTTTGGTAAAGTATGATTTCCGTGCCGTCGTCCATCGACCAGTTCAGTACGTCGAGCGTCTGGTTTGAAGTGCCCGAAAGAATCTGGTGGTAGCTGAACGCACCTCCGATGCGAGCGTCTACCGGATTTACATGCCATTGCAACGACTTTTTGCCTGTGGAATAAGTGGATGAGGTGAGGGAGCCGTTGTCGTTGTCCAACAGTTTTAGGTTGCTTTTGTTGATTAATGCGTAGGTGCCGTCCACCACGGGTTGCACGTCATCGCCCCACGTGATGTTCACCACGGTTTCGGCATTGGTCTGCCCGTCTTGGTAACTTCCCGGTGCTCCGCCCGGAAGCTCCATGACGTATTCCCGTTGCGGCCCGTGTCCGTCGAAGAACACGTCGCGCTCTTTAGAAAGGAAGCGGTAGGAGGTGGTGACGGCTTGCCGTTCGGATGTCCCGCCGAACGCCTGTACCTTGCCGTCCGGTGCACGGTAGACCGACGCTGCCGTCCAGTTGGGACGATGCTCCGCGTAGGCCAACCGTTCACCATGGCTCGCCTTGCAGAACTCGCCACGTGTGTATTCTGCCCATCCCCACCATATTCCGGTTTGCATGCCGTATTCCAAGCCTACCATGGCTTCCATGACGTTGTGCATCTCGTCACCGGTGGCATGTTTGCCGTCTTCTCTCACCGTGGTGAAGAATTGGGCGAAGTTGTCGAAACTTCCGGCCAGTTGGTGCGTGTTTCCCTCATCCAGTTGGTCTTTCAAGTAATTGTACCACGGCAAGGCCTGGTCGGAGTTCAGCGTGTTTCCGCCACACATGCGGATATTATTGAAACGTTCTTTTTGCTTTAATTCCGTGATGATTGCGGCAAACTCGGCTTTTCGTTTTGCCTCATTAGGTGAACCTTGGTTGTTGTACAAGTAATCCGGTTCGTTGAACGGGGCGACAGAGACGACCTCGTAACCGGCATCTTGGTAATATTGGGTGGAAAGGTCTATGATTTCTGCCCAATGGGCGGCGTTGGCTCCGTTCTCGTCCGTGTAATAAGTGCTCATGAAAGGCGCGTCACAATTAATCATGAGTTTGACATCGGGTTTGACCCATTTGAACATGTTGACGCGCATTTGCAGTGTGTCGATTGTCCCCTGTTGCATTTTTCCGTCCACGATGGGCAGGTCCGGTTGGAAGGATGTGCGTACCACGTCAAGGTTGTCCTTGCCCATGAAGGCGGCACTGCGTCGCAGGTTGTTTTCATCAAGCCATGCAATGTCTGCCCCCCATTCTACATATTTATGGGTGATGCCCTTGTCCGAAAGCCGGAAGGGTACGACGCGGTCTGCCGTGGGTTGGGGCTTCAGGTTGCTGCTTGAGCTGAAATTTTGTGCGAGGGCCGGGAATGTGCTGCACCCGGCTAACAGGATTGAAATCAGGTGTAATGTTTTGTCTTTCATTGATTGAAGTATATTGGATTGCAGTGGCAAAGAAAAAGATTTTTGCTGATTTAGGCAAGCGAATGGCCGTTTTTTTATGGGGGAATGGAAAGCATTGTAAAGGAAAGCCTCGTCCGAAAATCATTCTGCGCCAAACGGGAAATCAATCTCAGGAGATTGAAAAATCGTTTGGCGCAGAATGGAAAATCAATCTAAGCCAAACGATTTGCTTGTTTCATTATGTTGGTATACAGAGCGTTATAAGGAAGTGCTTTTCTTTTCGGTTGTCATTTTATTTCTTGATAGCCTTTTCGGTGTAGCTGTGTTCCGGCGTGTCCACCCTCACCACGTAGATGCCGGGTGCCCAAGCAGACGTGTCGATGTTCCCACCACGGTGCTGGCGATACAGGATTTGCTCGTTGCAAGCCGTGACACTGGCATAGCGGATGTCTTCGCTGCAAGAAAGATGGAGCCTGTCACAGAAGGGGTTGGGATGTATGCGTAAGTTTGGGGACGTACTTTCTTCCACACGGTCGGGGCTTCCCTTTTCCATGTCGAACTGGTAGGTGCCCGATTGCAGTTCTATCACGGCCTTTCCGTCTACTATGCCTTTGAAGTCCACGCCTTCTGCTTCTTTCAGGTCTTTTCCACTTTCAGTGATGTTGTCTGTCTTTTCCATTAGGGGCAGATAGAGTGTGGCTGTAGTGTTGGCCGGTACGGTGGCCGTATAGCTGATGCGTCCGTCCTCTTTGTATTGCCATTCACTGCTGATACGCCCGTATCCGGACAGATGAGATGCCTTGGCCTGCGTGATGCGTTTTTGTCCGGTGGGGAATGCCGTCCTGAAGTCCGGAGTGGGTTGCAGGATGATGTGTTTGAATCCGGGTTGTGTTTCGTCTGCCTCGATGCCGCCCACGTAACGGAACATCCATTCCGACACCACACCGTAGGAGTAATGGTTGAAGGAGTTCATGATCCACGGGTGCTTGTTGAACCCGCCTTCCTTGGTGTAGGAGTCCCAACGTTCCCAAATAGTCGTGGCTCCTTGGTCTACGCTGTACAGCCACGATGGGTTCTCGCGTTGCAGCAGCAGGTCGTAGGCCAAGTCATCCATGCCTTCCGCGCTGAGTGTCTGGTTTAGGATGCTCGTGCCGAGGAATCCGGTGCTCAGTTTGTAACCGTTGTCTGTGATTTTTTTGCGCAGCACTTCGCGGGCTTTCCCTATGGCGGTTTCGGGTAACAGGCCGAACTTCAAGGCCATCAGGTAAGAGGCTTGCGTGGATATGTTGGGCAGGCCGTCGGAATTGAGATACCTGCGTTGGAATTCTTCCTTGATGTTTTCGTAGAGAGTGCTGTATTTCAGTGAATCTAAATAGAAACGGTCGGCCTGTGCCTCGCTCAGCACTCCTGAAATCTTGCTCATCAGTTGGGCCACGTAGGCATAATAGCATACGCTGACGTAGCGTCCGTCCGTGGTCTCGTAAGAGAGCCAGTCGCCTGTGGCCGTACCGGCACCGTTGTACTTGAAGCCTCCTCCGCTTTGTGTGGAGAGCCAATCCATGTAGAGGCTCATGGAAGCGTAGCTTTCGCTCAGTACACTTTGGTCGTCGGTCATGAGATAGACGGTCCAAGGTACGATGACTCCGGCATCGGCCCATCCTGAGTTACCGAAGCCCCAGAAGTTGCAGAACGGTGCGATTTCCGGATATGCCCCGTCTTCGCGTTGGCTTTGGCGCAGGTCATTCAACCATTTACGGTAGAAGGCACGTGTGTCCGTATTATAGGAAGCCGCGCGTGCGAACACTTGTGTGTCGCCCGTCCAACCGAGGCGTTCGTCGCGTTGCGGGCAGTCGGTGGGCACGCTCAGGAAATTGTCGCGTTGGCTCCAGATGATGTTGCTGTAAAGTTGGTTTATGTCCGGATGGCTAGTTTCAAAAGTAGCCAGTTCTTCGAGGTCGGAACCGACGAATTCTCCCGTAAGTTTACTGATTTCCACATCCGAGGTGGTTGTTACTTCGCAGTAACGGAAGCCGAAGAAAGTGGTGGAGGGTTGGAATGTCTCGCCCTCTTCCGTTCCTTTCAGCGTGTAGTGGAGTGTGGCTTCCGCCGTGCGGAGATTGTAGGTGTAGAGGCTTCCGCCCGGTCCGTCATTGGCGCGGTCGGCTGCTCCCGTGTCGTTCAGCATTTCCCCGAACTTGAAGCGGAGCTTCGTGCCGCGTTCTCCTTTGGTCGTGAACCGTATCCATCCCGTCATGTTTTGTCCGAGGTCGAAAAGGGCGGTTTCACCGGCTTTCAGCCGGAGGGTTTCCGTGCCTTCCAATGTACGGACCACATTGATAGTGCCGTAAGTGGTGCCGGAGGCTTTCGTGCCTTCATATACGGTGATGGTCTGGGGCGTGCGGCGCAAGAAGTCGCGCACCTTGACCGTGGGGCTGCGGAAGGCTGTGATTTCTCCGTTGAATTCTGTGTTTTCAGCTGTGGCGAACCATTCGGAGGTATCATATTCCGGCATGCTCCAGTCGCTTTCGCGGCGTGCGTCATACGTCTCGCCGTTGTAGATGTCTCCTGAAATGACGGGGCCGCAGTAAGAACAGCTCCAGTCCGTTCCGGTTACGATGTTTTCTATCGTGCCGTCTTCGTATTCAAGCCTTAGTTTGGCGATGAACCCGAGCGAGGGGGAACCGTACATGCCATGTGCGATGGCTCCGCCCCACCAGCCGTTACTCACTTGTGCGCCGACTGCGTTTTCGCCTTCTTGTATAAGAGGGGTCACATCGTAGGTCATGTAGTTGATTTCTTTCCGGTAGTCGGTCCAGCCCGGTTTCAGTTCATCATACATGGTCGTACCGTCTTGTCCGACGCGCTTTCCGTTAATGAACAAATCGAATACCCCAAGAGCGGATGCGTAGATTTTAGCCGATTTCACCGTGCTTTTTGCAGTGAAAGCCTTGCGGAAAAGAGGGATGCCCTTTTCTGTACCGGTCTGCATGGCACAAGTCTCTTCGTAAGTGGAGTGTACGCACAGCATTTTGCTGCCTTTCTTCGTTATCACGGTACCGTCGCTGAATGCCATTCCGGCTCCTTCGAAATCTTCGGAGAAAGTCACGGTACCTTGCGTGCCGTCCTCTTCGTCGTAGGTGGTCACTTTGATGTTGTCATAATACGCCATCTCGTCCATGGTCAAGTCGTGGTAGGTGCGGAAGCCAATCAGGCCGTTTTTCAACCGGCCGGACGTGTCGGTATAGGTGTCCACAAGTGTCCCGTCGATATAGGTCTCCACAGTCGTGCCATTCACCTTGAGGGTCAGATGGTGGAGCGAGCCGGTGAGTTCGGCCTTAGTGAAAAACTTGCCTAAATCGGCATCGTTGGAGCTGAACGCACCGTTTGTTTTCACGTGGCGGCGCAAGAACGGTGTTTCTTTGTCGCGCACATTGATGCCCCACAGGTGGAAATTGTCCGTGTCGTAGCCTGAAAAGATTATGCCTGCGTTGTCACGCTCGATGAGGAAATCCAAATCGAGTGCATATACCGTTGGAGTGTTCATGGGATTGTACCAGGAATAGGAGGCTTCGATGAACAGGCGTCTGTCCTTGATTTGTCCTGTGGTAAAAGGGTTGTTTTCGTCCGAGAAGTCTTCGTGAAGCAATATTTTTGGACTCTCTCCCTCTAAATCGGTTACGGTAAAGTTGTCGAAATAAGCACGTTCCGTATCATTGTAATTGTTTTGGGCGCGGTCCTGGCGGATGCCCACCGTGCCGTATCCGTAATCTCCACCGTCGGGATTCGTTCGGGTGTCAATCAATACGTCGTCGATGTACGTACGCGCCACGTCACCGTCCACTTCGATGCGCAGATGGTAGGACTTATGCAGTTGCACGTCGATGAACGGGCGAAGGTCTATCTCTGCCAGGCAGGTCGCGTCCGCGAGGTCGGGGCCGCGCCAGATGTGTGGGCGGAAACGGGGATAACCGGCTTCGAGGTTCACTTGCCACATATGGTAATGGCTGTGCTCGGCATTCGAGGCAAAGATGATTCCTGCAGAAAGGTTGTCGATTTCGAAATCCGCCTCTACGGAATAGTGCGTGATGGCATTTTCGGATGTAGCCAGTGGCGTGTCGGTCGCTTTGATCCAACGTGCGCCATCCCATCCGCTGCCGAGCAGTCCGGTTTCAAAATATGCTTCTTCGGACGAAGTGGATTCACGTCCTTTGTTGTCCCATACGGTCACAGTCCAATAGTAACGGGTGGAAGGAGACAATGGGTTGCCGTCATAAGGCACGTCTATCTGGCAATCGGATTCGATTCGGCCGGAGGTCCATACCTGTTCGCTGTGGGCGGCATCGGTGAATACGGAGATTTCATAGGCAGTTTGCCAGATGCCCCGTTCATTGTCTGCGTCCATCATCCAACTGAACATAGGTTTTTCCACATCGATACCTACAGGGTTTTTCACGGCTTCCGTACGTAGTCTTTCCACTTCCATGGCATAGGTGGAGTGCATGCCCAAAAGGCCGATGGCACACCATAAAACGGTATGGCGGAACAACGAAAAAGATCGTGTGCGGTCTTGCATTCGGTTCATTGTCGGGCGTTTTGGGGTATGCTCCGGAAAGAATGTGCCGGGAGATGTCCGGCGTTGGTCTTTGTCTTGTTTCATGATATCATTATATCTAAAAATGTTTTCGGGGGCAAAGCTAATGGAATCCGGGCAAAGACAGGTGTAACAGATTGCCAAAAGGGTGGAAAATCGCGGCAAGGCGTATTTTTCAAGGGAGATACGCACTTGTCATGCCCGATTTCCCATGTCCGGCCTGTCTTGGAACTGGCTAGGCGTTTGGCCGTATTCCTCCTTGAAACACTTGGCAAAATACTTCGGGTCGTTGAAGCCTACGGCATAGGCCACTTCGGACACGGTCATGTCGGCTTGCCGTAGCAGGCGGCAAGCCGACCGGAGACGGATATTCTTTACGAAATCCATCGGGGTAAGCCCGGTCATGGCTTTGAGTTTGCGGTTCATGGTTGATTTGGACAGCTTGGCTTCTGCGGCGAGGCAGTCCAGATTGAAGTCGCTGTCCGTGAAATGGCTTTCTACGGTCTTCACCATGTTTTCCAGAAAGGTCTTGTCCCGGTTCTGGTAAGGTAGGACATCGCAGTCTGTATCCGGTGCGTGAAGGAACTGTCGGCTGCGTTGGCGGTATTGCAGGAGCAGGTTGTCGATGCGGGTGGTGAGTACGCGAATGTCAAAAGGTTTGGTCAGGTAACCGTCCGCTCCGGCTTCGTAGCAGGCCGCATGGGTGTCGTCCGTGGCTTGTGCCGTGAGGATGATGACGGGAATATGGCTAGTGGACAGGTCGTTCTTCACCTCTCGGCAGAGTGTCAGTCCGTCTGTGCCAGGCATCTTCAGGTCACACACCATCAGGTCTATATTTTGGTCTTGGAGCCGAGAGAATGCCAGTCTTGCGTCGTGGGCTGTTATGATGTGGTAGCGTTGTCCGATTAAACGCCCGATGGAATCGGTGATTTCAGCGTTGTCGTCCACGATAAGTATGGTCGGACACAGCCTTGCGGACGGAGAATGTGCGAGTCCGTCGGTTGACGGTCGTGTTGTATCGGTATCCGGATGGTTCACCATCGGTGGCTGGCAGATTTCTTCTGGTTGGTAGGCAGTTTCTTCTAACGGCAGATCGATGGTAAAACGGCTGCCTTTGCCTGGTGTGCTTTGCAAGTCCAATGTGCCGTGGTGCAGGTAGACTAAATCTCGTGTCAGGGACAGCCCGATGCCATTCGATTCGGTTCCGTTGGCTTGAGGGGAGCGGTAGAATCGGGTGAATACTTTGGTTTGTTCTTGGGCGGAGATGCCGATGCCTTCATCCCATACTTCCAACCGTAAGTGCTTGCCATCGTCTTTCTTTGCAGCACGTAGCCGTATGCCGACGTTATGGCGGGATGGTGTGTACTTGACGGCATTGGAAAGAAGATTGAATACCATTTCTTCCAATTTGTCCGCATCGTAGAAACCGTAAATGTCCTCAGGGAAGATGTCCAGGTTAAAGTCAATCTCTTTTTTGCGGGCCAGTAATGTGAAGTCCGTTTGTGCAATGTGGCGTATAAAAGCCGCCACATCACCGTAGCTTGCCTGCAAGGACAGGCTTTTCTGTTCGGCTTTCCGGAAGTCGAGTACTTGACGGATGAGCTTTTTCAGGCGGAGGATATTGTCGCGCAGGCCACGGGTTATAGGGGAACCGGAGGGGCTGTTTTGTTCGATTTCATCGGTCAGGCAGGACAGGACGGTGAGCGGAGTGAGCAGTTCGTGGGAAACGTTGGTGAAGTATTCCAACTTTGTCCGGGCGATTTCTTCGCGTAACAGTTGTGCGTTCTTTTTGCGCAGGTGTTTGGCGTAAAGACGGAAACCGCATATGCACAAGACAAGAAACATGACGGCATAGGCTGTATAAGCTGTCCAGGTTTCAAACCATCGGGGGCGTTTGACAACGGTATAAATGGTGCTTGGACCTGTAGTGTGCCCGTTTTCGTCCATGCCCCAAACCTCTAATGTATAGGTTCCTTTAGGCAGGCGGTCGTAGAAAGCCGTGTGTACACCGGCTCTGAGTTGTATGGGGTTCCGGTCCAGGTCGGCAAGCCGGTATGCTATGCGGATGTTTCCGGAAGAAGAATATGTAAGGGAGGAAAAACGGAATTCGATGCGGGAGGCTTCCGGTGGCAAGACAATCAGCCCGCCGTTCCATGAAAATCCTTCGCAAGGGTCGGTCTGCATGTTTCTGTCTTCGATACGTAAGTCCGTGAGAAATATCTTGTCCGGCTTTACTTCCGGTTGCGGTTTGTCGGTACGTATGGTGATGAATCCTCCGTGGCCTCCGGCGTATAACAGTTTTTTATGTCCTGTACACGACGCGTTGTTACGGAAGGCAAATACGGGAACATGCTTGTCTTGTGTGTTGTAAGTATGCCGGGTACGCTTCTCTGGGTTATACCGGATGACGGCACTCGGCGTGACAAGCCATAAGTCTTTACCGATGGCTTCCAAATGGAGTACCGGGGACATGTCTGGCAAACCGGACAAGGTGTGGTTCGACCATTTGGAAGCCTTTGGATAGAAACTGTAGAGGCAGCCCAGTTCCGTAGCCATCCAGATGTGTCCGGTGCTGTCGCAGCAAAGGTGCCGGATGCGGTCGTGCGGGGACAAGGGTAGTTTATAGCGGGTTGTGGGGCGGATTCCTGTGGGATAGGTATGCATGCAAGAGAGCCTGCCGGTAGCATCGCTTATCCATAGCCGGCCTTGTTGGTCTTCGCAAAGGGCATTGACGTTTCCGGGGAGGTTTGTGACTGCGGCGAGAGGATGGCCGTCCGGTTTGAATACGAACAGTTTCCTTTCTGTCATGACCCATAAACGGCCTGCCGGGTCTTCAAGCATTCCGGTGACATGGCCGGTTTCTGCCCCGTCGTGGGCTAAAAGCAGCGTATCGGTGAAGCGAATGTCCATACCCTGACGTTGTGCCCGGAACACGGTCGGGACAAAAGCCGAGGCGATCCATACCGTGTTGGGAAACCGGGAACGGGCGATGAGATTGACTTCCACATTCCTCTTTTGGGAATAGGGATGGAGGTTGTAGGTCCCGCTATCCGGGGCGTACAGCCCGATGCCGTTGCGTTCTTGATTGAACCATAGTACACCGCCCTCATCTTCGTACATGCAGTTGATGTTGGTATCAAATCCTAATGTTTCTTTGATGAAAGGCAAACTGTGCCCCGATAGCTCTTCCGGACAGAAAGATATATGGTAGCCTGCGTCGAATGCTCCTAACCAAAGGTCTCCTTCCCGGTCTCTCAATAGAGTGGAAAACATCCGGTTGCGGTCGAAAGGGACAGATGCGGACGAGAAATGCAATATGCCGTCTGTGGGACGGTTGAATATGTGCAAAGCATTATAGGAAAGCATCCAGAGTTGTCCGTTGTGCCCGTCTTGTTCTATATCGAAGAAAATGTCGTCTGCCACGTCCTGGTGTTCGTACATGTCCGCGCCGTTCCGTTCGGGATAAAAACGGAAAAGCCCGTCGCCCCATGTGCCTAACCAATAATGTTCGTCGCGATCTTGAAACAAGACAAAAGGTATGTTGGCGTTTCCTATGGCCGGATAGCCGGTGAAATGGTCTTTTTCAGCATCCCATCGGAACAAACCTTTGCCCCAGGTCAATATCCATAAATGTTGGGCGTGGTCTTCATAGATGGAGGTGACGGCGGCTTTCAGGTCATATCGTCGAAGGATATGCAATTGTTCGTCGCATCGGTACAAGGCTTGTGCCGTGGCAATCCATAACTGCTGTTTTTTGTCAGTGTACACATATTTGATTTCCGTATGACAGAACGCTCCATTCAGGACGGGCATCCATTTCCATGTTTGTTTGTCGAACAGGTTCAGTCCGTTTTGTGTACCGATGAATACGCGGTGTTCCGTGTCGGTAATCAACGTAATGGAGTTGTCCGTCAGTAGGTCGGGATGTAAGGGATCAGATTTGAACACTATGGTTTCGTATCCGTCATAACGTGCTACACCATGGGTTGTGCCAATCCATATCATGCCTTCGCGGTCTTGATGAAGGGAGGTGATTTCTCTTGAGGGAAGCGAAGAGGCAAACGGAAGGGGTGTGGCCGAGTAATCCCGTGCGTGCAGGGTAAAGAACGAAAGGAACAATCCGGACCACAGGAGCGTGAGGAATATGGAATCGCGGCTTTTCATGTAGGATTAATTTGTACAAAGTTACGAAAAGAAATGGGATGGGACGCATTTTTGATGAAAATATGTTCCTTTATTTTTTATATGTCAATACCACGCTAATCAGGCGTGGTATTGGCTAAAGGTATTTTGTTTAATAGATGTCTTCCCCGATACCGCCGGGACCGCAGATGCTTATGGGAACGAGTTCCATGTAATCTAAAGAGAAGCCTCCGCTGGTGGCACTGGACAGCACGGAACGTAAGCGTATCGTATGGTGCCGGTTGGGTTGTACCTGCACTTGGCAGATTTTCCGCCGCAACAAATCATTCTGATTGTAAAAGATGACGCATTTGGACGGGTCATAAGCCGGAGTTGTGGTAGTGCCGCTTCCCCCGAAGTAGTAGTATACTCCCTTGGGTGCACTATAATAACCATTGTTTTTCATTGTCCGGGCGTTTTCCTGCAGTTCTTCTTCCGTATAAATTCCTGCAGCACCGTCTTTTTCGCTTCTTACACCGTTCCATCCGTTGTAAAGTCCCCCAATATTAGGTGCATCAGCTTTATCGCGCATGTCTATCGGGAGCCCCTGTGGTACTCCGTCTACATAAACCTGTCCGATGCCACGGCTTCCCAACGCGCAGTATCCGAGACGAAGTTCGTATTCTCCGGGCGGTACGCATGGCAGTCTGAACGTCACGTCATAGCTCGTGCCCAATACGGCGATGTCGTCTCCTTGGTAATTGGACCAATAGATGATTGGCCGTTTTACGATGAACATGGTGTTCTCGCTGAATGACATGTTTTTCAAGTAGCCGGGAGGAAGGTAATAGTTGAAGCCTCCACCTTCCGTCCCGTCTTCGCTGTTGTCACCGCTGTTGTACTCCTTAAGAGGATTGCCGCACAACCGCATGTTGTTGTTCGTCAGTTCCGGCCATAAGAGTTCAAAATCTATGCGCATCCGGGTATTCATGACGGTGTTGCGCATGACAGGGTCGTAAGCTACCACGTCGTCGATGTAATAGTAAGCCACGTTCAAAGAGTAGTTCTCTTGTTCCGGAACGGTCAGATGGGCACCCCGGATCCGTTCGTAATTGTTGTATTGGGAAGCATGGCAATGATTGACATAAAATTCGGAGGGATATTCGACAGCCGGGTCTACCGGACGGTACACCTTTTCCAATTTGATGGTGGAGAAGTCGAGCAGCGTGCTGACCCAGTCCGTCGGGTCGGCGTATGCGGTGTGGATGCCGATGGTGTTTACCAGTTTGGCCGTACTGCTGAACAGGCGGTCGATGATGTGGTAGGAGAGGAACATGTTCAGAGGGTTGTACTTGTGGGTCAATGAACCTTTGTTCCAGTACATTTCTTTATATGTCTTGTCAGAACCCGGAACGGTCTGGTTCAGGCCGAAGATGGCTTCTGCATCTGCCCCGCTGTATTTCTCTGCGGCCAACTCGTAAAGGGCATCAATTTTTTCGTCCATGGTCATGCTTTCGTTGAAGCGGTCGGGGTATTTCCCGTACAGGTCTTTGTCCGGCACGATGAGAAGGGTGAAGCCGCTGTACCGGTGGTCCGGAAGTTTGGCCACGTAGTCTTCATTTCCGATGCGCATGCTTTGGGTAAAAGGGGCATACTTCCCTTTTTTCTGTTCGTATTCTTCGTCCCGGTAACGGTATAAGGAATCTATCAGTCCCGTCCGTCTGAGGGCTTCGTAATAAATCTGGAAATCCTCGTGATGTTCGTCCAACAGAGTGGAACCTAAACTGGTGCTGGGTACCAGGACACGGTCAACCGGATGTACCACGCCGTTTTCCACGGAGTCGTTTTTCAATTCGTTGATGATGGCGGCCCGGCGGTTGACGATGGTCAAGGCCATTTGGTTGGCATCCAACGTATCTCCCTTGCTTTCGAAGATGAGTGGTAAGTCCAGTTCGTTGTTTTCCTGTTGCGTTTCGGGCAAGTCGTAAGTGTACATGATTCTTTCTATGATGCACGCCCTCAACAGCGTATCGCAGAATGAAGCGGGAATGTCTTCCACAGATGCATATCCTTTCTCTTTCAGGAAAGCTTCCACGCCCGCATTGGTCGCGGGAAAGAAGGTGCGTGAGCCACGGCTTCCTAAAAAGTCCATTTTTCCGGCTCGTTCCGCAATGCGTTTGAAAAGACAGAAGTTCTCATGTTCGATGAGAAAATCACTCATCATTTCTCCCGTGAAGGTGTAATAGCTTTCTGCCGGCATGTCATCGTTGCAACCGGTGAACAAGTTTGCCTGTCCTGCCAGAAGCAGGACAGTGCAAACGAATTTAGAGAGTTTTGACAGACGTTTCATGGTCTCAAAAAATGGAATCAGGTTAATAATATGGTTTTGTTTCTTTTCTGGCTATTTTACGTCGAGGCTGACGGAAGCCTTTTTTAGTCCCGTGCCCTTTACGGTTAGGGTGAGGCCGCCTTTTTCCCGTCCGCTTTTCACGACGGCCATGGCACGGCCTTTCCAAGCCTTGCGTTCCGGAGCGGTGTAAGCCGTGCAATCTTTTAAATCGGCACTGCATGTCGCCAACAGTGTACCGGGCCCTTGGAGTTCGAATGCCAACAGATTGTCGGCATTGGGTACCACCCGTCCTTTCTTGTCCGTAATTTCAGCCACGACATAAACCAATGACTCGCCATCGGCCGAGATTTCCGTGCGGTCGGCCGTCAACCGGATGCGTGCCGGTTTTCCGGCTGTTTCCAAAGTACGTGATTCTTTCTCCTGCCCGTTTTCTACGCCTGCGACGCGAAGGGTACCCGGGGCGTAAGGCAAGGTGAAGATGGCTTTGAATTCTTCTTCCCGGGTCGTAGCCTTTTCACCGATGAGTTTGTCGTTCAAGTACAAACGTACGGATGGGTAACGGGAGTAAATCTCCACGTCGATATTCTTTCCCTCATGTCCGGGCCAGTTCCAATTCTCCCATGTGGGCCAAACGGACCATTGGGTTTCCTTGATTTCCCCGTAGTAACCCGTAGGTTCCTTTACGGAGAGGAACAGTTTGTTGCGTTCGGGGAAGAAGAGCATCTCGCGGTAGTAGGATATGGGTTTACGCCATCCAGTAAGGTCGATGTCACCGCAATAGGCACCGTGCCACGGGAATTGGTTACGTTGGTAGTGTTCGCCTTCGGTCTCTCCTTTATAGAAGAAGCGTCCGATACCCGATTCGCCGAGGTAGTCGATAGCTGTCCATACAAAGTCTCCTATGATATAAGAGTAGTCGTTGACGCGTGACCAGTTGGCGAATGCGTCGCGCGGATAAGATTCTGTCTGCATCATGATGCGTGAAGGGACACGCTTGTGGTCCGACGGGCCTTTGTGCATCATGTAGTTGTAGCCTACGATGTCATGTGCGGCAGCCAACGGGTCGTAGATTTCCCAGTCGCTGTCCCATGCCGCAAGGGCAGATGTCACCGGACGGCTCGGGTCGAGACTGCGTACATGGCCTGCCAAGGCGTATGCCGTAAGGACGGCTTCGGGCGTTTTGCGCTCGATGATTTCGTTTCCGATGCTCCAACAGAAGATGGACGGGTGGTTGCGGTCGCGCAGTACCATGGACTCGATGTCCTTCGTCCACCATTGGTCGAACAGGACGGAGTAGTCTTTAGGCGTTTTGGCTGACCGCCATCCGTCGAACGATTCGTCGATGACCAACAGTCCCAAGTGGTCGCAAGCATCGAGAAAGGCTTCCGATGGAGGGTTGTGCGAGGTGCGCACGGCGTTGAATCCGGCCTCTTTCATCAGCCGTGCCTTACGCCATTCTGCATCGCGGTAAGAGGCGGCACCGAGCGGACCGTTGTCATGATGGAGGCATCCGCCGTTCATTTCTATGGCCTTACCGTTCAGAACTAATCCTTTTTCGGCATTGTATTCCACGTGGCGCACCCCGAACGTAGTGGTGACTGTGTCGGCCGGTTCTCCGTTGGCCGGTACGAGGCAACATACCATCCGGTAGAGGTTCGGTGTTTCAGGACTCCAGAGCTTGGCGTTTTCAAAAGGAAATTGCAGTTTGATTTTGCTTGTCCGGTTCGCTTCAAGGGTGACAGTTTCTTTTTGTGTGAGAATGGTGTGACCGTCCAAGTCGGTAACCGTGCAAAGCAGTGTGGCCGGGAGGGCTTTATTGCGGTTGGCGAGCGTGGCTTTCACTTCCACCTGCGTCTTTTGGTTCACTTGTTCGGTGGTGATACCTATGCCCCACGGTTCAAAGTGTGCTTTAGGGGTACGGATAAGTTTCACGTTGCGGTAAATGCCGGAACCGGTGTACCAACGGCAGTTTTTCTGTCCCGAGTTGTCCACACGCACGGCAATGACATTCTTGCCTGCTTTGAGGTAAGGCGTGATGTCGTGGTAGAAAGATGAATAACCGTAGGGGCGTATGCCGAGATTATGTCCGTTGACGAATACTTCCGCGTTCATGTAAACCCCTTCGAAATAGAGGGTGGTTTCGGGATGTCGGCTATCCGGAGTAAAGTTGAATGTCTTGCGGTACCAACCGATGCCAGTGGGGTAATATCCTCCATCGTTACCGGCCGGATTGTCTGCTTCAGGACGGCCTTCGATGCTCCAGTCATGGGGCAGGTCCAACGTGCGCCAATGGTTGTCGTCGAAGTCCGGATGCGAGGCTGCAGCGGTATCGCCTAAAAAGAATTTCCAATTCCTGTTAAAGTTTACTTCCCGGTTTGAACGTGTAGTGTTCGGAATGGCAAGCTCGTCTGCAGGGGAGAAGTTGGCAGAAACCGGGAGGGCGTTTCCGATTCCGAATGCGAAAAAGAGGGCGGCCACCCACTTCAGCCGGCTACTCCGATGTGTACGTAAGTTCGTTTTCATTTGAATCTGTATTTTTTTATGCGTTTTGATTGATTTGTTTGCAAAACTATATGAAAAGGAAGGTTACAGAGGAGTAAAAAACTGCCAGAAAGGGGGTAAAATCCTATTCTGGCAGTTTTTTACCCCCTTCCCGACTGTTTTTTGCCTGTTACGGTTTTATTTTTCTTTCTCTTGGTATTCGCGGGGTGTCAGTCCGAACTCTTCTTTAAAGCACTTGGTGAAATATTTGGGCGAAGAGAAGCCCGTGGCATAAGCGATTTCACTGATGTTCCGGTCGCGGCGTGAAAGCATCTCGCAGGCATACTTCAGCCTGATGTTCCGGATAAATTCCAAAGGTGTAAGCCCGGTCATGGCCTTCACTTTGCGGTGGAGGGTGGATTTGGACACATTCAAATGGCCGGACAGTTGTTCCAAATCGAATCCTTCTTCGGCCAAATGGGTGTGGATACAGTCTGCCATGTCCTGAAGGAACTGGGTGTCGTTGGAAGAATATTCCAGTTCGGCCAGACGGACGTGGTCTTCCATCCTGAAAGCCTGTTGGCGGTTCCGGTAGGTATGGAGCAGATTGTCTATCCGGGCGGCTAGCACTTTCAACTCGAAAGGTTTGGCCAAATAACCGTCCGCTCCGGCTTCATAACAATCTACCCGGTCATCCGCGCTCTGTTTGGCTGTCAGCATGATAACGGGAATGTGGCTAGTTTCGAGTTGTGATTTAAGTTTCCTGCACAAGGCGAATCCGTCCATGCCCGGCATCATGACATCCGATACGATGAGGTCTACGGCGCTTGCCTTGAGTTGTTTCAGAGCCTCCAACCCGTTTTCTGCCGTGAGCACCCGGTACTTCGTGGCCAATATCTTCTCCATCATTTCCAACAGTTGCGTGTTGTCGTCCACAAGGAGGATGGAGGGACGGTCGTTTCCGGGTTCTCGGGCTTCGGGAGACGGCTCTTGCGGCATAGGGGAGAAACCTTCTGGTGAAGTGAAGTCTTGTGTGGGTGCTTCAGCATCTATCAGCTGTATTTCGAGGTTTTCTTTTGCGGAGACGGTGGGCGGAAGGTCCAGGGGAAGGGCCACGGTGAAACAGCTTCCCTTTCCCGGTTCGCTTTTCAGTGTTAATCTGCCATGGTGCAAGGTGGTCAATTCCCGTGCCAATGCCAACCCTATGCCGTTCGATTGTCCGCTACGCCCGTTGCTTCCGGTGTAGAAGCGGTCGAATATCCTTTGTTGTTCTTTGGCCGGTATGCCGACACCCTCGTCTTGTACGGTGAATATCACGTCTTTTTCTGTTCCGTTTTGCCGTATTTCCACGATGAAATCGACATTTTTTCCACTTGGCGTGTATTTGACGGCATTGGAAAGCAAGTTGTAGAGTATCTTGTCTGTTTTGTCAAAATCCAGTGTGCCCCGGCATTCGCCTTCCGGAATTCGGAGGTTCAGCCGTACGCCTTTCTGTTCAGCCAAAGGCCAGAAATGGTGGGTACACAGTTGACGGGCGAAAGCGAAGATGTCGCCTTCTTCGGGGCGAAGTACCATGTTGCCGTTCTCGGTCTTACGGAAATCCAGGACTTGTTGCAGCAGGCGTTTCAGCCGGTAGATGTTGTGGCGCAGCACCGTGGTCTGGCGTTTTTCGGTCGGATACTTCCGTTCCCAGTAGTCACCTACGCAGGATATCACGCTGAGCGGCGTAAGCAAGTCGTGGGAGATGTTGGTGAAATAATCCAGTTTGGCTTGTGTCAGGGCTTCTTGGAGTTGTAATCGGTTGCGATTGCGCAATCGTTGCAAGTACAGCCTCAGGAGTACGTAGATGAGAAACAGGGCAACGGTTACGTAGGCCGCGTAAGCCCACATGGTTTCATACCAAGCCGGAAGTTGCGTGAGGCTGAGCAGCGTGGCGGGAGCCTGCCATTGCCCGTTACGGTCTGTGGCTTTTACGACCAACCGGTAGTATCCCTTGGGCAGTTTCTGGTAATAAGCCGTGTTTTCTCCTTCTTGCAGGTAGTTCCAATCGGTATCGAGGCCTTCCAACCGGTAAGCATAGCGTACTTTTCCGCTTCGAGCATAATCTAAAGTAGAAAAACTGACGGAAAGGTTGGCCGCTTCAGGTTGCAAGGTAAGCGTGTGCCGGTCGGGCTGTCCGGACGCGTACCGCCCGGAGGGATTGAACAGCATACTGCGCGTACCGCTTTTGAAGTCGGTCAGCATCACCGTACGTGAAGGGGCTTTAGAGCCGGATGAAGATGGGGGAGTGACTGATACGAAACCGCCACGTCCTCCGGCGTAGAGTGTACCGTCGGCCGAAAGGAATGCAGCTTGGTCGCGGAAGATAGGAGTGGACATATTGCCGTCCGAGGAAGTGTATTGTTGCAGGTTGTGGCGCTGTGTGTCGTAGTGGATGAAACGATTGTGGGAGACGAGCCAAAGGTGGTGGTTCCGCCATAACAGATTCAATATCGTCATGCCTTGCGTGTCGAAACGGTCGCTGAAATCTTGGAAAACCGAATCCTCCGGTTGACCGTACAGGATGCGCCCCATACTGGTGGCTATCCAAAAGCCGCCCGAGTCATCAGGACAGAGAAAGCGCACCTCCTCGTCCTCGTGGTTCTGAAAGGCAAGGGGGTGCGGAATACATGCCATACGTTTCCCTTTCACCTTTATTATATATAGACGTCGGGAAGTGGAGGCCCAGACGGACACAGCGTCTCTATGGGCAAAGGCGGTAAAGTGCAGGCTATCGGGCGTGGAGAGCAGGGACGTGCCGTCGGCAGGCTGGCAGAGCATACGCCCTCCGCTACGCAACCAAAGTTTGCCGTCCGATGTTTCTTCCATCTGGTTGGCGGGAACATAATCACCGGAAGCGTCGGACAACCGGATGCGGCGGTTTACCTTAAATGTTCCTTGTTCGTATGTCAACAGGTACACTTGGTTGCGGTGGGGAGCTGCTACCCATAAGCCGCCGCTGACAGGACTGGATGCCGTGACGCGGGCATCTACCGTCAGGTTCTGGATTTCGGGGGTAGCGAAAACGGTTTTTCCGTGTTGCGGCCCATGGAGGCAGAGACCGAAGCGGTCTTGGATGAACCAGAAGCGCCCCTGGGTGTCGCGGTTCAAAGTGAGCAGATTGGGCATCCAGTCCAAGGTCTTGCGCAGGTCGTCCAACGGGTAGCTCCGTATGGTTTCCGTATGAAACGTGAGCAACGTGCCCCGGTCGTAAGAACTGAGCCACAGGTTGCCATCGTGGTCTTTCAGGATTTTGGTGTACATTTTGCCGGTGTCTATGTGTCCGGGCAAAGCCACGGGCATCAACTTCCCGGCACGGTCGTCATACCGGAATGCGTACAGGTTGTTATAGGACAAAGCCCAAATGTAACCGAATGTATCGTCTTGGGCTGTACTGAAAAATTTACGGTCTGCCACTTTTCCTCGTGGTGACTGTATGTCCTGATGGATATATTCCACATGTCTCAAGGTTTTATCGGTCAGGAGTTGCCACAGTCCTTCTCCCCATGTGGTGAGCCAGTACCGCCCGTCCCTGTCTTGGAAAAGCGTGAAAGGAGAGTTGGTCTGTCCCACCGGCGGCAGGTGGCGCAGGTGTTGTGTACTGTCCGTATAGACGAAAATCCCATTCGACGTGCATATCCATAGGCGTTCTTTTCCTTTTTCATAAAAGAAAGAGTTGATGTAAGACGGTTTGCCGTTTAGGGAAGGTAGTTTGATGGAGGTATATTCATGGTATGGGAAACGGGATTCCAATAGCCGGTCGTTCAAGGCTATCCATATACGGCTTTTCCCGTCGGAACAAAGAGAGCGGATATGGGCTGTCTGCAACGGAGCTTCGCCCGGTGTGGTAATCCGGTAAGTTCGTTTGTCGATGAGGTTCAGTCCTTTTCTCGTTCCGATCCAAAGGTATGCACTGTCTTCCGCAATGCAGGTGATGTGGTTGTGGGTAAGCCGGCCCGGATGTCGGTAGTCTGTTTGGAACGTTTGCAGGCGGTAACCGTCGTAGCGCGACAAGCCGTTCGTTGTGCCAATCCAAACAAAACCGTCTTCATCCTGATAGAGTTCCGTCATTTCGTTGGATGGCAGTTCTCCGGCGAACGGGAAATCCGCCGACCAGATGGCTTGTGCCGGAACTCTCAGGGAAAGTCCTAACCAAAACAGTAACAGGTAGAAAGTATTTTTCATTCGCATCCCATCCGAAGTATGATGGACAAAGGTAGTGAAAATTTTGTTTCTGCTTTCGCCTTTGGTTATTTTTGCTTACGAGAAAATAAGATGTTATTTTTGCAGTATGGAAATGATGAGGATGAAGAAATTTTTCTGCGGCTGGCTTTTATGCAGTCTCTTGGTGGTGCAGGCTGTTGCACAATCTTCTTTTCGTGTGACGGGCAAAGTAATAGACCGGACGAGCCGTCAACCGGTGGTAGGGGCTTTCGTGTCTCCTGCTTCGATAGATACTGTGCGTGCGGTGACCGATACGGCCGGTGTGTTCGTGTTACCCCACGTACCGCCCGGTATTTTTTCATTCCGGGTGACGGCGGCCGGGTATGTGCCGCAGGAGACGCCGGATTATATCGTTTCGGCTGTCACGCCCGAAGTGAACGTCGAGTTGGAGGAGGACATCAAGTCGTTGCATACTTTGACCGTACGTCCTAAGTCGTATGGTAAGACGGCTGAGGCTCCGGTGAGCGTGCAGGTCATCGGACTTCGTGAGATTGAGAAAAGCCCCGGAGCCAACCGGGACATTTCGCGTATCGTGCGCGGTTATCCGGGTGTGGCTTTTTCGCCGGTGGGATACCGTAACGATTTGATAGTGCGGGGCGGCGGTCCGTCGGAGAACCGTTTTTATATGGACGGTATAGAGATTCCGAACATCAACCATTTTGCCACGCAGGGGGCTACGGGAGGCCCGGTGAGCATCGTCAATGCCGATTTGGTACGTGAGATTAAGTTTTATACGGGGTCATTTCCGGCCGACCGTGCGGGAGCCATGAGTTCCGTACTCGATTTCCGTTTGCGCGAAGGCTCTTCGGAGCGTCAGACATTCAAGGCTACTTTGGGAGCCTCCGAGGCCGCCTTGAGCGGGAGCGGCCATATCGGGGAAAAGACGACCTACCTGTTTTCCCTGCGCCAGTCTCATTTGCAATTACTTTTTAAAATGATAGGTCTGCCTTTCCTTCCGAACTATATCGACGGACAGTTTAAGGTAAAGACCCGCTTGACGCCGTACGACGAACTGACGGTGATGGCATTGGCCGGAGTAGACCGGATGGAGCTGAATACGGATTTGGCAGGAGAAGACGAAGGTTCGGATTATATTTTGAGTTATCTGCCTAAGATAGAACAAGAGACTTTTACGGTAGGGGTTTCTTACCGGCATTATGCCGGAAGACATGTGCAGACGTACGTGTTGAGCCACAATTACCTGAACGACAAGAATCTGAAATATCGGAATAATGACGAGAGCACTGAGGAGAATCTCACGCTTCGATTGCGTTCTACAGAACAGAAGACCACGTTCCGTGCAGAGAATATGACGACATTGCCGGGTGGCTGGACGTTGAAAGAGGGTGCGGAATTGAACTACATGGATTATACCGACCATGAACGCCGTCTTTTGTCGGTCGGGGACTGGTCTGTCTACCGTACCCATTTGGGGCTTGTCGCCTATGGAGCCTCGTTCTCTGCGGCTTATACGGCTCCGGAAGAACGATGGAGTGCGTCGGTCGGGGTGCGGGCAGACGGCAATACTTATTCATCGCACATGTCCCGTCCGTGGGAACAGCTATCTCCGCGCGCTTCTTTCCGTTATGTTTTCTCACCCCATTGGTCGACGGCAGCTTCGGCAGGCTGGTATCACCAATTACTGCCTTACACGGCGTTGGGCTATAAAGACGCGACAGACCGGTTGGTCAACCGGGATTTACGTTATATGAATGTGGCGCAGGCTGCTTGGGGCGGCGAATGGAAAGCCAATGACCGTTGGGCTGTGTCGGTAGAAGGGTTCTATAAGTCTTATCACCGTGTGCCGCTTTCGTTGGCCGACGGGGTTCCGTTGACTTGTAAGGGTACGGATTATGGTGTGGTAGGTAATGAGGCATTGGTGTCTACGGCACAAGGCCGTGCCTACGGAGTGGAAGCCTTGATGCGTTGGACTTTGCCCGACCGTCTGAACCTGACCAGTTCTTTCACCTGGTACCGCAGCGAATACCGTGCCGACCGTCATGCCGCTTATGTTCCTTCGGCGTGGGACAATCGAGTGATTCTGAACATGAGCGGTACGTATGATTTCCCACACCGTTGGAGCGTAGGATTACGGTTGAGTTGCATCGGCGGCTCTCCTTATACGCCATACGATGAGGTAGCCTCGTCCTATGTGACGTATTGGGATGCGAATGGGAAGTCTGCCTACGATTACAGCCGTTATAATGCAGAGCGGCTACCGGGTTATGCCCAACTGGATGTGCGGGTGGACAAAGAATTCTTTTTCAAACGTTGGCGCCTGGGATTGTATCTTGACTTACAGAATGTGACCGTCAGCAAACTACGTCAGCCGGACGTGTTCATGAGTACCGGCGTTGTGTCGAATCCCGAAGCTCCTTTGGAGGATCAGCGTTATGTGATGCGGCGTGTAGAACAAATAAGTGGGACACTGTTGCCCACGTTGGGGGTGACGGTGGAGTTTTAGGTTGTCAATCATAAACAGCGTTATTGCAGTTGCTACGGCAAAGGTACGAATTTACCATTTGAATCCTTATTTTTTATGGGAAAAAATCGAAAGGCTTTTTCTCCGTTCATTCATAGAGGATTGCGGACTTATGGTCTACGCTCCAACGGCACGATCCGGTAACGGTTACCCTTTTCCGTGTGCTTCCGTTCCACGCCTGCGGCCACGAGGGCGCGGCTGAACTCCTGCATGCCGATGCCCGTGAGCGTGCCCGGCTGACGCTTGCGCAACAGGGCGATGAGTTCGGGAAGGGAAACGGACAGGGCCTCTTCGTCCGGACGGGCGGCACGGAAGTGGCGGGCAAAAGCCTCTTCCGCTGGGCAAGTACGGTAGAAAGCCACGTTGGCACGCTGGATTTCCGCCTCTTCTTCTGCCGTGAACCCATGATGTTCGCCACCGAGGAGCATGGCTTTCAGCTGGGCGTAGATTTGAGCATGTTCGATATTTGTGCTGTCGATGGGACGCTCCACCTCCACGCAGAGGAAACGGCGGCTGCCCGAAGGGTCGGAGAGCAGTTCGTGGCTGTTGGACGTGGCGATGAAGGAGGCGATGCGCGGCAGACGTAGCGTGTCGCGTCGGTAAGCCTTGCGCACGTGCAGGTCGGTGAGCTGCATCACGTTCTTCAAGGCCGGATGGCGGCGGACGGGGATACGGTCGAACTCGTCCAAGTTGATGAGTCCCATTTCCACTAAAAGCTGTTCCATACGGGCGGTGTTCGCCACGTCTACGCTGTCGGTGTAATAGGCGGACAGTTCGGGTGGCAGGAGGTTGCGGCAGAATGTGGACTTTCCCAATCCTTGCCGTCCGTTCACCAACACCGGAGCCATACTGTTGGCATAGCCGTCCCCTATCCCCATCCATTGCGCTGCCACGGCCAGCATCCACCGGCGGAATCCGCTCACCCACAGCGCACTGTCCGACACGCGCCGGGCCAGTGCATTGAGGCGATCTTCTCCGTCCCACGGCGGCAGGCGGTCGAAATAATCGCGGAAGGGATGATAATCAAGCAGTCGGTCGGAGTCCACGAAACGTGACACATCGCGATCCCAACACGGGATGCCCGCCTCGTGGGCGGTGAGGCAGAGGGAATTGAGGTCTCGTGCCGTGAGGGGGAGGAAGGCGGCCGCATCCTGTCCTTTGGGGCGGAATTCCGCCTGTCCCGTCAGCAGGTTGTGGCGCAGGTCGTAACGCTCTTCCGCGAAAGCGGCCAGCCGGTGGTCGAGGTGGGCAGGCGCGTTGTCTTTCGCGTCGTGGGCTTCCGCCTTCCGGGAGGTCGGCCTCGTGAAGGCTTCCGGTTGCGATTCGGCCACCGTTATTTCTTCGATATGACCGGCCACGCTTCCGGCAACTCCCAAACGTCCGGCTTTCCTCTTTGATAAATCGCTCCCATTCGGCAGAGCTATGCGAGCTTGCCTCTGCGCTCGCTTACTCGCGATTTTCTCCGCCCATCGGCGTACAGCCTTTTTTACGATGTGTTCCAGTTCCATGTACTTCGTTTTTACGGTAAAGTTAGGGGGACACACGGCGGAGGTTGCACATTAGTGCACATTTCCGCACATTTCTGCATGTTTCTGCACGTTTCTGCGCTTCTCCGTGTCATTCTTATCCAAAGAAACTGGATAGCCGTCGGACTCGTACTGCCCATGCCTTTCTCTCCTTCATGCTTTTCCGGAAAAGTACCTTTCATCTTTCAGGATACTATATAACAGTCTCAATACAAGTAGGATACATCCTGAACTTTCAAATCTTTATCTTTCAGTCCATGTCAGTTATAAGTCGGGTTGAATGCCGCTTTTCGTTTGGCGCAGATCTGCGTTTCATTCTCCTGAAATTGAAAAATCGTTCGGAGCACAACGGAAAATGTTTTGGCTTATAAGGACTACCGTCCGCCACCTGAGGGGCGGCTGAAAGATAGCTGTTTCAGCCTTCAGGGTACTAATATGCTTAAAACTAATGGTTTATGGGTTTTGCTGAAACATGAAGCCTATTTTCAGAAAAATAGGGGGGATTGCAAAGGTGTGACAAGCCTGTCTGTTTTTGCGATTTCTATCCGGTTGTTTACAATAAAAATCATTCTTTCACGTTTCTAAAATAAGGTTAATGAATACGTAAAATGAGCGGAGGGATATGTAGTATAATATCGGCAGCTTTGGTTGCGATGGGAATAACGTTTGGGATAATGCCTTTTCTTTTGGATTTTTGCCGTAAGAGAGGATATTATGACTTGCCGGGGGGGAGGAAGGTACATCATTGTGCCATTCCGCGCTTAGGCGGTTTGCTTTTTATGCCTTCCATGTTGGTGGCGTTGGTTTCGGTTTTGATCCTGTCTTCTTCGTGGTGGCAAGGGGTACTGACTTTAAAGGTGTCGTCGTTGGCGATGGCAGTCGGGGCTTTTCTTATATATATAATAGGCACGGTGGATGATTTGGTAGGGATGAAACCCAATCATAAGTTTGCGGTGCAGTTGGTGGCTGCCTTGCTGATGCCGTTTTGCGGATTGCTCATCAATAACTTTTATGGTTTGTTCGGCTTGCATGAATTGCCCGTGTGGTTTAGTTATCCTTTCACGGTATTTGTCATTTTGTTGGTCGTAAATTCCATAAACTTGATTGATGGGATTGACGGTTTGGCATCCGGTTTATGCATTTGCATTCTTGCGGCCTATATCTTTCTGTATTTGCAGATGGAACGTACTTTTGTTTATGCTTTGGTGGCATCAGGGTTGTTGGGTTCACTGGTGGCCTTTTTCTATTTTAATATGTGGGGAAAAGCGGAGAAGGGGACAAAGACCTTTATGGGAGATTCCGGAAGTTTGTTTTTGGGATATGCCATTGCGTATTTATCTATTAAATATGCGACGAACAATCCTGCGGTGTTGCCTTATCGTGGCGATGCCTTGTTGGTTTCCTACACATTGTTGATTGTGCCGACGTTTGATGTCATACGTGTAGCGCTGTTTCGTTTATACCGGGGCAAACCCATTTTTGAAGCTGACAAGAGTCATATCCACCATTTGGTGATGGCGGTCGGTTTTTCTATGCATCAGGCATGGGCTATCATTATGGGACTGTTTCTTTTCTTTTGTGGTTTGAATGCAGCCCTTTACGTTTGGGGAGTTTCCGATACGTGGATAGTCGTACTTGACGTGTTGTCTTACGGATTGTTTCATGTAGCTATGTACTTGTGCTCTAAATGTCGGGCTTGATATACTCGGTTCGGTAGGGTCGGAGTGGGGAAAAACAAAAGCCTTTCAGTTGTTAGCTGAAAGGCTTTTGTTCGTATTTATTATCCTTAAAGAGCAATGCTCTTATTTCGCATAACTTACCGAGCGGGTTTCGCGGATGACCGTGATTTTCACCTGTCCCGGATAGGTCATTTCATCTTGGATTTTCTTGGCAATCTCTCCGCTCAGGCTTTCCGTCTGCTTGTCGTCTATCTTGTCTGCACCTACGATGACGCGTAACTCACGGCCGGCTTGGATGGCGTAGGTTTTCGTTACGCCCGGATAGCTCATGGCTATGTTCTCCAAATCGTTCAGTCGCTTGATGTAGGCTTCCACGATTTCGCGACGTGCTCCCGGACGCGCTCCACTGATGGCGTCGCATACTTGTACGATGGGAGCGAGCAATGAAGTCATTTCCATTTCGTCATGGTGAGCCCCGATAGCATTGCAGATATCCGGTTTCTCTTTATATTTCTCGGCCAATTTGGCACCGTAGATGGCGTGTGGCAATTCCGGTTCCTCGTCGGGTACCTTGCCGATGTCGTGCAACAGACCAGCACGCTTGGCTTTTTTCGGATTCAGTCCCAGCTCCGAAGCCATTACGGCACAGAGATTAGCTGTTTCACGGGCATGCTGTAACAGGTTCTGTCCGTAGCTGCTGCGATATTTCATCTTGCCCACGATGCGTACCAGTTCCGGATGCAGGCCGTGAATACCCAAATCGATGGCCGTACGTTTTCCCGTTTCGATGATTTCTTCTTCCACTTGCTTGGTCACTTTGGCTACCACTTCTTCGATACGTGCCGGATGGATACGTCCGTCGGCTACGAGCTGATGCAGGGCCAGGCGGCAGATTTCCCGACGTACGGGGTCGAATGCCGAAATGACGATGGCTTCGGGAGTGTCGTCCACGACGATTTCCACGCCCGTGGCAGCCTCCAATGCACGGATGTTGCGTCCTTCACGGCCGATGATACGTCCTTTCACTTCGTCGTTGTCGATGTGGAATACGGTCACGCTATTTTCAATAGCCGTTTCCGTTGCTACGCGCTGTATGCTTTGTATGACGATGCGTTTGGCTTCCTTGTTGGCTGTCAATTTGGCTTCATCCATGATTTCATTGATGTAGCTTGCCGCGTTGGTCTTGGCTTCGTCTTTCAGGGATTCTACCAAGCGTTCGCGTGCTTCGTCGGCACTCAGCCCGCTGATGGCTTCCAGTTTTTCGCGTTCTTTGGCTTCCAGTTCCTTCAACTCTTCTTCGCGACGCGCCAATCCCTGCTGTTGGTTTTCCAGCCGTTTACGGTCGGTTTCTATTTCTCCCTTTTTGCGGTTCAGGTCGTCCTGACGTTGGTTCAGGCTCAGTTCGCGTTGTTTCAGGCGGTTTTCGTGCTGCTGTATTTGTTGGTTGCGTTGCTGCACTTCCTTTTCCAGTTCCGACTTCTTGTTCAGGAACTTTTCTTTCACTTCGAGCAGTTTTTTCTCTTTGATGACTTCGGCTTCTTTGCTCGCTTCTTCGATAATTTGCCGATATTTACCCGTTGCCACATAGCGGAATAAAGCGAATCCCGCTATACATCCGACGATAAGGCAAGCTACGGAGATTATAAATACCATATCTTTTTTGTTTATAATGAATAATATAAAAAATCACGCACCGCTCACCCCGTCCGCATGGCGCGGAGAAAGGGAAACAGTGCGTGTGGTTTTTCCTGTAGAATGAATGTTTTTATTGTGCTTTCGTCCCTAAGGTTTCATCCAAAGTGTCCAACATGCGTTTCATGCTGTCAACGAATGGCTGTGTATCGTTGCGGAATTCGTTTTTTTTCAACGAGAGCGCAATGCTCAACGCCGCCATGCACAAATAAATTTCATTGCCCTGATCCGGATACTGGGCTGCGTAGCTGTTGTATTTTTGGTTAATCAGCTTTTCGGCTGCCCGATAGGCTTCCTCATCTTCCCGCCGTATGGTGATGGACAGAGGTTGCTGCCCCAATCTCAGGGTTATGGTAAAGTCCTCGCTTACTTCCATGATGTTTTACACATTTAAAAGTGCGATACACTTGTCTACTTCACGCACTAACTTTGATAATCTCGACTTAGCGTTTTTCATGTCTTCGCTACTGATGTCGATCATCTTGGCCGTTTTCAAGTTGGCATAATCTGTTTGCAGGCGGTCGATTTGCGAATGTAGCGCGGCGATGGTGGCATCTTTTTCTTCCATGGTGCGCGACAACGCGGCATAACGGTCTTTCAAGGCTTTGTATTCCAGCGTCACCTGAGTGACACGAGCCTCTAATGTCCGTAATAATGCATCTTCTTCTGCTGTCATTTTTGCCTTCTCGTTACAAAATTAAGAAAAAACGTTTAACGTCCCAAGCGTTTTTTTATTTTTTCTCGTCCACGTCTTTGGGTTTAGGCTCTTTCTTGGCCAAAAGGACGATACGGTGGACATATTCAGTCATCCACGCTTCGCTGTAGCCTAAACGCATTTGATATTGACGGATGTTGACGCAAGTACGCCGTACGTTGTCGTCGCGCCAGTCGTTTTTGGTCATGATCTGGTGTATGGTTTTGGCTGTCATACCCCGCAGTGCCTTGTGGAACATCGAAGGCATGCGGAACTTCCATTGCATCAGGTTACCCATGAGCATCATCAGGTCTTGGCTGAATCCCTGGAACATGAGCAGATAGTTCTTGATGTCGTTCACATTGCGGCAGTTGCGTTTGATGCTGGCATCTATTTCTTTGAAAAAGTTATCTTCCATCCCGTAGACGTCCATCAGCATGGTGCGGCAACGTTTCCTCTCGCCGATGCCCAGCTTGTTGTTTACTGTGGGGACATGCAGCGTTTGTTTAAAGATGCGCAGGTCCGGTAGTACGGCCAGATTGCTGATTCCCATTTGCATGGCCATTACGGCTTGGTAATATACACGGATGAGGGTCATGAAGTCCTCCATTCCTCCCACTCGTGCGGTCTCTTCTTGGGGTGCTTTGCCCAATAATTTTGCTATTATACCCATTGTATTTTCTCTTATTCGGTTAAATTCAGGGTACAAAGATAGTGAAAGGTAAGCGCAGAGACAAGCGAAAACGCAGTTTTCTGACTCTGCCATGTATAGGTTAGGGACATAAAAACGGCGGGAATGCAATGTCGGTGGGGGATTGATCCACCCTTGCATTCCCGCCGGTCAAAATGAAAAAGAGAAATCAGTTTATTCCTGCTCGAAAACCTCCTCACTCAGGCGCATGAGGTATTGTCCGTATTGGTTCTTCAGCATAGGCTGAGCCACTTCACGCAATTTCTCCGCGCTGATCCAACCCTGACGGTAGGCGATACCTTCCAGACAGGCCACTTTCAGCCCTTGCCGCTTCTCGATGACTTCGATGAAAGTAGAGGCTTCGGAGAGGCTGTCGTGCGTGCCGGTATCCAACCAAGCGAATCCCCTTCCGAGGGTTTTTACTTTCAGTTTCCTTTCATTCAGGTAAACTTGGTTCACCGTGGTGATTTCCAGTTCGCCCCGGGCCGACGGTTTGATGTGCGCCGCTACGTCCACCACACTGTTGGGATAGAAATACAAGCCCACCACGGCGTAGTTGCTCTTCGGAGAAGCCGGTTTTTCCTCTATGCTCAGACAGTTGCCGGCCTTGTCGAATTCGGCCACACCATAGCGTTCCGGGTCGTTCACCCAATAACCGAATACGGTAGCTTTTTCCTCTCGTTCGGCATGAGCCACAGCTTCGCGCAGCATGCCGGTGAATCCGGCTCCATGGAAAATATTGTCACCCAATACCAGGCAGACGCTGTCGCTTCCGATGAATTCGCGTCCGATGAGGAAAGCCTGAGCCAGTCCGTCGGGAGAGGGCTGTTCTGCATATTCGAAGCGTACGCCGAAATCGCTACCGTCTCCCAACAGCCGACGGAATCCCGGCAGATCGTGAGGCGTGGATATGATTAATATGTCGCGGATGCCGGCCAACATCAAGACCGATACGGGATAATAAATCATCGGTTTGTCGAAAATGGGAAGCATTTGTTTGCTTACGCCTTTTGTGATGGGGTAGAGACGTGTGCCCGACCCGCCGGCCAATACGATACCTTTCATAATATTATATGTATATGTGATTAATAAGCATTTTCCTCATTGTGCCTCAGCATGTTCAGGAGCGTGCGCCACATGATGCGGAGGTCGAGCCCGAAACTCCAGTTTTCCACGTACCAGATGTCGGCCTTCACGCGGTTCTCCATCTGGTCCAGTGTTTTCGTCTCGCCGCGGAAGCCCTGCACCTGTGCCCATCCCGTGATGCCGGGTTTTACCAGATGGCGCACCATGTAACGGCGGATCAGGCGCGAGTATTCCTGCGTATGGAGCAGCATGTGCGGGCGCGGCCCTACGAGGCTCATGTCGCCTTTGAACACATTGATGAATTGCGGCAACTCGTCGATGTTGGTTTTACGCATCAGGTTGCCGAATTTGAATTTGCGCGGGTCGTTCTTGGTGGCTTGTATGCGGTCGCTGTCTTTGTTGACGTGCATGCTTCTGAACTTCAGGCAATAGAACTCTTTTCCGTCCAGTCCGTTCCGCTTTTGTTTAAAGAGAATCGGCCCCGGACTTTGTATTTTGATGATGATACCTGCAATGAGGTACACAATCGGAAATACGGTGAGCAGAAATAGTCCGGATGTCAAAATATCGAAAAGTCGTTTGACCCCGCGGTTCACCGGGTCTTGCAGCGGCTCGTTTCGTACGCTCAGCAGCATGGTACTGCCTAAATGCGACAATTCCATGCGTTTGGTCAGGAACTCCATGAATACGGGCAGGGCGTAGAAACGAATCATGTGGTCTTCGCAATAACGGAATATCTCGTCCGTTTCTGCTGTATAGTCGGTGTCGGGCACCATGTATAAGTCTGTCACCTCCTGGTGTTGACGCAAGTAACTCATCACCATCCGCCGGTCTCCCAGATTTTTCAGTTGCATGTCTTCCGGCAGTTCTTTACGGGTGAAGATGCCTAAAATCTTGAATCCAAGACTATGGTCGTTCAGCGTATGGTAAATATCTTCTAAGTTCCACGGATGTCCCACCAATATGACGTAGCGTTGGTTATGCCCTTTTGAACGGCTGTGTTTCAGGATATTGTGCACGATAGTTCGCTCCGCATACAGCAGGCAGAAGAAAAAAGAGGCCCCCATGAGCAGTTCTTCGCCGGCCACGTTCATCCGCCGTATCAGACTGATAGCTGCTATCATGAACAGTGTTTGCAGACATACGGTATAAACCGAACGTCCCAGAATGTCGTTGCCGTAAACCATACGTTTCAGGAATACGGGCGGAGCTATATAAAAGGTAGGGAATATCGTCAGAGCACCGATGAGCAATTCCGTTTTCAGGGCGTATGGAAAGTTGAAAGCCAATGCGAAACTGTGGGTCAACGCAAAGGCAAACCAATAACTGACCATCAGCAATATGATATCGTTGCAGATGATGGCGGATTTTACAATGCCAGATTCTTCCAGATTCTTAATTTTCATATATTATCTCTTCGAAAGGTTGGTTACGTGACTGCGAATGTATATATTTTTAGGGAATCCTACAATAATATATTGTTCTTAAATTAATTGAAAACTAAAAAAGCCCGAAATAAAGAACTATTTCGTTTATTTATTTGGAATGTATGTCAAAGATTTCTAATTTTGTGGCTTGAATGAAAATAATCAGAGAATAATTAGGAATAGTATGCCCAACAAAACTTTTCAAACAAACGATGCTGTAGAAGAACAAGGTTCCGATTTTAATTATCGTGAGATATTGGATGCGGTCATTTTGCATTGGCATTGGTTTGCCATATCCATTATCGGTTGTCTTTTCATTGCCTTTTTGTATCTGAGATATAAAGCTCCGGTCTATTCAACCGGGGCAGAGGTCTTGATGAAGGAGGATGACCCTTATAAAAGTCGTATGAGCGGGAACGGATTAGCCGACTTTTCGCAATTGGGAATTCTGACGAACAGTAATGGTTTCGACAATGAAGTGGAAATCTTGAGCAGCAAGACGTTGGCCCGGAGAGCCGTGACCAACCTGAAGCTTTATGTCCGTTATGCGTTCGACGGCACGGTGCGTGATGAGGAGCTTTACCGTACGTCTCCCATTTTGGCCGATATGTCTTCGGTGGACTTGGACACGCTGGCCATGCCGGTATTTCTGGAAATCAAACCTTTGCAGGAGGGGGGGTATCATATAGAAGGCGAGGCGTTGGAAGAACGTTTTGAAGCCGATGTCAAGACGCTTCCGGTGAGGGTGAAGACCTTGTCCGGATGGGTGTCTTTACGGCCTAATCCCGATCCGACCTGTGTGTTTGACGACCGTGCCTTGCGGATTTACATTTATCGTCCGACGCTTATGGCGGAGGCTTTTCTGGAGGCTACTTCCATTGAACCTATCAGCAAGATGACGACAATAGCCCGTATCACGAAGAACGATACGCAACGTCAGCGGGCGGAAGATTATATGAACGAGTTGATTCGCGTGTATAATGAGGATGCCAACGAGGTGAAGAATGAGGTGGCTCTCAAGACGGAAGCCTTTGTCAACAAACGTATCAAGATTATCGATGCGGAACTGGGTACGACCGAGTCGGATTTGGAAATGTACAAAAAAAGGAACCAGTTGGTAGATTTGATGTCGGATGCCGAGGCTGCTTATAAAGGTATAGAGAATTATCAGACGCAGCAGATTGAGTTGCAGACACAGATGCTTCTGGTGAAATCGTTAAAGGAATATGTTGAAAATCCGACCAATTATATGGAGGTCATTCCGGCGAATCTCGGACTGACCGACCAGGGGCTGAATAGCATTATCGCAGAGTATAATGCTAAGGTGGTAGACCGTAAACGCTTGCTGAAAACGGCACCGGAATCTTCGCCCGTAGTGGTCTCGGCTACGAATGCCATTGCTTCCCTTTATCCGGGCATACGTCATTCTCTGTCTACTGTGTATGACAATTTGCGGGTACAGAAACGCAATGTGGACGAACAGTATGATTTGTTCGTCGGACGACTTTCCAATGCACCGACGCAGGAACGCGTGCTTTCCGATATAGGCCGTCAGCAGTCTGTGAAGGGGGCACTTTATCAGATTTTGTTGCAGAAGCGCGAGGAGAACGCCATTTCTTTGGCCTCCACCGTGGACAAGGCTCAGGTTATCGATGCTCCGGAAAGCACTATCCGTCCTATTTCGCCGAAAAAGAAGCTGGTAGCGCTTATCGCCTTGGTGATGGGGGTAGCCATTCCGGCCGGACTGATATACGTGCTGAACTTGTTGCGCTATCGCATCGAAGGGCGTAATGATATTGAAAAGCTGACCGACTTGGCGGTCTTGAGCGATATTTTCGTGGCCGGAGAATTGAAAGACGGAAAACGGGCGATTGTCGTGCGGGAGAATACCAACGATATAATGGAAGAAACGTTCCGTAGTCTGCGTACCAATTTGGGCTTTCTCATGAAGAAGAGCGAAAAGGTGCTCTTATGTACGTCGGTGATACCCGGTGAAGGAAAAACTTTCGTGTCAACCAATCTGGCCATGAGTATGGCTTTGATGGGGCGTAAAGTCTTGGTGGTCGGATTGGATATCCGTAAGCCGCGATTGGCCAAGTTGTTCGGTCTGGTCACAGGACATCATGGGTTGACGACTTATTTGGCCGGGGAAGACAGTTCGGACGAATTTTTGCGTGAACAGATATTCAATTCCGGCATGCATGCCAATCTGGATGTATTGCCTGCGGGTTTGGTTCCGCCTAATCCTGGTGAACTGATTACTTCGGAACGTTTGGACGATGCTTTTGCACGTTTCCGTGAATGGTATGACATGGTGATTGTCGATACTCCGCCTGTCGGTCTGGTGAGCGATACTTTATTATTAGGGCGTCTGGCCGATGCCACTCTTATTGTGTGCCGGTGTGATTATTCGCTCAAACGTAATTTTAATATCGTGAATACGATTCATCAGGAGGGAAAATTGCCGAAGATGAACTTGGTGCTTAACGGGGTGGACTTGCAACAGCGCAAATATGGTTATTACTACGGTTACGGTAATTATGGCCGATACGGCCGTTACGGTTCTTACGGTAGCTATGGCGGTTATGGTAATTACGGAGGCTACGGTAAGGAGACGCACATCGGTAAGTCGAAGTCCCGGCACGGAAGCAGTCATTATCTCCGTGAGGACCATTTCGATGATAAGGATTGATACCTTTATGTATATAGAGCATGGAAAGAAAAAGAGATGGAGGTCAGAACCACCATCTCTTTTTCTTCTTTTGTGTTACGGGCTGGTCTTCTTCCCATTCTTCCTGTAACAGTTGCGCCATACTTTTCTTTTCTTTAATCATCCGGTAGATGGTACCCCAATCCGGAAGTCCGCCCACGTTACGGTCGTCGATGAACAGGTCGGCTTTCAGTTTGCGGCTGTAATGACGGTTTTTGTCGGTGTCCTCTTCCGGAAAGTCCTTGTTTACGGCATAAAACTCTACTCCTCTCTGGCGGCACCATTCCACGGCCTCATCCAGCAAGCGCCCTTCCCGTACGCTCCATAAGATGAGTTGGTGGCGGTCTTCGATGAGCTTTTTCAATGTTTCTACAGCAAAAGGAATCTCACGTCCGATTTCAGGATAACGGTGTTCCACGATAGTTCCGTCGAAGTCTACGGCTATAATCATATTCGTCAAATTAAATTGTTTTTGCAGGCAAAGATAGTTCTTTTTAAAGGTAAAACGAAAAAAAGTCCCTTTTCTTTGTGCTTTTTCAGTCCTTCGTTCGTAATCTGCATAAAGACTCAAAGAAAGACTATACATTAATCTTTAAAAACGTAGAAAAATGAAGAACCGAATCCTTGCAGCTATGGCATTGTGCTGCGCTACTTCTTCAACGATGCCTCTGTGGGCCGCCGAGTATGACGACCCCACGATTGTGACGGTGGAACCCAATCTTGCAACCGACGGGACCGGAGGGGGAAAGTATTATATCTATCATGTGGCTACCCGAAAGTTTATTGCTGCCGGTAATGCTTCCGGTACACAATTGAGCGTAGATTCCATCGGGCAGGAAATAACTATGGCTTACGGGGAAGAACGTCCTCCGTTATTGGTACAGGAACCGAAGGTGCCGGGTAAAGGTTGGATTTTCAACATGCTGAACGGGCCGTCCAACGGCAACCGTTTCCATGAGATTTATGTGACCGGTACCGGGAGCGCATACGTGGATTGCGGTTCGGACGGCCATACTCTGTGGCAAATCAAAAAGCAGGAAAATGGTTATTATGCGATAAAGATTGTGGATCAGGATCCCGATTTCGGGACGGTTTCCGGAAATGAGATGACGGTGAACGGTGTGTGGGGGGTAAATCCCGGCAGCACGGTGGTGTATCCTTTTGCCGATAAGGATCAGGGCGGTTTCGAGAAAGTAGAGACCGATTGGGCCTTTGTTACGCCTGAAGCTTATTTTGTATATCAGGCTAAAAAGGCTTTGCAGGCTCAATTGGAGTTTGCAGACGAGAACGGTTATACGGATGTGGCAAACTATGTGGCGCTTTACGAAAAAACAGACGCCACGGTTGAGGAGTTGGAGAGTGCTGCGGATGAATTGCAACAGGCTGTGACCGACCGGTTGGGGACCGGAGCCTCGGAAGAACAGCCCAAATTTACCGATTTGCTGGCCAATCCTTCGTTTGATGCAGACAACAGCGGTTGGATTGAGGATGGCGGTTCTCCTACGTTAGGACACCAGAAGAATGACAAATATCAGGACCCGGACGATGAATCTGTGGTAATGGACCAGTTTTGTGAGAAGTGGACAAAACCTGGAGGGACCAGTGCCATACATCTTTACCAGAAGTTCGGAAACATGCCCTCCGGCCGTTACCGTTTGTCGGCAGTGACTCTGGGTTATAATCAAAGTAATTTGAACGATATCCCCCGAGGGTTATATCTCTTTGCCGATGCGTCGAAATATGACGAGAAGTTCAGAGCTGAGGCGCATACGGTGAAATTTTATGGCATAAAGAATGGTACGCCGGGTGGTGCCGACGTGCCGACACCGCGTAAGGTCGTATTGGAGTTTTATTCCCGCGGCGGTGATTTGACGCTTGGTTTTATGACCGAAAACACCAATTGCAACTGGTTTGGTATAGACAATGTGAAGCTCGAATATATGGGTAGCGAAGGAGGATTGGCTGCCGAATTGGCTCGCACGGTAAAAAGTGCAGAGGCTTATTTGCAGGAACAGATAGGAGCCAATGCGCACTTCTCGGCGTCGGGCAAGGCGAAGTATGAAGAAGTCTTGGCCTATGCCAAAGAAGCTGCCGGCAATGCCGGACTGACAGATGACGATTGGGCTGCCGCTATCCGGATGGTGAATGCCCGAAAGGATTCCTTGGCAGTGGATATTGCTACTTATAAAAAACTGAACGACGTGGTGATTCCGGCGTTGGAAAACAAACTTACCGACAGTCCTTACAGTGAGGTAGGCTTGACTTCTTATGAGGATTACTTGGACAAACTCTACCGGGCCTATGACGATGGTTCGATGGCTCCGGCGGAAATAGACGGAGCTGAGGCATACGCCGAAAAGCTGTTTAAGCAAGATGTGGCCGACATGATGGAGAGTGGGGCTACTGACAATGTGACAGGTCTGTTGGTCAACCCGAGCTTTGCAAAGAGCAATGACGGATGGACCAAGACGGGAAACGGCGACTTTAAGAACGAAGGTACGGAAATGACCGAAGTCTGGAATGGCCGGGATTGGGAAGTTTATCAGGACATGACCGGTTTGCCCGAAGGGTTCTATAAAATCACCATGCAAGGCTTCTATAGCCCGAGTTCTCCGACCACGTCCGTATGGCATGGGGCTTGGGGGCTTGAAGGAGACGAAGTGAATAAGGTGAAGGCTTCCGTATTCGGGAATGAAGCCTCTGCCTTACTCCATCATATCGCCGATTTCCCGCGTAACGACAAAATGACAGAAGGAGGTTGGGAGCAGGTGACCGGTACGGCCGATGATAACCTGAATGGCAAATGGCTCCCCACCGATAAAGCTTCATCCCAAGCCTTTTTTAAAGAAAATGCGGAGAATTATCTCAATACCGTCAGTTGCTATGTAGGCGAGGACGGCAAGCTCCGTGTGGGAGTGAAGTTGGCCGGTGTGACCATCAATGAATCATGGGTGACGATGGATAACTTCCAAGTGCTTTATTTGGGATTGGACAATCAGGAAGGTGCAGTGGCAGCCTTACAGGCTAAAATCAATGAAGCCAGACAGGTGGGAGCTGACGGGAGCCTGATACCGTTGGACGTGCAGGAGCTTTTGCAGACTTCTGTTTTGGAAGCGGAAGAAGTTATAAAAGGTGAGATTTCCGGTCAGTTGTTCAAAGAAACCATGGCCTCGTTGTCAGCCGCTATAGAACAAGGCCATACATCCATCGAACTCTTGAATAAAATAGACCGTCAAGTGACCCGGTATGATCAGGAATATAATGATGGAGTTTACGATTCGTATGACCAGGATGATGTAGACGCGCTTTTGAATATTGTTTATGAAGTTATGGATTTCATCGACGGCGGTTCATTCGAGAGTGTGGGGCAGATTGAGCAATACATTGCAGATATGAACAATGCTTACGGCAAGATGAAACAGAGTGCCATCGACTTCTCTGCAGCTTCCAAGGACGAACCTTTAGATGTGACCGAGCTGTTGGAGAATCCGTCGTTCCAGCAAGAAGATGAAGAAGGGAACATGGTGTTCAATTATGATGGTTGGGAGGTAGAGGTTTCCAACAACCCGGACGGGGCTGCGGCCAACGACTCCGTATTCGAGTTCTTCAATAACCTTCAGGCTGATATTCATCAGGGCTTGTATTGTATGAAACAAGGTTATTATCGTGTCAAAGTTTATGGATTCTACCGGTATGGTGACCTTATAGGGGCGGCAATAGCTCATCGTGATGGAACGGAAAAGCTATTAACTTCCTTGTATGTCCAAACGGAAACGGAAGACTTTGCAACACCACTTGCCAGCTTGTTCGAATGTGTACACGATGGCTTGCTCTCGCCTGACGATGCGTTGCTACCCGATTCACTGTTCCCCGGTTCCGATCGTACATACCACTGTGTGGCAGATAAACGTTTAGGGGCACGTGCTGCCATGACATGGGGGTATTATGAAGTGGATAAACCTTTCTATGTGAAAGAAGGCGAATCTGTGGTTGTCGGTGTGCGCAAGGATGACGGATTGGTCAACGATTGGGTTTGCATCGACGACTTCTCCCTTGAATATCTGGGTGATGGAGAAACCAATAGACCGGACGATTTCGTGGACAATATTGATGAGGTATTTGTCGGTGGTGAAACGGCTACAGTGGTTGCTTCCGAATGGTACACCATCAACGGTGTGCGTGTAGCCGAACCGAAGCAGCGCGGAATTTATATCCGTCGGGACAAGATGAGCGACGGAACGGTAAAGGCTGAAAAAGTGATGGTGAGATAAATTATAATTAGGTTGTTTTAACTATAAGGTCTATGGGCATAGTCTTTATGTTTCATAGACCTTTTAAAAAAAATAATAATGAAAGTATTACATTTTATTGGTTTTTTATTCTTTTTGTGTGTTTGTTATTCTTGTACTAAGGATGAACTAGTGCAAAGTGATGAAGAGGTTGCAAAAGTGAATCAATCGCAGAAGAAAAAATCTTCCGAACCTGATACATGGATGGCGGGAATAGAGATAACGGATTTATTTGGTAGTTCAATCTACAGTTTAATGGAAGATGTCAAAACCAATCGGTTTGCAGCAGTTGGTGTATATGTAAAATATAAAAGTAATCCGGACAAACCTTTTTGTTGGGAATTGGCGATGGATCCGTTAACGGATAATGGTTGGTCGTTATATGTGGAAGAGTATGTGAAGCGATTGTATTTGGTATATAATCAAAAAATAGCTACAGAAGATGATAGAATTGATGTTCCTGTTTTTTATGAAGAACGTGAGCCAATGTGGGCAAAATGTACCTTTTATAAGCAAGGTACTTTTCAAATTACCCCTTTTGACGGGATGGTTTTAAAAATTGTTTTGGGCTTTGATAAAGCTTCTGCTGGGTGTGGTTTTGTTACTACTTATGAGTCTTTAGATTTAGATTTATCTTATTATAATTCATTGCGTGTTTTTAATTTGTTACAGAATGAGGATTTGGAACTTTATCCGAAACGTTGATTAAGAGATGTTGAAAAGGTAGGAAGAAGTCTCTTTGTTTCTTATTTCTATTTGTGTCCCTACACAGTTTTGGGCTGTGTGGGGACACAAAACTGTTAAAAAATGGAGTTTTTCTGCTTTTTTCTTCTTGAATTATTTTTTTAATAAAATACTTCTTGTAATTTTGCTGCCATAATAAATCCTAATAGAAGGACTAATACATTATATTAACTTAATTTTCAAGAAGCATGAAGAACAGATTACTTGCTTTGATGGCGCTTTGCGGCGCGACTTCATCTACAATGCCTTTGTGGGCATCCGAGAATTGGCCGGATCCGACCTTGTCTTTCGTTGATCCTAATTTGACCCAAGACGAAACGGGCGGTGGTGTGTATTATATCTATCACGTAGCTACCCAAAAGTTCATGACGAACGGTGATTGGAAAAATAACTGGAAGACAGAACTTGTCGTGGGCGATGAGGGGCAAGAGATAACTTTGAGTTACGGTGAAGATTACGAATTAGTCCGTCGTCCCGAGGGCGATCCGGATCGAACGACAGCTAAGGGATGGCGCATGAGTATGATGAACGGGCCAACGAATGGTGGTTATCATGAACTTTTCATCCGCGAGGCTTCCATGGCTATTTGTGTGGATCATAATAAGCAGGGGCATATTTTATGGAAAATCACGAAACAAGATGATGGCAATTACCGTATCAAGATTTTGGATGAAGACACCAAGTTCGGTGTGAATGCCAGCGGTGGATTGTATAAGAATGCTTATATGGGCGTGAACGAGGGTGAAACGGGTGTGAATCCTGTGCTCGATACGAATATGGCCGGATTTGAGAACGGACAACTGGACTGGAAGTTCGTGACACCGGAGGCTTATAACGTATATAAGGCTAAGAAAAAGTTACAGGAGCAGTTGGATGCCGCCGATGTGGCAGGTTTCGATAAAATTGCCGATTATGCGGCACTCTATAATAGAACGGATGCTACAGCGGAAGAAGTAGAGCAAGCTGTAGAGGACTTGAAACTGGACATCTTGGAATTTAAATACAGTTCGGCTATGTCTGGCAAACCGATAGAGGTGACAGAACTGATTTCCCAACCTTCATTTAACGAAAGTACGGATGGATGGGTGACTAAGAGAGAGGGGTCGAGCGGTAATTTCACTCGTAAGGCGGGTGATAAGATGATAGCCAGTGACGGCAAGGAGTGTGAAAACTTCTTTGAGTATTGGATCGATCCGAAAGAAGGTAACCAACCGAATTGGTCCATTACTCAGGAACTGAAGGACTTGCCGGATGGCAAGTATCGTTTAGGGGCTTATATCATGACCAATGTATTGGCACAAGGCGATGTGACTGGTCCCAAGGGACGTTTCCTGATGGCTAAGACGATGGCCGGTGAGGTTCGTAAAGAAGCGGATGTGCCGGCGATTGAAAATCCGGATAAGGCGAACGGCTATTTTGCTCCTTATACATTAGAGTTTTCTGTTATCGGCGGGACGGCTACGATTGGAATGGTCGTAGAAAACGCAAACTCTAACTGGACAGCCGTAGATAACTTTACCTTGCAATATTTGGGAAAGGCCGATGCCGCTACGGTTCGTAGTATGTTGGAGCAAAACATAAAGGATGCGGAAGCCAAATATGCGGAATATACAGGGGCTAATGAACGTTTCAGTGTGTCCGGCCAGCAAAAATACGAAGAGACCATAAAGGCAGCCAAGGATGCGGTGGCCAATGAACAGTTGGATGACGAGACCTTGATGGGATTCATTACTACGGTTCAGCTTCGCATGGACTCCTTAGCTATGGATATTTCTGCATATAAGACTTTGGCACAAAAATCTGCAGAATTGGAAGAAGCTTATGCTGGGACTGAGTACGAGGAAGTGGGACTGCCTTTGTATGAGGATTATTTGGATTTATTAGCTGACGGGCTTGCGCAACGCACGTTCAATCCCAACGAAGTGGACAGCATCCAGCCACGTGCAGACCGGATTCTGAAACAGGCCGTGTTGGAGTCTTTGCAGTCGGAAGATGGCTTGCGTACAGTGACGGGCTTGTTCACCAACATGGATTTCTCGAATGGTACTAATGGATGGACATTGACGGGAAAAGGTGACTTGAAACATGATAATACAGGGGTGGCCGAACTTTGGAATGCTAAAGGAGGCGACGGTGAAGTGTCGCAAGAACTGAACGGCTTGCCTTCAGGTTCTTACAAGATTACGATGCAGGGTTTCTATTCCCCGAGTTCGAACAATTCCAACTCTTGGCAGCAGTCTTGGGGACAGGAAGGTGATACCGCGAATGACATCTTGGGGTCGCTGTTCGCCAACGATGCATCAGTGAAGCTTCATCACGTGATGGACTATCCTTTGACGGAAGAAGAAAAGGGTACGGCCGAGCGTTACGAACAAATCACCTTTACGGACGACCCGCAATACAAGGATAAGTGGTTGGTTCGTCTCAAACCGGCGATAGCGGAAACGTTTGCGAAGTTCCCAGATCGGTATGTCAACGAGGTGGTTTGCTACGTGGGCGAGGATGGTAAGCTTCGGCTGGGTATCAAAACAGCTACGGCTTCTGTCGATTGGACCGGTACATGGACGGTTTTTGATAAGTTTGAAGTAGAGTATTTGGGAGCTGAAGACATGACCGGCGCCGAGACTTCTATCAATGCTTTGATAGCAACAGCTACGGACATGGTGAATAAAGAGGTTCTCACTACACAAGAAGCCAAGGACGGCCTGAATACAGCCATCGAATCGGCAAACAAGGCTGTGTCTGAAGGTTTGACGTTGGAAGTGTACAATGAGCAAGTGGCAGACTTGAATGCGGCTATCAAGGCCGGTCAGGAAGCCATTGATGCGGCTACCGCGTTGGAGAAGAGAAACGACAACCATAATGACAAGCTGACTTCTGTAGGTGAAGAAAGTTATGACGCTTATGTTGATACGGACGGTTTTGCGGAACTTGAAAAGGTAGTTTTGGAAATCGAAGGAAAGATAAGCGGTGAGGGCATCTTTGCTTCCATGGAAGAAATCGACGACTATAATGCCAAGATTAACAAGGCTTATACCAAGATGGTGAGTGGGGTCATTGATTTCTCTACCGCGTCTAAGGATGCGCCGGTGGACGCCACAGGTCTGATTATCACCCCGGGTTTCCAAACGCGTACTTTTAACGAAACTACGCAGGTATGGGAAGATGCTTCATCATCGGATGGTTGGACGGCTACCGGTGGTACGGCTACGAGTGGATTGAATTATGAAATCTTTAATGATACTGCTGGAATCCACCAGAAGCTCTACAACATGCCTGCCGGTTACTACCGTTTGGTTTACAATGGCTTCTACCGTGCGGGAGATATTACTCCTGCGGCTTTGTCTCGTCGTGAAGGTGTGGAGCCTCTGAACGCGCAAGTCTATTTGGACGGCAATGAATCCAAGTGGAACAAAAAACTGGTTTCCATCTTCGAGAACTTAAGTGAATATAAATACACGACAGACGACAAGGCCGTGGCAGATACGTTGTTGACCCCAGAAGATGAAGGTATGTTATATCATTTTATTATTAATGGTGTGAGTGGGGCGAAAATAGTTTTTGAAGAAGGTAAATACGAGGGCGACTTCAGTTTCCGTGTAGAAGAGGGTGAAGAACCGGTATTAGGCGTACGTAAGACAGGTAAGATTACGAACGACTGGACTTGCTTCGACAACTTCAAGCTGTTGTACTACGGGGACGGTGATGCCAACAAGCCGGATGACATCGACGATGCCTTGGATACAAATATTGACGAAGTCGTAACTGACGGTAAGGCAACGGTGGTAAGTTCCGCATGGTACACTATCAACGGTGTACGTGTAGCCGAACCGAAGCAGCGCGGCATCTACATCCGTCAGGATAAGATGAGCGACGGCACGACGAAGGCAGTGAAAGTAATGGTGCGTTAAACCACCGTTATGATATATCAATAAAAATAGGTTCATAGATTAGATTGGAAGGGAGGACGAAGTGATTTCGTCTTCCCTTTTTTGTCATTCAGGCTGCGCGTTACATCGCCGACCCGCCGATAGCGCCAAGGATGGCACTGGCCACGGCAATGATTACATTAAGTAAGGTGTTCCAAACAGTTTTGTTCATAGGCATTGATGTTTTAAAAGTTAAATTACTGAAGGGCAGTCCGTACCCATATAGAGCGACCAACCTTCTTTTATCTGGCTCATAATGGGCTTCACCCCACATTCCACCCGGCTCATAGCCGCTACCAACGGTGCCATGTGCGAAGGGTCGTACGGGTTGAGGCATTTGTCCGGCGGGAAGCCGGTCAGCACACACACTTTCCGGATGTAGTTTCCCGTGTCGTTACCGTCCTCGGGCGGTGCCCATCGGGCAATGATGTCGCGGACCGTGCGTAAACCATATTTGTGGCAATAGGTGCGCAACACGATGAAGGCCGCGCGGTAGCCCCAGGGCATGCTCCTGAACGTAAAGAACTCCGGGTCGGGCTGTCGTTCGGCCAGTCCTTGCCACAGGTCTGCCGTGCGTCGGATATTGAGAGGGTTGCAGTTACGCAACCCTCTTTGCTTGTTCAGCTTTTCCATTTCCTTCCGGAATTAGATATCGCCTTCTTCCTCGCTGTCCTCCTCTTCAGGCAAGAAGTCCACCCGTTCGAGCGTGAAAGCCTTGTTGTCGAGCGACATGGCTTTTTTGAGCTTGGTGTTGGGCGTGAAGCAGACGCGGAGCTTGGTGATGTAGGCCGGGTCGTATTTTTCGGCCGTGTCGCTGCCCAATCCGTTGGCCACGGTACGGAAACTGCCGATGTCGCCCAGATGGACACGTTTACCTTCCTGCAGGGCATAGATGATTTGTTCCTGCAAGGCCGACAGTACGGCCAAACAGTCGTGCCGCGTGACGGTACAGGTGCCGCTGATGCGTGTGGCAATCTCCTCGATTCCGATTTTGGAGAGGTTGACGATGAAACCGTAATACTTGCCCGGTGCTTCCGGGTTGCGCGGGTCTTTGCGTTCGATGACTTTGTAGTTCATAATGTTTTTGTTTTTAAAAGTTTGTTTTTTGATTTTGTAACTCTCTTGTCGTCCGGATGACAATGCAAAGGTATGTCGGCCCGGCGGAAGGGGTGTGCATTATTGCACATTCGTGCACGTTTCTGCCGTTTTCTGCGCAAAAATGTGCATTTCTGCCTGTTTTATAGTGGCTTTCCTCTTTCGTTACTTACATGTTGCGGTTCGAGTCGTACGGCCATTCGCGGAAATCGTCGTCCGTTTCCTCCGGCTTGCCGAGGATGTCGATGACCATTTCGTATTGCCGGGGCGTGAAGCTCCGTTGCCTGATGCCGAAGTGCAGTGCCGTGAGGCGTGCCCACAGGTCGCGTTCGGCCCGTAATACTTTGAACAGCCTCCGTCGTGCGTTCCGTTCGGTGGAGTCGGGAAAATACAAAGTTGCCAGTCTCGTCACGTCGTACAAATTCTTTTTCATAATACATTTCTATTTGTTAGTTAATAAAATGGTTATAAAATCCGGCCTGGGAGGCCGGATGTATTTCATGTTTCCGGTTAATGTGGCACTTGCCCGTACGCAGGGCTGAATTTTAAATATTCCTTTTTATTTGCTTGTGTTGTATGAATTTCGTAATTTTGGACGATTTTTTACGGATGGGATATGGAAAATAAATTGTTCCGTTTTACGGATATATTCAAGGAAACCTTGTGGGGAGGACACCGCATACTTCCGTTCAAGGGGTTGAAAGCCGATGAACGGCTGATAGGTGAGAGTTGGGAACTGTCCGGCATTCCGGGCAATGAATCGGTTGTGGCAGGCGGTGCGTACGACGGGATGACCCTTACGCAGTTGGCCGAGAAGGGCGGAAGCGCTTTGTTGGGCGAGGAGAACTTCAAACGTTTCGGTACACGTTTTCCCTTGCTTATCAAATTTATCGATGCGGCCCAGCCCCTTTCCGTGCAGGTGCATCCGGATGACGAGTTGGCGCAGCGTCGCCACGGCTGTCCGGGCAAGACGGAGATGTGGTATGTGGTGGACGGAGCACCGGGAGCTTATCTGTTGGATGGGTTCAGCCGGCAGGTGACAGCGGACGAATATGCGGCGCGCGTGGCCGACCAGACTCTGCCCGAAGTGCTCCGGCGCTATGACGTGCGTCCGGGCGACGTATATTATTTGCCGGCCGGGCGGGTACATAGTATCGGTACGGGTTGTTTTATCTGCGAGATACAGCAAAGCAGCGACGTGACCTATCGGATTTATGATTTCGGACGAGTGGACAGCGAAGGGCGGCCGCGCCAGCTTCATGTGGAAGAAGCCAAGGAGGCGATAGACTACACCGTGACGGAGCCGGAGACGCGTCGCGAAATAGAGGCCAATGTGCCGGCCGAACTGGTAAGAAGTCCGTTTTTCACGACTAGTGCTTACCGGTTGACCGAGCCGATGACGTGCGATTACGCCGATTTGGACAGTTTTGTCATTTTGATTTGTACGAAAGGAGCTTGCCGGGTGTCCTGCGGTGAAGAAGAAGTGAAGCTCACGGCCGGGCATACGCTTTTGGTGTCGGCCGAAGCGGAGAATGTGACGCTTGCGCCTGAAGGCGAGACTACGATATTGGAATCATACGTGTAATTCAAAACCATTTCTATCTTATATGAATAAAATCAGCATGAAAATTTTCACAGTGTGGGCCGTGGCCGCCATGTGGTTCGCTACATCTTGTACCTCTTATAAGACCGTACCTTATATGATCAACAGTGCGGAGGTCGACCTCGATTCGAGTGCCGTGCTTTATGAGGCGCGTGTCATGCCTAAGGACGAACTGACCATCACGGTGAATTGTCCGGAAGACGCCGAAGCGGTCATCCCTTTTAATCTGACGGCTACACCGGCTGTGGGACAGGGACGTGGGACGTTGACCTCGCAGCCTACTTTGCAGACTTTTCTGGTGACGAACGAAGGTACCATCAACTATCCGGTTCTCGGCACATTGAAAGTGGGAGGGATGACGGTGAACCAGGTGGAAGACCTGATTGCTTCCAAAATCGAGGGTACTTATCTGAAGACCCGGCCGGTGGTGACGGTGCGTTTGAGCAATTATAAGATTTCGGTGTTGGGCGAAGTGACCAGTCCGGGTACTTACACCGTGCCTTCCGAGAAGGTTTCGATTTACGGGGCTTTGGCTTTGGCCAAGGACATGACCGTTTACGGACGTCGCGACAATGTGAAACTCATCCGTGAGGACGCTACGGGAAAGAAGACGATTCACGAGTTGGACCTGAACGATGCCAATATCATCAAGTCGCCATATTTTTACTTGCAGCAGAACGACGTGCTGTACGTGACGCCCAACAAGACGAAGGCCAAGAACTCAGATATCGGTTCGAGCACGAGCTATTGGGTAAGCTCTATCAGTATTCTGGTGTCTATCGCTTCGTTGGTGACCAATATTTTGCGATAGCCTTACGTAGGGATAAAATCCGGACACCCTAAAGTCCGTTTTTTAATCGGAGCAGAATCGTAAATCAATCTGCGCCAAACGGAAAATCAATCTCAGGCGAACGATTTTCCGTTTGGCGCAGATTGATTTTTCTTTTTGAGCAGGTTGCTTACCTGTTTGTTATCAGGCATTTCCATTTCTTGTTTTTTTTGATTTTTCGTATGTTGGTACTTGATTTTTTTATAACTTTGCAGCATTCACACTAAACACTATAACATTATTTGAATTATCATGAGAAAAGTAGCATTGATTACCGGTATTACGGGTCAGGACGGTTCCTATCTGGCCGAGTTTTTGGTTGAAAAAGGATATGAGGTGCATGGCATCATGCGCCGTTCCTCCTCTTTCAATACCGCACGTATCGAGCATTTGTATTTGGACGAATGGGTGCGCGACATGAAGAAGAGCCGTCTGGTGAACCTGCATTGGGGCGACATGACGGACAGCAGTTCGCTGATTCGGATTATCAGCGACATCCACCCCACGGAAATCTATAACCTGGCTGCACAGAGCCACGTGAAAGTGTCGTTCGACGTGCCGGAATACACGGCCGAGGCTGATGCCGTGGGCACGCTCCGCCTCTTGGAGGCCGTGCGTATCTGCGGGTTGGAGAAGACTTGCCGCATTTATCAGGCTTCCACGTCCGAACTGTTCGGCAAGGTGCAGGAAGTGCCGCAACGGGAGACCACGCCTTTCTATCCGCGTTCGCCCTACGGCGTGGCCAAGCAATACGGTTTCTGGATAACGAAAAACTATCGTGAGAGCTACGGCATGTTTGCCGTGAACGGAATCTTGTTCAATCACGAGAGCGAACGCCGTGGCGAGACTTTCGTGACGCGTAAGATTACGTTGGCGGCCGCCCGTATCGTACAGGGTTTCCAGGACAAACTGTATTTGGGTAATCTGGATGCGCGCCGCGACTGGGGGTATGCCAAAGATTATGTGGAGTGCATGTGGCTGATTTTGCAGCATGAGACGCCGGAAGATTTCGTCATCGCCACGGGCGAAATGCACACTGTGCGCGAGTTCTGTACGCTGGCATTCCAGAACTTGGGCGTGGAACTGAAATGGGAAGGCAGCGGCGTGGACGAAAAAGGTATCGACGCGGCTACGGGCAATGTGCTCGTGGAAGTCGATCCGAAATATTTCCGTCCGTGCGAGGTGGAACAGCTCCTCGGCGACCCGACGAAGGCCAAGACCCTTTTGGGCTGGAATCCCACGAAGACGACATTCCCCGAACTGGTGCGTATCATGGTGGAGCATGACATGAAATTCGTGAAGAAACTGCACCTGAAAGCCCAGTTGGATAAAGAATAAGACGGCTATGTTGGATAAGAATGCTAAGATATATGTGGCGGGACATCACGGATTGGTGGGTTCCGCCATTTGGAATAACCTGATGCAGCGGGGGTACACGAATCTGGTAGGCCGTTCGCACCGGGAATTGGATTTGTTGGACGGCGCGGCTGTGAAGGCTTTTTTCGACGAAGAACAGCCGGACGCCGTGGTGTTGGCCGCCGCCCACGTGGGAGGCATCATGGCCAATTTGCAGTATCGTGCGGATTTCATCTACCAGAACTTGCAGATACAGCAGAACGTCATCGGCGAGAGTTTCCGCCACGGGGTGAAGAAGTTGCTCTTTTTGGGCAGCACGTGCATTTATCCGCGCGAGGCTCCGCAGCCGATGAAAGAAGAGGTATTGCTCACGTCTCCGTTGGAATATACCAACGAGCCGTATGCCATCGCCAAGATAGCGGGGCTGAAGATGTGCGAGAGTTTCAACCTGCAATACGGTACGAACTACATCGCCGTGATGCCGACAAACCTTTACGGGCCGAACGACAATTTCCATTTGGAGAACAGCCATGTGTTGCCGGCCATGATTCGTAAGATTCATTTGGCCAAGTGCCTGAACGAAGGGGACTGGGAGGCTGTGCGCAAGGATATCGGTCTGCGTCCCGTGAGCGTGGTGTGCGATGGCGTGAAGCGGGTGGTGGACGCCGCTTCTGCCGAAGCGGACATCCTCGACGTGCTGGCGCATTACGGCATCACGCCGGAGGCCGTGACGTTGTGGGGTACCGGCAAACCGTTGCGCGAGTTCCTTTGGAGCGAAGAGATGGCGGATGCCAGTGTGCATGTGCTGTTGAACGTGGATTTCAAGGACACGTATGCGCCGGGCGAACGGGACATCCGTAACTGCCACATCAACGTGGGGACGGGCAAGGAACTGACCATCCGAGAAGTGGCTGAGAAGATTATGGCTGAAATCGGTTTCAAGGGCGAATTGCGTTGGGATGCCTCCAAACCGGACGGTACGATGCGCAAGTTGACGGACGTGACGAAGCTCCACCGTCTCGGCTGGCACCACACGGTGGAGATAGACGAAGGGGTGCACCGTTTGTATGAATGGTATCTGAAAGGCATCTGTATCAATCATCAGGGACACTAATATATAATAAGGTATAGGATATGAAAAAGTTGTTGTCGCTTCCGCCGAATTTGGTGGCATGCTTCCATGAGATAGAGCGGGCCGACCGGAAAGAGTGGTTTTGTACGTCGGATCCCATCGGGCATAAATTAGGTTCGGGGGGAGGAACGGCATGGCTGTTGCAGGCCTGCAAGGCGTCCGAGACGGACGAAGGAGAAACATTTGCGGCGTGGCTGTCGCGTGAGAAACGCATCCTGCTGCATGCCGGAGGGCAGAGCCGGCGTTTGCCGGCCTACGCGCCTTCGGGGAAAATACTGACTCCGGTACCGGTGTTCCGGTGGAAGCGGGGACAACGCTTGGACCAGAATCTGTTGTCGCTGCAATTACCCCTTTACGAGCAGATTATGGAGCGTGCGCCGCATTCGTTGCATACGTTGATAGCCAGTGGCGACGTGTATATCCGTACCGACCGGCCTTTGCAGGACATCCCCGAGGCCGACGTGGTGTGCTACGGGCTGTGGGTAGACCCGAGCCTGGCTCAAAACCATGGGGTATTCGTATCGGAACGCCGTTCGCCGGAGAGGTTGGCTTTCATGTTGCAGAAACCCAGTGTGGCCGAGTTGGGTGCACTGATGAGCAAGCACTTGTTCCTGATGGACATCGGAATCTGGTTGCTGAGCGACCGGGCGGTAGAACTGATGGTGAAGCGTTCTTATCGTGACGGCCGGTTGTCTTTTTACGACATGTACTCTGAGTTCGGTTTGGCATTGGGCGACTGCCCTACGCTGGACGATCCGGAACTGAACAGCCTGACGGTGGCCATCTTGCCTTTGGAAGGCGGGAATTTTTACCATTACGGAACGAGCCGTGAGATGATTTCTTCCACGCTGGCCGTGCAGAACATCGTGACGGACCAACGGGAAATCATGCACCGCAAGGCTAAACCCCATCCGGCCATGTTCGTGCAGAATGCCGAAGTGGAAGTGACGTTGGAGGCCGCGAACTCGGAACTTTGGATAGAGAACAGCTTCGTGGGGCGCGACTGGACATTGGCGTGCCGCAACATCATTACGGGGGTGCCTGAAAACCGTTGGCCGCTGAAGTTGGCCGATGGTTTGTGCATCGACGTGGTGCCGGTGGGCGAGGAGGCTTTTGTTGCCCGTCCTTACGGTTTCAACGATGCCTTCAAGGGTAACCTGTCGGATGGGGCGGTCTTGTATCAGGGCATGCCCGTGACGGAGTGGCTGGCCGGGCGCGGCCTGAAACCGGAAGACATAGAGGAAAACCATGATTTGCAGGCGGCCCGTTTGTTTCCTTTGTGCGACAATGTGGAGGATTTGGGACGGGCGATGCGTTGGATGACCACCGAACCGGAACTGGAAGAAGGACGGAAGGTATGGCGGTCGGCCCGTAAGATGTCGGCCGACGAACTGTCGGCGTACGCCAACCTGCATCGCCTGACGCGCCAACGTGAGGTGTTCCGGACGAGGAATCTGCCTTTGCTGGCCGCCCACTATGAGCGCAGTGTGTTCTATCAGTTGAATCTGGACGAAGTGGCTCGCGGTTATGCCGCCGGGAGCTTGCCTTTGCCGGATGCGTTGCCGGAGAGTGCCGACGGACTGACGCGCATCAGCGATGCGATGTTCCGTGCCCGTGTGGCTGACCTGAAAGGTGAAGACGGACGGAAATATGAAGAACAGGCTTTCGGATTGATGCGCAAGATGCTGACCGGCACGGCCTGTGCGGTCCGGCAGTCGCCCCGTTTGTCGGTTTATGCGGACCAGATCGTGTGGGGGCGCAGTCCGGTGCGTATCGACTTGGCCGGAGGATGGACGGACACGCCGCCCTACAGCCTGATGGAGGGAGGGAACGTGGTGAACCTCTCCATCGAACTGAACGGGCAACCCCCGTTGCAGGTGTACGTGAAGCCTTGCCGGGAACGTCATATCGTGATGCGTTCCATTGATTTGGGCGCGATGGAGGTGGTGCGTACGTATGACGAACTTGCGGCCTTCAACAAGGTAGGCTCTCCTTTTTCCATTCCGAAGGCAGCATTGGTGTTGGCCGGTTTCCACCCGGATTTCAGTGCGGAAGTCCATGCGTCGTTAGAGGCGCAGTTGGAGGCTTTCGGGGCGGGTATCGAGATTACATTGCTGTCTGCCATTCCGGCCGGTTCCGGACTCGGGACAAGTTCTATTCTGGCTTCTACCGTGTTGGGAGCCGTCAATGACTTCTGCGGACTGGGATGGGACCGTTATGAAACGGGCAACCGTACGCTTGTGCTGGAACAGTTGCTGACTACGGGTGGAGGTTGGCAAGACCAATACGGCGGTATCTTGCAGGGCGTGAAATTACTTCAGACCCAACCGGGGGCTTGCCAACAGCCTTTGGTGCGCTGGTTGCCCGACTACGTGTTTACCGCACCTGAGTACCGGAAATGCCATTTGTTGTATTATACCGGCATTACACGTACGGCCAAGAACATCCTGGCGGAAATCGTGAAAGGGATGTTCCTGAACGAGACCGGCCGTTTGGAGTTGTTGGGCCGGATGAAGACACATGCCTTGGATATGTACGATGCCATACAGCGGAACTGTTTTGAGGAGACCGGCCGTTTGGTCAGGAGGTCATGGATGCAGAATTGCCGTTTGGACGCGGGGACGAATCCTGCGGCTGTCCGTGCGATTATTGAGAAAATAGACGACCTGTGTCTGGGGTATAAGTTGCCCGGTGCGGGGGGCGGCGGTTTCCTTTACATGATGGCAAAGGACGAAGAGGCGGCAGCCCGTATCCGGAAAATCTTAGTACAGGAGGCGGTGAACGACCGTGCCCGTTTTGTAGAGATGAGTTTGTCGGAAAAAGGGTTGGAAGTGAGCCGTAGCTAAGGTTTACCCTTTCTTTCTTGCCGATAGAAAAACGTGCGCCCCCGGAAACTGCAAAGGTTTCCGGGGGCGTATGTCTTCGTGGACAGGACGGCGGATTACCGGTCCCTGTACATGTTTTCGTAATACTTCTGGTAGTCTCCGCTCGTCACGTTGTCCATCCATTCCTGATTGTCGAGATACCAACGGACGGTTTTCTCGATGCCTTCTTCGAATTGCAGGCTGGGTTCCCAGCCCAGTTCGTCTTTCAGTTTGGTGGAGTCGATGGCGTAGCGTAAGTCGTGTCCCTTGCGGTCGGTCACGTAAGTAATCAGGTCGAGCGAATAGCCTTCCGGGTGGCCGAGCAACCGGTCTACCGTACGGATGACGACTTTGATGATGTCAATGTTCTTCCATTCGTTGAAGCCGCCGATGTTGTACGTCTCTGCCACCTTGCCCTTGTGGAAGATTACGTCGATGGCACGGGCGTGGTCGATGACGTAAAGCCAGTCGCGCACATTTTCCCCTTTGCCGTAGACCGGGAGGGGCTTGCGGTGGCGGATATTGTTGATGAACAGCGGAATCAACTTTTCCGGGAATTGGTAAGGACCATAGTTGTTGGAACAGTTGGTTACGATGGTCGGCATGCCGTAGGTGTCGTGGAAAGCACGGACGAAGTGGTCGCTGCTGGCTTTGGAAGCGGAGTAGGGACTGTGCGGGTTATATTTCGTGGTTTCCAGGAAGAAAGCCTCGCCGTATGCCAAGTGATGTTCCGAAGATGAGGCCGTAGTGGTGAAGGGAGGTTCGATGCCTTCGGGGTGCGTCAGTTCCAATGCCCCGTACACTTCGTCGGTCGAAATGTGGTAGAAGCGTTTGCCCTCGTAGCCTTCCGGCAGGGATTCCCAATACTCTTTGGCCGCTTGGAGCAGGCTGAGCGTTCCCATGACGTTGGTACGTGCGAAAGTGAAAGGGTCTTTGATGCTCCGGTCCACGTGGCTTTCGGCGGCCAGATGGATGATGCCGTCCACACGGTATTGCCGGATGAGTTCGCTCATCTTGTCGAAATCGCAAATGTCCGCTTTGACGAAAGTATAGTTCGGCCGGTCTTCGATGTCTTTCAGATTGGCCAGGTTTCCGGCGTAGGTCAGCTTGTCCAGATTGATAATATGGTAGTCCGGATATTGGTTGACGAAAAGGCGTACCACGTGGCTGCCGATGAAACCGGCTCCTCCGGTAATGATGATATTTCTTTTAAAATCCATGATGTGCTGCATTATTGATATAAGTTTTCTGAATAATCAAACAACCATTCGGCATCTTTCAGGCGAGGATGATGCTTGTCCTTTTCCGACAGGATGATTTTGTCGGAAGGAATGCGCCAGTTGATGTCGAGGTCCGGGTCGTCCCATGCCAGTGCCCCTTCGCTTTGCGGGGCATAAAAGTTGTCGCATTTATATTGGAAAATAACTTCCGGCGAGAGCACGCTGAAGCCGTGGGCAAAACCGCGGGGGATAAAGAACTGGCGATGGTTTTCTTCTGTCAGCTCTACGGCTACGTGCTGGCCGAACGTGGGCGAGCCTTTGCGGATATCCACGGCCACATCCAATACGGCACCTTTGATGACGCGTACCAGCTTGCTTTGTGCGTATGGCGGTTTTTGAAAATGAAGACCGCGCAGTACGCCGTAACTGCTCTTACTTTCATTGTCTTGTACGAAATGTACGGTGCGGACTAACCGGTCGAAATCCCGTTGTGAGAAAGATTCGAAAAAATAGCCTCTTGCATCGTTGAACAACCGAGGTTCGATAATCACTACGCCTTCGATGGCGGTTTGAATGACTTCCATAATAAATAGTAAACTTTATTGTATGCAAAGATAGTTTTTTTTATCGAAAGGTAGCGGACTTTAGGATAAAATCGTATATTTGCAAGGATGAAAAATATTTAAATGATTACATCATGGAGACTTGTCATTGGGTTTTGGTCGGCTGGTTGATTTTTGACTTGCTGGTGTTTATATGGGCATGGTGGGATAATTTGTATTATTCGCACGATATGAAAAATAAGTTCAAACGTCTGAAAGAGACGTTTACCGAAGAATAGAATGATATGCAGGCAGGATATAAGTTTCTCGTGAGGATGCTGTGCGGGCTGTGTCTGGTCGGAGGATTTGCAGCCTGTCAGAAAGTGGATTTACCTTCGGAAGAGGGGGAGGATACGGAACAATCCGGGCAAACGGGCGATAAGCCGGGGAATGAAGGCCATGAACCGGGAGGGGCAGACGAAGCGGAAGACGAGGTTCCTCTGCCGCCTGAGTATGAGGGGGCCTGGACGGTAGCCGGGATATTGTCGGAGTATGAAGGGGTAGACTTGGATACGGATTATGAGGAAATGGTCGTGGGGTATATCGTAGGGGCGTGTGACCGTACGATGAAGAATGCCCTGTTTACGATTGACGAGATACGGGCTTCCGGCGTAAACTCGAACGTTCTGATAGCGGATTCGAAAGATGAAAGGGATGCTTCGCGTTGCATGCCGATAGAGCTTAAAAAGGGTACGGATGTGCGGGAAGAAGCCAATCTTGTGGATAATCCGGAGGTCTTGGGGCGTCGGATAGGTTTGTTGGGATTGGTAAAGACTTATTTCAAAGTGGTCGGACTGAAAAACGTGGCTTATCATGAGTGGCTGACGAATGGCGGGGACGTGGAAGAGCCGGAGCCGGAACCCGAAGAACCGGAGGAGCCAGAAGGACCTGAAGAATCGGAAAAACCAGAAAAGCCCGAAGAACCCGAAGAACCGGAACCTACTCCCGACCCAGATCCGGAACCGGGACCGATTCAGAAAGATACGATAATTATAGACTCACAGCCGGGACATATAGAAGGTGGTCGGTCGATTGGACATAAATGATAACACCATGGAAGTCAGATGTTTTTTATATAGTTGTATTCTCCTGTTGGGTTTAGGAGGAGAAGTCGTTTCAGCACAAACCTTCAGGCGTATAAAGAATGTTCGTGAACTGGAGGACGGTGCGCATTATGTATTGGCCGGATATTGTGCGGCACATCCAGACTCGTTGTACGTGATGGCATCGCAGGATAAAACCGGTACGGGGAAGAAAAACCGCGCTGCACGCAAGCTTCCCTTAGACAAAAACGGTAGAATCTGCATAGCAGACGGGAAGACTGCCGTTTTTGAATTATCGGTAGATGGGAAGATTTATGCGTTTCGTGATATAGCTTTGGATGCATGGTTGGCGTACTCGACAGGAAGTGTAAGCGGCTCTTCATCGGCTGGTTTGTACACATTGACGGATAAAGAATTAAAGGACGCTTCGACATCTACGAAGAAATGGTATAAGACTTTCGAAGTGGGTGATTATTTCGTATCCGGAGGTAAAACGGCTTTATTGACGAAGCAGGCAATCAATACTTCAACAAAGGCTGCGCAGTTCCATTTGGCATTGGATGGATATGGGCCGAATTTTAAATTGTATTGGCGAGTGGATTATGGTGATTCCTTATTTATCTATAAGGAGGTGCAATCACCAACATTGGAAAGAAGGGAAGACGGCGACTGGACTTTCAAAGGAGACTGGCTGGCTGATTCTTTGTTTGCATTGGATTATGCTCAAGCCCGACGGATTGATTTTACCGAAATAGCCCTACCACAAGGGAAAAGTATGGTGGGCGACGGGAAGATGCCCAAAGGATATGTCTGGACCTACGTGCGTAAGGGAGAGGCCGGACGTTTGCCGGAAGGATGGCCCAACGTGGTTGAAATCGACCGGAAAGACGAGGACATACAAGGAAATGCTGTGACTCGGATGGTGGGGTGCGGCAGTTGTACCTTAGGACCTAAATATTCCTTCACGGTACCGGAAGAAACGGGAATCGTGTGGTACAGGAAGGCGGAGAATGATGGAGGGTGGTTGACTGTAGGTTTGCCGTATGCCGTGAAGAAAGTGGCCTGGGAAGATGCGGATGGGGAAACCATAACGTCGGAACGTCTTTGTTTTGAAGAGATAACTGGTGACGGAGCCGTATTCCGGGAAATGGAAGCCGATGAGGCTTGGCAAGCCGGAATGCCGTATCTTTGGAGACCTTCGGAACCTCGTGAATCCGTAGTCTGCTTTTATGGAGAGGACACGGTCGTGCAACCTCAGGAGAGTGACGTGGAAACAACGGACGGTTTTTATGCCGTGTTTGGTCGGTATGATATTAAAGATGACGGGAAGACCGTATTTCTGTTGGATGACAGCGGTACACGTTTTGTGCGGGCGGCTGCTGGAAGCTGGGTGGCACCCGGTAGAGGGTATTTGGTGTATACCGGAACCGCTTTTCACTCTGTGCGTTTGATTGAAAATGAGTTGCCTGCCGGGGCGGAGGGGATAGAGACTCGGATGGGCGGCTGCCTTTTGCCGGTTTATGGAACGGATGGTATAAAGAGGGGAGAGATTTGTCCCGGTGGACATATTCCGGAGGAATGGCCTGAAGGCATGTATATCACTCCGTTCGGGAAAATGATAAAGAAGTAGGGACTTCCGGTTATTATTTACTGAACAGTTCGAAGGTAATTTTATATCCGAAGCCTATTTGTTTGAAGTTTTCCAGAGAGAGGAACAGTCCCATGTCGAACACGAAGGTCCCGATACCGTAACCCAATTCGAAATAAGGCCCTAAATGGTCCATGGTGAGCATGTTGAGGTATAAACGTTCGTTCTGTATATGGTTGGTATATTTGATAAGATGGCGTAGCACAAGAAACGGGGCTTCGTAAGAGATGTGTCCTCTGACGTAGTAGGGAGATGCGTTATACCATCGGCCGTTTAAAGCTTGGAATACTCCTCCGATTTCGTCGTTCCATCCTTCGGGGAGGTTGCTTTTGCGGAAGTTGACGAAATCTACGAAATAAGTTTCTTCCTGATTGGTGAACAGTCCCATTCCGATACGGTAATACAGGTTGGAGAGGAGGCCCGTACGGATGTGGTGTTGCATGTCGAATTCAATGCGTTCATAAACGCCTGTACTTTTGAATATGTTCCTGAGCCCACGCTCGTAGTCTACGATGAAAGTCGGGAAACGGGACTTTAGGTTGATTTTCTGCCGGCCGTTCATGTAATAGTATTGGCCGGGAGTCCATTCCACCCGAATGCGCGGTGCGAAACTGTTATACTGCGGCCGTATGTTGGCCTGTAAGCCTTCTGCCACGTTTTCCGGAAGTTCCACCTGTCGGAAACTTTCTTCAGGATGCTCGGCCGGTGTACGGCGATGGAACATGAATCCCAGTCCTACGGACAGGCCGTTGGTGATTTCGAGGTGGTTGCTGATTTCAAAATTCAAGTCTTTGAAAAGGTCCAGGTTCAGTTTGTCGAAGTCGATGATGCTGTCCGACGGAATCTTTTTGAGTTCATCGATAATGCGGCTGTTCCCGATGCGGTTGCCGTTTCCGACGTTGATTTTTACCGTTCCCATGTGTTCCGGCCAATATTGATATTCGGCACCTACATTCCAATAAAATTCGTTGTGAGTGAAGTTATATCCTAAGCGTGTCCCGACGTGAAGGGATTGGCTGTTTCGGAATGTGGTGTTGAATTTCAAATCTTGTCGGTAGGCGATGCCGGTCGTTTTGCTGTAACTGAACATCAGCGGATTGATGAAGGGAGAGTTCTGCAACGTGGCATTGTTGCTTAGTTTCCAGTCGCTATCGGTCAGGAAGAAGTCGCCCACCGAGCCCCAGATGTTTTTCTTGAAAGGCTGGGTCGTTTCTTTCTGTATGTATTTCATGGAATCCATCCGTGCCTTGTACCTTTTATATATATACAGTTCGGAGTTGTCCAAAGGAGTAGGCCGCAGAGAGTCGAAACGGGCAAAGTCCTTTGTATAGGCCTGACGATCGCATTGTAGGGAAAAAGATGCGGTGAGGTTATAGTTCGGTTTGGAAATGCTGTCTTCCGGTGTGTTGCGACGGTGATGTATTTCCTTATAAGTCAGGCTGGATTCGTAATATCCTTCCATGATATTGAAAGCAAAGGCAAACGATGCGTTGATGTCGTTTTTCACCGGCAGATATTCCGTGTCGGTACCGATGTCTCCCATGGTGATGCGGCAATCGAAAAGCAACAAATCGGCTTGTCCTTTGAATGAAATCTCGCGTACGCTCCATACTCCTTCCGTAATCGTCATTCTTCCGTCCAACAACTGGAAGCTTTTGTTACGGGGGATAAAACGAATGTGGTATTCGATGCGTTGTTGCCGGTCGCACGACACGGAGTCGATGACGTAGCGGTAATATTTATTGCTGTTGGGAGCCAAAGGGGAGAGCAGACGTTGCCCCATCAGGTAAGGGGCATAGATGTTGACGTTGAAATAATCCGTAATGCCCGGTATTTCACGAGCCTCGCCCAACGTGCCGGTATAAGCCTTGATTTTCTGGTCGTATATGTTGGGAGCGGTGTAGTGCAGGTCGCTGTATGTCTCTACGATAAAACGGTTGGCGTCTTTCGGAGTTCTGAACAATCCCGGAATGAAACGGAATCCCCGGTTTTTCTTGATGATATCAAGTTGGGCTTTGATGTATAACTCTGCGCGGTATTCGTGGATGAAGTCCATATATTGTGAAGCGGCATGGTGCATCCGGCTGATGATGGAGTCGGCGGCTTCCAAGCGCGCTTGCATCACCAGAGGAAAGGACAGCATGCATCCCCACAATATATATCGTATGAAACTCACGTTTATCGGTTTTCGAAGTGATACTGGCAAAGATAATAATAAAAATGGATATTGTGTATCGCTGTTTTTTCTTAATTTTGTGCCCAAATTCACATACACGATATTTATGGGCGGTTTTTTCGGCGTCATCTCAAAGACGCAGTGCGTGGCCGATTTGTTTTACGGCACAGATTATAATTCTCATTTAGGTACGCGGCGTGGCGGATTGGCCACTTATAGTAAAGAGCATGGTTTCATCCGCTCGATACATAATTTGGAGAGTACTTATTTCCGGACGAAGTTTGAGGACGAGTTAGGGCAGTTTAAAGGGAATGCCGGTGTCGGTATCATCAGTGATACGGATGCACAGCCTTTGTTGATGAACTCGCATTTGGGGCGTTTTGCGATCGTGACGGTAGCGAAAATCAATAATGCGGAAGACCTGGCCGCAAAGCTTCTGGAGCAGGGCATGCATTTCTCGGAGTTCAGCTCGGGTAAGATTAATCCTACGGAACTGATAGCTTTGCTTATCAACCAAGGACAGACTTTCGTGGAAGGCATCGAACACATGTATAAGGAAATCAAAGGGTCTTGTTCCTTGTTGTTGCTGACGGAAGATGGCATTATAGCTGCAAGAGACAGTTGGGGGCGCACGCCGGTAGTAGTCGGTAAGAAAGAAGGAGCGTATGCCGTAACCGGGGAGTCTACGGCATTTCCCAATCTGGATTACGAGACCGTGTATTACCTCGGCCCCGGCGAGATTGTCCGGTTGCAGGCCGAGGGGATGGAGTGTTTGCGCCGTCCGCACAAGCGCATGCAAGTCTGTTCCTTCCTTTGGGTGTATTACGGTTTCCCCACTTCCTGCTATGAGGGTAAGAACGTGGAAGAGTTCCGTTTTGCCTGCGGCAAGAAGATGGGAGAGCGAGACCGGGCGGAAGTGGATTGTGCCTGTGGTATACCGGATTCCGGTATTGGTATGGCTTTGGGGTATGCGGCAGGAAAGGGAGTACCCTATCAGCGTGCCATCTCCAAGTACACTCCTACATGGCCCCGGAGCTTCACGCCGAGCAATCAGGAGATGCGTTCCTTGGTGGCTAAAATGAAACTGATAGCCAACCGCGACATGCTGAAAGACAAGCGTGTGCTTTTCTGCGATGATTCCATCGTGAGGGGGACACAACTGCGCGACAATACGAAAATCTTATTCGACTATGGAGCCAAAGAGGTGCACATGCGTATCGCTTGCCCTCCGTTGATTTACGGTTGCCCGTTCATCAATTTTACGTCGTCGAAAAGCGATATGGAGTTGATTACGCGTCGGCTGATCAAGGAGTTCGAGGGGGATGAGAACAAGAACTTGGAGAAATACGCGCAGACGGGGTCGCCGGAATACCAACGTATGGTGGATACGATAGCCGAACGCCTGAACCTCTCCTCCTTGAAGTTCAACACGCTGGAAGACCTGATAGAAGCCATAGGCTTGCCTAAATGTCAGGTATGTACGCATTGTTTCGACGGGAGCAGCCGCTTTACCTTGGAAGAGGATAATACGGATGAATAGCGCTTGTCCTCCGGGGACGACGGATGAACGTGGTACCGTAAGCAGAAGAGCTGTATGAGTGCATTTTATATCATACTGACAACGGCTCTTTATTTCCTTCTGCTGTTTGCCGTCTCCCGTAAGGCCGGTGGGGCGGGGGACAACGATACGTTTTTCCGGGGCAACAGACGGTCGCCTTGGTGGGTCGTGGCGTTCGGCATGATAGGAGCTTCGTTGTCGGGCGTGAGTTTCGTGTCGGTACCGGGAATGGTACGGGACGTGGATATGACCTACATGCAGATGTGTGTAGGTTTCTTTTTTGGGTATCTCGTAGTGGCTTTCGTATTGTTGCCTTTGTATTATAAGCTGAACCTGACCTCTATTTATACTTATCTGGATGTCCGGTTCGGCAAGACGGCCTATCGCACCGGAGCTTCTTTTTTCTTGTTGTCTAAAATGTTGGGAGCCGCTGCCCGGTTGTATTTAGTGTGCCTGATTTTGCAAAATTATGTGTTCGGAAGCATGGGCGTTCCGTTCGAGATTACGGCGGCCGGAACGGTATTCCTGATTTGGCTGTACACTTTCAGGGGAGGCATAAAGTCGTTGGTGTGGACCGACGCTTTGCAGACTTTATGTCTGATAACGGCATTGGTATTGATTTTGTACCAACTGTGTCGCTTGAATGATTTTACGGTAACTGAGGCGATACGGCATGTAACGGAAAGCCCTTACGGCCGTTGGATAGAGTGGGACGATTGGACTTCACGGCAGCATTTCGTGAAACAGTTCTTCAGTGGTGTTTTCATTGTGATTGTCATGACGGGATTGGATCAGGACATGATGCAGAAGAACCTCACGTGCAAGAACCTGCGTGATGCGCAGAAAGACATGTGTTCGTACGGTTTTTCGTTCATTCCTTTGAATATGCTGTTTCTGGGGATGGGCATCTTGCTGTTGGCTTTGGCATCGCGCGAGGGCATAGCCTTGCCCGTGAAGGGAGACGACATTCTGCCCTTGTTTTGTGCAGAAGGCTATTTAGGGAATGAAGTGTTGGTGTTGTTTACTATCGGTATTATCGCGGCGGCGTTCAGCAGTGCGGATTCCGCACTGACAGCCTTGACTACCAGTTTTTGTGTGGACATTCTGGACGTGGAGCGGAGGTTTGCCCGTCCGGAGGCGGTAAGAAAGAGGGTACACGGAGTGATAGCTTTGCTCTTTGTCGGCTTTATCCTGTGTTTTGAAGCCGTAAACGATTCCAGCGTCATCGATGCCATTTATGTGGTGGCTTCTTACACTTACGGGCCGTTGTTGGGCTTGTTTGCTTTCGGTATGTTTACCCGGCGCAAACCGTGGCCTGCGGCTGTCCCGTGGATTTGTGTCACGGCACCCGTGTGTTGCTACTTGTTGGACGTCTGGACCGCTTCGGTCTACGGCTATCGTTTCGGATATGAGTTGCTGATGTTGAACGGATTGTTTACGTTCGTGGGGTTGTATGCTTTTTCCAAGGCTTATTCTCCGGGTATGGACAAACGGTAGTAAGATTTTCTCTGCATTCCGTTTTGCGGATGTTCGCATGTCGGTGAGAATTTGTCCTGAAAATAATGCTCCGGCGGGCACAAAACAACTTTTTTGTGCCAACCGGAGCAAAATCGTATGCCCAACCAAGATGCCTTTTTGTAAGATCTATTTCAGTTTAGCATATTCTTTTTCGTCCACGGGTTCCAACCATTCGTTGCTGCTATCCTCGCCGGGAACTTCGATGGCAAGATGGGAGAACCAACTGTCGGGCGCAGCTCCGTGCCAATGTTTTACGCCGGCAGGGATGTGGACGGCATCGCCGGGCAGGAGTTCCACCGGGGCCTTGCCCCATTCCTGATAATAACCGCGTCCTCCCACACAGATGAGGGTTTGTCCGCCGCCTTTGGAGGCCTTATGTATGTGCCAGTTGTTGCGGCAGCCCGGTTCGAAGGTCACATTGACCACGGGAACACCGTCCTTCACGATAGAGGCAAGATAGCTTTGGCCCGTGAAATACCGGGCGTATGCGTCGTTGGGTTGTCCCACCGGGAAGAAGATGGTTTGTGCATAGGCTTCGACCGAACCTGCGGCCACGCTTTCGGCATTCCCGTCCCATACCTCTTTTGCCATGCGGAACGCGGCCCATGCCTTGGGCCATCCGGCGTAGAATGCGGCATGGGTGAGGATTTCGGCCATCTCTGTCCGGGTCACCCCGTTCTTTTTGGCCGATTCGAGATGGTACTTGAAAGAGGAATCGGTCAGCCCCTGAGACATGAGGGACACCACCGTGACGATGGAACGGTCGCGGAGCGAAAGCAAGTCGTTGCGGCTCCATACTTCCCCGAAGAGGATGTCGTCGTTCAGGTGTGCGAATTCGGGCGCGAACTCCCCGAGCGCGTCGCGTCCGGCGGTCTGTTGGATTTTTACTTGTGATTTTGCCATGATGGGAAAAATTAAAGTCAGTGGTAGGATGAATAAAGTCTTTCTGGTTCTCATGATGATATGTTTTTTTGGTTCGACATTTTACGTTCATCTCCACGACGGGGCTACGCCGTATGCCTCCTTATATATTTTAGAGAAGTGCGACAGGTTTTTGAATCCCACGTCAAAACAAGCTTCCGTCACTTTTTTCTTTCCGGATAGTATCAAGTCGCGGGCGGCTTCCAGACGGCGTTTGATAATCCACTTTTGCGGGGGCAGGTCGCTGACCTTGGCAAAGTCCCGTTTGAAAGTGGCCAGGCTGCGCCCCGTGTAGCTTGCGATTTCGTTCATGGAGAGGTCGAGCATGTAGTTTTCGTTCAGGTAATCGAGGATGTCTATCTTCCACGGTTCCACGAAATCGAACAGGGACGCATAAAGGTTCCGGTCGGTGCGGAGCAATACGTATACCCCCTCGGTCATTTTCAGTTTCAGCATGTCTTCGGAGGGTTTCTCTCCGGCTTCGAAATAAGGAATGACCGATTCGAACAGTGAACGGATGTCCGGGCGGTCGGAGGGGAGGACGCGAAGGCTTGTCTTGTCGCGCTTGGCATCTCCCGGTATGAGCCGGTTGTCGAGCGACCGGTAAAAATCCCTTAGGAAAGGCCGGGAGAATTTCAACACGATGGAGCGGTACGGTTTTCCGTTTTCCACCTTCTTGTGCAGCCACATCCGGTTGTCGCGCCGCATGAAAGCACATTCACCCGGATGCAAGACGGTTTTCTTCCCCCGTTCCTCTATTTCCAGTTCGCCGGAACATAGATAAATGAGCGTGTGTTCCCTGTTCTCGTGGGCGCATCCCCGGTCGTCGTTGAAGTAACATGCGATAAGTATGTTCGAGCAGTCAAAAACTTCCAAATGTTCCATATCGTCAGCCTTTTGTTGGTGCAAATATAGTGCATTGTACGGGGATGGTGTTTGTTGTAAGGCTCAAATTTTCAAAAATACTTTCTTATAGCGCAATCATGAACGACGAACCCAGTGTGAGCATGTTCATGTATTCCCCGCTGTTTTTACTATGCGACGGAAGTAAATCATAGTCGAGGAAAAAGCGGATCCCACAATGTGCCTTGGCCTTGAACGTCAGCGAAACCCCGCTTCCGAAACTGAAACCGTTTCTTGCGGTGACCAGACGGTCGGCCAATTGCAATAACGGATAATGCACATAACCTCCCAAAAGTTTGCTGCCAATCATCCATCGTGAAGAAAGGGGATAGGAAAAATAACTTCCTCCGTAGAAAGAAATCACGTCGAACGTATTATTCTCAGCCCGGTCGGTGTTGACTATTATCGACGTGTTGGATACGGTGAACCGTCCGCCGGCACCTATGTACGGATTGAAGAAATAGGCTCCTTCCACGCCGGCCGTACTACCGGATGACGTACTGAACTCCGTTTGTTCGTCGATGTCGTAACCGCTCAACGGGATGTTTAATCCGAGGTACAGGCTCAGGAATGAAGGTTTGTCCATCCGGCTGAAAACCTCTTCGTTGGCCAAACGGTTGATTCCCCTTTCCTTGAAAATCAAGTCTGCCAGATAATAACCCAGTTCGGTGGAGAGTATGCCGATGCCTGCGCCGGTCAAGACGTCGCTCAGCCAATGCTTGTTGTTGGCCATTCGCATGAGTCCCGTCGCGGTGGCCACGCTGTATGCTCCGATGCCGATCCACGGGCTTTTATGTCCGTATTCTTTGTTGAGCATGGTGGCAGTCATAAATGCCGTGGCGGTATGTCCGGACGGAAACGAATGCCGGTTCGAACCATCCGGACGCTCTACGTTTGTGGTCTGTTTCAAGGTGTTTACCGTAGCCCCCATCAGTAGTGTGGAAAAGGCGTCGGAAACAAGTAACCTACCCCATGAACTGCGACTTTGTACGCCTGAAGCTTTCAGGCCGAGCATGGCTACTGCCGGAGCATACTGCATATAGTCATCCAAGTGTCGGTTGAATCGGGGCAAGTATTCGTTGCGCAGGTTCCGGAAATGGTCGTCTTCTCCCTTTACAATCAAACCGCCGACAACTAACGGTACTCCGATATACGTCATCTGGTATAGGCGGGAAGAGGAGAACTTGTCAAGTCTTTGACCAAAGTTTTTTGCCATAGGAACAGGCAAACCGCCTTCTTTTCCCACCTTTATACTGTCTGACGGGTTTTGGGCCGATGAAAACGTGAGGTGGCAGATGCCGACAATACATAATGCGATTCTTTTCATGCTGTCATGATCTTCTGGATTAGGACTGCAAAGATATCGGATGACTTTGTCGAAATTTTGAAGATTTAATATGCAAGAAAGTTCCACCTACTTCCGATGCAGCATATTATGCTAATTGATTATCAATAGTTTATGACTTAAAAGATAGAAGCCACGAAAATTTACTTGTTTTTTCGCCAAAAATCGAAGATTTAACGTTTTTAACCTTAGTTTGTCTTCAAACGAAGGGGAAAAGAGAAAAATGGCTCTCTTTTGCTCTTAAATCTCTGTTTCGCAAAGATAAGGCATATCGGTGATTATTTCGCCGATTGTGGCTGTAAAATAGAGGGTAATTTTACGGATTTTCGGATGGGCTTTTGGTGGCTTGACAAGGGCTCGAATCATGTTTGTTTTGTGAGCAGGATTTCTGTGTCTTTTGCAGCCAAAAGAGAAAGTCAGCAGTTATGGTTCGGCTTGGTTTTGGCGCAGCCATCTCTTTTTCTCCCTCTGTTAGCTTTACTTTAATGCACGTATATATGAATACAGGGATAAAGTAAAGCTATGTTGTATTTTTACTTGAGTGATAAACTGTACTCACATCGTATTCGCTCTAACTCATTTTTTAAATCATTTATATGTAAAATTGTTAGATAAACATTTTCTAGATCTGTTATTTCATGTATTTGCGATAGTGAATATAATGGTCTTAAAAACTTTTTCACTTTCATTCGTTCTTTTCTTGCAGAATTAGTGGATTCTTTACACTTGGTTTCTCTCAGTAGTTGAGACGTTAAATCTTCGTCAGACCTATTGCCAAAATTGACAATAGCAATTATCTTAATATAATCTTTTGTGTCTTGAATACTTTTACTTGCCTTTATATGTCGAGATGATTCTAACCGTAATTTTCTAGCATCTTCAAGAATTGCATTGATTTGTGCAGCACCAAATTTTTTGTTGCGGATTAGAGAATTGCATTTGACTTCTACTAATATTTTTACAGGAGAGTCAATTCTTATGTCGAATCCATTTGTGTTTGGCTTTTGTTTATCAATATCATTAAATATCCGTTCTCTATCTTCATTTTTAAATGATAATATATCTGATAACTTTGTTGCAATAGAACGAGTCGATATTAATGTCATTATGTTATTAATATCGGACAGTATTGATTTTAGTTCTATTAATTTATCTAGTGTAAGATTGTTACCAATATCCTCGGTGTTAATAGACTTGATAAACTTTGTGTACTTATCTAATAAATTAATTGTTCTATTGTATGTTTTTGATGTTTCCATAATTTTGTTTCTTTGGGGGACGAAAATATGTATAAAAGTTCATATATGAAATTTTGTCAGGCTTGTTAGTCGGGATTTCGTATTCTTTTGCAGTCAAAAGAGAAAGTTTTCAGATATGATTCTTTTTCAGAGAGCCTCCGTTGCCGTATTTTTCCGTACTTTTGTAACAACTTGTGCAAAATTTGCACACTTTAAATTATTGACAATATGAAGATTGAAGAGGCTATACTCTACTGTTTGGCAAGCCAGAATAGGGGAATGCGAACTGAACAGATTGCAGAGATGATAAACCGTCAGCGATTGTTCCATACTACCTTTAGGAGTAGGTAAAAATTAGAAGGCGTGATGCGTCAGCACCTCTAAAAGTCTCATATATCAAGTACGCTTAAATCTGGTTCTTTGCACGAATCTAGTAAATTCACGCCCTTTAGCTTTAATTCAGGGTAATTCAGAATTGACATTGGGATTTTCTCTCTTTTGAGATAGGGTGTTGGTATTACTGTAGCTGTCAGCATCATTGACTTGACTCGGGGTGTAACTGCTACACCAATGTGTTTCGCAACTTCATTAATATGCTCCGTTACCCAGCGATGACGACGCAAATGTTTAAGAACAAGAGCTCTCTTCTTGTCTCTCTCGGGATTATCACCACGACCAAGATATTCATCCATCTCGGTTTTCATTTCCTTAATATTCTTGGCTGGATTGGTATTCTTACATTCTATCAAGTAGAGTATATCACGTGATGTATCATAAGCCATCACATCAATATCGCCATAATCTTTATCTGCCGCAAAATAACCTCCAGATTTGATAGTGACATCATGTTCCCATACTCGCATTATTGGTATCTTTGCCAAAAAAGAGCGTACCTCGTCATTGAACGCAGCCCCTTTTATAGCCTCAAATTTTCCAAGCAAGGTTTCTATCTTCCTTCCCACATAACGTAAGCGACCAGAATAAAGCAAGTCAGATAGCTGAATGCCGGCTTGAATACAGGAGCGGAACCCAAACATGCACATAACTGTGCCATCATCATATTGATAACGAATCACTGGGCGACGCAGATAACTTAATTCCCTATTGTATGACCAAGGGAAGATATCCTTGCCCGCTAATCCTACTGGCGGAGTGAGGTAGTTTTCCCGTTTATCCAAAGAAAGGCGAATGGTACATTTCTTTGCTAAATCTTCAGTTAGTTCTGTACAATGCTCCTGCATAGCCTTGATGAGTTGAGACTCTTCCATCTCAATAACAGACTTCTGCTGCTTCATAGCTATGATGTAACAAACATAAAGGAACTGCAAGATGTTAGAATATGATACTCCCCAATCCTCTAAGAATGCCACATCTATCTCCTCGAGTTCTGCATCCTTGGTTTTTTCTTTTGTATCTGGACGTACTGCCATCCTGGCCATCTTACTCTCGAAATCTTCGATTTGCCCATTTACACTCTCAATAGTGCGCGTTGCTGCAAACTCTCCTACATTGTCGGAAAAAACATCATCGTAGATACCATAACGTCCAGAGCCTAATTTCTCAATGGTATGATTAGCTACGTCTAAATGTATGGCGTCACATATACCACCAATGGATATCACTTCGTTCATGATAGCTAATAGGCTTTCTACATCATCATTGCCTGGTTTAACACCACCGCCACGATACTGTGTTGCAGCTATATATTCTATCATAGCACGGGTAGATATTCCAGCATCAGCAAGTCGTTTTTCTGTATCGAAGAATTCTTTACGTTTAGACTCATTTTCTCCAAAACAAAGAATCTGTGCGGGTTGTAAGACTCTGTTATGTTCTCGCTGATAAACTAATGTCTCGTGATTCTGCATGAGCATACGCAGCAACCGCAATGTATCAAATGATGACAGGCGTCTAGCAAGTTCATCAAGAAGCACATCTACTCCTTTGTGAAGGAAGTCTATTTTTTCAGTTTTTGTATTGAGTTTGCCTGCTATATCGAGACCATTCTCCTTCATCCACTGTGGGAATTTGTCCAGTAGTAGTTGGCTGGTGGCGGCATGAATATAGATAGGAGTATAAAGCCACAAGGGTATTGACAACGGGTTGAGTGACTGCTCCATCATCAGAATCATCTTTGCTTGGCCAAAGGGGATGCGACTATCTATAATTTGGTTTGCAGTCTCTTCGTCTATTTCCAGGAGTTCGATTATGATACAACGCATCATGGTACGCTCACTATCATTGCTTGCTCCCATAAAAGAATGGATGTAATCATCATCAAATGTAACGGTAACTCCGCCTTCTGTCTTGGATACGGTAAGTTTTCCTCTTCGCGTAGGCTTTATGTCGTCGTCATAGTGTATCCCTTTATCGACCAAGACCTTTTCACTGAAGACAAGTTCTATCTCTACGGAGTGCTCATAGCGTTGGCTGAGCATATCGGCTATTACTGGTTGTAAAGTATCCATCCAGTATGCAACAGCTGTTATTACAGTATCGGAAATAGAGGATGGATTTATTCCCTGCTTTTCCTCTTGACAACAGCTTACCCACACAGGAATACTATAAGACTCACAACTCTTGGCATTGATAACTGAGTGGACGGGCTTAAAAATTGCCGCATAATCGAGATCGCGTATCACTGGTATATGAGCATACCGTCCATTGAGTCTCTTCAGTGTTCCGTGGAAATACAGTTTATCTTTGCTTTTGAATATGAGGTCACAGCCATCATTTGGCTCAATATAAAGAATGTCTGTTGGTTTGTCGTCTGTCATATAGAAACTCTCACCATAATGCTTATAGAGAGCATATACATCGATAGATTGATTCAGAGGAGTCTCGAGTGATGATACGTTCTCCTTGGAACGAGCATAACGAACAAGACTCAAACTGTCCCATTTCTCAGTCTGTATCAATTGCAAGAAATCATAGGCAGAGAATTGAAGAAAATAGTCAGTTACATTCTGCTCTCCCATGGCAAATCCGTATGTCTCACCCATTGTAGAATACAGAACAAGCGTCAGAATATGGTCATCTTTCGAGCTTTCGTCATTTCTGATGGTATCAATACGTTTTTGTAAATGTTGGCTGAGATCTCGATTGCTGAAATTATCATTTCCATCTATGGCTACATTACAGGCCAAATCATGAGCATAGCACACGTATGCAAGCCAGTTGACGTCAATACGGAATACATCTTCGTAATAGCCTTCAACAGGGGTAAGGATTTCATCCATTGAGTTTTGTCCCCAGCGCATCTGTTCTATACAGGAACGTCCGATGCGCATCCAGACTCCATAGTGGGTTTGTTTTACTAGTTCTTCGAGACAACGGTGTTTTAGAGCTGTTTTCAGGATAAAGTTGTTAATGGCACTGCCTTGACTGGAGATTCCAGCCAAGTAGAAGTTATTGTCAAACTCAACAATTGGCCTGTATAATAACGGATTCTTTTCTGCATCTTGGGTTAGTATATCAGGAGCATTAACCTCTAACAAAAATGATTTCAAAACATTTGGATCCAGCCCATTTCGATTAATGAGTTCTGCCATCATCGGCAAAGTAATGACAAAAGATTGGTTAGTATTTGGTTTATTAAGCGTCTCGCGTGGGTTCTCATTTCCGCGTACTAAGCCACTTATCCCTGCTCGGGCTGACAAAAGGTTGCTCAGTTCAAGCATGAAGAGTACTCCATCATAAACTTCATTACGGAAAGCTCTCGTAAATATATTCCCTTTATTGAATATGGCTTCTGTCATCGAACGGAAAATTTCTGTTGCATGGGTCGAGATGCCAGGAAAGAATGTGTAATTACCTCCATAGAATACTACCGGTTCAGAAAACATGTTAATCGGCAAGTCTTCCATAAGATCAAATGAGAACTCCTGGTCAATTATACTCTTGAACTTACTGATGTCAGGAGTCTGGCTACTCTTTCCGAGATTCGCAACTGCTATTTGCAAAAGGTGTTCAATTCGGATATTCTTCCCACGATTTTGTGGATTAAGCTGCATTGCTGTCAAATAGTCCAATATAGGTGGGACTGCATGATTACTTAAATACGCTATCGTTTTTGGTGTATCAAGCCAAGAAGCTGGCCACAAAGCATGATTTGCTCTAGGCAATGTTCCTATTGCCCGTTCCGTCTGCATACAACAATGCTTGTATTTCTTGCCGCTGCCACAAGGGCAAGGCTCATTACGACCTATCTTCTTTGACATTATATTTGAACTACTAGTAACATCTATCTAAACTTTAATCACTTAGCTCAGCCAAGAACTATTAATCATTTACAGTGCGAGACGAAGAATGTATTATGGGTTAGAGATGAAATGAGTGATAATCAAATTCTTACCACATTTATACTCTAAGTGATTTCTTATACAAAGGTACTGATTTTAGTCGATAACATTTAATGATAAACGATGGAATTTCTAAAATGAACTGTTTTCGACTCAAAAATGAGACATAATGGTCAAAGGGATTTGGCAAATTATGTGATTATTTTGCAGTCTCCAAAAAAGTCGGCAGATATAGTTCGGTTCGGCTTTGGCGAAGCCATTTCTTTTTCTCCCTCTGTTAGCTTTACTTTAATGCACGTATATATAAATACGGGGATAAAGTAAAGTTGTTTTTCATTTGAATAGCCAACTAATCTTGAATATATGTTGTGTGGAGGAATCGTATGTGTTTACGCAACAAATAACATATTGTTTGTTGTGTGGATATATTGGCGCTTATAAACAATATAATAGCGTTTATATTTCTCCAAAGCAAAATTATCTTGTTTTACACACTTTCCCCAAGATGGTTGTCGGAAGCTGCTGCAACTTTTATAAACATAGGATTCGTTTGAAAAAGTGTAACGAATCTGATTTATTCGCTTGAAAAAGTGTATAACCGTTATATTGTACTTGGTCAAGCGTTTCTTCTAATCTTGTGATTTTTTACCTGTAATACATCATTAAATAGATGAAAAGTTATAAATTTGCATATTATATGATGTGTTGAATATGGCAAAGAATACAATGGGGACTAAGCTGCCCCGAAAATTGGTGCAGAAGATGTCAATTGTGGGAGAGCAGATTAAACTGGCTCGTTTGCGCAGGAATCTGAGTGTGGCTCAGATAGCGGAACGCGCTACTTGCTCTCCGTTGACCGTGTCCCGAATAGAGAAAGGTATACCAACAGTAGCAGTCGGAATTTACTTGCGAGTGTTGTATGCTTTGCAGCTTGACGATGATATTCTGTGGTTAGCCAGAGAAGACAAATTGGGAAAATCTTTGCAGGATTTGAGTTTGAAGACAAGGAAACGAGCTTCAAAAAAGGAATAGAGCGTATGTCCTCCTATACATAAGTTGCAATTTGCTCTGTTAGAATAAAAAAATATGGCTCAAAATTTTGTGTTATGCGATAAAAACATTATGTTTGCGTTGCATAATAAATAAGATATATGAAATTCGTTGATAGAATAGATGAAGCTGCACGATTAAAGGATGCTCTTGCAAGAGAGAAGTCCTCGTTAGTCGTGATGTACGGTCGCAGACGGTTGGGTAAGTCAACGCTTATCAAAAGGGTGTTGTCGGATACGGATGTTTATTTCCTTGCCGATCGTTCTGAAGGCCAACACCAAAGGATATTGCTTGCAAAAGTGATAGCACAGGTGTTTTCAGATTTCGACAAATTGACATATCCAGATTGGGAATCTATATTTCGTGCGGTCAATTATCGAACAGACAAGCGTTTTACTCTATGTTTGGATGAATTTCCGTATCTTGTAGAGCAATCACCAGAGCTGCCGTCTGTATTGCAGAAACTTGTTGATGAGAAGCAGTTGAAGTATAACCTGGCACTTTGCGGTTCATCACAAAATATGATGTATGGGTTGTTCCTTGATTCTACTGCACCTCTATATGGGCGTGCTGATGAAATAATGAGGCTTGCACCGATACGTTTGCCGTATATTCAAGAGGCTTTGCTTCTTAATGCGATGAACGCTATTGAAGAGTATGCCGTATGGGGCGGTGTACCACGTTATTGGGAATTGAGGGAAAACAGAAGTTCGCTTGATGATGCCCTGTGGCGCAATATCCTTTCTGTAAATGGAACTCTTTATGAAGAGCCTATAAAACTGTTTCAGGATGATGTCAAGGATATTGTTAAGACTTCAACGATCATGTCTTATATCGGGACTGGTGCAAACCGGCTTTCTGAGATTGCAGCACGATGCAATGAGCCGGCAACCAATCTGTCGCGTCCGTTGAAGAAACTTATCGATCTCGGATTCTTGGAAAAAGATGTTCCGTTCGGTATTGATGAGAAGAATGCGAAAAAGAGCCTCTACAAGATAGCCGATCCGTTTATGGCATTCTACTATCAGTTTGTTGTTCCTAATCGCTCGTTTATCGAGCTTGGACGTCGTTTGCCCATAGAACAGGCTTTGACTGCTCATTTCTCTGAGTATGTGAGTATGCAGTGGGAAAAACTGTGTCGGGATGCCGTAACAGGAAATCTTGTTAACGGAATAGTTTATGGCAAGGCAAAACGTTGGTGGGGTTCTGTTCTCAATGAGGACAAGAAGCCGGAACAAGTCGAGTTCGATGTTATGGCCGAATCGCTTGACAAAAAGTATCTGTTGGTCGGAGAATGCAAATGGACTACTCAAGAGAATGGCAAACAACTGACTGCCGAACTTCTCCGCAAAGCTAATCTGCTACCGTTTGCCAAGTGCTACACCGTCGTTCCAATGCTGTTCCTTAAGAATGCTCCGAAAGATGATGCTGGGAATGCAATGTTGCCGGAAGACGTTATCAAGTTAATGAACTAGAGCTAAGAATATAAGATGATAATGCTTTGTAGAATGTGGCATAACAATTTAAAAAGAATAAGATAATGATTAGAAATATTTCAAAACCAATATTCTCTGGACATGAGTCATTCGTTTGCAAGTCTCATTGGCTTAAGCGAGGATATGATTTTGTCAACGCTGGAAATAATTTCAACGATGATGAGGCTGTTGTACATCTTGGCGTTGGTAAGAATATGGTAGCTTCAATCAGATTTTGGCTAAAAGCGTTTGGATTATTGCAGGAAGATGGTCTTGCGCCAATAGCTGGCTACATTTTCGATGATGCGAGTGGTAAAGATCCCTACCTTGAAGATATTGGAACTCTGTGGTTGCTGCATTTTATGCTGATCAACACAGAGTATGCTACAATCTACAAAACGACATTTATCGAATATCATCGCCAACGAAATATCATAGAAAAGAGCAGACTGCAAAACTACATTAAGCATACTTGCTTTGAAGGAACACAGTATAAAAACTTATATAATGACAATACTGTCAAGCGAGATGTTGGTGTAATGTTTCACAACTATTGTAGCAAAAGCAATATCAATTTGGAGGATAGCAACTGTTTGTTGGCTCCTCTGAATTTGATAAATGAAGCAGAAAAAGATAGCTATATATTCAACTATGATGCTCGTAGCAAAGTACCTAGTTTGATATTTCTTTACGCATTGCTAATTAGGTGTAAGGGTCAAAATAGTGTTTCCTTTGATGATATTGCCGAGCTAGCTTTGATTTTTTGTTTGACAAACAATGACGTCATAGATCTTATCAAACGGCTTTGTCTTCAATATCCATCGGAAATTGTATTTTCAGATGTCGCAGGTATTAAAGAGTTGCAATTCAAGACATCGCCTGCACCTATAGAGGTACTAAACAAATATTACGAGGAGAACTAATATGAAATATACTCCATCAATAAATATCGCTCAAACTATCTTTGACCCCAATAGCTATATTGTGACTCAGAATGCTATAAAGGTCATTGGCAACATTGTGAATTCATTCAATGCGGGCGTACACTCATTTAATATTATTGGCTCATATGGAACTGGTAAATCCAATTTCATTCTGGCTCTTGAGGATAGCTTAAAGAATAATAGTAAGATTCTCATTACCAACAAGGGGCAGTTTAATGGTTTTGTTCGATTCAGGTTCGAGAAAATTGTAGGCGATTACACCTCACTTCAAAGAGTTCTCACTGAGAATCTCTTTCCGACAGAGGCTTCGGACAATCTTTTTGAAAATCTGAAAAGCTATTTCAAGAGGGCAGAGAAACGTGAGGAGTTTGTAATTCTTGTAATCGATGAGTTTGGTAAATTACTAGAGTATGCAGCAAAAAATAACCCTGAAAGGGAGTTGTACTTATTTCAGAAGTTTACGGAGTTCATCAATGATGAACGACGCAATGCCATTCTACTTACAACATTACACCAGAATTTTAATTCGTATTCTCGTACATTAACAGAGAGCCAGCGCAACGAATGGACAAAGGTAAAGGGCCGTTTTCAGGAGATTGTTTTTAATGAGCCTATAGAACAGCTACTTTATCTTGCATCTAAACGTATAGAAAGAACAAAACGAGATATTGTGAATCAACACTTTAAACAGATTTACAATTTAGCCATTGCAAGCAAGTTTGCCAGTTCATCTATTGCTTATGATACTGCAATAAGTTTGTATCCGTTGGACATTTTTGCTGCACAAGCATTAACCCTGTCCATTCAGAGGTACGGTCAGAACGAAAGAACTCTATTCTCTTTTCTTGAAGCTACGGGACAAGGCTCTCTTCATCATTTTAAGGAAAAAGAGAATACAACATATAGCTTAGCCGATGTCTATGACTATGATATATACAACTTTTACTCTTACTTGTCGGAAGTAAATGCAGACTCTACTGCATGGACTGCCATACGCGTAAGTTTAGAGCGCGTTGAGAGTTTATTTGAGGGCGAAACAGCTACAGATGCCATGAAGCTTATTAAGACGATTGGCATGTTCAATCTCTTTGGTAAGGCAGGAGTGCAATTTAACAAAGAGAAACTTTCCGAATATGCAAAATTTGCTTTAGGTATTGACGACCCAGTGTCTGTTATTGAATTGCTTACGTAACATAAGATTATTCGATATGCGACCTACAAGTCTCAATATATATTGTTTGAAGGAACGGATGTCAATATCGAAGGCGAATTATTGAAGGCTGCAGGTATTGTTCCCCGCTCTAAAGATATTGTGGAGAAGCTCATCACAAACTTCAATTTTCCCATTGAGTTTGCTAACGCCTCTTATTACCGCAAGGGTACACCTCGATACTTTAAGTATGAGATTACAGACCACCCGATTATTCTACAGCCTCAGAATGAAATCGATGGCTACATCAATCTCATATTTAATGAAGATCTCACAGTAGATGCATTAAAACAACACTCTGTAGGTGTTGAAGAAGCTATTTTGTATGCATACTTCAAGAAAGCAGACCAAATTATAGATCACGTATGGCAGCTTGATAAACTAGCTTATGTTCAGAATGATGTTGACAATAAAGATAATGTAGCTCAGAAAGAGCTCAATGCTCTTATTGCACATGAGCAAAGTCTGCTAACCACCAGCGTATTAAGTACCCTTTTTAGTTATAATTCAGATGTCATTTGGGTATATCGAGGAGAGATCCTTGACATCTCTTCGAAAACCCTATTTAACAAATGGCTATCAATGATATGCGACAGGGTGTATTGTGACACTCCGGTGTATATCAATGAGATGGTTAACAAGCATAAGCCCAGTAGTGCAATATCAATGGCTCGCGTTAACTTCCTTACTCATTTACTTCATAATAGTTCAGAGCCCAATTTAGGCTTTGAGGATGGTAAGTTCCCTCCAGAAAAAACTATCTATCTGACGCTACTTCATAACACGGGCATCCATAAGCATATCGGCAAAGAGTATTTTCTTGATGCTCCCAACGAAGAAAGTTTCATGCCTTTGTGGAGGGCCTGCGAGGAGTTCCTTGATACTAGCAAAGAGAAACCTCGTAAATTAGGAGATCTTGTAAAGATATTACGCTCTCGCCCCTTCAAGTTGAAGCAAGGAGTGATAGACATGTGGCTGCCAGCATTCTTGATCATTAAAAAGAATGATTACTCGCTGTATAATGATACTGGGATATATATACCTACGATTACTCGTGAGGTATTGGACATTATGCAGAAATCCCCTGCAGGATTCTCCATTAAAGCTTTCAATGTTGATGGGGTTAAACTAGACTTATTCAACAAGTATCGTGAGGCATTAGGCTTAATGCAGGATGCGGAGTTCACGGCTGACAGTCTTATCGAGACAATCAAACCGTTCCTGCTTTTTTACAAGAAACTCAATAAATACACAAAACAGACCAAACGTCTTCAGAAATCTACTGTACAGTTCCGAGCTGTATTGGCATCTGCAAAAGATCCAGAGAAAACCTTTTTTGAGGATCTCCCGCGTGCATTAGGATTTAAGGATGCAGAGATAGCAAGTAATGCAGATGTTCTTAAGCGATATGTAGAGTTGCTCCAGAAGGCTATTAGAGAGCTCCGTATGTGCTACTCAAATCTAATTAATCGATTGGAGGGTGTACTTGTTGACGAACTTGGTTTGAAGAGTAAAGAATTCTCTTTATATAAAGCAGAATTAGAACAACGATATGCATCTATCAAAACATACTTGCTAACCGAAAGACAAAAAACTTTCTTAACTCGTATATTGACTAAGAATACAGACAGGGCAACTTGGTATCAATCTTTGGCGTATGTGGTTTTAGATAAGCAGTTAGAGGCTTTGATAGATGAGGAAGAAGCATACTTGGTCGATAACCTTGTACACTTGTTTAAAGAGCTTTTAAAGTACGTTGAGATTAGTAACAAGGGACTGGCAAGCGGGGATAACTTTTTCCGTTTTGAGATGATTTCAAGTGATGGCACAACCTCACAGCAAATTGTTCAGTTGAATGCAACAAAGACAGAGCAAGCAAAAAAACTTGAAGCAAAGATTGATAAATTATTATCAAGTGATAGTGAAATCAATGCTTATGCACTTTTAAGTATAATTAAAAAGAGATTGAACGATGACTAAGGTAAGACATGTTCTTGGAATTTCTGGTGGAAAGGATAGTGCGGCTTTAGCCATCTATATGAGGCAGAAGTACCCAACACTGAAGGTGGAATACTACAACTCAGACACTGGATGCGAGTTGGAAGAGACAGAGAAATTGGTCGATAATCTAGAGTCATTTCTAGGTAAGGTCGAGCGATTGAAGGCTGCTGAAGGTAGTCCTGAGCCAACACCATTTGACCACTTTTTAAAGATTAGTGGTGGCTATTTACCATCGCCACAGGCTCGCTGGTGTACACAAAAAATGAAGCTAGCTGAATTTGAGAAGTTCGTTGGTGATGAGCCTACAGTATCTTATGTTGGTATTCGTGGAGACGAAAACCGAGAAGGTTATGTTTCGACCAAACCGAATATACAGGCTGTATTTCCATTTAGAAGGAATATTTGGAGCCTTGATGTTATACACAAGGCTTTACACAATGAAAACATGGAGTTAATTACTGACCTTTACAAACAGTGGGCTCCAGAGAACATTAAAGAAGAAGCTATTGAGATCGCCTCAACTCTGATAAACAAGTCGTTCTTTTATAGCCGGAAGTTGAATGCCCTGCTAGATTTGAGCATAAAGACTTTTAATCGAGTGGTGTTTGAATACTTGAAGACAACTGATTACCCTGTAGGTAAACTTGAAGAGTTTCCTTTGATTGATAATGAGGATATCCTAGTCAAGGATGATATATTCAGAATCTTGGAGGAAAGTGGTGTCGGAATTCCTGCGTACTACAATCCAATAGAATTTGAGGTTGATGGTAAGAAAGGAAAGTATTGCCGTAGCCGTTCTGGTTGTTATTTTTGCTTTTTCCAACAACGTATAGAGTGGATTTGGCTTCTAGAGCAGCATCCAGAGTTGTACAAAAAGTCTATGGAGTATGAGAAGGATGGCTATACATGGATTCAAGGAGAGACACTTGCAGAATTAAGTCGTCCAGAACGAGTTCGTCAGATAAAATTAGACTATATCAAAAAGCAAGAGAATTTGAAGGCGAAAACAGTAAGTGGCTTGCTTGTCGATATGTTTGACGAAGATGATGAAATACCTTGTGCTAACTGTTTTATATAGTTTTTTGTATGGGTGGATATAGAGCATTTCTTGCGGAAGATTCAAATAATTATCAATATGAATTGACCTATTATCACAATCCGAATAGGTGGAGAAATAATATTATCAATACCGAAAATCCCATAAGGAATGTTGATAACTGGTCTGACGAAATCAAATATTTAAATGAATCGAATGATGATTTGTCAGATGACATAAAGAACTTGCCGAATGATACTGGTGGTATTTATGTATTTTATATAAAAGGACTAAATTTATCATTTATAGAAAATTATATTCTCTATATTGGCAGATGCCAATTTACAGAGACGCAACATATTAGGAAACGTGCAAGAGAATACTATAAGGATACTCGGGATTTAATAGTGGAAATGTTTAGTAGATGGAAAGAACATTTATATTATAGATATTATCCAGATACAAATAATGAAAGAATAAAAAATAATGAAATTCAATTGATTAGAGCAATACTTCCTCAATATAACGAAGTAATCCCAGATCAAGTTGATATACAAGATAGTGTTCCTGCATTTGAATGATAGAATATGAAGATACCTGCAATAAAAGGAAAAATAGGAGAAACTATATACTATATAGCAAATCTCACGTTTCAACAAATCAATCAACTTGTTAAAAGAGTTGATTCCGAATTACATACGTCTACATCTCTGAAAGAGGAGATACAGCGTTCTTTGTCTGATAATTATATTAAAATAAAGCAATACATTTTGACTAGAGATGATCATTTCTTTAATTCATTGGTGCTAGCTGTATATGATGGTCTACCCGTGTGGACTGAAATAAGGTACGAATTAGAAGAAGAGTGGTATCATAATGTAGGAGTTTTACATTTTAATGGAGATGAAAAAATTTTTCCTGTTGATGGACAGCATCGTGTAGAAGGAATAAAAGCAGCCTTAAGAGAAAAATCTGAAATTGCATCTGAAACGATAAGTGTTATTTTGATAGGGCATAATAATACCCCCGAAGGTATGGAAAAATCTAGAAGGATTTTCTCAACGCTTAACCGCTATGCAAAACCTGTTAGATTAGGAGATATTATAGCACTTGATGAGGATGACATAGTTGCAATCACAACTAGAATTATGTTGGAGAATTTTCCTTTATTCACCGGAGATAAGATAAAAGCTAGTAACTCTAAATCAATACCATCTGGGGACAAGAAATGTTTTACAACATTAATGACTCTATATGATTGCCACTTAGAGTTGCTAAAATATTATAAGTTTGGAGGCAATATTTCAAATGGAAGATTAAAAGATTATCTAAGAGTTCGGCCAAATGATGAAACAATATCAGGATTTTATGATTTCCTTGTAGAATTTTGGAGCGCATTTTATACTTGCTTTACAGAAATTGAAAATTATATAGAAGACACGTCACTTAATGCTGCAGAGCAATATAGAGATCCAAATGATGGTGGTAATATATTTTTTAGACCAATCTCACTCTATCCATTCATTTCTGCAATAGCAACGCTTGCAATGAGAGGCCCAGAACATGGTATTATTAGGGTTATGGAACAATTTAGAAATATTGATAGGACTGTATCTTCAGAACCTTGGAATAGAGTAATTTGGAATCCAATAACTCATAAAATGGTTATGAGAAATCAGTCTTTGGTGAAATATCTATTTATGCATATGTATAATCATGATATATTAACAAATAAAGAGAAAGTTGCCATAAAAACAAAATATGCAGCAGTACATAATATATCAATGGAGGATGCAATAACAAGATTAAATAACATATCTATACATAATGCTTAAGACAGATATCATATGGCCTGAACATCGGCGTTATAAGTCGCGTACAGAGTGGGAACCAATAGGCTTCTTCTCTGATTGTCTATGTAACGCAACGCATTTTGACCTTATGCTTGGATTCTTTTCTTCGTCGGCAATAAGCGTACTCGCAAATGGGTTTGCTGTATTCCTTTATAATGGGGGCAAAATGCGGCTCATTGTCAATGATATTTTGACAGATGAAGATAAAAACGCCATTGCAGCAGGAACCGGTGATATTGAAATGCCATTTTTTGACATATTTGATATTCAAAAGATTAAAAACACATTATCAGAAAGGGATCGACATTTTTTTGATTGTTTAGCTTGGCTTATACGTCATAACCGCTTTGAAGTTAAAATCATTGCTCCTAAAAGCGGTATAGGGATTTCTCATACTAAATCTGGCATTTTCTACGATGGTATTAACAAAGTTGGATTTGATGGTTCGTGTAATTTCTCACGAACAGCACTCGTAGATAATATCGAAAGCTTGACTGTCTCATGTGATTGGGATGGGAATATTGAGGTTGCGAAGGTTGAAGCGATTAGAAAAGATTTTGAAAACGTATTCCAAGAAAAGGATGACAATGTTGTTTATTTATCAATAGATAAGGTTAAAACTAGAATTACAGATAGCTTTCCTGATAAGTCAATGTCTGAATTGCTTGAAGCGGAATACAATATATTAAGAAACCATCGTCAGCAGAGTATTTCCAAACACATAATCAAAGCATTGGATAATTCCAAAGAGCGTTTGGAGGTCATTCTGGATAAGCTCAAAGAGATTGAATATAGGGTTGCTGTTATACGGAGCAATGAACCGCAATTCCCATATACATCTGGTCCAAGAGATTATCAAATTCAGGCTTTTGAGAATTGGAAAGCCAACAAACAGAAAGGCCTGTTTGCAATGGCAACAGGTACTGGTAAAACTATTACCTCATTAAACTGCCTACTTGAAATTTATAAAAGATTAGGTTATTATAAAGCCCTTATACTGGTTCCAACAATCACCCTTGTAGACCAATGGGAAAAAGAGTGTGCAAAATTTAACTTTACCAATGTAATTAAAGTCTGCTCTAAATATAGTGGATGGCAAACCTCATTGGCAAATATAAGGATGTTGGAGCTCTCAAATCCAGACAATAAGCAATCTTATGTGATAATTTCCACATATGCATCCTTTATTCGACCGGCTAATTTCATAGAATTAAATCAGTTCCCGAAGAACAAATTATTGTTCATAGCTGATGAAGCCCATAATATGGGAGCTGGACTCATTGCTAAACGTCTTAACGATATAAAGTATTCACGAAGAATTGGTTTGTCTGCAACTCCAGAACGTCAGTTTGATGAAGAAGGTAATGCTCGCTTAATGGATTTCTTTGGTTGCAATGGAATATATACTTTCGAATACTCAATGGCGGAGGCTATTAGGAATAAAGCATTGTGCAAATATTATTACTATCCACATTTAGTTGAACTGACAAATGAGGAGATGATTCAATACATTGAATTGTCGAAGAAGATTGCAAAAATAATCAATCGAGAAGATGATGATAGCCGCGAGATATTAAAACGGCTTTTGCTTAAACGGAAGCAGATTATACATAAAGCAGAAAATAAAAAGAGCATATTTGAAGATATTTTAAAAGAACATCGAGAGAAAACAGGTTCATTAAAATATACGTTAGTATACGTCCCGGAAGGGAATCAACCCGATGATCAAGGTGCAGATGTCTTTGATACGATTGAACGAATCAAAGATGACGAAGACACCATTCATCTGATTAACGAATATACCCGAATCGTAAGAGATGTTGATTCGCATATTGTTGTACGTCAATTTACCTCAGAATCCACCGACCGTGATGCAATATTGGCTGATTTTGCAAAAGGAAATATCGATGTATTAACTTCCATGAAATGTTTGGATGAAGGTGTTGACGTTCCGCGAAGCGAGTTTGCAATCTTCTGTGCAAGTACTGGAAATCCCAGACAATTTATTCAACGTCGGGGGCGTGTACTGCGAACACATAACGACAAACGGTTTGCTATTATTCACGATTTAGTAGTGATTCCACAGATAAACTTTGATCCAGATTGCTATGAGTTGGAGAAGAGTTTAGTTTCATCTGAAATAAACCGTGTTCGAGATTTTGCGTTGCTTTCTGAAAATTGTAATGACACATTGGATGCATTAGATGATGTATTAAACCAATATCAGATTTCAATATTTAACTAATATCATTATGGCTACTCATTATACAAATGGAGACAGAATACTGCAAGCAGTATTGGCCGATCCCAAACTGGCCGAGTTAGGAGAGTATATACCAACTGGAGACGAGACTATTGTAGATGCTCTCAATTCAGAAAATACCACAATACGAGCTGTTGCGATGATTATTGATGGCAATGAAAATCAATATACTCAAAAGGAAATATACACTCAGGTGTCTAACTTCTTGATTTCGAATATATGAAACTAAATAAGATTATTATTAAGAATTTCCGCAGTTATTACGGTGAAAATTGTTTTGAGTTATCAGACGGTCTTACTCTAGTTATTGGTGATAACGGCGATGGCAAAACCACTTTCTTTGAAGCTCTTGAATGGTTGTTTGACACCAGCAAAGACAATAAAAGTGAAAGCAATATTTCTGAAATGCGTAAAGCGGAAATAGGGCTGGGTGATTGTGATGAGGTTTCTGTCACGATGACCTTTGAACATGGAGGTGAAAAAGAAATTTGTAAAAAATTCATTTTTGAAAAAACATCCGATAACCTCCTAAAAACAAGAGATTTTTCTTTCGTTGGCTATGAGATAGTTGGTTCGGAAAGACATAATCGAGATGGAAAGATATTATTGGAATCATGTTTTGATACAGTTATTCGTCGTTATTGCCTTTTTAAAGGAGAACGGGAATTAAATGTGTTCGATAATAATACGGCACTCAAAACACTTGTTGATACATTCTCTGGAATCAAGCAATTCGATAATCTTGTCGAGATGACCTCATGTTTTGAGCAACAGTCTGATAATTTAGTTACTAAAGAATTAAGAAAAGACAAAAAACAAGAGGCAATTATTAAACAGCTTGAATTTGATTTGGGTAAAGTGCAGTCAGAGATTTCTGATGTGCGACATGATATTAGTACAAAAGAGAAAGCTGTATCAGACTATGAAACTCGTTTGAAAATTTTGGAGGAGAACCAAGATGCTTGTGAGAACCTACAAGATATAAATGCCCGAATTGAACAGAAAAAAAATGAGCAACGTAGACTACTGGGCTATATTAATTTGGATTATAATGCCATGTTGCTTGATGATATGTGGATTCTTCGTGCATATCCTTCTGTTTTAAGTGAATATCAGAAAAAAGTATCGGCTCTTAGCAGAGAGAAACGTAAATTGCAGAAGGCAGAAGATGAACGTATAGCCATTGAGAAAGGGAAGTTAGAAGCGATTAAAGAGATTCAAAAACTAGCCAATAATGCGACTCCTCTCCCATGGAATCTCCCTGATAAAGAAACGATGCAGGAGATGATTGATGATGAGATATGCAAAGTTTGTGGTCGTCCAGCAGAAAAAGGGAGTGAGGCCTATAACTTTATGGTCAACAAACTTAATGAATATCTGGAGCATATTCGTAAAGAATCGAAATCTGCGCAACAACAAGAAGCCCCGATAAAACCACTTTTTGAAAACACATATATAAATGAACTCCATACTCGGAGTATTCAATTAAGTGGTGATACAGAACAAGAATTATCTAAGTTAGCAACTGTTATTGCCGACAGACTATCTTTTGTACAAACCAGAAAGCAGGACTTGGAGAAAGTAAATAAAGACTTGACAGAGGCTGAGGACTCAAAAATGCAACTGCTTATTCAAACTCCTGATTTAACAGAGGAAATGCTTATCAAAAACTTTAAGGATTTCAAAGGGCTATCTGACAGTAGTAAAAGAGCGTCATTAGACCTTCAAGACCTTAAACGCAGACTTGAAGAACTCGAGATGCAGAAACAGGAGTTAAAAGATAAGCAGAATCAAATAGTTCCGTCTAATGGAATTGTAAGAGTCTATCAGAAGGTCCATATTACGCTTGAGCGAATAATGAAGGCATTTGAGGCGGCAAAGGATAGAAATGTAGAAGAATTTATTAGGACCCTCGAAGAACAGGCTAATATATATCTAAAAAAACTTAACGCAGATGATTTCCGTGGTGTTATTAAAATAAAGAGAACAGCTGACGGATCTGCTAAAATAAATCTTTATAGCTCAAATGATACTATAATAGCTAATCCGGGTGGCGCACAAAAAACGACAATGTATATGTCTGTTCTTTTTGCCATTTCTAATATCACTACGCTAAAGAGAGATGAAGATTATCCTTTGATTTTCGACGCTCCGACATCTTCGTTCGGAGATTTCAAAGAGGATATTTTCTATAATATAATTGATGATATTGATAAACAATGTATTATATTTACAAAAGACCTGTTGAAATTTGATCGAGAAACACAGACTCGTAAGTTGGATTTTGATAAGATAAATCAACTATCATGTTCTGTATATCGCATTCAGAAAGCTTCTGGTTACGATGAAGAAGATTTGTCGACAATTCAAACATTAACTGAAAAAATTAAATAAAGCTATGGCAGAGAAACTATATGATGTGTGGGCAAGACGTAATCCTAACTGGGAGAAACGTTATGAGGAATCTATAATCAAAAATTTCAGCGATTATGGGAAAGGCGTTACTAATCTGGGGGATGCCAAAGGAAAGTTGTTTGGTGCTGGTTATGAGATTTTCATTATAGCATTCTTTATTGGACTATATTATGATCAAAGACGAAAACTCATTGATGACAGTACAAAAATCAAATCTTTGGGACAGCCGATTCAATATTGGGGTAATATAGATTCCGTAAAAGGTCGTAAAGCTTATCCCAAATTAAGGGAGTTTATTTTTACAGCGCTGGTCGCTAAAACCGATTTTGATTTCATAGCTCTTGATAAAGGTTTAGTAACACCTCGTAAAGCGGTTGATGCTTTAATGCAGACAATGGAAGAGTATGCCAACTGGGGATTCCATTTTATGGAAGATAAATTGATTGATAATCCGAATTACTTTTATAGAGAAACGGCTTTTCTTGAAGTATTTTTAACTTTTGATGCAAGTACAACTGACTCAGCTGATGATGAACCGGAGTCGTTAGATTAGAATGTAATGTGTAAACTGGAGAATACTTTCGGAAGATACATCTGTAGTTTTTATAATATTAGAATTTTGCAAAATATTAGTAATTGTGAAGGCTAAGACATAAGTATATGCCCAAAGATATTCAATTCATATTATACAATTTTCCGGAAAAGGAAGGCAAGGTACAGGTAATCATCAGGGATGAAACCCTTTGGTGTACCCAAAAGGCGATGGCTCAACTTTTTGGCGTGGATAGAACGGTTGTTTCCAAGCATCTCAAAAATATATTTGAGTCAGCTGAGTTACAGCAGGATTCAGTATGTGCAAAATTTGCACATACTGCCGAGGATGGCAAGATATATAACACACAATTTTATAATCTTGATGCTGTTATCTCGGTTGGTTATCGTGTAAATTCACTACAAGCTACTCGTTTCCGTCAATGGACTACGAAAATCCTGAATGAATACATTAAAAAAGGGTTTGTTCTTAATGATGACCGTTTGAAGCAAGGTGAAACGGTGTTTGGGCAGGATTATTTTCAGGAGTTGCTTGAACGGATACGTTCCATCCGTGCCAGTGAGCGTAGGATATGGCAGAAGATTACGGATATATATGCTGAGTGTAGCATTGACTATGACAAAGACTCGCCAACTACACACGATTTCTATGCGATGATTCAGAATCGGTTTCATTATGCAATTACAGGGCAGACGGCAGCCGAAATTGTGTATCACAATGCGGATCATACCAAAGAGCATATGGGTTTGACTACTTGGAAGAACTCTCCCAATGGACGTATCTTAAAATCGGATGTTACTGTTGCAAAGAACTATCTGCCAGAGAAAAAGATAAAGGAATTGGAACTTGCTGTATCAGCATTCTTCGAATATATTGAAAACCTTATTAGACGTCGGAACACTTTCAGTATGGAGCAATTCTCTGAAAGTGTAGCTAAGTTCCTCTCATTTATGGATTATCAGATTTTGCCAGATAAAGGACGTATTTCTGCTGTTCAGGCAAAAGCCAAGGCGGAACAGGAATATGATATTTTTAATCTTACTCAACCGATTGATTCTGATTTTGATAAGCAAATCAGAGGGGTGTTAGAGCAAGGGGAGTAAAAGTTAGCTTTTGACACAATACAGAATAAAGTCTCAACCGATAGCAATCCCTATCCGATTGAGACTTTTCGTTTATTTGCCTCTATCCGAAAACTTCTGTATAACTACAGCTATACCAATCCCCAAAACAGCCATAAGAATACAACCAATAACAGCCTTCCAAATCAATCCGGAATG